>Ga0335081_10018720_pt1 | contig 11199 bp, 9 predicted proteins | sample Lox_Sample_35_FD_206713 | JGI IMG/M metagenome (GOLD analysis project Ga0335081, IMG submission 206713) | Soil microbial communities from Loxahatchee National Wildlife Refuge, Florida, United States - Lox_Sample_3.5 | ecosystem: Environmental > Terrestrial > Soil > Wetlands | place: USA: Florida...
GGCCGCCCTGTCCGGGGTGGTCCGCAGCAGCTCCTCGAATTCGGCCGCCATCTGCTCGCGGGTGCGTCCCTGGCCGGTCGGGTCCTTCCTGACCCGCGCGCTGCGGGCGATGTTGGTCCTGATTCCGCCCGGGTGGACGGTCACCGCCCGGACGCCGGTGCCGCGCAGTTCCTGGCGCAGCGCGTCGGTGAAGCCGCGCACGGCGAACTTCGACGCGCAGTACGCGCTCTGGTAGGGCATGCCCGCCAGGCCGAACACGCTCGAGGTGTTGACGATGACCCCGTCGTCCTGCTCGACCAGGATGGGCAGGAAGGCCCGGGTGCCGTTGACCACCCCGTCGAAGTTGATCTGCCGCAGCCACTCGTCGTCGCCGGGGTCGGCGTCCAGGACCGAGGAGGCGACCGCGACGCCCGCGTTGTTGAACACCGCGGCCAGCGGTGCGGTCAGCCATTCCCGCACCTCGTCCGCGAAGCGGTGCTGGTCCGCGGCGTCCCGGACGTCGAGCACCCGGATCAGCACCGGCCTCGGCAGGGACCTGGCGGTGTCCTTGAGCCCGGCCTCGTCGATGTCGGCGATGGCTGTCGGCGAACCCAGCCGCGACAGGTGCCGGGCGAGGCTCCGGCCGATGCCAGAGGCCGCGCCGGTGATCATCACCGGCCGGCCGCCAAGGGGCCTGACCGCCCGGCCAGGCGGCCTGCGCTTCGTGGCCATCGGTCCTCCTCCGGCAGTACTCGTCACTACATGGTACGCGTACGTACCAGATCGACGGTACGCGAGAGTACCATGATCGGCAAGAGGAGGGCACAGCGTGACGACCGCCAGTACAGCGCAGCACGAGGCCGGAGCTCAGGGGACCGCCCCCGCCGAATTCCGCCGGCGGCTGCTCGAGGGCATGGCCGCGGCCATCCGCGAGTGCGGGTACCGCGATTCGACGGTCGCGGACGTGGTGCGCCACGCCCGCACCTCGCGCCGCACGTTCTACGAGCACTTCCCCAGCAAGCAGGTCTGCTTCGAGGCCCTGTTCCGGGAGGACAACGCGGCCATGGTGCGCCAGATCGCGGCCGCGGTCGACCGGCGCGCGCCCCGGGACGTCCAGGCGCGGCAGGCCATCGAGGCGTGGATCGCGGCCGCCCAGGCCGACCTGGCCCTCACGCTGAGCTGGATCCGGGACCTGCCCTCGCTCGGCGCCGACGCCCGGCACCTGCAGCGCGAGTCACTCGAGGCCTTCATCGTGCTGGTCAGGGACCTCGCCGACACCCCGGAACTGCGCGCGGCCGGCGTCGCCCCGCCGTCCCGCCAACTCATGGTCATGCTGATCGGCGGCCTGCGCGAGCTGATCGCCACCACCGTCGAGGACGGCGGCGACATCGGCGGCATCACCGAGGTGGCCGTCCGGGCCACCCAGGCGCTGCTCGACCCGAACCGCCGCCCCGCCCGCGGTACGGGCGGGTCTCATGGGATTACCCAGACGGAAGGAGGCGGCGATGGCGCCGCGGGTGAACAGTGAGCTGCTGCTGGTCGGGAGCCTGCCAGCCGAGTCGGCCGAGTCGGCGCTGCCGGGCTGCCGTTCCCGTCCAGCGCGCTTAACGGGTTCAAGGCCGACTTCGCCGCCGACTACCCGATTGCCGAGCGGGCGTTCGAGGATCTGGTGGCCCGGGAGCTGACCCGCTGACCGCGGCCATCCCGCCCGGTGAGCTGGCCATCCAGTGGGACCTGGCCTATGAGACGCAGGACCTGGAGCGTGTGCTCGCGTGGACCGGCGAAGGGGCGTGGGAACGATTCGCCGGGCCGGTCACCCGGCTGACCCGGCTGATCCCCGACGAGGCCCTGGTCGGCTACCACTTGTGCTACGGGACGTTCCCGGAGTGGCCGATGTACGAGGCGCGCGACATGGGGCTGCTGGTGCGGATGGCGAACTTCGCGGTCGCGCGGTCCGGCCGCACCGTGGACTGGCTGCACCTGGCCGGGCCGGCGTGGCGATGTACTGCGGTTTCGGCCGGCAGCCGGGCGCGGACGGCACCGAGACGATGCGCGAGCACGCCCGCGTGGTCCGCGCGGCCCGGAACCCCTAGGCGCGGGCGGCCGGCGTCAGCACGTCGCCGACCGCCTCGACCAGCAGCGACATCTCGTAGGCCACCAGGTCCGTGTCGCAGTCCGAGGCGGCCAGGACGGCCAGGCTCGACCCGTCGCTGATCGCCATGACGAACATCAGCCCGCGTTCCATTTCCACCAGGGCCTGGGTGGGCTGGCCCGCCTCGAAGATCCGCGCGGCCCCCACCATCAGGCTGGTCAGCCCGGAGGTGATGGCCGCCAGCTGCTCGGCGAACTGGTGCGGGATGTATTCCGACAACGCTAGCGGCACGCCGTCTGCCGACACCACGACCGCGTGCGCGACATCGGCCACCCGGGCGGTGAAGTCGGTGACGAGCCAGTTCAGGTCCTGGCGGTATGCGTAGCTCAACGGTCGGCTCCCTCTCCTGCGCGGGGTGTCTGGCCCTTGGCGCGGCGGGTTCCGCGCTGGAAACCACTGAGGCGAGCGCGGGCATGCTCGGGTGATCGCGGCGCCCGCGCGGCCGGGGCCGTCTGCATACCCCGGCCATCGGCCAGGCGGGGGCCGCCTGCCCGGTGGCCGCCCGCCGATCCGGCGATGAGGTTCGCCCGCGGGACCCGCACGGGCAGCCCGGCGGCCGTGTGGTCGCCGCGGACTGGCTCGGCGACGATCTCGGCAGCGTGTTTGCTTTCTGCCCACTCCTCCGCCCCGGCCCGCCAGCCGCCACCCCCCGGTACGGTCGCCGCGGAGGATCCCCCGTCACCAGGTGCCGGGTCACCCGGCGCGGAGTTATCCGGCGCGGAGGATCGCGGGCTGCGGAACCAGTCCGATACCGTCGAGTCGGCCGTCGGCGCGGGCTCGCGCGGGCCGGCGTTGACCAGCGCGGCTTGTTCCGCGCTCCGTCGCAGCACCTGGCTGCGCGCGACGATGTTCCTGGCCACCTCCAGCTCGACGGCCTGCATCTTGTCGATCTTGTCGGACATCGCCGAGTACCAGCGCGCAGGCGCGCTGCTCAGGCTGATGCCCAGTTGCTTGATGTGGGCCGGGTTTCCGTCGGTGAGGATGAAATCTTCGATGCCCTCCGCCACGTTCACCCCCTGCCCGGTGACGGTGGCATTGAAGGAGCTCTGTTCTGCGGGCGTGGCCGTCGCTTCGAACGCCGCCTTGTCATTGAGTTCCTCGGACAGCGCGGTGGTCAGCGCCTGCTGCTCGCCGTCACCGAAAAACTGGTCCGTGAACGTGTGGTAAATCATGTCGCTGATGGGCGCCGCGTAGTTGGCGATCACCGCCAGCGCGTCCTGGCTGGCCTGAGCCGTCTTGCGCAGCTCCCCGAGGTGGTTGATCTCAGACAGCACGGTGGCCACGCTGGCCTGGATGTTCGCCGGGAACGAGCCGCCGACGCCGGCCGCCAGCGCCCGGACCTTAGCCACCGCCGCGTCGGTCGCGTTGTACCAGGGCACGAGGGTGTCGGGGTCACCTCCCGAGCTCACCCCGGTCGTCTCGTCACGTTCGTCCTGCAGCGCCTGCACCAGGCCGGTGACCTGCTGCCCGAGGCTGGCGAGCTGCGACACCCGGCCGAACTGGGCCGCGCTGTCAGCCGCCGACGCCACCCGCAGGCCGCCGAAGACCAGGCCCATGACCAGCGCCAGCACGATCAGCGCGATCAGCCGCCAGGAGACCGGCCAGTCCCGCATCGTGCGCGCCCGCGAGCTTCGGGGCGAGGCCGCCAGGCCCTCGGCATGCTGTCTGGACTTACCGGCGCGCAGCCTGGCGCTCGCTATCCCGTGGCTTCCCATTGTGACGTCCTCGCTGGCAGTGTGCTCTGTTCAAACCCGGCCTTCAAACGGGGTACTGCCAGCAGGACTGATCCTTCGGACCAATGGCCTCGGCGGCACAATAGAGGGCGAGGCCACTTTAGTCTGATAGCGGAGGAATATCCGGCGGTTGATGATCTAGTGCCAGGATCGTGAAAAGGGATCTGACCTGGGGCTGGCACGCCGGATTCGGGCCGGGTCGGTTGCGTCACGGCGTGCCGGGGCTGCCCCCGGGGTGACGGAGGGTGGCCGCGGCTGACGCCAGCGGGCGCGGCGGGTCCCGGCGCACGGAGGAATCGCGACCGCCCCGGATTTACCGGAATGGCGGGAAAAAATCATTGAAAGGTATCCGGCGGGTTCAGCGAGTGGATGCCACGACGCCGAACGGGTCTGCCGGGCCGATTGCCGTGAACGTGCTCGGGTCCGGTGCAAACGATACAACCTCCAGGTTCTCCGGAGCAGGTGCCGGGAATTAAGATCACCCCGCGTTGAGCACGCCGATGGGACCAGGCGATGCCCGGACCTGGCTCAAGGGTGCCTGTTGGCCGGTGACCGGGCCGCGGGAATTCACCGAACCGCAATCTTGGTGTCCATGGGCATTTGCCTCGGTAGTGATCTCGCCGAACGGCTGGCGGCAAACTCGAGATAGCGCGCTATCCCGGTAATAAAGCCGCCTGATTCAGTGGTCCGGTGATTCCGTTCCGCAATCAGGAAATCAGCATCGGCCGGGGCGCGTCAGGGTATAGACGCGTCCCGGCCGATATCCGCGGGTGATATTCCGCCTGGTTCAGCGCGGGCTCAGCTGGTCCAGGGCGGCTTGGTGGCGGTGATCGACACCGAGCCCGCGGTGGCGGACGGCAGGACCTGCTTGAAGTTGCCCTTCTGCCACTGGAAGACGAAGGCCGCCGCGGCCCCGTTCTCGCCCAGCGCGTCGAACTTCACCGGGCCCTGCACGCTGGTCAGCGCGACGCCGCTGTGCAGGTAGCTGATTATCTTGGCGTTGTCGGTGCCGCCGGTGGCGATGACCGCCTGGGCGGCCACCTGGCCCACCGAGTAGGCCTCGGCCACGTCGGCGTTGACGCCGGACGCGGTGCCGCCGTACTGGGCCACGTACTCCCGGACCATCTGCTGGCTCGCCGGGTTGGCGTACCCCGGGTACCAGCCGTCCGGCACCATCATCCCGTCGGCGTTGCCGGTCCCGACCGTGGAGGTGAACGCGCTGCCCTGATCCGGCCCGGCCGCCGCGATGAACATCTTGGGCGTGTAGTGCTGCTGCTCGAACGCCTGCATGAAAGCCTGGACGGTCGGAACGTCGGTGGACCCGAGCACCACGAGGTCGGCGCCCGTCGCGGCCACCTGGTCGGCCGGCCCCTTGTAGGCCGCGACCTCCTCGGGGAAGGGACTCTTCGGGCCCACCGTCTGGACGCCGAGCTTCTGCAGCTCGGTCTGGGCGAGCAGCACCGGCGGGTCGGCGAAGGGATCCTGGGCCATCGGGTAGGCCGCGGTCTTCGGCCGCTGCTCGGCTGGCAGCGAGGCGATCCAGTTCACGAACGGCAGCATCTCGTCCGCGATCGGCAGGCTCACGTCGAACACGTTGTGGTCGGCCTGGTTGGACGGAGTGTCGAAGACCGACGGCGCGCCGCCCGCCCCTTCCATCAGCGCCATGCCGAACCGTGCCGCCACCGACGACGCGGGGCTGGTGAGCAGCGAGGAGAACGGCCCGAAGGCCAGCTGCACGTGGTCCGCGCCGAACAGCGTCTGGTAGTTCGTGAGCACCTGGTTTTGCGAGCTTCCGTCGTTGAGGATGGTCAGCTTGACCTGGCGGCCGAGGATGCCGCCGTGGGCGTTCACGTCCTTGGCCCACAACTGGTACCCCTTCTCGAACGCCTGGCCGTCAGCCGAGAAGTCTCCGGTCAGCGACAGGGACGCGCCGATGGTGATCGGCCCCGTGGGCCGGCTCGTCGAGGCGGGGGTGGCGCCGCTCGAATTGCTCGAGCTGGTGCACGCGGCCAGGGCGCTCAATCCGAGCACGGTCACGGTGGCCATGGCAAATGCGTTTCCTGCGAACCAGGGGTGACCAGGTCTCACACCCAGTTCCTCCTTCCGCTCCGGGACTGGTCCCGGGTGAGCCGCCGGGACGCGGCCGCGTCCCCACCACCGCTGGTTATACCGGGCGCCACCGTTTCCCGCCGGCGAATACCGCGAAATCTCCCGGTCTGGTAACCACGGCCTGCCCCTTCTGCGGCCGCCGATCTTCATCCCGCCACCACACGGGCGGCATCTGCCGTCCACAGGCCGCGGGTTGGCTTGGCGTCAGCGCCGGGCCGCGCCACGCGCGCGTTCCGGACCTGACCACCGCCGGCCGGCCGATCCCGGCCCCGGCGTCGGTACCGTGGTTGATCACACGGGAGGATGCCATGGCAGAGCTGCGATTCGGCGTGGTCAGCGAGTCGGTACGGGAAGGGCGGGCGTGGCTGGATTACGCGCGCCAGATCGAGGACACCGGGATCGACGTGCTGCTGATCCGGGATCACTTCTCGGCGGGAGCGTTCGGCCAGCAGCTCGCGCCGTTCACCGCCCTGGCCGCGGCGGCCGCGGTGACCACTCGCCTGCGGGTGGGCACGATCGTGCTCTCGAACGACTTCCGCCATCCGGCCATCGTGGCTCACGAGGCCGCCAGCCTGCACCTCGTCTCCGGGGGAAGGTTCGAACTCGGCCTCGGAGCCGGCTGGTACCAGCCCGAATACGACGCCGCCGGGATCGGTTTCGACCCGGCGGGCCAGCGCATCAGCCGGCTGGAGGAGTCGCTGGGCATCATCAGGGACCTGCTATCCGGCACCCCGGTCCACCACGCCGGCCCCTGGTACCGGGTCGACGGACTGGACCTCGACGTCCTCCCCGGCCCGCGCAGTTCTCCGCGGCTGCTGATCGGCGCGGGCGGACCGCGCATGCTGCGGCTGGCCGCCCGTCACGCGGACGTGGTAGGGCTGCTTCCCGCGCCGATCAAGGACGCGCAGGATAGCGACGACCCCGCGGACCGGCTGCCGCCGGCGTTCGACGCCAAGCTGGCCGTGCTCCGCGAGGCGGCAGGCGACCGGTTCCCGGGCCTGGAGATCAACGCCTTCGCGACGTTCGTCGTCACCGGCAGCCGGCGCGCCCGTACCGAGGAGCTGATCCGGCAGCACGGCTGGACCGGCATCGCCCCGGAGACGGTATGGGAGATGCCGACGATCTTCATCGGCAGCCCGGCCCAGATCCGGGACGACCTGCTGGCCCGCCAGGCCCGGTTCGGCCTGTCCTACCTGGTCGCCGGCGAGAGCGCTCTGCCCGCCCTGACCGAGATTGTCAGCGCGCTCTAGCCTCGGCGCACCCGTGCAATATCCCGCCCATCGCAAGCCCGGCTCACAGAATCACCGCCACGGCCAGCGCCACCAGGAGTGAGTCGATCCGGTCGAGCCGCCCGTCCGGGATGCCGGGCCCGTCGTCCCTGACCGTCACCGTGACCAGGCCGGGCTCGTCCTCGACCAGCACCCAGGCGCGGGCCCGCGGCCCGCAGTGCCGCCGTACGTTGTCAAGCGCCGCACGGATCGCCGAGGTCAGCTCGTCGGCCGCCGTCTTTTCCAGCCGAACGGCCTGGGCCGGTGCCGACACGGTCACCTGATCCGAGGCGACGGGCAGGACCAGCGCGCGCAGGTCCACGTCTCCCGCCGGGGACCCGCCCGCCTGGGCATCACCTACCAGGGAACGCAGTGCGGCCTCCTGCTGGCCGGCCAGCCGGCCGAGTTCGGCCGCCTCGCCGCCCGCCTCGGCGCCGCGCCGCTGCACCATCGCCAGCACCTGCAGCACCGAGTCGTGAATCGGGCACGCTGGCGTCGCCTCTCAGCAGCCGGTCCCGCGCCACCATCCGGATCACTATCTGGCAGGCTACTGACCATGACGCTCGACTTCGCCCGCCGGGTAGAGGTCACGCTGCGGCTCAACGGCCGCTCCCGGACCACCGTGGTCTGGCCCCGGACCACCCTGCTCGACTGGCTGCGCGACGATATCGGCCTGACCGGCGCCAAGAAGGGATGCAACGAGGGCGCGTGCGGCACCTGCACCGTGCTCGTCGACGGGCGCCGGATGAACGGGTGCCTGACCCTGGTCGTGCAGTGCGAAGGCCGTTCGGTCACGACCGTGGAGGGCCTGGCCGGGGACGACGGTGAGCTGCACCCGGTCCAGCAGGCCTTCGCCGAGCACGACGCGTTCCAGTGCGGGAGTGGATGAGCGGCAACATCTGCCGGTGCTCGGCCTACCCCCAGATCACCGCGGCCGTGCTGGCCGCCGCGAGGGCCGGCCGGTGAGGGACTTCGGCTACGCGCGCGCGGGCACGGCCGGGGCCGCGGCCGACGCGCTGGCCGAACCGGGCACGTCGGTGATCGCGGGCGGCACCGAGCTGCTCAACTGGTTCCGGCTCGGCATCACCGCCGCGGACCGCGTGGTCGACATCGCAGGCCTGGACGAGCTGCGCGGCATCGCCAGGGACGGGGACGAGCTGCGCATCGGCGCGCTCGCCACCCTGAACGAGGTCGGCGAGCACCCGCTCGTCCGTCAGCTGGCCGGCGCGCTCTCCTCGGCCTGCCTGCAGGCGGCCTCGGCCCAGATACGGAACCGGGCCACGATCGGCGGGAACGTGCTGCAGCGCACCCGCTGCCCGTACTTCCGCGCCGAGGAACCGCTGCCGTGGGCCTGCAACAAGCGCGATCCGGGCAGCGGCTGCACGTCCCTGGTCGGCCGGCACGAGCGCCAGGCCATCTTCGGCTGGACGCCGGACTGCGTGGCGGTGCAGCCGTCCGACCCGGCGGTCGCCCTGGCCGCGCTGGACGCGCAGGCCGACGTGCTGGGCCAGGCCGGGCCGCGGACGCCGACCCTGGCCTGTCCCGCGTCGAGGCGCCGCTGAAGCTCACCGGGGCGGCCCGCTACGCGGCCGACCACCGGCCTCCCGGGGTCCTGCACGCGGTGCTGGTCGGCGCGCCGGTCGCGGCCGGGCGGCTGCGCGGCCTCGACGCGGCCGCGGCGCTGGTCCTGCCCGGGGTCACGGCCGTCCTGACCGCCGCCGACCTGCCCGCCTTCCCCGAGCTGCCGCCGCCGTCCGCGGTCCGCGCGATGCCGTTCTCCGACGACCGGATCCGCTACGAGGGCCAGCCGGTCGCCATCGTCCTGGCCGAGACGATCGAGGCGGCCGAGGCGGGCCGGGCCGCCGTGGTCGTCGACCGCGAGCGCGAGACGCCGGTGCTGATCGGCCGTGGCCGCCGCGAGCCCGCGATGGGTGAAGACCGCGGCGACGTGGACGCGGCGCTGGCGCGCGCGGCGATCAGGATCGAGCAGACCTACCTGCAGGCCCCGCGGCACCACCACACGATGGAGACCTCGGGGACGGTCGCGAGCTGGGACGGCGGCCGGCTCACCCTGCGGCTGCGTCAGCTGGTCGAGCGGGTCAGCCTGAACGTGCCCACGCCGATGCGGGCGCCGGTCGAGGGGCCCGGGCTGTGGGCGCTGGAGAGCGCGATGAACGAGCTGGCCGACGCGGCCGGCCTGGACCCCCTCGACGTCCGGCTGGCCAACTTCGCCAAGACCTCCCCGGCCGACGGCCGGCCGTGGTCGGGCAACGGCCTGCGCGAGGCGTACGAGGAGGGGGCCCGCCGCTACGGCTGGCGCACCCGGCATGCTGGTGGACGTGGGCCCCGGCCGGCCGGAACACGTGTACCTGTCGGATTTCGGGGTGGCCAGGGGCATGCTGTCCTCGGACGGGCTGACCGGGGCAGGCCAGTTCCTCGGCACGCCCGACTACGCGGCGCCCGAGCAGACCGGCGGCCGGGACCTGGACTGCCGCGCGGATCAGTACGCTCTCGCGTGCGTGGCGTACACGCTACTGAGCGGCTCGGTCCTGTTCCGGCGCGAGGTGCCGATGGCGGTGCTCTACGCCCACATGTCCGTGCCGCCGCCGCGGCTGACCGCGGTGCGCCCCGAGCTGCCGGGTGCCGTGAACCAGGTGCTGGCCCGGGCGCTGTCGAAGGAGCCGGAAGACCGGTACGACAGCTGCGGTGACTTCGCCGACGCGCTGCGGGAGGCGCTCGGCCTTGAGCTCTACGATCTCTCCCGGCCGGCCAGCGCCGGGGCAGCCGCGGCGCAACCGGCCTCGCGGGCCGCCGAGACGGCGACGCTGACGGCCCCGCCGGACTCGCCCCCCACGAAGCTGCTGCCCGGGTCGCCCTCGCACCCGTCGCTGGCGAGTGTGCCGTCGCCGCCGCTGGCATCGCCGGCCGCACCGAGCCCGCCGGCCGAGCCGGGAACCTGGACCGCGGTGGTGGCCGCGGACCGCGCCTACTACGAAAGCGTGCAGGCGGCGAGCGACCAGGACGCCGCGTCGATCGTGTTCCCGGCCTTCGTCCCGGAACGGCGGTTCCGGCTCTCCGGGGCGGAGATCCGCATCGGGCGGCGCAGCGTGTCCCGCCACATCGAGCCGGAGATCGACCTGACCGGCCCGCCGCCCGACCCGGCGGTGTCGCGGCTGCACGCCAAGCTGATCGCCGGCCCGGACCGGAACTGGTCGGTCGTCGACGCCGGCTCGGATAACGGCATCGCGGTCAACGGCAAGGACGTCCCGCCCGGCGAAGCCGTGCCGCTGCGTGACGGTGACCGCATCCACCTGGGCGCCTGGACCGTGATCACCATCGTCCGCGACTGGCCCCGGCCGGAGTGATCGTCCCGCCGCGCAAGCGTGGCGCCAGGCCCGCGGGGCCGTACTTCAAAGATCCGTCAGCTGACCGATGTCTTGCATTGCAAGTTGCACGAATATTTTCTTGCAAGACACCGAGCGGCTCATTACCCGGTCGGACGCTCAACCGGCACGAAAAGGATCCCCGATGAACGCGATGGCGCCGACCCGCCCGGCCGAACTGCGCGTGTGCCGTGCCCGGCTGGCCACGGGCCCGGCTGCGGCGGCCGAAGCCCGCGGTCAGGTCCGGGCGGCCATCCGTGCCTGGGACATCCCGGTCGACCCGGACGTCGCGGTCCTGCTCGCCAGCGAGCTGGTGACCAACGCCATCGGCCACGAGGCGGGCGAGACCATCGTGCTCGCCATCACCTGCTCGTTCGGTCAGCTGCGCGTCGACGTCCACGACACGTCGCGCACGCTGCCGGTGCTGGTGGACGCCTCGGCCGATGCGGAGGCGGGACGGGGCCTGATGCTGGTCGCCACCTTGTCGGCCACGTGGGGCGTCTACCGCACCCCCGCGGGCAAGGCCGTGTACTTCACGCTCGCGTTCGAGCCCGGTCTCACCGGAGGCGGCGGAC
>Ga0335081_10018721_pt1 | contig 11199 bp, 14 predicted proteins | sample Lox_Sample_35_FD_206713 | JGI IMG/M metagenome (GOLD analysis project Ga0335081, IMG submission 206713) | Soil microbial communities from Loxahatchee National Wildlife Refuge, Florida, United States - Lox_Sample_3.5 | ecosystem: Environmental > Terrestrial > Soil > Wetlands | place: USA...
AACATAGGTGCCCACCTCGTCCGCGTACGATGAGAAACCAGACTGGAGGGACTGCCCGATCGAAGGAAGTACCAGCCAGACAGTCAGCCCCGCTACCATGATTACGATGATTGCAACAGACCACCCTTTCTCATTCCAAGCCTTCTTTCGGGCGAGGCTGAGAGACATTACAACCCAAAGCAATGATCCACCGTCATATTTACGCTGAAGGGCAATTCCCACTGCTGATAGTAGTGGACGGCCTGGGTACTGATGGAAGAGTGACGTGAGGTGCAGAACGTCGAGCCGGCAGATGGTTGGAATGCACCGAAGGTTCCTATGGGAGTAGTTTTCGTAATGAATTCGAACCTTCATTCACATTAGTGTTCCAGGAGCACCGATTAGCCAATTTGCTCATACTGTAGAATGGCTCACGCGGCTGCGAGCTGTTCCTCGCCGAACAACTCTGGCTTCTTGACGCGGGGGACACCAAGGTTCAGCAATCCGAGCAATTTGTTGTAGTGCTCTAGGGCTTCCCTTCCCTTCTTGGTCATCCGGTAGACCGACCTTGGGCCCCCATCTGATCCGACTTCAACCAGCGATTCTCTTTGCAAATGGTCAAGCAGCCTTCTGACAATAATGAAGGAACTGTTTGTCATCATGATCACATGAGTGATCTTGCGGGAGTAGTTGAGAGAGTCGAGGATGTCCATCGCGATGGTAATAGTCCCTCTTCTCTTTCCGTTTTTGTTCCCGGGTGGTGGTTTCAGAGACGATGTCACCTCAGGACTTTCTCCGGAGCGGAGGAGAAGCGCTCTGAATAGGGGCGCCCCTTCTCGAGCTCGAAGGTCCGGCAGTTCTTGAGGACGGTCCAGGCCTCGTAATAGGGCAGCTCGGTCTCAATCTGGACCTGTTTTGCCGACGTCCTCGGGTTGTCCCTCAGCATCTGGAGGACCTGCCTCCCGACATCGGTCGGCTCGAAGTATCCATGCGCATTGATTCTGAACCCCTGCCTTGGCCTTCCGTGCGCCTTGCCCTGCTCCTTCATTATCTTGTGTGCGACCTTTGTCTTTCTGGCGACGATCAGCCTCTCAGTGGACCCCATGCCTACGGTCACTCCTCCGACCGTGGGGAACATGTCGTTGTCAGAGTCTATGTCAGGGAGGACGTATGTAACGTACCGGATCCCCAGCTCCTTCAGCTCCCCCACGACATTCCAGAAAATCCTCTGGTCTCTGGCCAACCTCGAGGAGTCGAAGACCACGACGATGTCGAACTTCTTGTCCTTGGCGTCGTCAAGGAGTTCGGTCAGCCCAGGCCGCTCCTCAGGAGGAGTCGCCCCGGAGACGGCCTCGTCGACGTAGGTCTTCAGATACTTCCATCCCTTGCGAGCAGCCAGGTCCCTTATCTCCCGCTCTTGGCTCTCTATGGAGAACCCTCCCTCCTGCTTCTGTGTGGAGAATCTTGCGTAGCCGACTGCGGTCTCCGTCAAGGTCCCGCCTTTATGCTACCGTTAGGTTCCGTCGTGACTACGCAACTACAATTCTTCTGGAGGTGATACCGGACCTTCTGCCAGGATATGTGAATACCCGCATCCGCCATCTTGGGGGCAATGGCCTTGTAGCTGAGTCCTTGGTCGTGGAGGTTCTGCATCATCCGGTGCTGGTCATTGAGTGTAGGGACGTACACGGCGTCTCCCGGGTCGGCCTTGGCGTCCTTCTCAGCGGAGGCCTCCTGTGGTTTGAGCGGGAAGGTGATCCCCAGCTTGTCCAGCGGACTGTAACCCTTCTCGACGTGCCAGGGAATATCAGCGTAGGTCCCATATCCGACGCCGTTCCTTTTCGTGAGAACAATGAACTCGTCGATTGGCGTGTTTCTCATCATCCACTCCCGGCCGCTCTGCGCCCCGAACAGCCAGGGCTTGAACAGAAACTCGAGCTCTGACGGGACAGGCTGAGACCCGAATCCCTTGATGTATTGGTAGTCGGTTAGTGTCCTCACCGACGCAGCGAAGTCGGTGTATCTCTGCGTGTCCACCAGGGTGGCCACGTTGGAGTGCGCACGCTGGTTGTGCAGCTTCCGGAACTCCTGCATGGCCTCCTGCTCGTCTCTCGAGATGTTCGCCTTGATCTGGGAGTAGATCAGATTCCATGCCTCCCTGACCATCAGTGCAAGGAGGCGCCTCTGACCCTTCCGCCTCTTCACGAGCTCGAAGATCTTGGCCAGGGCCGCATAGTACCTGTCATTCCACTTCCGCTCGTCAACGGGACCGAACAGGGCCCGGTCGGTGATGATGACGTCGTAGTCCTTGGCCTTGTCCAGAGTGAACTCCGATATCGGCATAGTGAGATCCCACCCCTGGGGGTCGACCTCGTTTCCCACGACCATGAGGGTCGAGTCCCGGGTCTCCGGAGCGAGGACCCAGACCGTCGACTCGCTGTCGTTCTCCGCTCCGAAAGCGTCGATGATCTGTGCGTTCGCGTGACGCCTATACATCAGGGCCTTTCTGACTAGCAGCCTGGACTTCCCTGTGTCGGTCGCCCCAAAGACAAACGACGACTCAGGCCCCCGGAACTGCGGCCCGATCATGGGCCCCTGGAGCCAGGTCGACAGGACGTACCCTCCTCGAAAATCGATCCAGGGAGGGAGGTAGACCTGCGGCGAAGTCAACTCTGGGTCGCCAACTTCTCCATCGCCTCTTTCAGCCGCGGGTCGATCAACGGCTGGCCCATCTGGCCAAACCCCATCGGGGCATTTTGTAGCGATGCCAGGAACTGAGGCACGTGGTCCTGCTTGCTGAAGCTCGCGTACACCAGGTCCATTCCGTCAGGGATCCACCACTCGTCCGAATTCATTTTGAGGACTTCCCTCATTCTCATCGTGTCGAGGATGTACTGTTTCGGAGCTCCCTGCATTGACTGGAACTCCCTCCACTTCAGGGTGTGCAGGGCAGGCATGAACTCCCTGCCAACTATCTCGTTCCACATCATCAGGGCTTCCCTGGAGTTCTCGTCGTCTCCCGGGTCGAGGAATGGCGCGTTGACGGCGACGAGAGAAATCGTCTCCATGACCCGGTATTCTGGAGGTTCGTTCAGGTCGTAGATGTACTGTGACGAGCTCTCCAGGACCTCGATTCTCTTGGCGGTCACTTTCTGCGAGTACAGGATTAGGTTGAGTTTGGACTGGACGTCCTTTTCCAGACTCTCGCTTTGGCCTCTCCACCACCGGGCGAACCTGCGAGGCGCATCCTGCTTTCCCCCGAAAGCCTGGCTCATGCTGACTTCTGACCTCGGCCTTTCCTCCATAGGAGAACCCCAATCACGCCTACCACTACAACCAGTACCAGGACTTCGAACTGGGCGATCGGGTTGGAGAGCTCGCGGGCGAAAAGTGACAGGTTGTCCGGTAGGCTAAGGTTGTACAACACGAGGCCCGCGACTGCTAGAGCTGCAAGAGGCAGGGCGATTTTCCAGACCTTCGTCCATACCGGAACGGCGGTCCTTCGCTTGAGGGACTCGTGGAGATTCTTGTGCCTGTAGATCCATAGTTCCAGCCTCTCGTTCATGTCGGTCTCGGAGTCGACCTCCGCCTCTTCAAGGCCGGTGTAGGAGCTCCGAAGGGACCTCATGCTCCTCGCAGATTTGGAGTAGGCCGACCTGAACGTCGACGCCTCTATTGCATTCGACTCTGCCAGAAACCTCTGCTGCGGAGTTTGATAGCGGGGAGAGACCACTATGGACGAGTCCGGAGAAGTGGCCGCCGCAGACTGCTTGTCCCCTTTGATTTCTGCCAGCTGAGCACTCAATGAGAGGAGTGCGGTCTTGATGTCGATCATGTCCTGTTTGTTTTGCTGGGCTCCGTATCTGACGTAGGGCGAGAGTGGGCCTCCCTCCTGAGAGTCATCCTTCTGCTGTGTCGACTGAGTCGACTGCGTGGATTGATTCTCAGCCAGCCCTGGCCACCTCGAGCCCCGGGAGGGGGCCCATTCTGTAGACCGAGGATCCACAAACTGAGCACTTCCCTTTGGCGGCCTGGCTTCCCCGGCGAGTTACTGTGGCTCCCACGTCGACCATTCGTGTCTTCTTCCTGCAGGACGTACAGTATGCTAGGACCTCAACCGAGGTCGTCGTCGACTCAGGGAGCGCCTTTGATGAATTGAATTCTGGGGTCTCAAAAGGCGAGATCACGTCACAGTACGGACACCTGCCATAGCCTGGGACATCGGAGACCGGGTCTCTTCCGTAAAGCGGAGTCTGACAGAATTCGCAGGTCTCGACCTGAATGTTTCTTGCCAGTGCGTCCCTGACCTTGGCCTCCATTTTCCGCATCGCCGACAGCTTCCGAAAGGCTGCATCCATAGCCACGGCGAGGAGTGGGTAATCGGCTTCCTTGGTCAGGACAAGCTCAAAGACGGGATACCGCTCCTTGTTCCCGAACTCCTTCAGACCGAGAGGATAGAGGACCAGGTCCTCGCTCTGGAAGTGTTCGATGGGGACTCCAGCATACAGAGCTACTCCCTTGTGTAGGTGGACCCTCTCGCTCCAGGTCAACCAGTGACGCACGTATACTCTGTCCACCGGCGCCTCGATCTCAGGGAAGATGTCCGGTTCGTAGAAACTCCCATGACTGAGGTAGAGCGTGGTCTCGAAGCGGTCCGGCTCCCCTGGAATCGGGACCGAATCGTCTTTGCTCCCCTTGACGTAGTAGAGGTCCGGGTCGAACTGGAGACCGGGAATGATTGCGTTGGCGTGGCTCCCTGCGGCGTTGCCCCCGAACTTGAAGATCAGACCAATGGCTGCCACCCCCACAATGATCAGAGCGAAAGAGCCGATCGTCAGGAGGTCTGAGAAGAGGGGATTCCGGACGCTCGACGCCGCAACGAGACCACCGAGTCCCAGGAGGAGAAACGGAATCAGGTAGAACAGTTGTCTGTCCTGTTTGAACATCAATCGGAAGGTCGAGCTCAACGAAGAGGGAGCCTCCCTGTGATCAGGAGTAGAGTGAAGATTGCAATGACCAGAGTTCCAACGTAGAACACCGCATACCTCTTGGACGGGTTGGCTCTCGTCCATCTTGAGGCGCGAGGAATGGGCGCCTCCTCCTCTCGTTTCTTGAACTCGTCCTGGAGCTCTTTGCTCGTCTTGGCAGGGAGAAACTGTCTGTGACCTGCTGGGATCTTTGCGGGCGTCAGAGGCCGCCGCCTTTCGACCTCCTCGGAGGCCCGGACTCTAGGAGCGACCACGTTGATCTTGCCGGTCTGGAACGAGCCCACGAACGAGTATCTCTCGGCTGCCGCCCTCAGTCTTCCCCTCTGCTCAAGGATTGATTTCACCCCGTAGGTGGCGGCGACGGACGTCACCGCACTCACTATCGCTGTCTCAAGGGCTGCGAAGTCCACGCGGCCCTACCTCCACTCCTTCCGGCGGCTCACTAGGACCCGTCCTCCTCTCCTATCACTCGAATGACGAACAGCGGTTCGTTCCTTGCAATTCCACCCTGCGCCTGGACGAGCTGGGTAAGATCCTCGTAGGTCAGCCACCCCTTCTGGATTCTGGCCCTTCCGTTCTGCACTGCGAGGTAGTGCCTCCAGTCCGTGATGAACACCACCCTGGAGGAGGCCGTGAAAACAACGATGTGAGAAGTGTTGAATTTCAGGACCGCTCTCTCTAGCGCACTGAGAGTCTTCTGAGGCTTCACAGCGCAATCTTCTCTTCAGGTTTCATGAGGAAGTAGGGGCCGTGACCCAATTGGGCCTGGTGAGTCTTCAGGGCAGAGCTGCTTGGCATGGGCTTTTGGCATGTCTCGCACTCCAGCTTCCAGTTGGCGCGATCCTTGCGCTTCCAGGACCTCAGGATAACACGCCTGGTGTCCCCATCGAAGTCGGCTTCGAAATGGGTGTAGCCGAGCTTCTGGGCTTCGTAGATCTTCCTCGGAATATCGATTATGAGGACAAACTCCTTCTTGACGCTCACCAATCTGAAATCCTCCTCTTGCGATGCGCGGTCACGGGGTCGGTAAGTAGGGGGAATGAGACATAGGGGACCCTGAACAACCGACATTCGGCCGAATTATCAGGGTTGCTCAATGCGACAGAGGTCAATCGTAGACCTCCTTCCGTAGCCGGACGATCAGGACGCGCTCTTTCAGGGTGAGTCCTTCGGTGCGCTCCTTTTCGATGAGGCTCTCCAGGACCTTGTACTTGAAGAAGTAACTCAACTGGAGGCCCTGCCCCCAAGAATCTTCACGCCTCGTGTCGAGCACGTAGTCTGCCTATAAGTATGATATCATACGATACCACAGATGATAGCTAGTCTCAAATCCGACTGGATGCCCCGCCGCTTTCCGCTCCTCTGAACACCTAAGCTCGGTCAGGACGACTCGTAATGGGTCCGGACCTGACTCCCACCCGATTCCATCGCAGTGGGGCCCAACTTCGAGGAATCCTGGTGTTATGTCGGAAAGAGAGGGAGGATGGGCAGAGGGCGGGATTGGCGCGGCGTGTTCGATCGCTGCCAGCCGCCTCAAACTTTCGGTCTAGCTTCAGTCATATATTACCACCACGATCGGGGAGAAGTTAGTGGCATCCAGAAAATCCCGTTTCCTAGACTACCTCATCTACCTAGCTCCTTTTGCAGTAGTTTTCGTTGTTTTTCAGTATTTCAGCCTCGAGAGACTACCGAGCCAGGGATTCGCGGCGACAGCTACAAACCTCAGTGGGGTTTTCACGGGCAACTTCGTTTATGATAGCGACTGGAACACACCTTTCCTCTTCGTTAGCACAGCACTAGTGGCTTTCGGTGCGCTCGGCTTGGCCTCCAAGAAACGAATACTCGCATACGGATTTCTTACCATAATCGTGGGCAGTGCAATGATTGCAGATTGGCTCGTATTCCTAACGCCATACGTCAAGCCGCTCTACTGCCTCAACTGCCAAGTCTCCGGAATGTCCGCGGTGGCGAGCTCTTCTGTCGGCGCTGCTGCCGCTGTGTCATTGGCGTATCTCGGCTTTTCACTCGCGGAAGCACGGCGAGAGGCTCGCCGACATGATGCGGATCTCACCGTCATAAGGCGCGGCCTCATGGTCCCAATCACCCTGTTAATGGGCGCAGTAGTTACCCTGATCCTGTTCTCGTTGTCTGCTTTGACGCTGGAGTCAGCGGCAACTGAATTTGTTCATGCAGCAAGTCTGCTCTTGGGTTTGACTTTCATGGCTGGTCTAGTCTTGGTTGTCGCCAAAATTCGGGACGCAACGATCTCGTTAGCTGGGAGCAGGAAACTATTCATCGCCATAGTCGGGTTCACCGTGCTAGTAGTTGGATTGACCTCCCAAGTCTATCCAACCCAATACCAGACGTACCGGCAGTGGGGATGGGGCGGCTACGTTGCATTCGGCACTGTCAACGGGTCCGTAAGTGCGGTCACAGGAGAATGGATAGTGCCTCAGGTAAACTGCTCCGCAATGGACCGTGGGGCTGTCTTATTCTGGGTCGGAATGGATGGGTTCAGGTCTTCACCAGTGGAACAGGGGGGCACAAGAGCAGATTGCATTGCCGGTCATGCAGTGTACTCTGCTTGGCACGAGTTTTGGCCTGACCAGCCTGATACAGTGAATTTCACCACATTACACATAAGCCCTGGTAACCTTGTCAAAGCGAGTGTATCATATGTAGGTGGTCTTTACAACATCACTGTAAACGACCTCTCGACCCATCGGTTCGCGTCATACATCGGTGCTTACGATAAGGGAGACCGGTTGGATGCAGAGTGGATTGTTGAAGCGCCCGAGTTTCGGAACTACACACGATTGGCGCTTCCGGAATTTGGCCAAGTTCGTTTCAACGAGAGCTATGCCACCATCGATAGGGGTAATGACTCCATAGGGTCGGCCGTCAACGGCACGGTTCTGTTCTATTGCACCGGAGATCATTATCGGCTTGTTCCGTCGGCTCTTGAACCAGGCTGGACATCCTTTGAGGTGTTTTCGGTGAGCCTAGGAGGATGCGGGTAGGCGAAGAAGAATCGGACCCTTGATGGGTCCGGGCCTGTCGGGCCCGCAACTTCAGTTTCAGCAATCTCTCTCATGACAGGGAGAAACACCCTTAAGGAATGAATAATCCCAATGCGGTATAGAGGGGGCGAAGGAATGTCTGAAAGCTTGCAAGAGACCATAAGGAACGAAGTCCTCAAGAAGGCGGCAAGTGAAATCACAGGTCGAGTCATAGACAGGACGTTCGAAGTCACCTCTGGAATGTTCGGGCGAAGGAAGCTTGTGGTCCGACTCTCATTTGGAATCCTCTTCCGTTTCTACAACTCTCCGAAGTATGATAGGGTTGTTATTGCGTTCGAAAGGATGCTCGCCAAGTTCCGCATTCCGGCATCTAAAGAAGTGCTACAGATTGGAGAGAGGAAGTATGTCCACAGTCTCAGCGTCAGAGAGAGAACAGATGGAGTTCTTCCCTTCATAGCCGCGAGTGAGAGTTTGGAGTATGAAGAATTCCTGACTGATTCGATAACCGCCTCTTCCGCCATCATCTATCTGAGTCCAATTACTGACTCCGACAGACTGACCTTCGAGCACCTGCAATCGATTATGACGGATACGTTGTGGTTCTTCAATGAGTTTGAAAGGACCATGCGAGACCAACTCGAAATCAAAGCGGCCGTCAAATTCTGCAAGGTCACGCTCAATGCATTTCAAGCATTGGAGATTGTGGAAGCCCTCAGGGGGACAATTCCAAATATCGATTCATCCATTGAAGAGGACGATGAACGTAGTATCGTTGTTCAATTAACTGACAGCTCCATCATCGGGAGTTTGCTCGCCGCCATGGAGAAGTAGTTCTAAGCTTGCCGTTCCTCTCATGCAAACTCTACAAGATTGAGGTGCCCAAGGCGGATAACGCCGAAAAGCTCTTTGAGAACAGAGGCTCCATGCAGTATGGCAAGGAATACGGAAATCCGCTGAACTTCATCGTCAGACCCCAAAGAAGCATCCCTGAGTTCGGGCAACTTACGAATGTCTACTATGACCGAATCATAACAGTCAGAACCCTCGACCCACAAACCCTCGAAGTGACAGGAGCCAAAATTCCACAAACGGAAGGGCCCGTCACGGTCTTCCTATACAGGAAGGCGCCACTTGAATACTGTCTTGGAGTCTTCGCCAACTTCTCCACTGCGGAGAAGATTGCAGAGATTGTCAATGTCATTCTTGGGCAGGATACTCAAGGTCCATCATTGAATCTACACAAAATCCAATTCCTTCTGGACCAGAAGGAGAAGGAAATCAGGGGAATACCCGACTTCAGCAACGTGAGTGAGATTAGCGTCGAGGACATCAACGACCTGTATATCGACGCAGTATGGATGAAGGGGTCACAGCTCGACTCGGCTCCTGAATACCGAAAGTGGGTCACCGATGAGCTGTCGGGAGGTCACATAAGATTCCTCACCCTCTCATACAAGGATAGAGCCTTTTACCTGCTGAGCGATGGGAGGATTTTCACGAAACAGGGCAGGGACCCTGAAGATGACTATTTGGTAATCCATGAACTGGTTCTAAGACTGAGCGAAGTCAGCGCAGTCAGAATCTGACCGCTTACCAACCGAGGTAGGCTCTACGGTCGTGGCAAGAATAGAACCTACTTGCTTTCGATTCCCGTCGGAATCGAACCTGATTCATCCTCGTTTTGCTGGCAAACCAACGCTCAAATCCGACCCGCGGCCGCGGACCTAATCAAGCTCCGAACTCTTCACGTCCAGGAGCTTCGGATCCACCTTCGTCCCCTTTCCAAGCAGCTCCAGTATCCTGTCGTACTTGGCCTGCAATTGCTCGATTTTCTGCCCCTTTTCCAGTATGTCATACCTGAGGTCCTTCACCAGCTCGTCTTTCTCCCCCTCGGCCTTCGCGAGCCTTTCAGTCAGTTCGGCCTCGGACCTGTACCCCTCGTCTATCGAAAGGTAAGGCATACACGAGACGTACTGCTCGATAGCCCTGGTCGGGAGGTGCCTGTCGTAGTGCTCCATTGCCGAGAGGCGCACACCTAGGGCCTGAGGCGTGTGGCCAATCAACATCTCCACGTACACTTTGTCGATGTGGTCGTTCACGACATTATCGAAGTACTTCCGAAAGCCGTGGTCCATCTGGACCTCGTGTCTCCTCTTCTTCTGGGTTCTGAGGCCCACCTTCCAGAGGAGGTCGTTCATGGCGTTCGTGACCCCTGAAGCGGTCCACCTCCTGCTCCCGTTCCTCACGACGATGGCAGGCGACTCCTGCGAGACCTTCTCACCCGAAGCTATTCTGGCTTCAACGTAGGCCTTCCATGCCAAATACGCCTCTCTTGTAATCAAGCCGTCGTACTCATCCTCAGGCTCGTCTGCGTAGACCTTCACTATGCCGCATAGGAGCTCCGCCTCTTCTGGGAGAAACAGCTTCCCTTCCTTCAGGACCTCCCATGCACCCTCTTTGGGTACCACCAACTTGCCCTTCAGGCGGAACACGGGCATCACGTGCCCCACCTTGAGATAGTCGAACGCGCCGATTCTCACCCCTGAAGAGGCCATGATCAGGATGATCACCCTAAGGGTTGGAGAGGCCTTGGAGAGCAGAAGCCTGATTTCATGCAGGAAGTATTCCCGGTCCTTCTTGTTCGTCCTCCCCTTGTGGATGAGCCTGGCGTACTTCTTCCACGGGACCAGGATCTCATTCAGCTCGAAGGCCAGCCTGACGGGTTTCAGGATCGACTCCAGCCAGGAGTCTGCCACTTCGCCAGCATCGATTCTTTCGTTCACCTTGCGGATGAACTGGACCACCAAGGTCCTGGCTGCCTGGGGATCGCTCCTGAGCTCTCTGACCATGCGGACCATCCCTTCCCTGGTGGCCTGACGCTCCAGGGACTTGGCAGCCGAGGGGCCCGGCTTGTGACGGACGGCGGCAGGGTCGATGAATCCACCGAACTCAAGGAACCACCTGGAGAGACGGAGGTAGTTCTCCTGGGTGGCCTTCGAGGGGACCGCGTCCCATGGAAGAAGGATCTCCTCCTCGGCGACCGCTGTCGTTGTCATACGGTATCATACCCTATTCGGACCGGACTATAACATGGTTTTGCAAGTGGACCGGGGGGGAATTGAACCCCCGACCTTGGGACCCGTTTGGATTCTCCCGCGTGCAAGGCGGGCGTTCGTACCGCTGAACTACCGGCCCACTGACGGGGCACAAAG
>Ga0335081_10018722_pt1 | contig 11199 bp, 6 predicted proteins | sample Lox_Sample_35_FD_206713 | JGI IMG/M metagenome (GOLD analysis project Ga0335081, IMG submission 206713) | Soil microbial communities from Loxahatchee National Wildlife Refuge, Florida, United States - Lox_Sample_3.5 | ecosystem: Environmental > Terrestrial > Soil > Wetlands | place: USA: Florida...
GGGCGCCATTATCGGGTGTGGCCCAGACTGCCCCGGAAGGATCGGCGACAGCGGCAAATACCTGGTTGCCGCTCGCTTGGAGAGCATAAATGTAGTTTGCTCCGAAGTTTGTGCTCGGGGAGACCCAGGTTGATCCTCCGTCCGTCGAACTGAACACTCCGCCTGTTTCATGCGCAGCAAAAAGGTCAGAACCGCTGACCGCCATCGCACTTATATACAAGGGAAGGCCCGCATAGGGGAGACTCCATCCCCCGCCATTGTCATAAGACTTGTAGACGCCGTTTCCCACAGTACCAGCAAAGACTACAGAGCCGATGACATCGACGGCTTGCACACCTCCGCTCTGAACGAGCCCCGAGTCAACATCTTGCCAGCTGGCACCGTTGTTGGTGGAACGAGAAACACCTCCATATGTTGCAGCAAAGAGGTCGTTTCCCGTGGAAGTAAAACCATACACATACTTGTTCGATAAACCTGAATTTTGCGCGGTCCAGTCTTTCCCATTATCAGTTGAGCGGTATATCCCACCGCTGTTGGTACCCGCCCAGAGGGTAGAGTCACGGACGAAGAGTGTGCTTGGACTCACCAAACCCGCGGAATCCCAGGTTGCGCCTCCGTCTCTCGTGACGTAAGTGCCTGAGGTTTGCGTTCCAGCAAAAACCATCGTATCACGGGCGGTAAGACAGGTTATCCAGCCAAGGCTTGTGGAGTTGGTCTGAACCCATTGCGAAAAAGCCGGGTTCATTGCCAAGACCCAAACGAAAACAACAGTAAGAACGAGAATTGTCTGACGCATTGAGATCCTTTCCCATATGAATTTTGATTATGGATTGAGTAAATACCCATTGCTCTCCCTCATGCAATGAATGTCACGGATTTTATCTTCGTCGAAATCTCAATGAAGATAGACAGAATATTATGGAAAATCAAAGCGACCGACCAAGAGTCGGACTTTCAATCAACGAGATGTTTTTTATGCCGCTCGGACTGAGGCCCCGGCGGAGATTGGAAAACAAAAAGCCCCAACCCGTTCTGGCTGAGGCCTCGTTATACCAGGATCTTACCCGGTTACTTCATCAACACCATTTTCCTGGTTTGCACGAAATCTCCCGCGACAATCTTGCAGAAGTAAACACCACTCGGAACATTCCGAGCATTCCAGGTGATTGAATGCTCCCCCGGTTCCTGTTTTCCATTCACAAGAGTTGCAATCTGTCTCCCGAGAACATCGTAGATGGACAGTGTGACGTTGCTTGCCGACCGGAGAGCGTACACAATCTCAGTGGAGGGATTGAACGGGTTAGGATAGTTCTGGGATAAGACAAATTGACGGGGCATTTGACGAGTATCATTTACGGCTGTCAATGGCTGACGCGTATACAAATCTCTCCATGAATTCACCCAACCACCGCCGGACCACATCGGTTCCTGGATTTCGGCTAAATTTCCATCCGCATCATAGCTGTAAACCTCCTCTTCCTCGTTCGTCCAGGCAATGCCGTCCCACGTCTGGTATATCTCAACCGTATAACGACCAGCCATATCATAGGCAGAAAGGTACTGATCCACATTCACCCAACCAGTGTCGGTCCAATTCTTGTACAAACACATGGTCTGATGCCCGCTTGAATCATATGTGTATAGATCCTGGGCGTAATTTACCCACGCGCCGCCGTTCCACGTTTGACTCACCTCGCTGGTTTCTTCGCCCTTTGCATCGTAGGTGTAAATGTATTTGGACCCGTTCACCCATGCATTGCCATTCCAGGTCTGTTGCACATCGATGGTGTCATACCCGTTTGCATCGTACGAATAGTTGTCCTCGGAATAATTTGCCCAAGAGTTCCCCTTCCACATCTGAGTTAAAGCACTTGTCTCGTGCCCATCTGTGCCGTACGTGTAGAGGTGCTGGAAATTATTCACCCAAGCACTGCCGTTCCAGGTCTCATATAAACCGCTCGTTATCCGCCCGATCGAATCACAGATGTTTGTGTACTGATAGACATTCGCCCATGAATTCCCGCTCCAGGTTTCGTAGAGAGAATTCGTTTCATACCCATTCGCATTATACGTGTATGAATCCCGCGAGTAATTTTTCCATACACTGTCGTTCCAAATCTGTACCCCCATGTTGGTTACCCAACCATGCGCGTCGGCAATAGTGCTGTCTTTCCAAACATTCACCCATCCGGTATCCTGCCAGTTCTGGCGGATGTCAATAACCATCTGCCCGTTAGAGAATGTCGTCTGCTTTGAATGATTGGCTTCCGGGTGAAGCGGGAGGTTCTGCCGGATGGTAAGACCTGGTGTTACCGATGCTCGGTTCGCGCTCTTTTCTTTGGCATGATGCCTGCAGATACGATTTGAAGGAGAATCCGGAATTCTTCTGTCCTGGCTGCTCGGCGTAGGTTGAGAGCGGATCGTAAGGACAGCGACTAAAAGAATTGTCATCACAGAAAGTTGTCGGGTCTTCATAAGCTCCCTCCATAGTGTGTACATCATTACAGTGGTGAAACAAAGAATGGGGGCCGCGGCGGGAGTACGGAATGAGAGATGGCGGACGATCGGCAAATTTATTCAATCGCCCGATTCTCATTCTATCATTCAGGAGCTGCAGAATGAAAAGACCATTTCAGGGACCATGGTGATCAACCGGAATGTGGTCTATGACAAACTGCCTGAATGAGCACGCGACCAAATTCCTCCGCCGGTTTACTTGATCAATACCATTTTCTTCACGTCCGTAAATGTGCCGGCACTCATCCGGCAGACGTAAAGTCCGCTCGGGAGATCATTCATATTCACTGCGACCGATTTGTATCCTGCATCCTGGCTTTCATCAATCACCCTCATCACTTCCTGACCCAGCACGTTAAAGATGGAGAGCCGGACATGTCCGCCTGACGGGAGCGCATACTGTATCCTGGTCGAAGGATTGAATGGATTCGGATAATTCTGCTCCAGCTGGTAAACCAGCGGCAGCCCTCTACGCCCCTGATTCAGGTCTCCCGCCGGCGGTGTCGGCGGCATATCATCCTGCGGTTCTATCCTCACCGCCGCAGACGCCGGAATGTTCCCAAAGCCCGACAGGACCAGCTTCCCTTTCTGGTTTACTTTCACCCAATACCCCCGGCCCGGCAAAATCGTATCCGCCCTGTAATAGGAAATTGCATAACCGAAGAAGTCCGAAGTTATCATCCCGCCCGGGATCGAACCGACATTAGTAACAGATACCGGTGCACTCAATGACCCTATCAGGTTCCAGCCGGCAGTCACTTTTATCGTGTCCAATGTGTTCAGGTATCCTGTCAGCGGGATGCTCTGCGCTCCGGTAAACTTCAGCCAGTATCCTGTGCCATTCTTGAGTGACGGGAGTGTCACGTACGAGCCCTGATACCCAAATGCCGGTGACGTGGCCGTTGGGAAGAGTGTCGATTTGGAATAATCATTCAAGACCATCGGGACTGACACCAGATTCCACCCATCGTTGACCGATACCGATGTGGTCGTCATACTCCCTGAAAACATAAACGTAAGTATATCCCGAGTATTATTCGCCCATCCTCCTCCCTGCCACATCTGGTACACGTCGCCCGTGAGATTCCCGTTGATATCGTATGTATAGCTTGTATGATTTGCATTCACCCAGTTGGGGTTGTTCCATCCCTGGCATAAATCGTCGATGCAATTCCCGTCTGCATCATAAGAGTAAAGGTGTTGTAATGCATTTTCCAGCATTCCGGTATATCCTTCCTGGAGGATGTAACCGGTCTCGCGGCCATTCACATCGTAGCTGTACAGATACCGGTAATCCGGGACCCATTCACTCACCTTCCAGTTCTGTTTCAGGGCACTGGTCTGATGATTCTGCCCGTCATATGTGTAGTTCCAGAGCCATTGATTGAGCCACGAGTTGTCTTTCCACTGCTGGTACATATCGCTCGTATCATTTCCACCTGCATCGTATTTCAAAAGGAACTGCTGATAGTTCGTCAAAACACCCAGAGTCCAGACTTGATTCAACTTCTTCGTCAAATGCCCGCCCGCATCATAGGTGAAACTGGCAAGGGCACTATTTGTCCAGGAGCTCCCCGACCATCCTTTCGTCAAATCGCTCGTCTCATTCCCATGAGCATCAAAGGTCAGAATCTCGAGCGTGGCATTTACCCATACGGTATCATTCCACGTCTGGTACAGCGTATTCGTGTCGCGACCGATGGCATCGGGAGCGTAGATGTACCGGTAACTATTCGTCCAGGTACCTCCAAGCCAACCCTGACAGACGAAGCTGGTTGAATACCCGTCGGCATTGTATTCATAAATATCCTGGTAACTGTTGACCCAGGCGCCTCCGATCCAGTTCTGCAGGAAAAAGCTCGTTTCGTGTCCATCTCCATCGTAGGTAAAAAACTGCTGATAGTTATTCAACCAGGATGCGCCATCCCCCGTCTGATACAAGAACGTCATCTGATGACCATTCGCGTCATACGTTGAAACGGTCCGGGTATAATTCATCCAGGTATTGTTCCACCAGGACTTTTTCACATATTCAATTATTTCGCCGCGAGAATTCGTTAGCGTACTATCCATTTCAGAATTCACCCAGACACTGTCGTTCCAGGATTGGGTAATATCGATGATAATGTCTCCGGTTGTGAGAATTATTTTCTTTGAATGAATTTGCGACTGATGATCCGGGAGGGTTTTTTTGATTGAATCCAGGCGCGTGCTGCAAGCAGATGCGGGTTTATTCCCCTGGGGATCCAAATTGAGAGTTCCCTTCAGAACAGCATCGGAGAACATTTCGGGTGGTATCTTTCTCGCGGGCTGCGAATGAAGGGGCACGGAAATGATGAACAGCATTCCCAGGAAACATCGTACAGTTTTCATGACATCACTCTCCGATGTGGAATTCAGAGGACGATTGGAGATAAAAGAACGAGAAAAGGAAATGAAGGAAGGACGTGATGGATAACGGTACTACTTTACCCCATCAAAGTCAAGATCCGTCAAAGCGTGGACATTTAAACATTTATACATTCAGACATTCAATCATCGTGCACCAGGATGTTCGAAGTCGGACTTTGAAAAATCAGCAATTTCCCAAACGAAAAGATCAGATCTCCGGCGGGTCCTTTTGCGACAAATCAACTAAATGGCCTAAGGAGCTCTTCGGTAACAGAACGCATAATAAAATGAATTTTTTCATCGGTTCCTTTGTCCCCGAAGGGGTCCTTCGGACAATGAATCATTGCTTTGACGTGGCGTTAATGGTTCATTCTGGTATTCGGTCATTACAGCGAAATGACGTGGTGATTTAGTATTGCACATCAATAGATTCCGGTGATTTAATGTCTTAATGAATTAATAGCGCCGCTTCTGAGCAATGGAAAAATACCTGAATGAAAAAATGAATAAATGCCCCCGGCTCAGCGCACTAACGCCATTTTTTTGACTTCAGTGAACGTCCCCGCACTTATCCGGTACGTGTAGATTCCGCTCGGCAGGTTGCTCATGTTCACGCTAATGGATTTATATCCGGCATCCTGGTATTCATCCACCACATTCATCACTTCCTGACCAAGTGTGTTGTATATCGACAGCTTCACATGACCGCTCGCTGGGATCGAATAATTGATCACTGTCGATGGATTGAACGGATTCGGATAATTCTGATCGAGTGCGTACACCAATGGCATCCCATTTCCGAATGCACCATCTCCTTTGGGTGGATTCGGAGGCAATTCATTCTCCATCTCCATCCTCAACTTTGCCGCCGCTGGGATATTTCCCGAACCCGAAAGCACGAGTTTTCCTCCCTGATTCACCTTGACCCAATACCCTCTGCCGGGTTCAATCGTGGATGATGTCTGGTAACTTCCGGTATAACCGAAGAACTTCGACGTAATCATCCCCCCAGGTATCGAGCCGACGTTCCCCACAGGAATCGAGCTGCTCAACGATCCAATCAAATTCCATCCTGACGACACGGTGATCGTGTCCTGTCTCAGGAGGAATCCCGTTACCGGTATGCTCTGCGCACCGGTGAATTTCAGCCAGTACCCGGTTCCCTGCTGGAGTGTCGCGTAAATCTGGTACGATCCCTGATATCCGAATGCCTGAGAGAGAGCCGTCGGAAAGAGTGCAGACTTTGAATAATCGCTCACTGTCATCGGCACGGAGATCATGTTCCATCTGTCAAGAACAGAGAACGAAGAAGTCACGGTAATCGCCACGCTTACCTGAGATGACGGAGCACCCGCATTCCCATGAACATCGACGGCAACAATCCGGTAGTAGGCCTGACTTCCGTTCAGCGGACTTTCGTCGGTGTATCCGTTTGTGGGAGAGCTGCCAATTTTCAGTCCGGGTGCAGGTGTAAATCCGTTCGTCGTCGATCGATAAATATCATAATGCCCGATATCAGGATCCGCAGAAGAATTCCAGGAGAGATAGACTTCAGAACCGCTCTGGAGCTCCACTGCAAGGCCCGCAGGAGGGACAGGCGGAATATTGTCAACCGAATAGCCGCTGTCGACATTTGAAACATAGAAGACATTGGGGTCGCTTGTCTGCGCGACGACGACAAAGTACTCCTTCCCGAGATTTGTGGGAGAGAGAGAATCCGACAATGTTGGAGCCGCATAGGCATATTGGGGCCACATCAACGGGGGCTGATCGGCAATCCATTCCCAATAATAGGTTACTCCATTTAGTGGAAACTGCCTGTACATTCTGTTACTGCTTGCCTTCTCATCCGGAGCGGCTAATGGCGGCATCTGTCCTGCAGGCAGTGCGCGCCAGACAGAATATGCGGTCGTGTTCTCGATGACTCTATCGATGGCGGCGGCATTCCACTGCAGCAGCACTCTTCCTCCCTGATCGTTTGGTACATCCATCACATTTACCAGAAAGGGTGGATTGCCGTCAATTTTTGTAATGAAGATATCAAAACCACCAGCACTCATCAGTCTGGCCGATCCGAAGGGAATGGTGGAGTTTAGAAAATACCCTGCTACGTAGCAGTTGGCTGAGGCATCCACGCCGATACCATAGCCATCATCGGTGCCGCTACCGCCCGCGCTTCTCGCCCAGACCACATTTCCCATCGCATCGTACTTCACAATGAACGTGTCGAAACTGCCGGCATTCGTCAATAGAATAGAACCAAAGGCAACGGTGGAGCTTAGAAAATCCCCTGCGACATAGCTGTTGCCTGACGTGTCGATGGCAATACCGAAGGCATATTCGTCGTACGCTCCACCCGCATTTCTTGCCCAAGCCACATTTCCACTCGCATCGTATTTCACAACAAACATGTCGACAGAACCAGCATTCGTCAGTGTGGTCGAACCGAATGTAAGTGTAGGACTATTGAAATACCCTGTCACGAAGCTATTGCCTGACGCGTCGACGGCAATACTGAAGCCAACATCCGTGGCCACACCACCTGCACCCCTTGCCCAGACCACGTTTCCGCTCGCATCGTATTTCGCAATGAACATGTCGTAACTGCCGGCATTCGTCAGTGTGGTTGAACCAAATGTAATGGTTGCACTGGCAAAATATCCCGTCACGTAGCTGTTCCCTGATGCACTGACTGCAATACCATAGGGCATATCTATGTTCGAGCCGCCTGCCCGTTTTGCCCAGACCACATTTCCATTCGCGTCGTACTTCACAATGAACATATCGTAACTGCCTGCACTCGTCAGCGTGGTAGATCCAAACGTGATCGTGGAACTGTAGAAATAACCGGTCACGTAGACGTTGCCTGATGCATCGACACCGATGCCGGAACCATAGTCAGCGTTCGTGCCACCCGCGCTTTTTGCCCAGACCACATTCCCGCTCGGATCATACTTGACGATGAAGATATCAGAACTGCCTGCATTCGTGAGGGTGGTCGAGCCGAAGCTGATCGTCGAGCTTTGAAAAAAGCCCGTCACATACGTATTGCCCGATGCATCAGAGGCGATGCCAAGTCCCTCGTCCTGGGATATTCCACCCGCCCCTCTCGCCCAGATGACATTCCCACCCGGGTCGTACTTAATGACGAGCACGGCGTAGACCCCGGCATTCGTCAGTGTTGACGAACCAACGGTAAGCGTAGAACTTGAAAAAAATCCTGTCACGTAGCTGTTGCCCGATGCATCCACGGCAAAACCGAGTTCTTTTTCGTCGCCGGTCCCGCCGACACTACGTGCCCATCGGTATGCCGGAGTCTGTGCAACCATTAATGTCGTAGAACAAACGATTGCCATCAGAATCAGGAAGAGATGTTTCATGACCTGCCTCCTTCCAAGTAAATCTCTAAAGGTAAACTGGCTAAATGTCCGAAGCGCCCCATCGCGGACAAAATGTGTGCATGAATGAATTTGCTGATCTGCTTATTTGTGATTCAACCATTGCTCTGAAATGGCGTTAATGACGCATTTCGATATTCAGTCAATGCGGCGAAATAACGTACAGTAATTGAATCACTGCACATCATCGGGTTCCAGTGATAAAGTGTCTTAATGAATTAATAGCGCCACTTCTGAGCAATGAAAAAATACCTGAATGATGAAATCAGAAAATTGGCCCATGACATCGGCTCATTTAGGCATTTTGCCATCAGTTCATTAGATACCGGCGCGGCGATTTAACGATTGATTCATCGCGCGTCATTCTGCCGAAATGAATTACTGCCCGAATGAACTAATAGCGCTACCCCTGAGCAATGGATCAATACCTGAATGACAAAACGAACAAATGCCCCCGGCTCAGCGCACCAGCGCCATCTTCTTCGTCTGAACAAAATCTCCCGCGACGATCTTATAGAAGTAAATCCCGCTTGAAACACCCCCGGCTTTCCAGGTGGCAAGATGCTCTCCCGGCTCGATCCATCCATTCACCAGCGTCGTAACCTCTCTTCCAATGATGTCGAAGATTTTCAGGGTTACGTATGCTCTCTTAGCGATCGTGTATCTGATCTGCGTTGAAGGGTTGAAGGGATTTGGAAAATTATCCGATAGACTAAACCTTTCAGGTAAAGCCCGGGATTCCTTTACCGCTGTCAGTGGCTGATAGGTATACATGAATCGCGTAACGTCGACCCAGTCGGTATCCCCCCACGACCGATCGAGTTCCTCCGTCATATTGCCCTGGGAATCAAACGTGAAATCCTGTCGCGTAGCATTCTGCCATTTGCTGCCATCCCAGTACTGCGCAGTGAAGCTGGTTTGATCCCCCCGGGCATCATATGTCCATAACTGTTGATCCTCGTTCAGCCACGCATTCCCGTACCAGGTCTGGCGTATTTTCCCCGTACGCCATCCATGAGATTCGTTTGTGTAAAGCTCCTGACGTTGGTTTACCCACCCACTGTCGGCGTATGCCTGAAGCAGGTAACTTGTTGAGCTGCCGGTTGCATCATAGGTGTAAGTCTGAAGGGACTCGCCGACCCACGTGCTGTCGGTCCAGTTCTTCCTCAGGTCGCTCGTTGTGTGCCCCTGCGCATCATGAGTGTAATCCTCACCGTAATTATTGTCCCACACGCTGTCGCGCCACGTCTGATTGATATATGCGGTTTCAATTCCCCCGTCATCATAGGAATAAAGAATTCGAGATGAGTTGACCCACACCGTGTCGTTCCATATCTGCTGCACATCGAGAGTCTCATGCCCGCCGGCATCATACTGATAAAAATCGTACGAGCCGTTCATCCATGCACTATCATTCCACGTTTGGTAGAGAAAGCCAATCTCATACCCTTGCAAATCGTACGTGAACAGGTACTGAATAAGATTCAACCACTCGGCACCGTCCCAGTTCCGATACAGGAATGTCAATTCATGGCCATTGGCATCGTACGTTGCCAGATACTGGAAATTGTTTACCCATGCGTCACTACCCCAGTACTGGTAGAGATAGCTCGTCTGATTGCCGCCGGCATCATACGTACTGATCTCCTGAACGAAATTTATCCACGTGCTATCCTGCCATGCCTGCGATGTGGCGTTCAACTCATTGCCACTGGCATCCAGGATCACACTATCCTTCATGCTGTTCACCCATGCGGTATCGTCCCAATACTGAACGATCTCGATGACGAGCTCACCCGTTGCGGACCGGACCGCCCGGGAACGAACCGGCTTTGTAGCGCCCTTGAACCCAGGTGTCGCCGGCATTTCTCCCGGGAACATTGAGCCATGATGCACCATGTGTTGAGGCAACTGGACATTCTTCAATTGTGCTGGTCCGGCATTGTCACCTCCTTTGTGTTGAACAGCCTTTGAGAACTGAATGCCTGCGAATGAAGTGGTAACGATGAAAATGAATCCCGAAAGGAGTAGTATTTTTTTCATATCGTGCCTCGGCGATTTGATTTAATGTCCGAAGGAAATCTTCGGTAACAGAATGCGTGAATGAATGGATTTTCTCATCGGCTTATTTTGTCCCCAAAGGGGTCCTTCGAACAATCAATCATTGCACTGACGTGCGGTGATTACATCACTGCACCTCGTTAGCTTCCAGTGATTAAGTGTCTGAATGAACTACTAGTGCCAATTCTGAGCAATGGAAAAATACCGCAATGAAAAATGAATAAATGCCCCCGGCTCAGCGCACTAACGCCATTTTCTTTGTCTGAACAAAATCACCTGCGACGATCTTGTAAAAATAAATACCGCTCGGCACGCCGATGGCTTTCCAGGTTACGAAATGCTCGCCCGGCTCAATCCACCCGCTCACCAGTGTCGCATTTTCCCGTCCAAGGATATCAAAGATCTTCAATGTCACATAGCTTCGCCCGCCGAGGGTGTACGCAATCCGGGTTGCAGGGTTAAATGGATTAGGATAATTTTGCGACAGGGTGTATTGACCTGGTAATCCGGGATTCTCCTTTACTGCGGAAATCTGCTGCCAGGTAAAAAAACTCCTGCTCACATTTACCCAGCCAGTGTCGCTCCATGTTTGGGACAAATCGCTGGTTTCATTTCCGTCCACATCATACGTGAATGAAACCCGGGAATTATCCGTCCAGCCGCTGCCGTACCCCGATGCGTACGTATAGCCGATGAGATGACCATTGGTGTCATAGGTATAAGCGTATTGATAGAAATTCACCCACATGCTGCCGTTCCAGCGCAGCCACAGGAAATTAGCCGGATGACCATGAGTATCCCAGGTATAAAAGTACTGATAATAATTCACCCA
>Ga0335081_10018723_pt1 | contig 11198 bp, 10 predicted proteins | sample Lox_Sample_35_FD_206713 | JGI IMG/M metagenome (GOLD analysis project Ga0335081, IMG submission 206713) | Soil microbial communities from Loxahatchee National Wildlife Refuge, Florida, United States - Lox_Sample_3.5 | ecosystem: Environmental > Terrestrial > Soil > Wetlands | place: USA...
CGGCGTTTGGGTTTGCAGCCCGGCGAGCGTTGCGCCCTTCTGGGTCCTAATTCGATACGCTGGGTCGCTTGCGATCTAGCGATGCTGGCGGAAGGCATCGTCGCGATTCCGCTGTATGCTCGGCAAGCGCCCGCTGAACTGGCCGCTATGATGAAGGACAGCCTGCCGCGGTTTCTGTTTGCTAGCGATGCCGCCCTCGGCGAAGCGGTCGCCGCGCAGTTGCCCGCGCAATGGTCCACGGATCGCCGGCTGATTTTGTTTGACGATCTTTTGGGAGATCCTACTGCTGCGCGCCAGATTCCTGACTCACCGAACTCGCTGCGCGATTCTGATCTGGTCACCGTTATCTACACTTCCGGCACTTCAGGAGAGCCCAAGGGTGTGTGCCTCAACGCCGGCAATGTCACGCACATGCTCGGTTGCACGCGTGAACGCCTCGACTGGCTGATGGACGCCACGCAGAAGCCGGATCGCGTCTTTCACTACGGCCCCTTCAGCTTCGCCGCCTCCTGGATCACTTTGCTTACGTGCCTCTCACGCGATAGTGTGATGACTCTCTCCACCGATCTCACCAGGCTCGCCGATGAAATTCGCCTCTCCGCGCCCCACTATTTTTTGAACGTTCCCACTCTGCTCGAACGCGTCCGCCGCGCGGTCGAAGAAGGGCTAGCCAAACGCGCCGCGCCGATCCGTTCGCTCTACGCCAAAGCGCGCGATGCCTGGGAACGCAAGAACTCCGGCTCGAGCCAAGCTTTTGACGGCTTTTGGCTCGGCCTCGGCCGCCGCCTCATCTTCAGCAAAATCAAGGAGCGTTTCGGCCCCAACATTCGCGCGCTGATCTGCGGTTCCGCGCCGCTTGCGCCCGACACGCAACGTTTCTTCCAAATGGTCGGGATTCCCGTGTTGCAAGCCTATGGCCTTACCGAAACCACCGCCATCTGTACGCTCGACGATCCGCGCCAGCCCGTCGAACCCGGCTACGTCGGCACCACCATTCGCAGCATCGAAATGAAAGTCGGCGACAACGAAGAAATTCTCATCCGTGGGCCCAATATTTTCCCCGGCTACTGGAACCGCCCGGAAGAAACCGCTCGCGTGCTTCAGGACGGCTGGTTCCATACCGGCGATCAGGGCGAAGCCAACGAACGCGGCCAATGGCGCATCACTGGCCGCATCAAAAATCTCATCGTCCTGAATTCCGGGCACAAAATTCCGCCGGAACCAATCGAAGAAAAGCTCGCGCGCTTGCTACCCGCGGCACAGCAGGTCGTGCTCGTCGGCAACGGCCGCGGCTTCGTCTGCATTCTCGTTACGGGCCCCGTCGAACCGCAACAAGTTCAGTCTGCCATCGATACTCTGAATCCTGAGTTGCCCCATTATCGCCAGATCCGCAACTTCACCATCCTTCCCCAGCCGCTCACGCCCGAAAGCGGCCTCCTCACCGTCATGGGCAAACTCCGCCGCGACGCCATCAACGCAGCGTTCGCCTCGGAAATTAGCTCCATGTATGCGGATGCCCTCGAAAGCAAAGCCGCCGCGGGAAATCGCGCATGAACACCTTTCGCGGCCAGGCGCTCAGCTGGGAATGGCGCGACGGCATCCTCGAACTCACGCTCGATCGCGAGCCCGCCAACGAAATCGGCACCGTCATGCTCGCTGAACTCGAGCAATTCGTTGCCGCGTTTCCCGCTTTCGTAGCCGAAACCGCGGCGTGCATCATCTCCAGCAATCGAAAAAATGGGTTTTCCGCTGGCGCCGATCTCCGCGAGTTGTATCACGACGCTTCGCAGCTCACCGAAAGCGAACGCCTCTTCGGGGTACGTGCGTTCCTCGAACGTGTTCACGCCGTCTTCAATAAAATTGATGCGGCTCCGTTTGTCACGATCGCCGCCGTGCATGGCGTGTGCTTCGGCGGCGGGTTCGAACTCGCGCTTACCTGCGACATCATCGTCGCCGATTCGATGGCGCGCTTTGCCTTCCCCGAATTGCGCCTCGGCTTGATTCCCGGCTTCGGCGGCATTCCCCGCCTTCGCCGCGACGTGGGCAACTCGTTCATTCGCGATCTGTTGCTCACGGGTCGCAGCGTGAACGCCGCTCGCGCCCACGCCGCCGGTCTTGTCGGGCAAACCGCCTCCGAGGGGCAAGCCTTGCGTGCGGCCCGTGCTGCTGCCGCGCAAATCACCAAATTCGACGCCGCCACGCGCGTCGCCGCCAAAAAATTCATCAAGCCGATTCCACACGACGAACTTCGCCGCGAACTCGACCTCTTTTGCGAACTTTTCGCGCGTCCCACGGTGATGACCGCCCTGCGCAAATTCGTCGAATCCCGCGACGCCATGCCCTACCTTCCCTAGCCCGGGGCAAATCGCATCGGAAATCTCGTAGGGGCACGGCGCGCCGTGCCCGCGCTGCATGCACCACGATTCTCGTGATTCAAGCTAGCCATTTATCCGGTTCTCTTCCTACCCGAACGGCGGATGTAGACGCTCCCCGACTTGCGGCATCTTGACCATGGAGGTCATCAGATGTCCGCATCCTTGATTGAATTTTCCAATACTCTCGCGCAAACCACCGAGCGCGCCGCTGCTTCCGCCGTCGCCGTGCACAGCGAACCCCGCGGTTCCGCAAGTGGCGTGATCTGGCGCGCTGGCGTGATCGTCACCGCCGAACACGCGTTGCATCACGACGAAGGAATTGAAGTCACTTTGCCCAGCGGCCGCATCGCCGCCGCATCTCTGGTGGGGCGCGACCCTTCCATCGATCTCGCCGTCTTGAAATGCCCAGACGCCGCACCCGGCGCAATAGAACTCGCAGCGAATCTCGAATTGCTCAAGCCGGGGAATCTCATACTGGTCGTTGGCCGCACACGCGCCAGCGGCCCTGTCGCTGCACTGGGCGTCGTCAGCCTCGTGGCTGGGGAACGCCGCTCCTGGACCGGCGCTTCGCTCACGCCATACATTCGCCTCGACGTGGGCCTACAGCCCACGGCTGTCGGCGGCGCAGTCGCTAACGCACAAGGCCAACTCGTGGGCATTGCCACGCCGCGCTTCGCGCGCTTCGGCGCGATTGTCATCCCCGCCGCGCACATTCATCGCATCACCGATCTGCTCCTCCAAAAAGGGCACATCCCGCGCGCCTATCTCGGCGTCGGCTTACAAACCGTGCGCGTTCCCGAAGCGCTCCGTGAGTCTCTACAACGCAAGGAAAAGACCGGCGCCATCGTCCTCGAAGTCGAAGCGCAAAGTCCGGCGCAGAAGGCCGGCCTGGTGATTGGCGACGTCTTACTCGCGTTGGCCGGTCAGCCCATCACTCGTTTTGAGGACGTGCAATCGCAACTCTCCGGCGAAAACATTGGCAAATCGCTTCCCGCGAAAATCCTTCGCGGCGGCGCTGTCCTCGAACTCAATATCGTCGTCACCGAACGCGCTCACGGAGCCCAATAACATGACCTTCTCCGGCCTTGGGGAAATCGCGGAACGTCTCCGCCGTTCTACTGTTCTCGTGCAGCCCAATGATCGCGGCGCCGGTTCCGGCATCCTCTGGAATGCCGACGGCCTCATCATCACGAATGCCCATGTTGCCAGCGCTCCACGCGCCCGCATTCAGCTTTGGGACGGTCGCGAATTCCAAGCCACTATCGCGTCACGTGATCCTCGTCTCGATTTAGCTGCGCTACAAATCGACGCTAGCGGCCTGCCAGCCGGAGTTGCAGCGGACTCGTCGAAAGTCCGTCCCGGCGAACTTGCCGTTGCGATCGGCAATCCGCTCGGCTTCGTTGGCGCGCTCACCACCGGCGTCGTCCACGCCGTCGGTCCGCTCCGCCGCTTCGGTCCGCGTCCGTGGATTCAGGCCGACGTGCGTCTCGCGCCGGGCAATTCCGGCGGTCCGCTTGCCGATGCGCAAGGTCGCATCATCGGCATCAACACCATGGTCGCCGGTCGCCTCGCGCTGGCGATTCCCAGCAACGCCGTAACGCGCTTTCTCGCCGGCGATACTCGTGGCTCATGGCTCGGAGTCACCGTCCGTCCAGTGCGCGTTCCGCGTGCCAATCAACGCGCCTTCGGCTTGGTCGTTCTCGAAATTGAGCCCGATAGCCCTGCGGCTAATGCTTCGCTCTTGACCGGCGACATTTTGCTCGGCACCGAAGAGAGCAGCTTCTCGTCTCTCGAGGATTTGGCGCGCGCTCTCGAATCCAACAGTCCTCGCGTTCTGCGCCTTGAGTTTTTACGTGGTGACTACACGCGAGTCCGCCGCGTTGTCGTCCAACTCGGCCCACAACCTTCCGCACGGAGTTTCGTCGCCGCGTGATCCGCGTCTACATCGTTGCCGCTTCGGCTCTGGCTCGCTCCGGCATCGAAAATCTTCTCGCGGGCCGGGGTGTGTCTATCGTTGGCAGCGGCAGCAGCCTCGCTGCGTTGGGTGAGCAGGCTCTCGATGCGCAAGCCGATGCGCTCGTGCTGCACGTGCCGAACGGCAACTCCGACTCGCTAGCCGAGGCGCTTGCCAACTCGCAACTCACGTCCGAAGTAACCGTTGCGGTTTTGTTGGATCAGCCGCAGGCTGGCCTGGTGTCCGGCCTTTTGCGCGCCGGAGTTCGTGCCATTCTTCCGACACAAATTACTCGTGAACAGCTTCTGGCTGCGCTGAACGCCGCCATCGCCGGTTTGGTCGTTTTCGATTCTGCCGAAGTATCGTCGTGGATTCCCGATCCGGCCCTTACATCTGCTCCGGCTGGCGAACTCGCTGAACCACTCACTCCTCGCGAGCGCGAAGTCCTGCAAATGCTCGCCAGTGGACTCGCCAACAAGGAAATTGCCGCTAAACTCTCCATCTCCGACCACACCGCCAAGTTTCACGTCGCCTCCATCCTCGGCAAACTCGGCGCTTCTACCCGTACCGAAGCCGTAGCCATTGGCATCCGCCGCGGCCTGGTCCTCCTGTAAGTCCTTGAAGTTCCGTTAGCACCACCACGTTGGCGGCTCTTTGCCTGCCGTGGCAAGGTAATGTCTCTGGCACTATCACTCGTCCGTGCCGTCATTTCGAGCGCAGCCAGAAATCTGCTTTCCGCCGAATGCGACGGGCCTCTCTGATTTTCTTTCTATCCCCGCAAATGCTAAATTTACCTTTCATGCGCACTCTCGAACAAACCACTCAGGAGATCCTCGATCTCGCGTCCAAGCACTTTAATGTGCCCACCGGCACACTCTCGCCCGACGACGATTTCTTTAAAAAGCTCGGCATTGACAGCCTGCAAACCCTCGAAATGCTCAGCCGCCTCGAAAATCATTTCGGCATCGAACTGCCCGACTACGAAGTCCATGGCGTCAGCGACTTCCGCACTCTCGCCTCGCGCATTCAATCCCGCCTGTAAATGCTCGACCTCGCAAAATACCAATCCGTAGGCGCAGCGTTAAAGGATGCCTTGGATCAATTTGCCAACGAAGTCTGCTTGATAGAGGCGGACCGGGACCGCGAGAAAGAACGTCTTACGTACCGGCAATTTCAGGAACGCGCGCATCCCTTGGCCAAAGCACTGCAATACGGTGGTTTTTCCGCTGCTGATCGCGCCAGCATTATCATGACCAATCAGTCGAAGTGGCTCATCTCTGCTTACGCGGTCTTCTTTACGGGCGGCGTCCTCGTTCCGCTCGACTATAAACTTACGCCCGAAGAGCAGTGGCAGTTGCTCAAACATTCCGCCGCGAAGGTTCTCATTACGGAGTATCCCATTTGGCGCCAGCTCAGCGCTTCTCAAGGTCGTGCAGGCGCCGCCGATCTCAGGACCGTCCTCGTCACCGAAGCCCCGGCGAACGCCGATCTTTCCGGCGCGCACCGCTGGGAAGACTTTCGCTCTACGGCTGCCCAGCCCACTTTTGTGCCGCGCGAGCGTCAGGACCTCGCCTGCCTCGTCTACTCCTCTGGCACCGGCGGCCGCGCCAAAGGCTGCATGATGACGCACGAAAATTATCTCGAGCAGTGCGTCGCGCTCACCTCCATCTACCCCTTTTGGCCCGGCGTTCGCTACCTCAGCATTCTTCCGACCAATCACGCTATCGACTTTATGGTCGGCTTCTTTGGTCCCTTCACCTGTGGCGCCGCGGTCGTGCATCTCCGTACGCTTCGCCCCGAATACGTCCGCGAAGCTTTCTCGAAATACAAAATTACCTACGTCAGCCTCGTTCCTCTAGTCCTGAAAAATTTGCAAAAAGGTCTGCAAGCCCGTTTCAACGAGCTTCCCTCAGGCAAGCGCAAAGCGCTGAACGCGCTCATCGCCATCAACCAAGCCTTCACCAAGAGCCATCCGCGCTTGGGTCTCAGCCGCCGTTTGCTCAAACAAGTCCACGAACCTTTCGGCGGTGAACTCCGCGCCATCATCGTTGGCGGCGCGTTCACCGAGCCGCAAACGCTGCAATTTTTCTACGACCTCGGCATCCCCGTCGCCAACGGCTACGGCCTGACCGAAGCCGGCACCGCCATCACCGTCAACGATCTTCGTCCGTTCCGCGCCGACACTGTTGGCAAACCGCTTCCCGGCATGGAAGTCTGCATTCTGAATCCCACCGCCGACGGCATCGGCGAAGTCTCCGTTCGCAGCAAAACCGTCATGTCCGGCTACCTCAACGATCCCGAGCTCACCGCCGAAACTATCGTCGACGGCTGGCTACTCACCGGCGACCTCGGCCGTTTCGATCCGCATGGCCACTTACAACTCTTCGGCCGCAAGAAAAACATGATCGTCACCGAAGAAGGCAAAAACATCTATCCCGAAGACATCGAATCCGTCTTCGAAAGCCTGCCGGTTAAAGAATTTTGCGTTTTTGCCGCTAACTACATCTGGCCTGAGCGCTCTATGGTCGGTGAACAACTCTTGCTCGCTTTGCACTTAGAGCCCGGCCAGACCTTCACCGAAGATCTGCGCCGGGACATCTCCGCCCGCAACAACAAACTCCTCAACTACAAACGCATCCACGGCATCGTTCTCTACGACTCCGACTTTCCTCGCACGGCTTCCATGAAAATCAAGCGCAACGTGCTCGCCGAGCAACTCGCCCAACTCGACCGCGCCAAAGCCTTTCTTCCTCTGTGATAATGCGCAGGACGCCATTCTTGGGGACTACGACACCACTGTGCCCGAATCATTCGAGCGGAAGTGCGCTATGAGGGACCGCTTTTTCGCCATCGTCAACCCCGCTGCGGGCGGTGGCCGGTCCGCGAAACTCGCCGGCCCTGCGCTCGCCGGCCTGCGCGAAAAAGGCCTCAAGATTGACGTCGTTGCTTCCACCGGCCCCGGCCACGCCGTTGAACTGGCCCGCGAAGCCTATGCTCAGGGCTACCGCCGCTTCATCGCCGTCGGCGGCGACGGCACCGCGCACGAAATCTTAAACGGCGTTTACGACCGCGCCGCCCAAAACGACCGCATCGCGCTCGGTTTTCTCCCGTTAGGCACCGGCAATTCCTTCCTTCGCGATTTCACCAAAGAAGGCGCCCAAGCCTCACTGGAAGCTCTGCTCGCAGGTCGTACACGCGCGGTCGACCTACTCCGTCTCACCCACTCTCGTGGCGTCATCTATTCCTTCAATCTTCTCAGCGTTGGCTTCACCGCCGACGTCGGCGCCCTCACCAATCGCTACTTCAAACCCTTTGGCTATCTCGGTTACTTGCTCGGCGTTTTCGTTCGCGTCATTCAACTTCGCCGCCGCGCCTTTCGCCTCCGTTGCGACGATGATCCCAACTGGGACGAAACCCGCTGCCTGTTCCTCGCGTTCAACAACAGCAAGTTCACCGGCGGCACGATGCTCATTGCTCCGCAAGCCGATCCCACCGATGGCCTCATCGAATTTGTCCGCTGGGGTCCCATCGGCCGCCTCGGCCTGCTAACTATGCTTCCGCGCCTCTACGACGGCACGCACATCAATCATCCCCTCGCTTCGCGCCGCGCCGTCCGCCACATCGAATTCGGCACGCAAGTACCCGTCGACGTCATGATCGACGGCGAAATCGCCACGCTCGAATGCCGTTCGCTCGACATCATTCCCGGCGCCGTGGACATCTACATATGAAGCGCGCCTGGCTCGTCCTCCGTAGCGCTTTGCTCTGGGCCATTAGCGGGCTTCACTTCTTTATCTTCGCGCCCACGCTCGTCCTGCTCGGCATCTTTCTCGATGCCCGCAAACATGACTGGCTCCAGCGCGCCTTCTGCCGCCGCATCGCCCTGTTCTCCGGAGCGCGCGTCGTCGCCGTTCGCTCTCCCGGCTATGATCCCCAGCGCACCTGCTTCTTCATGTGCAATCACGTCAATCTCTTCGACCCCTTCATGCTCTACTGCGCCGTTCCGCAATTCGTGCGCGGCTGGGAACTCGAATCCCATTTCAAGATTCCCGCCTACGGCTGGCTGATGAAGCGCTTTGGGAACGTCCCCGTCCCGGACGTCCGCCGCCCCTCCGACCTTAAACGCATGTGGCGGCTCACGCAGGACGCCATCAATCGCGGCACCAGCCTCATCGTTTTCCCGGAAGCCAAACGCACCCGCGACGGCCACGTCGATGGATTCGAAGACGGCGGTTTTCGCGTCGCCCAGCAGCTCGGCCTTCCCATCATTCCCGTCAGCCTCGTGGGCTCCTTCCAACATCACCGCACCGGCCACTGGATGCTCTGGCCCGCTACTATCACTGTCCATCTTCATGATGTCATCGAAACAAAAGGAATGACCAAGCAGGACGTTCCCGCCCTTCGCGACCGCGTCCACGCCATCATCTCCGCGCCTGTCGAGGAATGGCTTGCCCAGCCCGAAACAAAAAACGCCGAATTTGTCTTGGAAATGAAAGAACCGTCAGGAAGGTAACTTGATTCCTGGAATCGTCCGCCCTGCGCGCGTCTCTTGCCACGTGAACACGATCCGGTCGATCACCGTAATCGTCGAAACTACCGCAATGACCCACAGCACGGGCCCCATCCGGTTAAACACGCCGCCGATAATCAGCAACACCAGGCGCTCCGGCCGCTCCATGAACCCCACTTTGCACAGCGGGATCAGCGACTCCGCCCGCGCTCGCGCATAGCTCACCATCACCGAACCCGCTGTCGCCACCGCCGCCAGAATCACGTACGCTGTCCGCCCGCTCACCGAGTAATACACCAGCAGGCCCATGTACAGCGCCATATCCGCATAGCGGTCCAACGTCGAATCGTAAAACGCACCAAACGCGGTTACCCGGTTCTGCCGCCGAGCCACCTGCCCGTCCAGCATGTCCAGAAAGCCGGCGAAGAAAATGATCACCGCGCCCAGACGAAAATGTCCCAGCGCGAAGTAGCCCGCCGCCACAAAGTTCACGACCAGCCCCAAAAACGTCAGAAAATTAGGATTGACACCGGTGGCTGCCAGCACGCCGACAATCTTTTCCAGCAGCCATTTGCTGCCCGTGCCGATCGCGCCTGTGAAGGTTGCCATTCGTCGCTAACGTGAAATTTTCTCGGAAAATGAAATCGTTGGCCCTGCCGAAATCCTACACCAGCCCTGCTAAACCCCGCAAACCTCCCAATTTGGCACAAACCGAAAAACGAATTTGTTCCATTTCTGCTTGACCCTATCTGCTTCGCGTCATACATTCGCGCATAACCCTTATATTCAGGAGAAAACTTAAACTTGCAGCCTTCCGCAACATCTCGCCGCGGTTTCCTCCTCCAGAGTCTCGGTGGAGCGTCTTCCGTCTGGCTCGCTTCCCACTGGCCCGCGATGCTCTCCGCTGCCACTCATGCTAGTGACGCCGCAGCTTCCGAGTCTCCCAAGTTCGATTTCTTCTCCGCCGAGCAGGCCGCCGAAATCGAAGCCGTTTCCGCGCGCATCATTCCCACGACGGACACGCCGGGCGCCCGCGAAGCCGGCGTCATCTACTTCATCGACCGCGCCCTGCTCACGTTCGCCAAGGACCAGCAGAAGACTTGCATCGACGGGCTCGCTGATTTGCAGTTCCGCGTCGCGCAAACCTTCCCGGGCGCTACGAAATTTTCCGCTCTTACTCCCGACCAGCAGGATCAAATTCTTCACACGCTGGATGAGCCACCGGCATCCACTGGCCGCCGTAGTGCGCGCAATCGTCCGAACGTCGGCAGTTCTTTCTTCGAAACCATTCGCGCGGCCACCATCGCCGGCTTTCTCATCGATCCCGACTCCAACCGCCAAGGCAACCGCGATGCCGTCGGCTGGAAGGTCATCGGCCGCGACCCAGCGCACATGTTCCAATCGCCCTTCGGCTTCTACGACAAAGACTATCCCGGCTATGAGCCCAACCCGCCCGCCAACGGAAAGGCTGGCTCATGAGCGCCGTGACGCCCACGCCCCAATATAAAACGACGGACGAAGTCGACTTCGTCATTGTCGGCTCCGGAGCCGCCGGCGGCATTCTCGCCAAGGAACTCTCCACGAACGGCTTTCGCGTCGTCGTTCTCGAGCAGGGCCCGTATCTCACCGAAAAAGATTTCAGCCACGACGAAATCAAGATTCTGAACGAAGACTTCCTCACCAACCACCCCGACCGCCAGCCCAATACCTTCCGCAAAACGCCGCAGGACAAAGCCAAGCTCCAGCGCGCCCTTGTCTACGGTCGGCTCGTCGGCGGGACCAGCGTTCACTTCACCGCGAACTTCTGGCGCTTTCACGAAATTGACTTCATCGAACGCAGCAAAATCGGCCCTGTCGCCGGCTCCACGCTCGTCGATTGGCCCATCACCTACGCCGACCTCGAGCCTTACTACACCAAAGTCGAATGGGAGGTCGGCATCTCCGGTCTCGCCGGCGCCAGCCCGTTCGATCCGCCGCGCTCCAAGCCCTATCCGATGCCCCCGCTGTCCGTCAAGAGTGGCGGCGTCATCTTCGAACGCGCCGCGCGCAAACTCGGGTGGCATCCCTATCCAGCGCCGATGGCCATTTTGTCGCAGCCTCGCCCCGGCCGCGCTGCCTGCATGAATTGCGGCTTCTGCCTGGGCTTCGGTTGTGAAGTCGGCGCCAAGTCCAGCTCGCTCGCGTACGCCATTCGCGCCGCCGAAAAAACCGGCCGCTGCGAAATTCGCCCCAATTCCTACGTCCACAAAATCGAACTGGACGCCAACGGCCGCGCCACCGGCGCCATCTACTTCGACAAAGACCGCAAAGTCCAGCGCCAGAAAGCCAAGGCCGTTATTCTCGCCGCCAACGGCGCCGA
>Ga0335081_10018725_pt1 | contig 11197 bp, 14 predicted proteins | sample Lox_Sample_35_FD_206713 | JGI IMG/M metagenome (GOLD analysis project Ga0335081, IMG submission 206713) | Soil microbial communities from Loxahatchee National Wildlife Refuge, Florida, United States - Lox_Sample_3.5 | ecosystem: Environmental > Terrestrial > Soil > Wetlands | place: USA...
GTCATCGGCCGAGGTCAGCGCGCCCGAACTGGCGGGGGCCATGATCGAGCAGGAAACCTGACCCGGTAGAGAGTGGCGCCGCCAGCAGAAGCGATATATCGTGAGTCTGCGGACGTTGTCAGATGCGGGAGTCATCATGTCGGCACCAACACGCAACAGCGATTCAGACCTGACCCCGAGGGACGAGCTTGCCGTCTCCAGCGGGGCTCTCACCGACGTTCCCTGGCACGTGGCCGGCGCTGCTGGCGCGATCGTCGCCGGTGCCGACCTGGTACTGCACCTCATCGGCGGGCACCTGGGCCTGGCCAGCTCGCTATCGGCGGGCGTGCTGGCCCTGTTCGCCGTCGCCGGCGCTGGCCTCATGCTGCGCCGGCGCGGCAGCCGGGCGGCACAGTGGGCGCGCCGCAACCCGTGGCGCTTCGCGATCCTGCCCGGGGCTGCGACGCTCATTCTGGTCTTCGTGCTGTCGGTGATCCTGGGCAGCAGCGGCATCATCGGCGGCGTGTTCACGGGGCTGCTGTACGGCGCCGTGGCGTACGGCATCACCGGCGTGGCCGGGGCGGCCGTCCGCGGCCGCCGGCCGGCCGGGCGCGCCCGGCGCTAGCCGTCACGTCGTCGGCACGCCAAGCGCGCGCCCCCGGTCGGCCAGCCAGGTTCTGATCTCGGCCAGTCCGACCGGAATGTCGCCGATGTCCTCCGCCACGATCTGGGCGACGTTCCGCAGGACCACGTAGCCCAGCTGCGAGACCGGGTCGCTGGCATGCCCGGCGCGCTTGTGAACGAAGAGCCTCGCGTCAGGGTGATCTCCTGGTGCGGTGCCGCGCGGTCGGTCCACACCGGTATGTGCGGTCTGCGGGTGAACACGCCGCCGATGGCCTGCATCTCGGCGTCGGTCGGCACCCGCTCCTTCTCCCACCGGAAGTTCCAGCAGAAGTCGAGCGCGAATCCGTCCATGGTCGGCAGGCGCCCGGCGGCGGTGCGTTGTAGCGCCTCCATGAAGAAGCACCCGGTGGTCGATGCGGTCCATCGATGCGCCCCCGAGCCGTCGTCCCCAGCGACGGCGATGACGCTACCACCGCCGATCACTCGCTGGGGGTGATGCCAGCGGCGGGCCGGCCGGGGAACGTGGGCGGAGTCTGTACGGTCGGTGCAAGTCCTCACGGAGGTCTCATGTCCAAGTCCGACGGCACGTTCATACTCGTGGCCACCTACCCGAACGAGGCGGCGGCACGGGACGACTACCAGGTCATCAAGCAGGCCCACTCCGCCGGGCTGGTCGGCTCCTACGACGCGGCGGTGGTCACCAAGGACGCCGGCGGCAAGGTGCACGAGAACAAGGACGAGACGGCGACCAGGCACGGCGCCTGGTGGGGCGTCGCGGCCGGGGCTGCGGTGGGCGTGCTGTTCCCGCCGTCGATCATCGGCGCGGCGGCGGCGGGCGGCGTGATCGGCGGGGTCAGCGGTCACCTGGCCAAGGGCATGTCTCGGCGGGAGGCCAAGGAACTCGGGGACTTCATCGATCCCGGCGAGGCCGGGCTGGTCGTCGTCGGGGAGACCAAGGTCGAGCAGGCCATCATGAAGGCCGTGGCGAAGGCAGAGAAGCAGACCGCGAAGGAACTCGACGTGGATCCCAAGGACGTGGACCGCGTACTCGCCACCACGATCAGGGAGATCTGACCAGCGGAGATCTCACCCCGGGCGCGGCGTCCGGCTCTGCGGGACACGTAGATCACGCCTGGCGCAGGCGGGTATGTTGACAGTGCCCTGGTCAGCCCTGGTCAGATTGCCAAGGAGTCCCGTTGCGCCGTGTCCGGCCGCCGGCCACTGTCGGCTATGTCCTGGGCGCCTGCGCCCTGCTGGCATCCGTCGTGCTCGCCTGGGCCGCGCCCAGCGCCCCGGCGTCGGCGTTGGCCCGCGCGGCCCGGGCGTCGGCTCATGCGAGGGCTCATGCGGCCGCTCGTGCGATGGCCGCGCGGCCTCCGGCCGTACTGATCAGCCCGGACATGCGGCACGCAGGCGGCGCGACGCCGGTGCCGCCCACCACGGCCTACTGCGAGCTGCACTACAAGATCGCGTGCTACCTGCCAGGGCAGGTCGAGCAGGCCTACCACCTGCCCGCGCTGTATCGCGTCGGCATCACGGGCCGCGGCGAGACCATCGTGATCGTGGACTCCTACGGCTCGCCGACGGTCCGCCGCGACCTGGCCGTGTTCGACGGCGCCGCGCACCTGCCCGCGCCGCCGTCGCTGACGATCATCCAGCCGGCCGGCAAGGTCGCGCCGTACCGGCCCAACAGCAACCGGACCGGCTGGGCCGGCGAGACCGACCTGGACGTCGAGTACGCGCATGCGATCGCGCCCGGCGCGCGCATCCTGCTGGTCGAGACGCCCACCGCGGAGAACGAGGGCAGGACTGGCTTCCCGCAGATCGTCAAGGCCGAGGAGTACGTGATCAGCCACCACCTCGGCGGGGTGATCAGCCAGAGCTTCAGCGCGACCGAGCAGAGCTTCGCCGGCCCGCGCAGCCTGCTCAGCCTGCGTGGCGCCTACATCGACGCGTCCCGCCACGGTGTCACGGTGCTGGCCGCCTCCGGCGACTCGGGAGCCGCCGACGTGCGCTACAACGGCTCCACGTACTTCCTGCACCGGGTGACCTCATGGCCGGACAGCGATCCCCTGGTGACCGGGGTGGGCGCGACCGCGCTGCACCTGGACGCGCAGGGCAACGCGGTCAGCCCGCCGTCGGCATGGAACGACACCTACAGCGTGCCGACCAATAAGTACATCGCGGGGAACCGCGGGCCCAACCCGCTGGCAAGCGGCGGCGGGAAGTCGATCATCTTCACCCGGCCGGCCTACCAGGACGGCGTGCGTGACGTGGTGGGTACCCGCCGCGGCGTTCCCGACATCTCGATGAGCGGCGCGTGCAACGGCGCCGTCGACATGTACCAGAGCTTCCGCGGGCAGAAGGCCGGGTGGTATCCGACCTGTGGCACAAGCGAGGCGACACCGGAATTCGCCGGCATCGTCGCCCTGGCCGACCAGGCGGCACATCGCACGCTCGGCCTGATCAATCCCGAGCTGTACCGGATGGCGGCGCTCGGCGCCGCGGGCATCGTCGACGTGCGCACTGGCAACAACACGGTCTCGTTCCGGCAGGGCAAGCCGCGCCATCTCTACACCGTGCACGGGTTTGCCGCCGGGCGCGGCTACGACCTGGTCACGGGGGTCGGCACGGTGAACGCCCCCGCGTTCGTGCGGGAGCTTGCCTGGCTGGGGAGCCACCCGCGCGCGAGCGCGGACCAGGACCGCGCTGCGCTGGCGAGGCTCGATGCAGCCCCGGCGCCGCGGATCGCCGCCGCACCGTTCGCCGCGCTGGTAGCCCAGCCGACGTCGGGTCCCCGGCTCGTGGCGCCTGTTGCCTGAACGCCGGGCAGGATCTTGGGCCAGTCAGGCGCAGCGTCTGCGGTATGGGCCGGTCGGGGGTGCGCAGCGCCCGCGGCGTGGGCCGGTCAGGCGCGCGTGGCTCGCCAGGTCGCCGCGGCGGCTTGAGCTGACCGGCGGGGCCGGCGGCCTCATCATCGTCGGGATCGGGATCCGCCTGGCGCTCACCGGGCGGAAGGACTGACCGCGCGCCGTGTTCGTCCCTGACCGGTGCCCACCGGCCGCGCCCCGGCGCACCCCCATCAGGCGCGTCTCGCCGCTCTCCGACCCGGCGCGCCCCGCCGCACCCCGCCCGCGATTAACGTGGGCACTTCAACGCTGTTATAGCGACGGTAGGGTGCCGACGTCAATCGCGAGTAGCCCCTGGTCGGCCTACTTGGCGTCTCTGTCGAGAATCAGGCTGAGCACCCATACCACGATGCCGACGAGCAGCGCCCCGAGCACCGCAGGGACAAAGCCGGTGATGTGGAAAGGAACCTTCAGCTTGCCGGCCACATAGCTGGTCAGCCAGAACAGCAGGCCGTTGACCACGATCGCGATCAGGCCGAAGGTCACGGCGTAGGCGAGGCAGCCGACCGCGTGGGCGATCGGCTTGAGCACTGCGTTGATGATGCCGAAGATCAGGGCCACCACGAGAAGGGTGCCGATCTTGCCTGCGGTGGAGTGCGTATGCAGGTGGATGCCCGGAATGACCAGCGTGGCGACCCAGACGGCAACCGCAGTGATCAGCACCTTAATCACGAATTTCATGGCGCCATCTTGCCATCCGACACGGGCACCTCGGGAGAATCACGGTGAAACTACGCCAGTCGCGTTTGGTACCGGGCAAGTCGGCCCAGGAGTGCCTGGGCAAGTCACCATAAACGACGCGGCGCGGCGGTGTCGGAGCCTGACGGCGGTGACCGGCCGATCGGGGCCGGCGCGCTGCTGGACTCGCCAGCGGAGCGATGGGAGCATCGGTCGGGGGAAAACGGGGGATGCAAGGGGATGCCGCAGAAAGCAGGCGCGGCCCGGGCTGAGCGGCCCGGCCCGGCGCCAGTCTCGGCGGCGTGAAGGCGTCACGCGGGCAGATGCCCACGCGGCCGGCCCTCAGCGGGGAGATGGATCGGGGGATCCGCGATGCTACTTGACTGGCTGCTGCCAGATGCCAGCCACGAGACTCAGTTGGACGGCTGGACCAGGGCCGGGTACCGGCCGAGGCACGGCAAGCCGCCGGTGGCGATCCGAGGGGTTCAGTCGGCGGCGATCGTTCTCGGCAGGGCGCGGCAGCGCTACCTGGGAGCGGCGGACGAGGACGGCGTCACCGGCGTCCTGCTGGCCGAGCCGCCTCGCGGGCCCAGGATTGACCTGCCGCACTCGGGCTAGCGGCATGACAGTCCCGGACTCGCGGGAACGAGGGCAGCCCCTCGCGCACGCCCTGCGGACATCAGCGGCGTGGCCTGCCACCTGGCCCCGGCACGGCAGTCCCGGACGCAACGGGAACGAGCATAGAAGGGGGAGAGATGTCTGAATCGCCGATCGACTACCAAGCCGTCTTCGAGAGCCTGCCGGTGCCGCTCCTGCTGCTCAGGCCGGACCTCACGATGATCAACGCGAACGAGGCGTACTGCCGGATCTCGGGCCGGTCCAGCCGGGAGCTCACCGGCCAGCGCGTGCTCGATGCGTTCCCCGATAACCCGTCCGAGCCGGCCGCTTCGGGCACGCAGAACCTGGGCGACTCGCTGCGCCGAGTCCTGGACAGCGGCAAGCCGGACGTCATGGCGCTGCAGCGCTACGACGTCGAGGCACCCGAATACCCCGGCCACTTCGAGGAACGGTACTGGTGCCCGGTCAACGTGCCGGTCCTGGCCGGTGACGGCAGCGTCCGCCTGATCATCCACTGTGTGGAAGAGGTGTCCGACCTGATCCGCAAGTTTGTCGAGGCTCAGGCCGCCAGCGCCTGACCCGGACATGACGGAAGAGCGACGTGGATGCCGTCGATCCTGGCCGCGCCGCGCTGCCTGTCAGCTCGCAGCTCAGCGTGCCCGCTTCAGAGGCTGGCCCATCCTTTCACTGGCCGGTCTCGGGCCGCCACAGCTGGCCCATCGCGGCTGACGACAGCACCGAAATGTCTATGGCGCCCCCTGACGTCTCCACGTCCGTCGCGTACTGTGTCCCCAGCACACCCGCTGCCTGGTACAGATGCGGCGTGCCGGTCCAGTCCGCCACCACGAAGCCCGACCGTATCGGGAGCGGTTGCGCGCCGAACAACGTGTCGACGCTCCCGTAACTGGCGTTGTCGTACCCTCGGGCAGCCAGCAAGTTCGCCGCGGTCTTGTACCACCCCGGATCGTCGCCTCCCGCCTTGCCTGTTTCCAGGTCCCAGAGCACGAGTTGGCGGACGCCGAACTGGTTGCCCGGGCTGACCTGCTCTGCTTGAAGCCAGTCCAGGAATTCCGCCGCGGCCGTCTCCGGCACGTCGACGCCCGGAGTAGGCACCAGCACCGGCAGCCGCGGCAGGTGCGCCACCCTGGCCAGCTCGGCGGCCGTCCATACGTGTGCCGCGCTCGAGCCGCCCGCGTACACCATGCACCAGCTGTACCCGGAAGGCACCGGGTCCGGGCAGAACTCCGCGTCGAACCCCGGCTCGCACTCCACGTAGCCGGGCACCCACAGCGATGTCATCGCCTCACCTTCCTGTCATACAGGGTGTCCCCAGTGGGCCATCTACCGGTTGCGGTCCCAGCGGAAGTGCACGAACAGGCGGCCGAAGTTCTTGGAGTCCTTCTCCACCCGGTGATACAGCGGCTTGATGTCTTTGCGCTCGAGGAAGCGCAGCACGTGCTTCTTGAGCTGGCCCGAGCCCTTGCCGGGGATGATCTCGATCATGGGCGCCCGGATCCTGACAGCCTCGTCCATGATGTCCTGCAGCGCCTTGTCGATGTCCCTGCCGCGGTTGTAGACGTCGTGCAGGTCAAGCTTGAGCTTCATCGGCCGCCCCTGTAGGTCCTTGCCGCCTTCACGTTACGCTTCCCGTCAGTGTCAGGCGCGCCCGTGCCGGCCGCATCGGCCCGATGGAGCGCTCGCGGTTAACGCCCGTGTCCGGCGGTTCGGGGCGGCGCGGCAGTTCAGGGGGTCGGGTGATCTGCGTTCTCGGCGACGCGCACCTAGACGTGGTGGTCCAGGTCGCCTGGCCGCTGGCGCCCGACACCGATACCCCGGCCCGCACCCTGCTGTCCGTCGGCGGCCAGGCGGCGAACGTCGCCGCGTGGGTGGTCGCGCTTGGCGGGGCCAGCAGGCTCATCGCCGCCCGCGCCACCGACCTAGCCGCGAGCCTGGTGGCCGCCGAGCTTGCCGCGCGCGGGGTCGAACTGGTGGGCCCGGTGCTCGCCGGCCGAACCGGGGTGATCGTGTCCATGTCCGATGGCGGGGCGCGCCGGTCGATGCTCACCGACCGGGGCGTGGGCACCGCGCTCAGCGCGGAGGCGGTACGCCCGGCCTGGCTCGACCGCTGCGCCTGGCTGCACCTGCCCGCCTACAGCCTGACCAGCCGGCCGGTGCAGGGCGCGGCGCTGGCGGCAGTGGCCGCGGCCAGGGACCGGTCCGCGCGGCTGAGCGTGGACCTGTCGTCCACCGCCGCGATCGCGGCGTACGGGGTGGCGGAGTTCCGCGAGCTGCTGATCGCGCTCGGCCCCGATGTCGTGCTCGGAAACCAGGCCGAGGCGGACCTGATCGGTGAGGTGCCGAACGCCGAGATGATCGTCAAGCTCGGAGCTGCGGGCGTGCTGGCGGCGGGCCGCAGGCACCCGGCGGCCAAGACCGTGCCGGCGGACGCGACCGGGGCGGGGGATGCGTTCGCGGCCGGCTATCTTGTCGGCGGTGTCGACCTGGGCCTGGCGGCGGCTGCCAGGGCGGTGGCGACGATAGGGGCGATGCCGTGACCGCAGCACTCCGGGTGAACGACGAGGTAGCCGACGCGCTGGCGGAGGGTCGTCCGGTGGTGGCGCTGGAGACCACCCTGGTCTCGCACGGTTTCTCCGGCGGCCGTGGGCTGGCGGCGGCGCTTGAGTCCGAGGACCGGGTCAGGAAGGCTGGCGCCGTCCCAGCGACGATCGGCATCGTGGACGGTCAGATGCGGGTCGGCCTTGACCGGGAGACTCTGGAGCGGTTCGCCGAGGCGGGTACGGTTGCCCGCAAGATCGGCACCAGGGACATCGCTGCCTGCCTCGTGCAGCGCGCACTCGGCTCCACGACAGTCGGCGGGACGCTCGCAGTGTGTCGGCTTGCCGGCATTTCCTTCATGGGCACCGGCGGCATCGGCGGCGTGCACCGCGGGTTCTCCGAGTCGCTGGACATCTCCGCAGACCTGCTGCAGATCGCCAGGACTCCGGCTGTGGTGGTCTGCTCCGGCGCCAAGGCGATACTCGACGTGCCTGCGACCGGCGAACTGCTTGAGACGCTCGGCGTGCCGGTGCTCGGCTGGCGCACGCCCACCCTGCCGCTGTTCTATACAGGCGACGGCGGGCCGCCGGTCTCCGCCGTGGTGTCATCCAGCGAGGAGATGGCACGGGTCGCGAAGGCGCACTGGGCGGTCAGCCCGTGTGGCGGCCTCGTGCTCGGCCGACCGCCCGCCGACGGCGTGGACTTGACCGACCTGATCGCCCGGGCGGTGCAGCACGTGCACGCCGAGGGCATCACAGGCCAGGCGGTCACGCCGGCGGTGCTCGCGCTGATCGAGGAGCTCAGCGGCGGCGCCAGCGTCGCCGTGAACAGGGCGCTGATCGCCGACAACGCTGGCCTGGCCGGCGAGATAGCCGTGGCCTACTGCGCGCTCTAACTGACCGGCCGGAGTGCCTGACTGGCCTGAGTGCCTGGCTTAGCGGCCGGAAAGCCTGGCTGACCGGCCTGAACGCCTGGCTGGCCGGAACGCCTGGGTGGCTGGCCGGAGTAGGAGTGCCTAGCTGACCGGGCGGAAGTACCTGACTCCCTCCACCGTCTCGGCCACGGCCTGACCGCGGGCAGCCAGCAGATCGAGATGGCTGAGGCTCTCGCCGATCGCCAGCGTCTGGTTCATCATGTCCAGCTCGTCTAGCGCCTTGCCGCGCGACGTCCAGCGGATCTCGCGCGCCACCTGGTATGCGCTGCGCGGACCGTCGGCCAGCACGGCGAGCATAGTGCTCAGCCTGGCGTCATGGTGGTCGAGCAGCTCATCGACCCTGGCGTGCACGCTCGGCGACACCGGGCCGTGCGCCGGCAGCAGCGTGAGGTCGGGCATCTGCCGTACCAGCAGCAGCGACTCCAGGTAATCGCGCAGCGGCAGGTCGAGCGGTGCCGCCTCCAGGCTGATCGACGGTGTGATGTGCGGCAGTACATGGTCGCCGGCGAACAGCAGGCCGCCCGCATGATCGGCGAACACGACGTGCCCGCGCGTGTGGCCCGGCGTGGCGATCGCCTCAAGGACGCGGGTGCCGAGATCGAAGATCTGCCCCGAGCTGATCCACTCGTCCGGTTCCTCGTACCCGAGCTCGCGAGGCGGCGGCCGCATCCCGGCCTGGACCATCTGCTCCATCAGCGGCTGGGCGCCGGCCCTGGCCAGCCGTTCGGCCTGGGCCGACATGCCGAATGGGTCCTTGGCGAGCAGCCGGTCAAGGGAGTGCTTCTCTTCCGCGCCGAGCGCCACCGTCATCCCGAACGCCGCGCGCAGCGCGATCGCCTGCGTGTAGTGGTCGCGGTGGATGTGGGTGATCAGGAACTTCCTGATATCGCCGAGCCCGGCTCCAATCGAGGCGAGCGACCGTTCGAGCACCTCGCGCGAGACGTCGAGCAGCCAGCCGGAGTCGATCATGACGAGGCCGTCGCCGGTCTCGATCGCGTAGGAGTTGACCGCGCGGAGTCCGTCGAACGGCAGCGGAAGCGGAATCCGGTACACCCCTGGGGCGACCGGATGTGCTCCCTCCGCCAGCCACGCATGCCGGTCGCTGACCGCCTCCGCCGTCCCTGATGGCCGGTCTGACCTGGTGTCATGGGGCGGCTGCACGGGAACATTCTGGCATACCAGGCAGACCTACCCGCGGTCGCGGCCTGCCGGTGGCGGCCCGGGGGTGGCGGCCCGTCGGCTCGCGGCCCCGGCGGCTCGCGGCCCCGGCGGCTCGCGGCCTGCCGGGCCGCTCACACCCCCAGGCTGCTCTTCGCGGCGGCCTCGAAGACGCGGAACGGCAGCGCCCGCTTGGCGACCAGGCCGACCCGCTCCCCGGCCTTGCCGACCGAGATCCGCCGCGGCGGCCTCGCCGCGCCGAGTACCCGGCGCACTACCGCGGCCACGTCGGCGGCCGGCGCGCCGTTGCGCTCGTCCCGTTCCATCAGGCCGACCGCCTTGTCCATCGCGCCCCGGTAGACCTCGTCGTCCTGGGCGGCGTGTGCGGTCCGGCGGCTGGCTGTGAAGTCCGTCTTGATGTTGCCGGGCTGGACCAGCGTCACGTGCACGCCGAACGGTGCGACCTCGTAGCCGAGCGCCTCGCCGTATCCCTCGAGCGCGAACTTGCTCGCGCTGTAGAAGGCCTGGAAGGGGATGCCGATCACGCCACCGATCGAGCTGATCAGCACGATCCGGCCGGCGCCCTGCGCGCGCATCGCGGGGAGTACCTGCTGCGTCACCCGCGCGCAGCCCCAGAAGTTCGTCTCCATCTGAGCCTTGGCTTCCTCGATCGTGCACAGTTCGGCCGGGCCGGCGAGGCCCCAGCCCGCGGCCGCGACCAGCGCATCGATCCGTCCGTGCTCGGCGAGCAGTCCGGCGACGCCGAGCTGCACCGAGGCGTCATCGTCGACGTCCATGACCAGGCCGGTCCATGCTGGCGACGCAGTGCCGCGGCGGCTGGCCCCGGTCACTAGCCAGCCGGCCGCGGCAAGCTGGTCGGCGCACGCCCGGCCGATTCCCGCCGACGCCCCGGTGACCAGCACGGTTCTCGCTGCCTCGCTCATGCTGCTCCGATCTCGCGCGGCCTGCCAGTGCCCGGAATGCTACGCCCAGCCCTCAGCGCCGAGTCCCCTACGCCCAGCCCTCTACGCCCAGCCCTCTACGCCCAGCCCTCAGCACCCAGCCCGCGGCGCCCACCCGGGGACCCAGCACCCGGCGGAACAACGGTCGCGGCGCACCCGTTCTAGCTCTCGTGCCCAGAGAGACCCGTCGAGCCATGGTGGGCCGGCCGTGAGCGTTGACGTGGTGGTGCGCGGCACCGTGATCCCCGCCGAGGAGCTCAACTGGCGGTTCTCCAGGTCAGGCGGACCAGGCGGGCAATATGTCAACACCGCAGACACCAGGGTCGAGCTCGTCTTTGATCTCGCAGCATCCCAGGCGCTGCCGCCCGCGCTGAAGGAGCGCGCCCTGAGCGCGCTCGACGGGAAGCTGACCGGCGGCACGATCACCGTCACCGCCTCCGAGCACCGCTCGCAGCTGCGCAACCGCGAAGCCGCGGCGGTCAGGATGGCCGAGTTGCTGACCGAGGCCACCGCGCCGCCGCCACGGCCAAGGCGGCCGACCAGGCCGAGCCGCGCCGCCAAAGAGCGGCGGCTGGCGGACAAGCAGCGCCGCGGCGAGACCAAGCGACTGCGCCGGTCCACCGACGACTGAAGCCCAGCCCGGTCCGGGCCTCTAGCACCTGTCCCGTAGATCTCCGCTGGCACCGACGGCGCTACCGCGCGGGCAACACCGGCCACGGACAACCCGGAGCAGCGCGGCCGGCCTCCGCGCCGCCGGCCGCGGCCGCCCGGTCGAGCAC
>Ga0335081_10018727_pt1 | contig 11196 bp, 5 predicted proteins | sample Lox_Sample_35_FD_206713 | JGI IMG/M metagenome (GOLD analysis project Ga0335081, IMG submission 206713) | Soil microbial communities from Loxahatchee National Wildlife Refuge, Florida, United States - Lox_Sample_3.5 | ecosystem: Environmental > Terrestrial > Soil > Wetlands | place: USA: Florida...
TGCCGAGGGACAATGACAAGCTGCGCCATCAACTGAGAAAAAGGAGTCTGGAGACAGAAGTCGGAAGACAGGAGGAAAAACCTACCACCGAGTTTGGCTGGCGTCTTATTCTGACTCCTGACTGCTTCTTACCGATACCGTAAAATTTCCGCCACCACATCCTTCAGGACCCGCCCCTTGTGCTCCGAACCGCGCTCGACCTTGCTGGCCAGACCGATGCGTTGCACCATGATCGTGAACTGGCCGAAGTCGCATTCGTGGGGGAGCATCAGGTAGTCGCTGTTGTAAATCTCCTGGAACCTGATCTCCTTCGCCGTAAGATCGACGTGCGCTCCGATTGCTTTTCCCACCAGTTGATTGTTCTGGTAGATGGCGTCCGCCAGGCGGGCCTCGGCGCTGGACGGTGCCTGGGCTCCGACGGTAAGTGCCTGCCTGGCACCCGCATTGTCGCTCACGACGACTCCTTTCGCTTTGAGCTATACACGGCACCCCCAACTTCTGTCGAAATGGATAGAAATCCAGGGTCTGGAGTTGCCCCTCGCAAGTCGGTCTGGTCGTCCCGGGGCGGTAATGCCATCAAGGCGATCTTCCCGGGAGCCCTAGCCTCGACTCTCACCACGTTTGTACGCCGCCGAAAATGCGGCTCCTCCACCTTGCTCGTCCTGCGACCTGTACAGATTGGACTCGCAATCTGTGCAGGTTGCAGGTCTCGGAAATCACGCGGATGGCGCTCGAACGGCGGGGCTGAAGCCCCGCCCTTCCAAATCCTCGTGGGAGAAGCGGGCTGGCCCGTCAATTCTTCTCCGAAAGAGGGCGCTGGCCGAGCACTCCTGACCAGCTTTCGAACAGGCGCCCGCCGCGTTCGTCGTCTTTGAAGAAACTGAGGTAAGTCATCACCTCATAGCCTACAAATTCCTCCTGTTCCGGGTGCGGCCGGGCGAGTTCATGGTACGGACGCCAGGTGCCGGAGTTGATGTAGATCTGATTCAGAATTCCTTCGTCAGTCAGAATGGACGCCAAGGGAACGGTTTCGTGCCAGTGGGTATGCCCGTATACGATAAAGCGGGCGGTTCGATTCTTGAAGTTGACCTCGCTCAACGCGTTCGGGTAATAGGACTTTTCCTTGGTTCCGAACTTTTCGCTGATCCACGCATACAGGCGGCTTAGGTTACCGTGCGAAACACCCTTGGAGAACTTCAGGCCCCATTCCAGATCTTCAACCTTGTCGAAAAGGTGGAAAAAGGAATGATGCTGTTGGACGAAGTCGAGCTTGATCAGATCATCCACCATACTGTCCCACACATCTTTGACCTTCTTTTGCAGCCCGGGCTCGTTCGGACACGTTTTTCTGAGCAGTCCGTCGATCCAAACGGGAATGATGAAAGTGGGGCGCAGGTTGTCGATCTCGTTCAGGCCGGCGAGCAGTGCCGGTGGTAATTGGTTTGCCATCTCCTCCCTTACCGTCATTGCAAATCGGTCGATCAATTCCACCACCACGGCATCGCCCAGGGACGAGGCGTCGCGATTGCCGGCAAAATTATAGGAGTCGTAAATGTCACCGTGGCGGGCAAAGACGTGATGATCTCGATAGACCTGGGGCAGGACGTCCGATTCGTAGGGATCGTGGGGAAATGGCCTATCGGCGGGAGTCTCCAATCCGAGGGCCTCCGCCACGCTCAGGCGAATCGCGTTGTAAGGCGCGTGCGGAAGATGGAAGAACCAGTCGTGGTTGCCTACCAGGTAATGGATACGCACTTTGACCGTCTGCCGGTGAGGCGAGGTCGGCTCCCAGCCGACGAGCGCGGGCTTCCCCTCGCTGGTTGCTTCGGGAATGGTTATCACTCCATCTCGCGTTAAGCTCTTCAACGTGGCAAACGACGCCTGGTTTCTCTTGAGAATATCGGAAGTAATCGCACTGACCTTGTTGATGAACAGCTGACTCGCCGAATCGCTCCAGGGCCTCACGGAAACGCCAGCTTGGTCCTCGAGCCACTTGGTGGAGCGAATTACATCGAGGATGTCGCCCAGCAATACGAGGTGAAGTTCTTCGAGGGGCTGGTACCTTCCGTCCTTTCTCCAGGAGGCATCATAGGCGAGGCCCCGTAGCCGATCCGCGAAAGCACGAAAGGCTATGTCGCGGATGGTCTCTCCAGAGCTCCCGTCGGTCAGATGCAGGTCACTGATGATCACCAGCATAGAATCCTCCGGGCAAGGAGTCAGGAGTCGGAATCAAAACGGTCTCAAGGCTGCCTACCCCCATGCCAGTGTCCTGTCACACCTAAGACTAGACAACGGCCAGCGGCGGAGCCGCTGAACTACTGTCAAGAATTAGGCGTGACAGCACACTAGATTCACTACCTCTTTCTTTTGACTTCTGACTTCTGCCTCATGCTTTTAGAGCGTCTTGAGATATTCGATCAGCGCCCATTTCTGCTTGTCGTTCAGATCGACGCCATACGTGTGACCGGCATTTCCATTGCCCGGGTAGCACGTCTGATAAAGGAAGCCGACGCGCTCGGCGTCGGGGCCGGTGGTGATGAAACCCACGTTCTTCGGGTCGTAGACGTCGTACCCGTTGTAGAACGCGGTGGGCCGCTTGTCGGGCGATTCGAGAAGGTCCCAAAGCGTTGGTACCGACCCGTTGTGCAAGTAAGGAGCGCGAGCCCAGACGCCGTCGAGCGGCGTATCGGCGTAACCGTTGGTCTTGCGATAAGCGGAGAAGTTGAACGGCGGCCCGAAATTGATCTCGTGAAACTTATCCACCAGTCCCTGGGTGAACGAATCCAGGCGGTGCCGGTCTGTGCCGATCTGGCTGATGTCGGTCACCTGACCCACATTCGGCTGGCCGAACTCGTGGCACGACGCGCACTGCTGGTCGTAAATCGGCTTGCCCTGCGCCGCCAGGGCCTGATCCACCGGGAACGGGTAGGCGGCGGGTTTGAGATCGAGGAGAAAATTGGTGACCCGGGTGAAGTTGGCGGGGATCACCGATTTTGGCGTGGCGCCTACCGCCATGGCCGCCGCATAGTTGCGCTCCTGGAGGCTATTGTTGTTGCCGTCCCAGTGCAGCCAGAGCCCGATGCGAGGGCGCTGGTTCCAGATCTGGGGCAGATCGACGGTACCGATGGTGCCATCGTCGGGCATGTGGTAGACGTTGAACTTGGTCGGATTAAACGTGTCCACGCGGCCGCGGCCCTGCGTCGGGCGCAGCTTCTGCCAGGAGTAGGCGGCCTTCTGTTCCTGCAACCCTTCCTGAGTTCCGGGAATGATCAGGTAGCGGTAAGCCAGCCTCTCGAAAAATCCCATCGGGTGCACCTGCTCGATGGCGCGAAGCACGTTTTCGGGCGTGAATCGCGGGTCGCTGACGCTGTCGTAAAGGAACCACTGGAACGACTCCAGGTCGAGCGTGTGCGCGGGCGCGCCCAGGAGCACCACGGGTTGACTCGATGCGGTGGCGCGATAAGTACCGGTGTGGCATAGCGAGCAGTTCGCTTCCAGGGCCGGGTAGCCCGCCGTCCGCAGCGAAAAGCCCACCGGAATGTCGTTGCCGGGCTCAATGATGAAGCCGAACGACGCCCAGCCGCCCGATCCGGAATTCGTCGCGGGCAGCTTCTCCGGAAACATAGTCGGCAGTACTTTGAAGATCCAGTAGGGCAGGCGACTGCTGGCGGCGAGGCCGATGGCACCATGCTCGAACTGTTCCGCGTCGGTGGGATAGTTCGTGTCGGGTACCGTACGCATCAGGTTGTACCACATCTCGAAGCCCAGCACGCCTGCGATGATCACGATGACCGCTGCCGTCACCTTGACCCCGGTGCGATGCCACGCGGAACTGATCGCGGTGCCCGCGGCTCGAAACCATTCGCCGATGCTCGCCAGCGTAAGCCGCTGGCCGGCGGGTAGCGCCATCCGGAGCAGGATAGCCAGCACCACACCGAAGGTGAAATCGGAGAAAAAGAACGGCCGGAAAACGCCGGGCTGGTCGGAAGTGCGCCAGATCCACAACCAGAAGACGGCGGCGATCAGCCGGCTCAAAACCGTGAGTCGGGCGTAATTGGGGTATCGTGACGGCCGGCGCGACGGAATATAAAACAGGCACACTGCGATCAGCAGCATTCCAACGTTCTTCAGCCAGACGTCCGAGGTCTCCACGCCCAGGCCGAGTTCCACCACCAGCAAATCGGGCGCGAACAGAGCCAGCGCGGCAAAGCACAGGTTGAAAATCACTCCGAGCCAGACGACCCGGCCAAACCATTTTTCCGATGCTGACATGGCCCCTCCCCTCGAAAACAGTGACGAGTGACAAGTGGCGTGAAGAGAATAGTGAATGGTGAACCCTGAACTGTAAATAGTCTATACGCGCGCAGAAGCGCTCCAATCATCTCCGCCCTACGGGCCCTTCAATTCACTATTCACCATTCACTATTCACAATTCTCTTCAACTCGTCACTCTTCACTCGCCACTTTTTCTTCACACTTTCGCCGTGCTCTCCAAATGATCGAGAATATACGGATAAACATCGTTGACGGCGTTCTTGCCATAAATACTGTCGATGTGGCCGTATCCCGGAATGACGTGGCGCGTATACAGTCCCTTGCCGTTCTTTTCGCCGAGCAGGTTGAAGGTGATCTCGGTGCTCTCGGGCAGGAAGCACTCGTTCATGGCGCCGTGGATAAAGGTGATGGGAATAGCGAGGCGCTCCAGGTGCGGCAAGTAGATATCCTCGCCCGTGGCCGAGACTAGGTGTCCCTTACGCGTCATCAGCGCCAGCCCTTCGAAGGCTTCCATGTTGGCGATCCCGAACATTTCGTGCAGCGCGTTGTGCGTAGCCTCGTTGAGTGTCTCGTGCCGGTAAAGCGGAGCGTACATGAAAGTAATACGGTGGCACACCGGGCTATCGCACGCTTGGCCCACCGGATAGAGGTCCAGCGTGCGGTCGTACAGCCGCTCCTTCCAATCCGCGTGCGTATCGACGTAGGCGGTAAGCGACTTGATTCCGAGCTTGTCGAGGAATTCCGGCAGGTGCAAGCCGGTGCGAATCTTGTTCGCCGTGGGGGCCACGATATGGGTAGCGATCTGCGAGCAGGCCGCCGAGCGCACGCCCTCCAATCCGGCGAGCATGGAACAGAAAAACGTGGTTGAGCCCCAGCAGTGGACCATCATCTGGACGGTGGGCGCGCCGGTGAGCTCGCGCACTTGGTTCACCGCCGCCGGATAATCCTGGTTGGCGACGTCGTCCGCCGAGAACTGAGTGGCGGAGACGGGCAGTTCGATGCTGGCGCGGTAATCGAGCAGCCAGCAATCATAGCCGTGCGCGAACAGGTACTCGAGCAGGTTGGTGTCGATGGTGTCGATGGAAAAAATCAGGCTGGAGACGCCCAAGCCATGGGACAGGATCACCGGGCCCTTGGAACCGCCCTGGTAGCGGGTGAGGCGCAGCAGGGTGCCGTCGTCGGTGTTGAAGAAGTGAACCTCGGGCGCCGAGACGCGCAAGGGCCGCTTCTGGCGCGGCGGCGCGTCGGGATTGAAGACGGTCTGGCGGGCAAAGATGCCGCCGTAGGTGTCGACCAAGGTCCCGGCAAATAGTCGGCCGAACCGAGCCTCCCCTTTGATGCGCGCGCTCAGACTGGGCGGATTGGTCGCCTTCATGGTGGTCAACTGGCGCATGAAGTCCGACGGTTCGATAATCAGGATTCCCTTGCCCAGCACCGGCGCGGTCGCGTCCGCACCATCGAAGAGGGTGATGTAGAGCGTGGTAGTCTCGGGCCACACCTTGAGCATGGAGCCCACGTGCATGGTTTTGAAGCCTTCGAAGTAGTACGTGCGCCCCTCGTCGCTGGTCAGCTTCATGCGATAGCGCATGTTCTTGGTGTTGGCCTCGTCCGGGTTGTCCACGAACAGGTTGAACACGCCTTCGGTCACGGTGAGCGGGCTGGCCGAGAGCGCCGGGGCCACCACCGTTCCCACCATGCGCGCCGGGTGGGTGGGATTGTTGATGATGTCGTCGAGATCGTCGGAAGCGATGGTGAGGGTGAACTGGAAGCTGGAATTATCCGCCTTGCCCTGTTGGCTGCCCGCCTGATAGTCGCTTTTGGCACCGGTGGAGAAGTAGCCTTTCATGGTCTCCGTAAACTCAATGCCCATTTTGGAAGGCTGCGGCGGATTTGTGGGCGCCGAGGGCAACGCATAGTCAATGGTCCAGCCGCGATCGTGGGCGATCAGTGCGGCACAGCGCTCGGCCACCGCCGAGATGGTGAGCAGCGGATTCACGCCCAGCGGGCACGGAATCACCGCGCCGTCGCAAACGTAGAGATTCTCATACACCGCATCGCCGGCAGTGGACTTGAACACCTGGCCTTTGTGATTCACCGCGCCGGCGGTGGCGTCCTCGGCCATGATGCAGCCACCCAGCGGATGTACCGTGATGAGGCTCTGGTGGAACAGCTTTGACCAGATCGGGTTGTGCACAAAGGTGCCGCCCAAGGCGCGAGTGGCGTCGGAGAGGCGCTGGTTCACGGTCTCGAAAATGGGCTCGCTGCCTACACCGGGCCAGTCGATGCGCAGTTGGTTGTTCACCAGGCGCATCTGGCCACCCGCGTTGTCGTGCGTCATCACCAGGTAAAACTGGGTGTTGTGGACCGCCCCGTGATAGGGTCCTTCAAACCAGCTTTGGACGGTGCGGACGCCTTGCCGGATCAACTCGCCCGCGCCGTGCCCCACGTCCTTACCTTCGGTGTCGGCAGCCGCACTCAGGCCGCCGGGGAGAAGCGCACCCAGCGCGCCCGGAGGCGATCCTTCCTCGATCACCATCCCATTGGTGAGCACGGGCTGCTGGCGCATATCGATGATGCCGCTGATGCACGGGCCCACCGGAGCGATGTCGCCCGGCTTGTGGTATCCCCAGCCGACGCCGTTGATCACCTGGTCGGTATCGTAGCCGAACGCCAGCACGTCGCCGTTGCCGGTGAAGTGCTTGCCCAGTTCGCCGGAGGCCGGCAGGCCGTGCTGGTCGCGCGAGCGCAGCAGCACCTCGGTGGATCCCAGCGTTCCTCCACCGAGGATGAGAATGTCGGCGCTGACCGCGATCTCCGGCGCCTTGAACTTCTCCCGTCCCACGCCGAGCACGTCGCAGTGAACCAGCCAGCGGCCGTCCTTAGGCTCAATCCAGCGCGCGGCCACCCCGGTGAAGATCTCCGCGCCGTGATTGGTGGCGTCGGGCAGGTAGTTCATGATCAGGGTGTTTTTCGCGTGATAGTTGCACCCGGTAACGCAGTCGCCGCAACAGGTGCACTTGTGCTGCTCCACGCCCACCTGGTTCGGCCCTTCCAGATCGAAGTTGACGTTGAGGGGCGGCCGGTAAAAGTCCGCGCCCAGAGCGCCGGCCGATTTCTGGAGCGCCTCCAGCTTGGGCAGGGTGGGAAAAGTGGTGGGATAGGGAACCGGCCGCAGCATCTCTTCCGCGCGCTCGTAGGCCTTGGTGATACCGTCCGCGTCGTCGCGAAACGCCTTGGGCCAGCTCGGTTCCTCATAGACCCGCGGCTCGGCGCGCAAGGCCACGTTGGCGTTCACCAGCGAGGTGCCGCCCAAGCCGCAGCCTTTGAAGACGTTGATCGACTCGTTGACGTTGAACTCGTAGAGCCCAGTCTCCGAGCCCACCTGGCCGTCCGGTGTGTTGGCCTGCATTTGTTCGCCGGCGTGCGCCAGGGTGTTCGGATACTCGCCGGGCTGGAACTCGTTGCCCTTTTCCAGCACGCAAACCTGTTGGCCCGCCCGCGCCAGCCGCGAGGCGGCAATCGACGCACCGTAGCCGGAGCCGACGACGACCACGGTGTAATGCTCCTTCAAGCTTTCGACAGGCGTTGATAGCCGAGCCATGACTTGATCCCCCTCAAAGCAACTAGATGGCTAACTCGCCGTGCGCAATGATTTGCGAGCGGCGATCGTATTCTTAAATCAACTTGCTTGGCTTGAATTGACAGTGGGAATGTATACCACCGATCCCCTCGACAAGCAATAGCAAGTGTTTCCGTAGCGGCGGCCTTACGCCACCCTGGAGTTTGGGCATGTTGAATTCACGACTGCGCCTAACTTGATAACAGCCCTCTCCAAGGGGAGAGAGCCTGCCCTGAGCTTAGCGAAGGGGTACGGGCTAAGCCGGGGGGTGAGGGGCCGTTTTCTTCGTGCAAACCCGGCTAATCCTTCACCCACCGCTCCGCGGTCCCCCCTCTTCCCGCGAAGATATGAAACGTCCTGGGAGCGCGGGCGTCTCGCCCGCTCTTCCGCGCTAAGCGCCCGGCTCGGCAAGACAAGAGCCGGCGAGACGCCCGCGCTCCCAGGACAAATCACTCATCGTATTGAAACGAAATCGGTAACTCTCAATTGGCAATGTAGAAAACCCTCCATTTGGTACTAACTTCGCGAAAAATGGGGTCAAAATCCCCGTAACCTATTGATCGCACAACCAGTTAATCGCCGTGGCTTCGTTTTCGTCGATTTCCGCGCAAATCGCTGATAATGGGCTCCTTGGTCGCTATGGCTTCGATCGGCTTCGTTTCCGCCCTCCCTTCCTGCTGAGCACCGCGTACAGCTCCCACCGCCCCCACCCCCAAAAACACTCGCAAACGCCACCTCCACCACCTTGCGGAGCGGTGCGACCGGGACCTTCACCGCTGGGCAAACCCCCGGGCTCGGCTTTGGGCGGGGCCTCAGGATTGGGGACAATTCAGCTTCGAAGGGCATAGAGACACGATTAGTTTCGAGTTGATGGGTAACGCGACCGAGACACCCCTGGGGATAAGGGACAAGGTTAGTATAACATAAAGCCAAGGGATGTCAAGCTCTGTTTTTTTTCCCAAAGGTCGTACGCCGGGCTGGCGCAGGGCGCAAGCTCTGCGACTCGAGTTTGGACATTTGATCTGACCGCGAAATAACAATGGATGACAACCCTCGCCCGCTTGCGGGAGAGGGGGAGCCGCGAAGCGGTGGGTGAGGGATTCGCTGATGCTGACGGAAGAAAACAACCCCTTACCCGTGGCTTCGCCGTACCCCATCGCTGAGCTCAGGGCAGGCTCTCTCCCCTTGGAGAGGGCTGTTGTCAAGTTAGGCGCAGTCGTGAATTCAAAATGTCCAAACTCCACAGCGCAGACCAAGCTCTGCGAATAGAGTCTCCCCATTTTCAGCCTTCTGCCTTCGGGTTAGAGACTCCGATCGCAGAGCTTACGCTCGGCGCCAGCCCGAGAAGGCAGTTCTTTCACACTCTCCGACTCTGCCTGCTCAACCCTTCACTTCCGACAGCTTCGTATCTTCCGGCACATCGGTCACACTCTCGAAGCACAGCCTGTAGCCGTCCGGATCAGAAAGCCCGGTGACCCACATTCCGTTCCCCACCTGCGGCTCCGACGCATCGATCCCGCGAGACCTCGCGTCGTAGTAGATCGCGAGAGCATCTTGGCATTGAAAGCACAGCGACACGCCTTCGCCCAATTTTCCCGCCGGCACCCACGAGTCGTGTCCTGGCGTGGCGAGATGCTCCTGGAGCATCAGCGCCGCGCCGCCCAGTTCCAGCCAGCACCAGCGCACCTTTCCCTCCACTACCCACTTGTGCTTCATGGTGAAGCCGAGCCCATCCAGGTAGTACCGAAGGGACCGTTCCATGCTCGACACGCCAAAGAACGGGACTACCTGCTTGACGTTGGCATCAGCCTTCGAATCCATGTTCATTCCCGTATCTCCTTTATACACGGCGTCGTAAGGGACCTAAGGTGTAGAAATCTCGAAGTGCGAAACTTGGTGTAAATGAGTCAAGTTTCGCGGAACGAAACGCCCCTCACCCGGCCCGCTCCGGCTGATGAAAGCGCCGGCAGCGGTCCACCCTCTCCCCTAGGGAGAGGGCTACGAATCAGGAGAAAAACAGCCCTCTCCCTTTTGGGAGAGGGGGACCGCGCAGCGGTGGGTGAGGGTCATGACTCGTTGGTCTGAGGCGAAGCGCGCTAGCCCTTGGCAGTTTCCGGGGGTTATTCGGCCAGAGAAAACAACAGCTTGTTGCCCTCACTATCGATGCGATCAAGGCAGACCTTCGCTCGCTGGCCCAGGTGATAGGAGCGCCGGGAATGCTGGCCGACGATGGCCCGCAGCTTCTCGCGGTAAACGTAGTGATCGTCCGCGAGGCTCTCCATCGGCACGAAGCCTTCCACGAACAGGTCGGTGAGCTCGACGTAGAGTCCGTACTTGGTGAGGCTGATGATCAGCGCGTCGAACTCATCACCCAGGCGCTCGGCCATGAAAGCGACCTTCTTCCATTCCATCAACTCGCGCTCGGCATCGGCCGCGCGCCGCTCGGCCTCGGAAGTTTCAAAGCCCAGCGCCTCCAGCTCGACGGGGTCCACGAACCGAGCACCCTGGAGTGAGACGGGTTCGCGGCGCCTGCCCTCAGCGTGACGCTTGCCGGCCGCGCGGCTGCTCGCGCTCGACGGGCCGCCGGAAAAAGCTGAGGAAGGATGGGGCTTTAACCCCCCCGACAAGCGTGCTCCGATATTTTCAATGATTTCGGGCGCCAGTGCGGCGGGGCTGAAGTCCCGTCCTTCCTCGGCTTGCTTTTCCTCGAAGCGCGCGCTGCCACCTTGCCGGCCGAGCGCGGCCTTGAGAATGCGGTGCACGATCAGGTCCGGGTAGCGCCGGATGGGCGACGTGAAGTGAGTGTAAGTAGGCGAGGCCAGCGCGAAGTGGCCGACGTTCTCCTCGCGGTAGCAGGCCTGCTTGAGCGAGCGCAGCATGAGATAAGAGAGAATGCGCTCTTCCGGTTTGCCGGCGATGCGTTGGGTGAGGCGCTGGTAGTGGCGTGAGGTGATCTTCAGGTCGCCGGCGTTGACGGACTCCTGAAAGCGCGGGTAGCGCTCGCGCTCGTCGCGCCGGTGGACGCGCACGCGATAGGCGGCAGGGAGCTCGACCCCCAGCGAGTAGCCGAAGGTGGCGGCGATCTCTTCAAATTCGACCACCTTCTTTGGGTCGGGCGGCTCGTGGATGCGGTAGAGGGCTGGCACGCCCTGCCGCGCGAGACATGTCGCCACCGCTTCGTTGGCCACCAGCATGAACTCCTCGATGATGCGGTGGGCGATGTTGCGCTCGGAGCGCGTGATGCCGATCATCCGCCCAAACTCGTCAAACTCGATCTCGGGCTGAGGCAGGTCGAAATCGAT
>Ga0335081_10018729_pt1 | contig 11196 bp, 8 predicted proteins | sample Lox_Sample_35_FD_206713 | JGI IMG/M metagenome (GOLD analysis project Ga0335081, IMG submission 206713) | Soil microbial communities from Loxahatchee National Wildlife Refuge, Florida, United States - Lox_Sample_3.5 | ecosystem: Environmental > Terrestrial > Soil > Wetlands | place: USA: Florida...
TCGGAGAGCGTGCGGACTGCGCGCCATTCCGAACGCATCACGCCGGGGGGCTGCAACGCGATCTGGCGCCATTCGGCCGCGCGATCGACAACGAGGACAATGTCGCGTATGTCGTTGGTCTCCAGTGCAGCTCCGGCGATACGCGACTTGCTGACGAGTTGCCCAATGTCGGCAAGTCCGAAGAAATCGAAGCGGCCGCCCACGCGGCGAAATTCGCGGATTTCCGTGGCGAGGCCCTGCTGCCGCTCAATCCAAGCCGAGTCAGTGGAGGGAGCAAGCTTCTCGATCTTCCCTTGGCCCAAGGGAGACGAGGCATATCCGCGCAGGAGGGCTCGAAGGGAATCGAACTCCAGCACGCGCGCGGAGGAATGGAGGAGATCGGAGGACATCGCAGAAGTTATGTTACAGGACTGCGGGATTGCAAGTTCTAGGCGCGGGCGGCTTCGGCGGCTTTCTCGGCCAGCGGTTCTGCGGCCACCGGGAACTTCACGAGAAATAGCGCGCCGCCTTCCGGCTTATTCTGGCAGGTGATTTGTCCGTGATGCTCTTGCACGACGCCGTACACAGCGCTGAGGCCGAGGCCCGTTCCTTTGCCCACAGGCTTGGTGGTGTAGAACGGGTCGAACACGCGCTGCGGCTCGCGGATGCCGTGCCCAGTATCGGAGAATTGCAGAAGCACGTCGTCGCCGACGCGGCTGGCGGTAATTTCGAGCACGCCGCCCCCGGTTTCTTCGAGAGCGTCCATGGCATTGTCGATGATTTCGACGAAGGCCTGGAAGAGTTGGTTGGCGTTGCCGTGCACCCGCGGCAGGTTCGGCTGCACCGAGACATTGACGCGAATCTTGCTGCCGGCGTGACGGGATTCGAGCATCTGCACCGCGCGGTTCAGGAGCATGGGCAAGTCGACCAGGACCTTTTCCCCCGGCGCCTGCTGCGCGAAGCTGAGCAGGTCGGCGATGAGGTCGCGCGTGCGGCCTGCCTGCGCCACGATCTTCCGCAGTAGCGCATTCTGTTGTTCGCTCAGGCCTTCCCTTGACCAGAGTTGTTCCGACTGGCTCATGATGGCCGTCAGGGGATGATTGATTTCGTGCGCGGCTCCCGCGACCAGCGAACCGAGTGACGCCAATTTTTCCTTTTGCACCAGCTGGGTCTGCAATCTCTTCTGGCTGTCATAGCCTTGCCGCGATTCTTGCAATAGCGCGATCAGAGATTGATCCTGCAAGTATTGCCGCAAGAAGACGCAAACGCCGAGGAACAGCATCGCAGCCAAAACGGCAAAGATACGAAACTCCCGCGATAAGGCGGGAGACTGGTCATAAGTGATCGTCCACAGTCCCAGCAGGGGAAGCGACAGCATGGTTAGCGTTGCCAGTTGTGGAAGCAGCTTCTTCCACCGGCGGTCGAGGTGAAACTCGATGATGGGAAGATCCCATTCCTGCGCCGATAGACAGGCAGCCACCATCCACGAAAGGGTGGCAATCAGGGCGATATCGTATGGACTGCCCGAATAGTAGGTTTCGTTCGCGGCCGCCCGATCCAGCAGCTGAGAATTGATGCCGTAGATCACTCCAGCGGCAAGAAAGTGGAGGTAGAGGCGACGCCATCCTCGGCGACTAGTGAAGACCGCAAGGAATAGAACGACCAGCAGAAGGCCGTTCTCCAGGCCGTAGAGACGGTCATAGTTCGTGTTATAGCGCCGCACGTCGGCGACGACATATTGCGGCGGGAAAACCAGGAAGGCATACAGAAACACCCACCATCCCAACAGCATCAGGAAATTGACGAAGCTCAAGTGAAGCTTCGAGCCCTTCTTGTCGAAGTCGGGTCGCCAGGCAATCGCCGCGATAAATGGCACCGAATGGAAGAACAGGATGATGTCGAAGAAATACGGGTCGGGAATCGCCTTGCCGACGACAACTTCCTGATAACTCCACGCCGCCTGATTGCACACCCACAGGGAAAAGCCCAGCGTCAGCAGCGTCCAAAAACTGCGCTCCCCGGCAGGCCGCCGAAACGTATTGACGAGGGATACGCCCACCCCGACCAGCATGATGGCGAGCCCAGTTAGATCGGCGAAAGCGGTGAGTCCGACGCTCCTGTGCGCGAGCAGGGACACGCTGGCAAAGGCCAGCGTGATCCCGGCCGCTGCAAAGAACCAACGGTAGCGCCGAAACATAGACATCCGAGTGTAATTCTATGAGGTTCATCTGAGGATTCCGAGGACCGCCGGGAACACAAGACGTTACTTTCGTCATACCCCCTTTCCAGCGGGATCGGCTGCCGAAACGATCTTGCGGCCCTGCTTTCTAAATGGTCTAGAATCAGTACAGGGGCGCTCCCTGCTGCTTTGCCCCGAAAGTGGTGATCTGCCATGGCTTTCCCCATTACTCGCCTTCGCCGCCTGCGCCGCACGGCGGAACTCCGCAACATGGTCTCCGAGACCCGACTGACTCCCGATGCCTTCGTCTACCCCATGTTTGTATGTCCCGGGGAAGGCATTCGGAAAGAAGTGCGCTCCATGCCGGGAGTGTTCAATCTGTCGGTGGATGAGGCGGTGAAGGAAGCGCGCGAGGTGTATTCGCTGGGCGTGCCGTCGGTGATTCTGTTTGGACTTCCTGACAAGAAAGATGAAGTGGCCACCGGGGCGTGGCATGAGAACGGGATCGTGCAGCAGGCGACGCGAGCAATGAAGCGCGAAGTTCCGAAGCTGGTATTGATGGGGGACGTTTGTTTGTGCGAATACATGTCGCACGGGCATTGCGGGATCGTGAAGGCGGCACCACACTCGCTGGGAGCGGCGGTGGCAGATCCTCCGGCGGCGACGGCGGAATATGAAATCGTGAATGACGCCTCGCTGGAACTGCTGGCGAAAACTTCGGTCTCGCTGGCCAAGGCCGGCATCGACATCATCGCGCCCTCTGACATGATGGATGGGCGGGTGGCTGCGATTCGCAAGGCTCTCGACGCAGCTGACCTGATCAATATTCCGATCCTTTCGTACGCCGCGAAATTTGCTTCGGGATTCTACGGACCATTTCGCGAGGCGGCCGATTCCGCACCGCAGTTCGGCGACCGCCGCTCGTATCAAATGGACGGAGCCAACATTCGCGAGGCCATGCGTGAGATTGAGGCCGATATTGAAGAAGGGGCCGACATGATCATGGTCAAACCCGCGATGCCGTATCTCGACGTGATTGCCGCGGCGCGGGATCGCTTTGAGCTGCCACTGGCCGCGTATCAAGTCTCCGGAGAATACGCGATGATCGAAGCCGCCGCCCGCAATGGCTGGATTGAGCACGACCGGGTGATGATGGAATCGCTGCTGTCGATCCGGCGTGCCGGAGCGAGCATCATCCTCACCTACTACGCCAAAGATGCTGCCAAGCTGCTACAATGACGCCGCCGAGAAAAACCAACTGCAGCGATGAACTTCTTTTCCGAAGATTGCTTCGCATGTTTCGTTGTTTGTTCTTCGGGCCTGTCTGCGTTAGGACATAGGTCCTTCCTGGTCGATCTAGGCGAATTGGAAGCCGGGCTCTAACCCGTTTCCGATTCCAGTCCCCCCTAGTTCCAATCGCACGCACAAGTCTTTTTGCATAGGAGCCCTTATGAAAGCGCTTCGCCATTGTCTGTGTGGAATTGCCCTCATTCTTCTTTGTGTTGCTCCGGTTTGGTCCCAGAGTTCGGAAGGCCGCATCCTGGGCACAGTATCGGATGCGTCGGGGGCGGTCATAGCCGGCGCAAAGATCACTATCACCAACGTCGCAACCAACGTGAGCAGGCAATTGGTGACGACGAACGCCGGCGAATATGTCGCTTCGAACCTCGAGCCTGGGCGCTATACCGTAACTGTGGAAGCAACCGGATTCAAGAAAGGCGCGAGTACCCCGTTCACTCTCGAAGTGTCGCGCGATGCGCGCATGGATATAAAGCTGCAGCCGGGCGCAGTGACCGAGACAGTACAGGTTAGCGCCGAGGGCGCCTTGGCCGATACCACCGATACGACATTGAATGGAGTGCTCTCGAACCGGGCGATCGAAGAGCTGCCGGTGCAGGGACGCGATTTCCAGAACCTGCTGGAGTTGCATCCGGGCGTGCAACGGACGCCGGGTGGCGGATTCCACTCCGTGACCTCGAATGGCAACCGTCCCGATGACAACAACTTCTTCATCGACGGCGCGGACGACAATGACGCCTACTACGGCGAAACCGTGGTCAACGATGCCGGCATCCAAGGCACGCCCGCGAGCTTTTTGCCGCTGGACGCGATCCAGGAATTCAACACGCAAGAAAGTCCGAGTGCGGATTACGGCGTGAAGCCGGGCGTGGTGATGAATATCGGAATCAAGTCGGGAACCAACGATCTGCATGGCTCCGCTTATTACTTTCACCGCAACGCAGCCTTCGATGCGCGGAACTATTTCAACCCCGCGCCGCAGCCTATGTCGGCGCTGCTGATGCATGAATTCGGCTTCTCTCTGGGCGGCCCGATTCTGAAAAACAAATGGTTTTATTTTGTGAACTACGAAGGCATCCGCGACAAAGTCGGGAATCCCGGCGTGACGGACAGCCCGGTGACAACGTCACTGGCATCGCAGATGGGCGGAATCTCGGATCCGACCGATGGCAGCCCGCTCTCGGCCCAGTATAGCGTGCCGGATGCGCTCGCGTTCTTCGACCCCAACCAGAACCCCAATTACGCCCTGAGTCAAGCCTACTGCCAAGATCCGAACGTTTACGATTCTTCGTTCGCCTGCGCGGTGAATCCGCTGAGCCTGCAACTCACCAGCCTCTTTCTGCCCAACCCGGGCTTCACCATGTCGCAGAGCGATCCGGCGGCGATCAACTTCGACTTTGTAAACAAGAATCGTGGCGACAATCTGGTCGCGAAAACCGATTACACCCTGAACAACAGGAACGTGTTGAGCGCGCGTTTCATCTATGGGAACACGACGCAGACGGAAGAAGACACGATCCCGCTGCGTCCGGAGTGGCTCTCGACGACGAGCCCAATTACGCAGGTATTTGGCGTGAGCTGGGCGTCGAATCCGACGACCGCATGGTCGAACGAAGTGCGCTTCAGCTACAACACTTTTAACGAGGCCATCGCTCCGGTCGATTCGCACGTGAACCCGACACAATACGGCCTGAACACCGGCGTGACCGATCCCCGGCTGTTTGGATTTCCGCGGATCACTCCGGGTGGGGAATTCAATTACATGGGCGGCAACTCGAGCTGGCCTCTGTATACGACTCCCAGCAAGACCTTCAACTTCTCCGACACCGCGTCCTATACGCGGGGCAAGCAGACGGTTCGCTTCGGCGGCAGCTTCCGCTACGGTGACGTCGACTACTTCCGCGCCGGCTACGGCCGCGGCCGAGTCGATTTCCGGCACCTGTGGAACTTCATTTCCGGCGACGTTCGCCGCTGGCGCTTCCTGTACGGCGATCCCACGCGGCAGGTCAGCCAGAAATCACTCGGCTTCTTCGTGGAAGATGACGTCAAGGCTACGCGCAATATCACGCTCAACCTTGGCTTGCGCTACGACGTCACCAATCCGATCAAAGACTCGCACAACCTGCTGGCGAATTACGTGCCCACCTCAACCAGCGGACTGGAGCAAGTGGGACAGGGAATCAGCTCGCCGTATCCCACCAACCACAACAATCTTTCGCCCCGCATCGGCATGGCTTGGGACGTGTTCGGTAGCGGCAAGACCGTTATTCGCTCGGGCTTCGGCATGATCTTCGAGCAGCCTTCGATCCGCACCTTCATGTTTAACGGCGGCGGATTGAACCTGAACGCCACCGGCATTCCTTATATCGATGCCAATGGCGTGCAACAAACTCCGACTGGAACCATCACGTCGTTCCTGCAGGTCTCGACGGATGGAAGCCAGATTAACTGGCTCGCTCCCAATCAGTCCTCGACCGTGTTTCCCAATGCATCGAACGCCGGCAATGTTTGTAGCATCGATAGCCAGTGCGACGTCTTTGGTGTGGATCAGCACCTGAAGACGCCGTACGTCATGAATTGGAACTTCAACGTGCAGCAGGCATTAACCCCAAGCACGCTGCTGCAGGTGGCCTATGTCGCGAACCACGGCGTGAAGCTCTACAGCGTGACCGACATCAACCAGGTGAACCCGTTATATGACGACGGATCGGAAACGATCGGCCGTCCGTTGGCGACGAATTGTCCCGTAGCGCAAGGCGGTCAGGGGTTCGGTGGGCCGTGCTTCCCGTGGCTTGGATTCCTGAACTTCCTGGGCAATCGGGCGAACTCCAGTTTCAATTCGCTGCAAGTCACGTTGACGAAGCGTTACACGCACGGGCTCTATTTGCTCGCCGGCTACACGTACGGTCACGCCATCGACACGGCAACCAGCAATCTGGCAGGCGTACCTCCGGACAGCACCAATTACGGCGAAGAACGCGGCAACGGTGATTACGATATCCGTCACCGCTTCACGCTATCAGCGACATATGACCTGCCTTCAATCAAGAGCAAGTGGCAGATGCTCGAAGGCTGGCAAGTGACGAGCATCGTCAACTTGCAGTCGGGCGAACCCTACACGTTGGGCGACTTCAACGACGACATCAGTTACACCGGCGAATTCAATGACCGATGGGACATGAGCGGCAATCCGAAAGACATTCACTGGTCACAAACGACGCCATTGCCTTACTTTGATTTCTCCGATGCAGCCCACAGCGATGCGGCCTGCTTAGCACAGGCTACTGCGTTGGGGACGGTCGACAACCTCAACTACTACGGGTGCTATCACGAAGGTAGCGCGGTCATCACGCCGCCCGCAGATACCACGCAAGGCAACATGCGCCGCAACATTTTCCGGGGACCAACCTTCAAGAACTGGGACATGTCCCTGTCGAAGGTGTGGAAACTGAATGAACGCTTCAAGCTGCAATTGCGTGGAGAGTTCTTCAACATTGTGAATCACGCCAACTTTGACGTGTTCACGATGAATACGGATTTGTCGGTGCCGAGCACTGTCGGGACGGTCGTCTTCACGCCGGATGTGGCAGCATCGAATCCGGTGATCGGTTCGGGCGGATCGCGCCACATTCAGGTCGCGGCAAAAGTGACCTGGTAGCTTACAACCCTGTGCGGAGCGGCCGGTTTCAACATTGGCCGCTCCGAATTTTTCAATGCAGCTTTCTCCCTAGCGCTGGCAACCTCCCGATTCTCCTCATGCATCTACTCAGGGCCACTCAGTAGGCATGAGGATTTCGTCGCTCGGCGAGGCAAGCCGTACCGAGTTCCCGCCGGCAACCGCTACCGGAGGAACACGTGTAATGGCTGGCGATGGCTGCGCCGGAACTTTCCCAACCCCCACAACGCCTGCTGTAGCCGCATCTGCTGACGCAGTAGCCTCGCACGCTGCGGCCCGGGACCTGCCCTCGTTTTTTATTATTGGGCCGCCGCGAACGGGTACGAGCTGGCTGCAGACGGTCTTGAATCAGTGCGCGTGGCTTTCACAGCCGACGAAAGAAACGCGTTTCTTCGATACCCATTTCGAGCGCGGCCTGGAGTGGTACGCCTCACACTACAACTACAAGAAAGTCGGCGGCGGCCGCGTGACTGGAGAAGTTGCCCCGACGTATTTCGCATCGAACGAAGCACGCGAGCGCATCGCCCAGCTCATTCCGCACGCCAAGATCGTGTGCGCGTTTCGCAATCCAGTCGACCGCATCCTGTCTCTGTATCGGCTGAAGCGTGCTTACGGATGGATTCCCTGGGAGTTCGAGGAGGCACTGGAGAAAGATTCAGAATTGCTGGAATCCAGCCGCTACGCGACTCATTTGACGAAGTGGCAGGAGACTTTTGGGAAGGGGCAAGTGCTCGCGACGCTTTACGACGACATGCGGGCGGATGCGCAGGCCTATCTCAACAGCGTGGTCGATTTCGTAGGAATTCAACGATTCCGTTTGCGCCGCTTTCAACTCCGGCACGTGCTCACTTCCGAGGACATGACGCAGCCGCGGAATTACTATCTGACTCGCGGCGCGCTGCGGCTGGCAGAATGGTCGAAGGCCCGGCGGCTGGACAAGCTGGTTTCGACCGCGCGGAGAATGGGAGCTTTTCGCCTGTTCGTCGGGGGCGGGGAGAAATTCCCCGAACTTCCGGCGGCTCATCGCGGCAGGCTGCGCGCCATCTTCCGGCCTGAAGTCGAACGGCTCGAGACCATGCTGAATCGCGATCTGTCGGCGTGGAAGTAGTCTCGCCCCGAGCCTTGCTTACGCCCCACCGGCGGTCTGTCCTTGGAATCGAACCTCCACCTGGCGCCGGTCCTCGTCGGAAACCTTGAACATCTCGCGCGGCTTCAGGCTCATGAAACTGGCCAGGAAAACCTCCGGGATCTGGCCGATGCGCGTGTTGTAGGTATTCACGTCGTCGTTGAAAAATTCGCGGCGGTCGGCGATGCGCTCTTCCAGTTCGCTGATGCGGTTCTGCAATTTCAGGAAATTTTCGTTCGCCTTGAGCTGCGGATAATTTTCGGCCACAGCGAACAAACCGCGCAGCGCGCTCACCACCTGCAAGTCAGCCATCGCTTTCTGCCCCACGCTGGCGGCATTCATTGACGCGGCCCGCGCCTGCGTCACGGCCAGCAGCGTCTGCTGCTCGTGCTGCATGTATCCCTTGACCGTTTCCACGAGATTGGGGATTTCATCGTGGCGCTGCTTCAGCAGCACATCGATGTTTGCCCACGCGCGGTCGTTCTCGTTGCGCAGGCGGACCAGTCCGTTATAGAGGATGACCGTGTAAATCAGCACGCCCGCCGCGAAAAGAAAGAACGCCAAGCCAGTTACCAGACCGCTTCCCATGCCACGTCCTCCGAACCCTTAGAACAAACCATAGCGCATCAGCAGGCCGACGGCGCAGGCAATTGCTGCGGCCGCGCCCCCAAAAATCATCAGCAGCGATCGCTTCTCAAAGGCGCGATGCACCTGCGCGTCGGTCTTGGTCGATATCAAAAACGTAGGCTCATTCTGGCCTTTGGCAATCATACTTCGATCGCCGGGCGCGCAGGCAGGATCGCTGTTTTCCACGCAGGTGCCGCTGATCAGATATTCCTGCCCCGGTGTCACGACATATTCTTGCAGGCGGAAGCGGCCGCTCGCTGGAGATTCGCGGTTCATCATCTGTTGCAGCAAGCCGCTCTCGTTCGCCGCTTCGGCCAATTTCAGATTCTGCAGCATCATCTGGCGATGCTGCTCCTTCTCCGGATCGCTCAGTGGCCCCGTCGACTCGAATAATTTCTGCATGGCAGCGACGGGCAGCTTGCCTCCCTCGCGCGCGGTCGCGATGCCCGCGAACAATTGCCGGAAGGCTTCGCGCTTTTCCTGAACCTGCGGATTCTCGGCGCCCTTGGCCAGACGCTTATCGACCCACTGTCCCATGCGTTCGGTCATGCTGTGGGTTTCCGCCAAGCGGACGTACTCCAGCAATTTGGCGTCGACTGTGTTGGCAGCCGTCTGCGAATCCACGACGTGCGACGCCGTCATGGGTAAGTCGTAATCCGCGGAGTGTGCGTCGATCAGAATTTTGCCCGTGTCGTCAGCCAGATGAAACTGGTAGCCGTTGAAATCGGTGCACACCCGGACCCAATTGTGTCCCTTGCCCTGTGACTTCCACTGGTCGATGTCGACTTTATAGAAGCAGCATGGAGTCTGGCTGAGAGGGCTGGTGAGCAGTTGCGCGCCCTCCGCCTTACCCCGAATATGCACGAATCCCATGGGCACGCTGCGAATCGGCATGCGTGGCGTATCTTCCAGAACTTTGTATTCGCGCATGACGCGAAAGCCCTTGAAGAAGAACCAGAGGCCGGCCAGGAAGCCAAGGAAGAGTGCTGGAGCGGGATCGGAGTTGCCGCGCATGGCCGCGAGAGATTCGGCACATGCTAATTCAAGACGGAGACGTGTGCAATAAGCCGCGGGGAAAGAGCGAAAGGCAGCCCCACCCGAGAGGGTGGGACTGCCGTGTGCCTAGTCTTTGCTGGGTTTCTTGGGGGTGATGTCGCAGGCCTGCTTCACGGACTGCAGGTCAAGGCCGGCAGGAGAGAACTCGGCAATCTCACGGCCGCCTTGGCGCGTTCTGACCTCGACTTTGAAAATCTGCGCCCCAATCATCTCGCGAGCGGTGCCCTTATCCATCGACAGCGCGCGCCCGCGTTCCCAATTCCAGCCATGATAGCTATGAGAATCGTCGACGCGGACCATCACTTCCATCTGGGGCTGTCCCCAGAAGCCGGGACGGTTGGGCGGGGCCAGCCATGAGCCGGGGTTGAAATTCGCCGCCACCAACTTTCCATTGGAACACATCAGATCGACGCGCGGCTTGTAGTCGGAATCTTCTTTGAAATAGTTATCCGACAGGAGTTCGAAGCGAACCTTCTTGGCTCCGGTCATCTTGTCTTCGCCTTCAAACTTCACCCATTTTCCGCCGACATTGACTCCGTCCTTCTCGTCCTGATAGGGGGTCATGGTGCCGCCCTGCGCAAAGGCAGACACGGCAGCCGCAGAAAGCAGCACAAAAACGGCCAGAGCTGTCAGGGCCAAACGATGGGAATTACGAAAGAAATCTAGTCCGTTCACGGTTTCCTCCCAACAAATATCCGTACTGTATGGAACCCGAAAACGCGTACAAAGTTGCACGGCCGGCAGGCTTACTTGGCGTCAACCTTTAGGACGATGTACACCTGGGAGCGGTCATCGAACTGGCTGACGGACTTGGTATCGCTCTTCTTGCCCTTGAATTGGGCATAGACCTCGTAATCAATAGCGGTCGAGAGCGCGGGAAAACGATAGGTGCCGTCCTGGCCGACGATATAGGTCTTGACCGTGCGGTTGCGCGAATTGGTGAGGTACACAATCGCGTCTGGGACAGGATTGTCCTGTGCATCGAGCACTTTGCCGAACAACAGGCGTCCTACGGTCTTCTGCTTTTGGTCGGGCGCGGCACTGGCCGCAACGGCGGTTACGAATACAGCCAGACAAACGGCTGCTATGAGCTTCAGGGTTGGCTGGTTGAGACGCATGGTTGGTGTTATTGTCTCACGGCGCACAAACCGCCATCGCTATTGCGTTAGATGCAATCCGGTATCGGCGCGTTCATCGTTATAAATGTGCACGGTCACGTCCTGCACCAGTTTGAGCGGCTTGCCGTTGGAGGTC
>Ga0335081_10018730_pt1 | contig 11194 bp, 9 predicted proteins | sample Lox_Sample_35_FD_206713 | JGI IMG/M metagenome (GOLD analysis project Ga0335081, IMG submission 206713) | Soil microbial communities from Loxahatchee National Wildlife Refuge, Florida, United States - Lox_Sample_3.5 | ecosystem: Environmental > Terrestrial > Soil > Wetlands | place: USA: Florida...
AATCGAACCTGCTTCGTCTCGCTTAAAAGGCGAGTGCATATCCATATCTGCCAATCCCGCGAATCTGGCGGGTGACGCTGGAATCGAACCAGCCTGGTCTCGCTTAAGAGTCGAGTGCATCTGCCATCTCTGCCAGTCACCCACGCTCAACGAAAGTGGTGCAGGATGTTGGAATCGAACCAACACCTCGCGATTATCGATCGCGGGCTCGACCTTCGAGCTAGTCCTGCATGGTGCGCCGTTCGGGAGTTGAACCCGCATCTGTTGGGTGTAGGCCAACTGTTCTGGTCCGTTGAACTACCGGCGCGAAAATCTGGTAGAGGGTACAGGGGTCGAACCTGTCTGGCCGCGCTAATCTGGCGCCGAAGTGGGTATAAGCCACTGCCCCTCGCCGGAGGCCCCTCCGTTGGTAGCTCGCGATGGATTCGAACCATCCACGACGACTTTATGAGAGCCGCGTTCTTCCTACTGAACTAGCGAGCCGTGTGTGCCCTCAAACTTGGCTGGCCGGGCAGGATTCGAACCTGCGCATGGCGTGAGTAACAGTCACGTGCCTTTCCAGCTTGGCTACCGGCCAAAAAGTCGAAGGCCCCGATTTTGGTCGGGGCCTTCGGAAATCGAATCTGAACTTGGAAATCTAACGAATGGTCAGACCAATCCCGAGGGCCCAGCGCGATTGACGCACCGTCTCATAATGGATTTGGTCTGTATCGTCATTTCAAAACCGAGTATAGCACCCTTTCAGCCGGAAGCTACAACTACCATTCACAAAGAAGAGCTGTTATTCTCACGCCGCTTGCTGCCGCGATCCACCGTCCGTTGCCGCAATGATGCTGATGACCAGCACCGCCACCATCGAGAGGCCGCGATGAGCGCCGCATTATCACGCACAGTGGAATTGAACTTAAAGCGAGGGACCAATCCAAAGCCGCGAAGATTGTCGGCACAATAATCGTGGTATGAGTGTCGCTTGTTCTTTTGGGCAGCTTGGTGTCGTACCTTCAACGACAGTCCGCTCCATCCTCGCCACTGGAGCCACTCGAATGTGACGTTGGATTCGGGAAGCGATCGAGCGCAGGAATCAGCAGTTGTCCGAGACGGTGCAATAGGGTGGCCACAAAAATGGCCACAGTGGCAAAAACAGGCTGTGTTCAGAGATGGCGTAAGTGATTGCAGCAGTAATGGTAGCGCTACCGGGAATCGAACCCGGGTTTGAAGATTGAGAATCTTCCGTCCTAACCCCTAGACGATAGCGCCACTTCGGGAAGGCTCCTGCGATTATAACAAAGCGCCATGACGATCTTTTAGCGCCTTGCTTTATCCTGATTGCTTATGCCTGCACTCGTCGAATGTGTGCCGAACTTCTCCGAGGGGCGCGACAAAGGGCGTGTCGATGCCATCATCGAAACCATGAAGATCGACGGCGTCTATCTGCTCGACCGCGAGATGGACGCCGACCACAACCGCTGCGTCATTACCCTAGTTGGCGATCCGGTGAATGTGGCCGAAGCTGCGGTGCGGGGCGTCGGCAAGGCCGCCGAGCTGATCGACCTGACCAAGCACTCCGGTGCGCATCCGCGGCTGGGCGCGGCGGACGTTATTCCATTCATCCCGATTGAGGGTGTCACGTTGGAAGATTGTGTTGCGATTGCGCGCCGTGTAGGCGAAGAGATCTGGAAGCGATACAAGGTCCCGGTTTATTTGTATGAAGCCGCCGCTCAGGTGCCTGAGCGGCAGAACCTGGAGAACGTGCGTCGCGGCCAGTTCGAGGGCATTCGTGAAGAAGTGAAGACCAATCCTGCGCGCAAGCCCGACTTTGGCGCAGCCGCGCTGCATCCCACGGCAGGTGCGACCATCGTCGGCGCGCGCAAGTTCCTCGTCGCCTACAACGTGTATCTCAACACGCCTGACGTGGAGATCGCGAAGAAGGTGGCCAAGGCAGTGCGCTTCTCCAATGGCGGGCTGCGCTACGTGAAGGGTATGGGCGTGCCGGTGCGCGGGCTGGCGCAGGTCTCGATGAACCTCACCGACACCGACCAGACGCCGATCGCGCGCGTCTTCGAGTATGTGAAGCGCGAGGCGGCGCGTTACGGCGTGATGCCGGTGTCGAGCGAAATCGTCGGGCTCATCCCGAAGAAGGCGCTGGAGGACGCCGCCGAGTGGTTCCTTCAGGTGGAGAACTTCGATTCGTCGCTCATTCTGGAGAACCGGCTGGCAGCGGTGATGAGCGGAAAGATGGCGGTGGGTGGAGTGCGCGCTGGGGTCGAGCCATTCGTCGAGCAGCTCGCGGCCCCAACGGCCGCGCCCGGAGGCGGCTGCGCTGCGGCGGCGACTGCGGCCATGGCGGCGGCGCTGGGCAGCATGGTCGCGGGAATGTCGCGTGGCAAGAAAGCCTACGCGCAGTACGAGCGCGAGCTGAGCGACGCGCTGGCGCGATTGGCCGCGCTACGAGAGCAGTTCAAGACGGCAATCGATGCCGACGCCGAGTCATTCAACGAGGTGATGGCCGCGTTCAAGAAGGCGAAAGATCATCCGGAGGCGCAGGCCGAGATCGAAGCGGCAACGAGGAAAGCGACGCTGGTTCCGCTGGGCGTCGCTGAACGCGCGAAGGAAGTGGGCAAGATTATCGAGTCGCTGCGCCCGATGACGAACCCCAAGATGGCTTCCGATCTCACGGTGGGCGCGTCGCTGGCGCGCGCGGCCATCGAAGGCGCGCTGGCCAATGTGGAGATCAATCTGGGCGACATCAAAGACCAGGCATTTCTTGCGGACATAAAGCGGAGGCTTACGGCCGTGCGAGGCTGAGCACTCTGGCACGGCTGCCCGAAAAAACAAGAAGCGGCCAGGCCGACGCTCCACGCGCCGGTTCTGGCCGCTGCTGCTATGCTCCCCGGCGGGGATGCGTCACCATGTCCCGCACTTGCGCCAGCACGCTGGAAAGCTGCATGGCGTTCAGCTTGGAGGTGAACTCCATCAGTTCGGCGACAAAGGGGTCGGCCACTAACTGACGGATGTCGTCCTCGCGCGACGGCCCGCATTCACGCAACAGATCGGGCACGCTTACCTGTAGCGCGTCCGCCAGCCGGGCCAGCGAGGACAGGGTGGGCGTAGCTTTCTCGTTCTCGATCTTCGAGACATAGGTGCGGGGCACGCCCATGCGGCCGGCGAGCTGGCGTTGGCTCAGCCCGCTGCGCTTGCGCAGGTTGCGGATGGCGTTGGCCACCTGTATCTCGGAGCGGCCCTCCTCGGCTTCCACCGACGGCAGCATAGGTGTGAGGATCGGCTCCGGTTCGTCCTCATCCAGGGATGCGCGGCACCGGCGGCAAAGATTGTTGACGGTCTTGAACTGGACAAGATGGCAGTCGTCGCATCTCACCACTTCCCGGGAATCAACGGGAGCGAGAGTGGTAGCCATGTTAGGTTGGGAGTGCCAGAGCGGGCACCAACTACTTACGCGTACTGTGCGGCATTCCTCTGCTACAGTCAAGTGGGATGGCGGTGGAAAACGCGGAAATAACTAGCATGGCGCCGTGCTGTGCGCACCAGCAAAGCGGGTTTGCGGCCATTTTCAGGAGAAACTCTCGATGAATCGTGCCGATGGGTGGTGTTTACTAATTGAGTTCACCCAGTCAGAAAGTTTGCGCAAACATGCGCTGGCGGTGGAAGCCTGCATGCGCGCCTACGCCCGCAAGTTCGCCGGCGACGAGGAGCAGTGGGGGCTGGTGGGGCTGCTGCACGACTTCGATTACGAAAAGTATCCCAGCGCCGAGGACCATCCGTTCAAGGGCAGCGAAATTCTGAAGGAGCGCGGCTATCCGGAGGAGTTTCGCCGCGCGATTTTGTCCCACGCAGACTACTCCGGCGTACCTCGCGAATCGCAAATGGAAAAGGCGCTCTTCGCCTGCGACGAGTTGGCCGGGTTCATCACCGCGACGGCGCTGGTGAAACCTGGCAAATCGCTGGCCGAAGTGGACGCCAAGTCAGTCCGGAAGAGAATGAAGGACAAAGCCTTCGCGCGGGCCGTCAGCCGCGAGGACATCGTCAACGGCGCGGCCGAACTGGGAGTTGACCTGGACGAGCACATTGCCTTCTGCATTGAGGCGATGAAGAGCGTCGGTGGCGAGTTGGGACTGGCGGGCAGCGCCGCGGAACCGGCTGCTGGAAAGGTTGTGGAAGGCTCAGGTTCGGGAAGTGCGGCGCTTGATTGACGACTGCTGACTGCTGACTGCTGATTGCTGTCACAGCCCAAACAACTCCCGCAGCCTTTTCGTTTGGGCGCGGCTCACGGGAATTTCCGTCTGCTTCTTGTCTTCCATGCGGACCTGGTAGGAGCTCTTGAACCAGGGCACCACTTCCTTGATGCGGTTGATGTTGACCAGGTAGGAGCGGTGGGCCCGCCAGAACATGTTGGGATCGAGCGAGTCGAGCAGTTCTTCCAACGTGCGGCAGTTCGACTGGCCCTCCATGCCCGTCGCTACCACCGTGATGACGCCGTCCTCGATGGAGGCGTAGCAGATGTCTTTCTGGTCGACCAGGAACAGCCGGCCTGCCGATTTCAGCAGGACCTTCGCCGCCGGGGGGCGCTGTTGCTGCTCCAGCAGCTTGACGATGGTGCCGATCTGTTCGCCTGGCGAGCCGATGCTCTCCAGCTTCTGGCGGACTTTCTCCACCGCCCGCGACACGCGCTTGCGGTCGAAGGGTTTCAGCAGGTAATCGACTGCATTGACCTCGAAGGCCTTGACCGCGTACTGGTCGAAGGCCGTCGCAAACACGATCTGCGGCAGTGGCAGCTTGCGGTCCAGCAGCTTTTTGATGACGCCAAAGCCGTCCAGCCCTGGCATCTGCACATCCAGGAAAAGCAGGTCGGGCGAGAACTCTTTGACCAGGTTGACCGCCTCAACCCCGTTCTTGCCCTGGGCTACGATTTCGACCTCAAGCTCGCGCAGCAGGTAGGCCAGCTCATCACGCGCGAGCTGTTCGTCATCGACGATGACTGCGGACAATGCCATCCAATCTCCCGATTCAGAATACCGCAACCAGAACCATACTGGAGGACGAAACAGGGCGGACCGGCAGAGCTGCCCCGATGTGGGCAGCAGAGCCAAGGGTCAGAGCAGTGGAGATGCACTGGCTCGGCAGCGCAAAGTGGGGGAAACGCATCGAACAGTTCGGTGCAAGCATCATGAACTGGCTAATGCTGGCGGTGGTGGGAGGGGCGGCGGTGTGGTTCGAGTACAACTATCAGCGCAGCCGCCGTCCGAAAGAGTCAACTGCTTTGCCCACCACCTCGAAGTCCTCCGTGCCGGAGACGGCGCCCGCAGTCGAAGCGGGTAAAGCGCCGCCCATGTCTTCGGTTTCCGAAAGCGACAAGAAGCTGAACACCACCGCGTAGCGGACTCCACTCCCGCATAGCGCATTCCAGTGAAATTCACCGTTGTTTCACATTTGTGAATTGTGCTGTTGTCGTCTGTCGCATCTGCCCCTAGACTGAGTAATCGCACAAGGAGAGGACGTTGGCTGAGGCGATCATTCAGGCCCGCGCGGTCGAGAAGTACTATCCGCAACCCGACGGCAATCGCATTGAGGTGATTGCGCCGACCGATCTCGAGGTCCGCCCGGGGAAGATTGTCGGGCTGCTCGGGCCGTCCGGCTCCGGAAAATCGACATTGCTGCGCATGCTGACCGGTCTGTCGAAGCCGTCGTCCGGCCACGTGCTATGGCACGGCAAGATGATGGACGGGCAAATTCCGAATGTCGCGATTGTCTTTCAGAGCTTCGCGCTGTTTCCCTGGCTGACGGTGCTGGAGAACGTGGAGGCGCCGCTGGTGGCGCGCGGCATCGGCGCCATCGAGCGCCACAAGCGCGCGCTGAAGATGATCGATACCGTCGGCCTTGATGGCTTCGAGACCGCCTACCCCAAGGAGCTGTCCGGCGGCATGAAACAACGCGTCGGCTTTGCACGCGCGCTGGTGGTTGAGCCCGAGGTGCTCTTCATGGATGAGCCGTTCTCCGCCCTCGACGTGCTTACGGCGGAGAACCTGCGTTCCGAGCTGCTGGAGTTGTGGCTGAACAAGAAGATGCCGACGCAGTCGATTTTCATCGTCACTCACAACATCGACGAGGCGGTGCTGCTGGCCGACCGGGTCATCGTGCTGGGCCGCAACCCGGGGCGCATTCGCTCCGATTTCGAGATCGACATACCGCAGTATCGCGACCGTAAATCGCCACGCTTTTTGGCCTACGTGGATTACATCTACAAGACGCTGACGCGGCCGACGGAGGAAGCGACCGTCCCGGGCAAGGCTGCTCCGGTCTCCGGGGACGGACAGCGGCGCGAGCGGGCCAAATTCCAGATGTTGCCGCACGCCCGGCCCGGCGGTATCGCCGGATTCATGGAGTTGCTGGCCGATCGCGGCGGGCGCGACGACCTCTACAAGCTGGCCGACGAGTTGGCCATGGACGTGGATGATCTTCTGCCGATTGTCGATGCAGCGGCGATGCTGGGCTTCGTCGTGCTGCGCGAGGGCGATGTGGAAGTCACGCTCACAGGACGTAGATTCGGGGAAGCCGACATTCAGACCCAGAAGCAGCTCTTCCGGGAAGCGGCGCTACAGAACGTGGCCATCCTGCGCCTCATCGAAAACACGCTGCATGCCAAACGCGATCATGCCATCGGCGAAGAGTTCTTCCGCGACATTCTGGACGAGCACTTCAGCGCCGACGAAGTGGAGCGCCAGTTCGAAACCGCGCTGAACTGGGGACGCTACGCCGAGATTTTCGACTACGACTCCGAGACCGGCCGCCTCTTCCATCGCGAAGACGCCGACGTCGTGCCGGTGGCGACGTGATGGCGCGCACCACCTGGCAGCCCGTACGCATTCTGGGTAAAGGCCCGTGGTCGTTGCTGCCCGCGCAGACCTGGTCGGTGCTGACGGATTTCTTCCTCTTCGCCGCCGGGCTTTCAGTCTTCTACGCCGTCCTGGTTCTGGCGCGCAACTGGTTCGGCCCGTTCAACCCGCACGTCGAAATCTCGCGCTCGCCGTCGCACCTTCCCATATACGCCGCCTATTCGCTGTTGCGGATCACCATCGCCTACATCCTCTCGCTCGCCTTCACACTAGTCTACGGCTACGTCGCCGCCTATAACCCGCGCGCTGAGCGCATCATGATTCCGCTGCTCGACATCCTCCAGTCAATACCCGTGCTCAGCTTTCTTCCCGGCGTCATGCTCGCCATGGTCGCGCTGTTTCCGCATCACCAGATCGGCGTCGAGTTGGGCGCCATTCTGCTCATCTTCACCGGGCAGGTGTGGAACATGGCCTTCAGCTTTTATTCGTCGCTGAAGAGCATCCCGCGCGACATGCGCGAAGCCGCCAAGATTTACCGCTTCAATTGGTATCAGCGCTTCACGCAATTTGAGCTGCCGTACGCTGCCATCGGATTGGTATGGAACTCGATGATGTCAGTGGCAGGCGGCTGGTTCTTCCTCATGGCCTGCGAGATGTTCGTGCTGGGCGCCAACGACTTCCGCCTGCCGGGGCTGGGCTCGTATCTGCAAACTGCGGCCAGCGCGGGCGACACGCAGGCAATTCTGTGGGGCATCGCCACCATGATTGCGGTGATCGTGCTGCTCGACCAAATCGTGTGGCGGCCCGTCATCGCCTGGGCCGAGAAATTCAAGATGGAGCAGGTGGAAAGCAGCGACGTGCCACAGTCGTGGTTTCTCGAGCTGGTGGAAGGCTCGCGTCTGCTCAGGCGGCTGCGCAAGCGGATCTTTCGTCCTCTGCGCGAGCGCGCCGCGCTGTACTTTGCGCACCGCCACGACGCGCTGCAAGAAGAACTACCGCCGGCGAGCTGGAAGGTGTGGCTCGGACGGACGATCGCCTCGCTCGCAGTGATGGCAGTGTTCTACGCCGTGGTGCGCGCCGCCGGCATGCTCATGCAGATCAATGCGGGCGAGTACCGGCAGATCATACAGGGTGCAGCGGCAACTTTTGGCCGCGTGGTGCTCGCGCTGCTGATCGGCACGTTGTGGACTGTGCCGGTCGGGGTCGCCATCGGATTCAGCCCCAAGCTGGCGCGCATCGCACAGCCGCTGGCGCAGATTGCGGCCTCCGTCCCCGCGACCGCATTGTTCCCCATTGTGCTGCTGGTGCTGATACGCATTGGCGGTGGACTGGGACTTGGATCAGTGGTTCTGCTGCTGCTGGGGACGCAGTGGTACATCCTGTTCAACGTGATTGCGGGCGCCATGGCCATCCCAACCGATCTGAAGGAAGCGTCGTCGCTGTTTAAGTTCAGCAGCGGCCTGCGCTGGCGAACGTTGATCTTGCCGGGAATATTCCCCTACCTTGTCACCGGACTGGTGACGGCCTCGGGCGGCGCGTGGAACGCCAGCATCGTCGCCGAGTACTTCCGGCTGAAAGACAAGACCTACACGACGATCGGCCTGGGCGCGACCATCTCGCGCGCCACCGACTCGGGCAACTTCGCGCTGCTGCTTGGCTCGACGATTGTGATGGCCATCGTGGTGGTGACCGTGAACCGGCTCGTCTGGCGGCGTTTGTACCGGCTGGCCGCCGCGCGCTACACCCTGGAGGTGTGATCACAACCCGTGTCAGAGATGCGCCCTCATGCCGGTGCCGGCCGGCATTCGACATCCAGCGATACGCCTGCCTGGAGGGCGCTTTGGGAAGGATGTCCAGATAGAGCGCCGCATATCGGAATGCAGTCACCCCGCCGGCAATCTTTCCCCGCTTTCCAACGCCTCTTCTTCTTCGCGCTTCAGGGGGCGCAGTAGAGGGAACAGGATGACGTCGCGGATGGAGCGCGAGTCGGTCAGCAACATGGTGAGGCGATCGATCCCGACTCCTTCGCCCGCAGTTGGCGGCAAGCCATAGGACAGCGCGCGGATGTAGTCCTCGTCCATCTGGTGGGCCTCTTCATCGCCGCGAGCACGTTCCCGCAATTGCTGCTCAAAGCGGCGGCGCTGCTCCTCGGGATCGTTCAGCTCGCTGAAAGCGTTGCCGATCTCCAGGCCCCCGGCAAAGATCTCGAAGCGCTCGACCCACTTGGCGTTCTCCTCCGGCTCGCGCTTGTTCTTCGACAGCGGCGAGATGGCCAGCGGAAAGTCGTAGATGAACGTCGGCTGAATCAGGTGCGGCTCGGCCACAAACTCGAAGATGTCCGCGATAGTTTTGCCGGCGGGCGCAGTCGGATCGTATGGGATGTGCGGATTGGCTGCGTTATACCGGTGCACCATCTCGGCAATCTTCACCGAGCTGGAGAAGTCGCTCATCGGCGGTTTATCGCCAGCATTCGCCGGCCAGAACTTAATGATGGCCTCGCGCATGGAGAGCCGCTGCACGTGGCCGAAGTCGATCTCGTGCCCATTGAAAGGCGCGACGGTCGTGCCGTTCACGTCGCGCGCGACCTGCGCCAGCATTTCCGCGGTGAAGTCCATCAGGTCGCGATAGTCCGCGTAGGCCATGTAGAACTCCAGCATGGTGAACTCGGGATTGTGCTGCGTCGAGATGCCCTCGTTGCGGAAGTTGCGGTTGATCTCGTAGACGCGGTCCATGCCGCCGACCACCAGCCGCTTCAGGTAGAGCTCGGGCGCGATGCGCAGGTAGAGATCGACATCCAGCGTGTTGTGATGGGTGGTGAACGGCTTGGCCATCGCGCCGCCGGCGATGGGATGCATCATCGGCGTCTCTACCTCGACGAAGCCGTGTTCATCCAGGAAGCGCCGCATCGATTGCACAACCTTGGCGCGCTTGATGAAGACCTCGCGCACCTCGGGGTTCATGGTGAGATCGACGTAACGGCGGCGATAGCGCGTCTCCACGTCCTGGAGGCCGTGCCATTTCTCGGGCAGCGGCAGCAGGTCCTTGACCAGGAAGGTGATCTCTTCGACGTGTACCGTCAGCTCGTTGGTGCGGGTGCGGAAGAGGTAGCCCTTTACGCCGATGTAGTCGCCGATGTCGAGCAGCTTGTAGAGCTGGAAACCTTTCTCGCCGACGAAGTCGAGCTTGACGTAAATCTGTAGCCGCTTGCCGCCCTGTTGCAGATGAGCGAAGCCGGCCTTGCCTTGGATGCGAATCGACATCAGCCGTCCGGCGACGCTGACGTTGACGCGTGGCGACTCCAGCTCCGGCGCGGTCTTGGCGGAGAACTGCTCGACGATCTGCGCAATGGAGTGCGTGGTGTCGTAGCGGTAGGGATAAGCGCTCTGCCCCAGCGCTTCAATCTGCTTCAGCTTCTCTTTGCGCAGTTGGTAGATTTTCTGGTCAAGTGCCACAGTGTGTCCTGGTGCCCGGCGGTCAGCAGAGCGAAGAATGGAAAAGGTTGATTATAGAGGGTGGGGAAAGGTGTTTGCCGGGAAGAGCTTTAGAAGCTGAGGCGCTTCAGTTCCCTCACGCCACGCCGCAGAGAATCAATGCAGTGGTTTGGCAGTTCAGCGTCGGATTGGGCCCACTCATGTAGCACTTCCGCCGCGGTGGGAATCAACGTATTCCAGTCGTGGCTAGCCCTCTTATAATCGGTAGCCTCGTTCACTGAGTGCTCGTTCAGGCACAGAATCCATGTCTCAACATTGCGCTTGGGAACGAGCCGAGCAACATGCTCGCTTGCCCCAATTGCCTGTTGGCGAGCATCCTCCAGGACCTGCTCAAGCTGTTGCAGTCTTTGTTCCACTGTGTGAGTATCGGCGTCGACTACCACGATCAGTGCGGATTTGGCTCTAGCTTGCCGGTTCCGGTACGCGACTACTTCTCTACTGAATTGTCTACGCACCCATTGTTCAGCGCTTCCCCCACCCGACTTCTTAATCGTTATTCCGTGGCCGTTGAGTCCGCGCTTCGTGAGATACCGATAAACCAGCATCTTCTGGCGGTCGTCTTCTAGAAGGACGATGACCAGGGATGGATTACTCATCCTCCCATCCTCGCGCGACCAACTCTGACGGCTGCAAATCACCAAGGGAGGCCTTGAACTTCTCCGTTCTGACCTGACCGTTTCCTTCGCGGAAGAAGCGCAATCCGTAACTTGAAGCCCACTGATTGAGGAACTCCGGATGGTGGGAAATGAGGATCAGCTGTCCGCTATGATCCTCGACTGCCCTCTCGGCTGCCAGTAGCCAGGGTTGTATCTCCCGCAACGAGATGAAGTTGTCGGGTTCATCAACAAATACCGT
>Ga0335081_10018731_pt1 | contig 11193 bp, 10 predicted proteins | sample Lox_Sample_35_FD_206713 | JGI IMG/M metagenome (GOLD analysis project Ga0335081, IMG submission 206713) | Soil microbial communities from Loxahatchee National Wildlife Refuge, Florida, United States - Lox_Sample_3.5 | ecosystem: Environmental > Terrestrial > Soil > Wetlands | place: USA...
TCGGGCTGTGGTTCATTCTGGTGTTGATCAAGATGGGCTGGGCGATGGTGACGGGGTAGAGGATGGGGGCCGCATAGGGGAAGCGCTGGAAGGAGGAGTTCCCCCTTTTTTCACGCACCTGGTTGCGGCCTCAAGCTTAAGGAGAGGTTCGAGAGGTTGCGTTCGAGGGGCAGCGCTGTCTAAAGCCTCAACCGAAGATCGGATGTTATAATTAAGTTGCCGAATGGGCGCGACGAGAATCTAGGAAGATATGACGCGCGAACCACGGGGCGCTGCCGAGCTGTTCCGCGGCGCGGTCGACCGAAGCCACGCATCGGTCAAGATGCGTGCCTGCCTGGCGGTATCGTTAGCTTCGCCTATAACCCCGCGTTTAATGCCACCACGGGCGTAACCACCGACGACATCTTGTGGAACCTCTTTGCTTCACACTCCAAGCCGTGACAATGAACGCAGATCCTCTTTCCCTTGCTCCTGTTTCGAAAGCACTGGGACCAAGTATCGAACGACAAGGATGTCATAATACATATAGCCTTTGGTAGGCTGTGAAGGTGAAACGATTTGAGATTTGAAGTCATCGCCCGCGACCCCAACAGCCGGGCGCGCGCCGGCCTGCTTTACACGCCGCACGGTGTGGTGGAAACTCCCGCCTTCATGCCGGTGGGCACGGCTGCGAGCGTCAAGGCGATGGCGCAGGAGCAACTCGAGCAGATCGGCGTCGAGATGCTGCTCGCCAACACCTACCACCTTTATTTGCGTCCCGGCCACGAGACCATCCGCGCCCTGGGCGGCCTCCATCGGTTCATGAGCTGGCCGCATCCCATCCTTACCGATAGCGGCGGCTTCCAGGTGATGAGCCTGAAAGGCCTCGGCCGGGTCACCGAAGACGGAGTGTGGTTCCGCTCGCACCTCGATGGGTCCTCGCATTTTCTCTCCCCCGAAAAAGCGGTGGAAATCCAGTTAGCGCTGGGCGCCGACATCATCATGATCCTCGATGAGTGCGTCGAGTATCCCGCGAGCTACGAAACCACCAGGCGCGCGGCCCAGTTGACAGGACGATGGGCGCGACGGGCGAAGGATCACTATCTCGCCGAGACGGAACGGCAAAAGAGGGAGTCGGGAGTAGGGAGTCGGGAGTCGGGGTCTACGACGGTGGATTCCGCTCGATTCCCTGCTCCCGACGGCGAGCTTCCCCTTCTTCCCGACTCCCGACTCCCTACACCCGACTCCCTTCTTCGAGTCCCGAGTCCCGAACCCCCAACCCCGGCGCAATCGTCAATTTTTGGCATTGTCCAGGGCGGTGTGGACAAGACCCTTCGCCAGGAAAGCGCCGGGGAGATGGTCGAGATCGGTTTCGCCGGTTATGCACTGGGAGGGCTGTCGGTGGGAGAACCAAAGAGCGAGACCTACGACGTGGTGGAATCCACGACGGAGTTGCTTCCTCAGGACCGGCCGCGATACCTCATGGGTGTGGGAACGCCGGAGGACTTGGTGGAGTGCGTGGCGCGAGGCATCGACATGATGGACTGCGTGATGCCGACCCGCAATGCCCGCAACGGCACCGTCTTTACCTCGGAGGGGAAGGTGGTAGTGAAGAACGCCCGTTATGCGCGGGACGAAGGGCCTCTCGATCCCGCGTGCGGCTGTTCGGTCTGCCGCCGTTACTCGCGCGCCTACCTTCGCCATCTTTTCAACGCCGGCGAGATGCTGGGCGCCACTCTCGCCACCTATCACAATCTGCACTTTTACCTTGACATCATGAGAAAAATTAGGCACGCTATCGGCTCAGGAGGGTATAATACACTCTGGTCTGAGGTGCGTGCGCACTCCTAGAGTTTTTCGTACTGTCCTAATTTCGCCGCATGTCATTCTGGGCGAAGTATGTCATTCTGCGAAGCGAACAATCTCTCTTTCAGCCTTCGGATGAAAACGAAAAGAGATTCTTCGCTTCGCTCAGAATGACATGCTTCGCTCAGGATGACGTGCCACTGGATATAGAACATGAGCCCTGGTTGTGCATTCCTGCCAAACTGGCCCTTGTTCCTCGCGGCCGATCCTGGCGCAGGCAACGGGTTGATGCAGTTCCTTGTCCTTTTTGCTCCCCTTCTCCTCATCTGGTATTTCCTCATCATCCGCCCGCAGCAGCGCCAGCGAGCCAAGCTAAAGGACATGCTGGACAATTTGAAAACGGGGGATAAGGTGGTTACCAGCGGCGGGGTCTACGGCACGATCGTGGGATTCAGGGATACGGTGGTGCAGTTGCAAGTGCAGGCGGCTCCCCTGGTGAAGTTGGATGTGGCACGCTCGGCGATTACGGGCATGCAAGCTTCTGAGGAGAAGGCGGACAACGGTTCCGGCCGGGAAGCGAGCGCCAAGGCTAGGAAGTAGAGTAGCAGTCAGTTTGTTGATCCCGGGGGAAGGAACGAAGCCAAACGAAGCCAAAGGACTTAAGCCGTTAACGATCAATGAGATGGGCTGTCCGCGGAAGGAACGAAGCCACCGTGCCTAACCCTAGTCGTATCAGTTCTTTGTGGGAGTTTAGTGCCGGTTTCTTGAGAAATTACGTAGAGGATCTCGTCTCTCGATTGCCAATCGCTCTCAAGCCCTTTGTTTTCAGTTCGCGCTTCACCTGAGTGTCTTATGACGTTAGGAGAAGTTGATTCATGGAAAAAAGCATTCGCAACCGCGCGCTGGTGATCCTCGCCGCGCTGCTCCTTTGTGCTGTTGCCATCATCGGTCTGCCGAAAAATATCGGTGAGCTGAAACAGAACGTTAGCGACCACATCCGCCTGGGCCTCGATCTGAAGGGCGGGACGCACCTCGTCGTTCAGGTCCACGTGGAGGACGCGGTGAACGTCACCACCGACGAGACGCTCGAGCGCCTCAAGGACGAACTCAAGAAGAGGAGCATTCCCTACGCCGATGTGGAGAAGTCCGACAGCACCCACATTGTCTTCAAGGGCATTCCCCAGGACAAGGCGCAGGATATCCAGACGCTAGCTACCGAGCAGTTTTCCGACTGGGACCTGAGCCGGGTGGCGGGCGACCCCACCGGGCGGATCCTCTCGCTCAAGGTCAGTGCGGCCGCGGGTATCCGCACCTCTGCCTTAGAGCAGGCCATGAACACCATCAGCAATCGGATCAACCGCCTCGGCATCGCCGAACCGACGATCGCGGAATATGGCAAGGCTGAAGATTACGAGTTGGTGATCGAACTCCCCGGCTTGGACGACCCCACCCGCGTGAGGGATATCATCCAGGCACAAGCAATGCTCAAACTCAGCCTGGTTCAGGATGGCCCTTACTCGAGCAAGGAAGCGGCGTTGGAAGCTCACGGCGGCATATTACCTCCGGATAGTGAGCTGCTTACCGGTTCCGGGCCCAACGGCAGCCAGTCCTGGTACGTCATTAACAAGATTGCAGCTATCACGGGACGCGATCTCAGTCCCGGCGGAGCCCAACCCTCTCATGACGAGCAGGGTCGGCCCAGCGTCAATTTCAACCTCACTCGGGATGGCGCGCAACGCTTCAGTCGGGTGACCGGACAGAACGTGGGCAAACTGCTCGCCATCATTCTTGATAACCGCGTCGTCGAAGCTCCTGAGATCCACTCCCAGATCAGCGACCATGGCGAGATCACCGGGACTTTCACACCCCAGCAGACGCAAGACCTCTCGCTGGTGCTGAATTCGGGCGCCCTACCGGCGTCGATCAGTATCCAATCTGAGGAGGTGGTCGGTCCTTCGCTGGGGGCGGACTCGATCCGGCACGGCATTGTCGCCTCCATTGTCGGCTTCGTCGCAGTGATGCTCTTCATGCTGGTGTACTATAAGGGCGCGGGTATCAACGCCGATCTGGCGCTGATCCTGAATTTGATCATCCTGGTCGCGGCCTTTGCTTATTTCGGAGCGACGCTCACGCTGCCCGGAATTGCGGGCGTCATCCTCACTGTCGGTATGGGCGTTGACTCCAATGTGCTGATCTTTGAGCGCATCCGGGAGGAATGGCGCGGCGGGAAGGCCGTGGGCGCCGCGGTGGTCGGCGGATTCGAACATGCCTTCAAGACCATCATCGACACTCACGTCACCACCGTCGCTTCCGCCGTGATCCTGTTTACGTTCGGGACCGGCCCCATCAAGGGTTTTGCAGTCACCCTGACCATCGGCTTGCTGGCGAACCTCTTCACCTCCGTGTTTGTATCGCGCGTGATCTTTGACTGGGTGTTGACCAAGCACACCCGCGGAGAGCCGCTGAGTATTTGAGTTTTCAGTTCTCAGTTGTCAGTTCTCAGTAAAGAAAGAACAGCTTGTTCGAGTCCTTCACTGAGCATCTGAGTTTTCGGTTGTTGGTCATCTCAGCAAAAAAAGACAGCTTGTTCGGGTCCTTCACTGAAAACTGAGAACCGAGAAGTGACAACTAATTTGAAAAATTGGAACGACCGCACTGAGTGCGGTGTCTAGACGAGAGGAAGGAACTGTTTTTCATGGAGTTTTTCCATCAACCCAAGATTGACTGGATGGGCAAGAAGTGGTACCTCATTGGTTGCTCTCTTGCGCTCGCGGTGGCCGGGATTATTTCCATGATCGCCAAACACGGTTTGGCTTACGGTATCGATTTTCGCGGCGGCACCGTGGTCACCGTAAAGTTTGCCAAGGCGCCTAGTCTGGATGCGATTCGCAGCCAACTCGACAAGCTCGGACTGCACAACGCCACGGAGCAGACCTATGGTCAGGCTTCGGATCACGAGGTGATCGTCAGTCTCGACCTTCGCACCACAACTTCTACCGACGCCTTAGACACCGGCAAGCGCGAGATCATCGAAGCGCTGAACGCAATCTACGGCGAAGGCCCGGCCGGGAAAACGGACTTCAACAACTCCAGCGCCACCACGCTGGCTGACCATCTGATGGCTGCCGACCCGCTGGGACTCGCGGCCAAAGGCTCGGAAGCTGAGAGCAAGGCTTACGACGATCTGGCCATTGCCATTTACAGCTTCCGCAACCGCCCGCCGCAAAGCGGATTGATCGGTGACTTCCAGCAACTCAAGGCTGTTCCCGGCGTGACGCCGGCAGTGCTCGCGGCCTTGGAGAACGATTTTTATCTTTCCAGTTTCGCGGCCCGCGATACCTCGATCGTGGGTCCCAAAGTAGGCGCCGACTTGCGTCGTCAGGCCCTTTACGTTACCTTAGCCGGGTTGGGCGCGATGCTGGTTTACATTTGGTTCCGATTTGAGCTAATCTACGGCGTCGCGGCGGTCATTGCCACGTTTCACGACGTCATCATCACCATCGGAATCTTCTCGCTGTTGAACAAAGAGATCACGCTGACGGTGATTGCCGCTTTGCTGACCCTGGTGGGCTACTCGATGAACGACACCATTGTGGTGTTCGATCGCATTCGAGAGAACGTGCGCCTCAACAAGCGCGAGAGACTTTCTGACCTCGTCAACCGCAGTATCAATCAAACTCTCAGCCGGACCATTCTGACTTCAGGCCTTACTTTTCTGGCGGTCCTGTCGCTGTTCCTGTTCGGCGGAGAAGTCATCCACGGATTTGCCTTGACTTTGGTCATCGGAGTGATTATAGGAACATATTCGTCGTTCGCGATTGCCAGTCCGGTGCTGGTGTTCTGGCAGACGCGTTACGGGCAGGCCGCGGCTTTGGAGAAGACGCCGAGCGTTCGCCCTCCGGCGAATCGAGGACGCACGGCAGTCGCTCCCCGGCGGGTGGCGCCCGGGTCCGGTTCCGAGTAAGCTGTAGCGGCGCTCGATGAGCGCCAACGGTCGAGTGATAGCGGCGGCGGCCATAAACCGCTGTTACAGGAGGTATCCACCATGTTTGATGAGAATCTGCTTGATTCCTCGCCGTCTCGAGCTCCAGTGCTCAAGAACATTCACTGGCTGATCAGCTTGGCGATTGGAGTCGTGTCCTTCGTCGCGAGTTACTTCTTCTTGTTATCGATGCTGTTTAGCTTGCTCTCGGTCCTGACCGGCGCGTCCGTGGGCTCACCCGAAGGAAGGGCCCTGCTTGCAGAGAGCCTGGCTTTGGGCGTCATCTGCATGTTCTACGCCCTGATGGTGTGCTATGTCTGGGCAGATGCGCGGCACGCTCGCATCAGCCCGATTCCTTGGGTGGTGGTGGTCTTCCTGCTCAATCTGCCCGGGTTTCTCATTTACTTGATCTACTCGGCGACCAAGACCGGAGATTGGAAGCGCGCGGCCATCCCCATCGCCTACATCATTGAAGTCATTCTGGTGGGAGGCTTGGTCGTTTATCCGCTTATCTACACCGAGGCACTGCCCAAGGCGCAGTTGATGGTATCTCTCTCCGCCCCCCCTCCACCGCCGCCACCTCCACCTCCCGCGGCGCCTGCGCCCAAGGTAATCATTCACAAAGTTACCATTGAAGACGTTATGAAAGCGCCTACGGTGATTCCCAAGACGGTCAGAGTGGTCAAGGATGAACCGGAGCAACAGGAGGCGAGCGTCGGTGTAGTGGGCGGCGTTCCCGGTGGCGTTCCCGGTGGCACCGCAGGAGGGGTGATTGGTGGCATCATTGGCGGCGTCATGAGCGCGGCCCCTCCGCCTCCGCCCCCTCCTAAGGCCGCGGCTCCCAAACGGATTCGCGTGGGCGGCAGCGTGGAGAAGGCGCTCTTGATTTTCGGGCCCAAGCCTGAATATCCGCCTCTAGCGAAAATGGCTCGCATCCAGGGAACGGTGAAGCTTGAGGCCGTCATCAGCAAAGACGGAACCATCCAAGACTTGAAAGTGCTCAGCGGCCATCCGCTGCTGGTGAAATCAGCGCTCGACGCGGTTCAACGCTGGCGGTATCAGCCAACGCTGCTCAACGGCGATCCCGTCGAAGTGGTGACGGAGATCGATGTGAACTTCTCGTTGGCCGAGTAGAGTCCGTCACATCGGCCCGCCCTCGAGGGCGGCGCAACAGTTTCGAAGATTCGAAGATTTCGGAAAACCTTTTTAAGGAGGACGCAGAACACCATGATTGGCTCAACTTTGATGACACTAGGTCTGTTGTTGTTGCAGGGGGAGGCGGAGGTAGGTTTCGATCCGATCAGCATGTGGAAAGCCATGGGCTGGCCGGCGCGTCTCGTAGTCATCCTGCTAGGCATTATGTCGGCGTGGTCCGTGGGGGTGATGATTGACCGCTACATTGCCTACCAGGGAGCGCGGAAGCAGTCGCGTGTTTTCGCGCCGGCCGTGGCAAGTGCTTTGAAGGATAGCAAGATCGATGAGGCCATCAGCATCGCCGAGCAGAACAAGCGCAGCCACCTGGCCAAGGTGGTCACCGCCGGTTTGCAGGAATTCCAGGCACACCAGGTATCGAGCGAGATTCCGGGCGAAGAGATCGAGGCTTCCCGGCGCGCCCTGGAGCGTGCTGCGGCCATCGTTCACGCCGAACTGAAGCGCGGCGTTTCCAGCTTGGCGACGATCGGCTCCACGGCTCCTTTCGTGGGACTGTTCGGAACTGTGCTGGGCATCATTCACGCGTTCCAGGGCATTTCGGCGGAGAAATCCACCGGTCTTGCCGCGGTCGCCGGCGGTATTTCCGAAGCCTTGGTCACCACCGCCTTTGGCCTTTTCGTGGCCATCCCGGCGGTGTGGGTGTATAACTATTTCACCAGCAAGATCGAGGCCTTCGACGTGGAGATGGACAACTCCTCTTCGGAGTTGATCGATTACTTTATTAAACGATCGGGGAGAAAGTAATGGTCAAAAGACACTTGAGTGCCGTATCGGACATCAACGTCACTCCCCTCGTGGACGTCATGCTGGTGCTGTTGATCATCTTCATGGTCATCACACCCATGCTCCAGAAGGGCGTTAGCGTTGATCTGACCAGGACTCAGAATCCGCGCCTCATGCCCGACGCGGACAAAGAAGACGCCACGGAACTTGCCATTACCCGGGACGGTAAAATCTATATGGGCAGCACCCGCATCGACCTTGACAAGATCAAGGCCCAGGTTGAGGATCGGATCTCGTCGAAGCTCGACAAGACCGTCTACCTCAAGGCCGACGCGCGTGCCAAGTACGGAGACGTGGTGAAGGTCGTCGACGAGGTGCGTGCCGCGGGCGTCGATTCGCTCGGCCTTATGACCGAGAGGATCGAGGCCAGGCGCGGGGTTCCAGGCGCCGAGCCGACCGCTATGTAGGTGGTTCCGGGCGCTGGCTCGTTCCCGTTCTCCTCGGCGGTGGTCGTGTCGTGCGGGGGGAGCCTTGCCTGACTAGATGCTGCGGCGAGGTAGGGTCTGGCTGGGCCGGGTCAATTCGGACAGTCGAGGAGGGTACTATTATGTCGATGGCCGTTGGGGAAAAAGGGAAGACGATGGTGGATATGAACGTCACCCCTTTGATCGATGTGCTTCTGGTGTTGATCATCATTTTCATGGTGATCACTCCTCTTACTCAAAAGGGGCTCGACGCCTTGGTGCCCCAACCGAACAAGAACGACACCAAACAGGACGAGTCTATCATCAGCCGGACCATCGTCGTCTCGGTCGACGCCGATTATCCGGTCACCCATCGGGTGAAGATCAACCAGGACGCATACAGTATTAATCAACTGGGTCCTCAACTGGAGAAGATCTTCGCCAGCCGTAACGACCGCGTGATGTTCGTGAAAGGGGACAACCGCCTGGAGTTTGGCGACGTGGCCCACGTGATTGACATCGCCAAAGGCGCCGGCATCGACAAGATCGGGTTGATTCTGCACGAACTTGGGGAAGGCTCTTAGCGCCCCACTTTTTTTCTTTGGCCGAGGGAGGGACCTCGATGAAACGATACCAGCTCGCCGCATTGTGCGCGGTCATGGTAGCGGCGCTCATTTCCAGCGGATGCAGTAAACTGAAGGCTCGGGATCAGCTCAACAAGGGGGTAGGCGCGTACCGCAACGCCCAGTTCCAAGCCGCCATCGAGCATTTCAGGCAGGCCATTGCCCTCGATCCGACCCTGCTGAACGCCAAGCTCTATTTGGCAACCGCCTACTCACAACAGTACGTTCAGGGGGGGCAATCGGACGAGAACATCAAGATCGCGAAACAGACGATTTCGGCGTTCCAGGAAGTTCTGGACATGAATCCGCCCCGTGACGCGGAAACCACCTCTCTCGCCAACATCGGCCAGATGTACTATAACCTTCAGGATTTCGATAAGGCGAAAGAGTATCAACGGAAAAGGCTCGAGGTGGAACCTAATAACCCCGAGCCGTACTACTGGGTAGGGGTCATTAACTGGGGAATCTGTTATAAGAACGACGGTGAGATGCGCAACGATTTGAAGCTGAACATTCCCAACGCCAATGGCGACCTGCCCCCGCTTCCGGAAAAAGCCCGCGTCCAACTGGCGGAGAAAAACAGCAAACTGGTCGACGAGGGTCTGGACGCGCTCCAGAAGGCGATCCAGATGAACCCCAACAGCTTTGACACGATGAGCTACTTGAATCTGCTCTATCGCCAGAAAGCTGACGTCGACAAGGGCGAGGAGCGGGACGCCGACCTTAAGGCCGCGGCTGACTGGACGCAGAAGGCCCTTAACGTGAGGAAACAGCCGACGGGCACTGCGGGCAGTTAGCTCTCTCGGAGCGGTGGCCGGCGAGGACCGACCGGGACTCGCAATTCGATGCCGCGTAACACCCGATTCCTGACGATACCGGTTGGCCGATCCGCCGGTCATGGTCCGGAATGGGGTGTGGTACGACTCTAGTTTAGCTAACTCTGGCAACGCTTACACCAGTCACTCGTGGCTGCTCCCGACGGTAGAGCCACCCTAAGCAGGAAAGCCCTGGCGAGAGGCCAGGGCTTTCTTTTTTTCAGTGCCAGGAACCACGCGCGGCTGTCGCCGCTACGCGACGACCAACCCGTGGGCCGTGCCTACTGGGGAGCTGGCGGACCGAGTGGCTGTTGGTGGCTAGCCAAGGCCGCTCTAAACGCAGCGACGTTGCTTTTGTCGATCCAGGCGGTACCGGTATCCACCCTGGTGGGCAGTGGTGAGGCGGGCGCGCTGCGCCAGTCCTTGAACTCGTGGACAATGTTGTGGTGCAAGTCGTCCAGAAACCTCACCCCGTAGTAAGCCATCGTGTACGGCTTCTGGGCGATCGTTCCTTTGATCCACCCGTCCTCGATGTGATCCAGCGTCTCCGGGTTCTCGTCAAAACCCACAATCGTGATTTTGCCTTCCAGGCCCAAGCGGTGCAGGACTTCTGCCGCTCCCGGGGCGCCCGACGCTTCCAGGCAAAGGATGCCGTCGATCTTTTCGTCCTTGGCGAGCAGTCCGCCGATGAGATCGTTGGCGACGCGCGGGTCACCCCTGTCATCCAGTTTCTGAGTGATCTTGATCTTGGGGTATCCGCTCAAGGCTTGCGTAGCTCCCTGCATCCGCTCTTCCAGGTTCAGTTGGCCGGGGATGTAAATCACCACCACGTTACCCTCGCCGTGCAGAAGGTCGCCGAGGTGCTTTCCGCTTTCGGAGCCGGCCCGCACGTTGTCCGTGCCAAGGAAGAGAAGGCGGCGCGAATCGGGCGCGTCGGAATCGACGGTCAATACTGGAATGCCCTGCTGCACGGCCTGGTCAATGGCCGAGTTGAAGAGTTCAGGGCGGGTGGCCTGAAGCAGAATGCCGCCGGGGTGTGAAGCCACGGCGGCTTGAAAGAAAGCGAGTTCCTGGTTGGGATCGTAGGATTCAGGTCCGGTGAAATCCGACTTGACGTGCATCGCCAGCACAGCGTCGTTGAACCCTGCCTTAGCCTCTTGCCAGTAAGGCAGGTTGATGTTGGCAGCCACGAAGACGTACTTCTCGTTTTCGTTGTGGTACGCCTTCTCACAGGAAGTGGTTGCCAGGAAGATCGCCAGAAGCGCTAGAGCAACGAGTGGGGCTCGGGTTATTCTCATAGGGTCTCCTAGTTGGGTCGGGCCGCCGGCTCGGGTGGCAGAACTGCCCCGAACCGATGGCCGCACAGTCCTGGATACCGCGTCAGCATAGCACAAAACAGACAACGTGTAGCAGGCTCGAAAGACCGAAAGTTGAAGCGGCTTGAACTCGCCTTAGCCTCTACCCTAGAATACGAGTAGAGCAAGCAAAACTATGATCACGTTCGAGGAAGTCGCACGCCAGGTTCAGACCTATCGTCCGGCCGACGATCTCGGACTGTTGCGCAAGGCCTACGAGTTCAGCGCCAACGA
>Ga0335081_10018732_pt1 | contig 11193 bp, 1 predicted proteins | sample Lox_Sample_35_FD_206713 | JGI IMG/M metagenome (GOLD analysis project Ga0335081, IMG submission 206713) | Soil microbial communities from Loxahatchee National Wildlife Refuge, Florida, United States - Lox_Sample_3.5 | ecosystem: Environmental > Terrestrial > Soil > Wetlands | place: USA: Florida...
GTACAACGGCAAGGCTTGGACCGGCGGTTACCTGGATACCGCGCCGACAACCAGCGAGCATCCCCGCTACAAGTATTTGGAAGCCCGAGTGCGAATCACGCCGGCCGATAACTTCTCATGGCCCACTTGGTGGACGGTCGGCTGGAATAGCACGAATCAGACCTTGATCTGGCCGCCGGAGTTCGACATCTGCGAATATCAAGGAGCCGGAGGTCCCCCCGATAAGAGCCCGGGGCAAACCTACCACTACACCTCAAGTTCATACTCGGGGTGGTCCACCGGGGCGGATGAAACCCAATGGCACACGTATGGAGTGTACTGGGCATCCAATTCGCTGCCCAACTTTTATGTCGACGGAGTAAAGGTGTTCACACCGACCGGCCCTGCGGTCACCAACGTTGACATGAAGCTGAAGCTCACCTCTTCACCGAATAGCAATACACGTACGAACGGCTGTACTTTGGGAACCATGGAAGTGGATTATGTGCGAGTTTATAGCGGTCCGCCTTCCGTGGCTCCGCCGGCCGCCCCGACGGGCCTGACGGCAACCGCGGTGTCGAGCAATCAAATCAATCTGTCGTGGGCAGCCTCCAGTGGCGCCACCAGTTACGACGTCCTGGGCGCCACGGTGGCTAGTGGACCCTACAGCGCGGTTGCGACTGGTCTGACCGCGACGAGCTTTAGCAACATGGGTTTGTCTCCTTCCACGACATATTATTATGTGGTTTCCGCCTGGAACAATGGTGGCGAGAGCCCCTACAGCACTCAAACCAATGCTACGCCGCTGTCGGCGCCGGCCGCGCCGACGGGCTTGTCGGCAACGGCTCTGTCGACGAGTCAAATCGCCCTGTCTTGGAACGCGAGCAGCGGCGCGACCAGTTACAATGTCAAACGCGCCCCGAACAGCGGCGGGCTGTACGCCTTCGCCGCCAATCCGAGCACGACGAACTACACCGATACCGGTCTGGCCAGCACCACGACGTATTACTACGTGGTGTCGGCGCTGGACGGCGGCGGCGAAAGCACGAACTCCAGTGAGGCCAGCGCCACGACGTTGTCCGCGTTTCAGTCGTGGCAAGTGCAGTATTTTGGCAGCACGACCAACGTGTCGGGCGCGCCCGATGCCGACCCCTACGGCAAAGGCATCAGCAACTTCGACCAGTTCCTGCTGGGCCTGGACCCCACGAATCCGTCTTCGGTGTTCCAGATTCTCAGTGTCGCGCCGCAGAGCAACGATGTGGTGGTCACGTGGAAGACTGGCGGCGGGTGTACCAACGTTGTGCAGGCAACGGGCGGTGACGCCAGTAGTAATTACGCCACGAACTTCACCGACATTAGCGGCCCGATTGCCATCCCCGGCAGTGGGGACATGACCACCAACTATCTGGACGGTGGCGGCGCGACGAATGTCCCGTCACGTTTCTACCGCATCCGTCTGGGGCCGTGATGAAACATTCCGCCACGTTCACCGTTTCAGAGGAATAAGGTTATGATTGACAACAACGCTGTTGTTCACCAGGTGCGAGTCTTCGCATGCCTTTTCGCGGCCGCACTGGCGGTTTCGACTGCGGCTGCTTTCGGTGAGACGTATTCGCCGCCTTCCAATCCCCGCGAGGACATCAATCTCGACGCGGGTTGGCGGTTTACCACAAATACTGTCAGCGGCGCGCAAACGAACGGTTTCGACGATTCCTCATGGACTCTGCTGAACCTGCCGCACACGTGGAACAACCTCGATGGGCAGGACGGCGGCAACAATTACCACCGCGGGATTGGTTGGTACCGCCTGCACTACACCGTCAGCGCCAATGAAGCAGGAAGGCGGCTGTTCCTCAAATTCGACGGAGCGAACATCGTGTCGGATGTTTATGTGAACGGCAATTTCGTCGGCGAGCATCAGGGCGGTTTTGCGGCGTTCGTTTACGATGTGACATCCTACATGAACGTCGGCGCAGATAACGTCATCGCCGTAGAAGTCAACAACGCCTTCAATGCCAGCATCCCGCCGCTCAATGCGGATTTCACCTTCTTCGGCGGCATTTATCGCGACGTGCACTTGCTGACCACGGATCCGCTGCAGGTCTCACCCCTGGATTACGGTTCGCCGGGCGTGTATCTGAAAACCACCGGCGTCAGTTCCAACTCCGCGAACCTGCAAGTCACCACCGTTGTTTCCAACGCCAATCCCGGCGCGGCGACCGCGACCGTTCGGGCGATCGTCACCGACGCGGCGACGAATATCGTGACAGTGCTGACGAACATCGTGACGCTGTCGGCGAGTTCGGCTTCCAATGTCGTCGGGAGCACGACCATTTCCAACCCGCACCTGTGGAACGGCCTTTCCGATCCGTATCTCTATCACACGTTCATCGAAATCTACAACGGCACGAACCTGACGGATCTGGTGAGCCAGCCGCTGGGGTTTCGCTATTTCAGCGTGGACGTGAACCAGGGCTTTTTCCTCAACGGCCAGCACTACGACCTGCACGGGGTGAACATGCACCAGGACTGGCTTAATAATGGATGGGCGCTGACGAACGGGCAGCGCGACGCGAATTTTGCGCTGCTCAAGGAAATCGGCGCGACCTTCCTGCGCGAAAGCCATTACGAGCACAATGACTATGAGTATCAACTCGCGGATCAAGACGGCATCTGCGTCTGGAGTGAAATGCCGGTCATCGATTACATTACGGCGTCCGCGGCGTTTTATACCAACACCTTGCAGCAACTGCGCGAGATGATCCGACAACGGTACAATCATCCTTCGGTGGTTTGCTGGAGCATCTATAATGAAATCACGCTCAGTGGGGGCCCGTCACCGGTCACTCTCATCAACCTGGAAACCCAACTGGTTGGACAGGAAGACCCGACCCGAATTCAGACGGAGGCAGCCAACACCAGTGATAATGATCCGTCAACGACCAATACCCAGGTGATTGCGTTCAATAAGTACTACGGCTGGTACAACGGCGCCATCAGCGACTTCGGGCCCTGGGCGGACAGTTTCCACGCCACCTATCCGACCCGCAAGCTGGGCATTACCGAGTACGGCGCCGGCGCGAGCGTCTGGCAGCACAGTGAAGACCCGGTCAGCGAACCGAACAGCGGCGGCAATTACCACCCCGAGGAATACCAGAATCTGCTTCATGAGCAGACCTGGGCGCAAATGAAAGCGCGGCCGTTTCTGTGGTGCAAACTGGTCTGGAATGGGTTCGATTTTGCTTCCGACGGTCGGAATGAAGGCGACACACCGGGGCGAAATGACAAGGGCCTCGTCACTTACGACCGGCAGATCCGCAAGGACGCCTTTTACTTTTACAAGGCGAGTTGGACCACCAACGCGATGGTCTATATTACCGGCCACACGTTCAGCAATCGCGTCGCCAACATCACGGCCAAGGCGTATTCCAATTGCGGTTCCGTGCAACTGTTCGTGAATGGCGTGTCCCAGGGAACGGCGACGAGCAGCAGCAATACATTCCTCTGGCCGGTGACGTTGCACAACGGCACCAATAGCGTCAGCGCGATCGGCACTCTGGGCAGTACCACCGTCACCGATTCACTGACGTGGATTGTGGGGACAAATTCGGCTTCTCCTCCGCCGCCCGGTCTGCTGTCTCAAGGCCAACCAGTCACCATCAGCGGTTTCCAAGCGGGCAACGACGCGACGAATGGCAACGATGGCAACCTCACCACCCGGTGGGCCGCTGCCGATGGGACCTATCCGCAATGGTGGCGAGTGGATCTCGGATCCACCCAAAGCATCAACGAGGCAATTATCACCTGGTACAACTACGCCAGTCGGTCATACCAGTACGAGATCGAAATCAGCACCAACGACCCGAACTTCAGCGTTGGCAACCCGAACTACACCGTGTTGGTGAACAAGAGTGGGAATACAAGCTCGGGAATTACAACCAACACCTTCTCCGCCACGGCCCGCTATGTTGCGATCTTGGTGAACGGTTGCAACGGCTGCGGGGGATTCGCCAGCTTTTATGAATGCCAGATCTTCGGTCCCGTGTCGATGCCGCCGTCCGCCCCGACCAACTTGGTGGCCGCCGCCGGTGATGCGGTCGTGAATCTGACGTGGGTGCAGTCCAGCGACCCGGCTGTCACCACCAACAATGTCTATCGTTCCACGAGCGGGAGCGGCGGCCCCTACGGCCTGCTGGCGAGCCTGGCCGCCACCACGTCGTATGCGGATACGGCTGTGGTGGACAGCAGCAACTACTTCTATACCGTCACGGCGGTCAGCTCCAACGGCGAAAGCGCGATGTCCGGTTCCGCCGGCGCCACTCCGCTATCGGCGTTTCAGTCGTGGCAGGTACAATACTTCGGCAGCACGACCAACCTGTCGGGCGCGCCCGATGCGGATCCCTACGGCAAGGGCTTCAGCAACTTCGACCAGTTCCTGCTGGGCCTGAACCCGACGAATCCGGCGTCGGTGTTCCGGATCCTCAGCGTCGTGCCGCAGAGCAACGATGTGGTGATCACCTGGGCAACAGGAGGTGGGCCCACCAATGTCGTGCAGGCGACAGACGGCGACGTCAGCGGTAATTACGCCACCAACTTCACCGATATCAGTGGGCCCATCGCCATTCCGGGCAGCGGAGATACGACGAATACCTATCGTGATTTGGGTGGCACCACCAATGGGGCGGCCCGCTTCTATCGGGTGCGGCTGGGGCCGTAATGCAGTCCGACCCCGGCATGGAGCGTGTCGCCGCCCAGACGGGCAAGGCCCCCCGCAGGGGCATTGCGGTGGCTCGAAGAAGTATGCGTGACACTGACCGGTAGTTTCCCATCGAAAGAAAGAAACAGGTTGACAAATATGCGATTTGCTGGTATGAAAACGTTTGTAATGCCCAGTAGGGCGGACGGAGTTCAGAGCGTAAGTCTGCATGAGACCGGTCTTGTCCGGACGTTCCTTACTGGCGAGAGCACGACAATTCGCCAAGCAGCGGCCCGACGGCAAAGTGTGAGCTTGAGCTTCAAACGTCAGCGATGCGGCCCATCTGAATCGGCTGGGCAATGGAAAGCGCACAGCAAAATAGGGAGAAGCACCGTGAATAATCCAGGCAAGGTGAGGAGCCAATACACAGCAACTTTCTTCAGTCGAGGATCGGTCCTCGTGGCAATGGGCTTGGCCGCCACATTGGCGGTCCGCTCGGCACACGCGGCGAATGCGACATGGAACGGGACCGTGAACGCGGTATGGTCCAATGCCGCTAACTGGAGCGCATCGCCCGCCCCGGGCGCCAACGACACGGCGACATTCAGCAACGCGGGCAACGGCAACACCAACATCGATCTCACGACGGGTGTGGGCATCACGATCAGCAACATCGTCTTCGACACCTCGAGCGCGGCAGCGTACACGATTGGCATCGGCGGAGCTGACAGCCAGACGCTTACCTTATCGCCCAACAGCTTTGTCACCGTGAATTCAACAGTCGCCAGGCCCCAGTTGTTTAACTCCCATGTCACGCTCGGCACGAATGCCCTTGGCGGGAATTTCATTCTTGCGAACAACTCCGGTCAGCCGCTGACAATCGCGGGCGGGTTGGGCGGAACTGGGGGCAGCGAGATTCTTTTCGTTGGCGGTTCGGGCGCGACAGCGATCAGCGGTAACATCGAAAACGGCGCCGGCTCATTGGGACTTACCAAGGTGGGCTCGGGGACCCTGACGTTCAGTGGCGCCGATAACACCAGCGGCGGCTCAGCCAGTTCCATTGTTGTGAGTAACGGCACGTTCAATCTTACCGGCTCGTTCGTCACCGGCACCGGTGGCAACCTCGGCGCGGGTGGGCCAAATGGGACGCCGATGGGGGTCATTAACATTTCTTCTACGGCGACGATTACTCTCAACGCCGGGGGACAAAATCTTTTCGTTGGCAATTACCCGAACTCGCTGGGCATTGTGAACCAGAGTGGTGGCGCTGTTTCCGTGGGACAGAACCTGAAGATGGGATCGGACTCTACGGACTCCGGCACCAACTACGGGTTCTATAATATGACGGGTGGTTCGTTGACCACGCCCAACACAACTGTCAACCGTTGGCGTGTCGGCCAAGCGGAAGGCGGCCCCGGTTCGGCATTCCTGTTCTACCTCAGCGGCAGCGGGGCGGTAAGCCTCGGTGGATACACGATCGGCCTGAATGACAATGCCAATCCAGGTGTCGACCCCGGCGACCAGACAGTCCTGTATGTTTCCGGCGGGACTATCGTGGGGGGCACACCGGCGGGGTCAGGGGCGTTGGGGGTAGGTCTGGGCATTGGCGGCAAGGGGGGCCACGCGACGAACACCGTGACGATTTCCGGAACGGGAAGCGTCAGCTTGAGCGGAGGAACCGGGTTCGGGACGAGCGTATCGACGCCGGGGGCAGCCGATGTGAACCGCGTCGCCATCTTGAATCTTAACAGCGGTGGGTTCTTGCAGACGGCGCAACTGTTACAGTCGGGGCTCCAATCTCCGATCGGCTATCTCAACTTCAATGGCGGCACGTTGATGGCTGCCACACCAGCCACCAACGCCTTCCTGACCGGGCTTACCCAGGCCACCATGTATAGCGGGGGCCTGACACTCAATGACAATGGCCAGGCGATCACGATTGGGCAGGCATTGCTGGCCCCGACGGGAAACGGCGTCGTCAGCATCGCAGTCAGCGGCGCCACCGGCTACACCGGCGCGCCCTACGTCCGCATCTCGGGCGGCAACCCCACCACGCCGGCGACAGCCGTTGCGAACTGGGATGGAAGCGGCACGATCAGTACCATTACGATCACGGACCCGGGCAGCGGTTACACCAGCGCTCCGACTGTTACACTCCTCGACGGTGGCGGCACGCCCGGCACGCTCACTCCCACCCTCGGCACCCTCGGTAGCGGCGGGCTGACAAAGATGGGGGCAGGTACGGTCACGATGAGCGGCGCCAATACCTACACGGGAGTCACTGCGGTCGCCCAGGGCGCCTTGATGCTGCGAGGAGGTTCTCTCGGCGGCTCCGTCACGGTTGCCAGCGGCCTCACGTTTGGCGGCGACGGGACCATCAATGGCTCGGTCACGCTGGCGTCCGGCGCCACTTCGCTCAATTTATCGAACGGTTTGGCAGGCACCTTGACGCTCGGCAATGGATTGACGCTCGTCAACGGGAATATCATCAATTTCGAACTCGGGCCCGTCGGCTCCTCCGACAAGATCGCACTGACCGGCGGTAGCGTCAACGTCAGCGGAACGGTCACCATCAATTTGGCTGCACTCGGTGGATTCAACGTGGGTAACTACAGTCTGATCACGGGCGGCGGCCTTGCCGGCACGAACGGTTTTGTCCTCGGCACCACACCGAATCCAACGTTCACGTACTCCCTCACAAACAACAGCGGCAATCTTCTGGTCCAAATCAGCACCACCAACGCCGCGACCACGGCGTTCTGGCGGGGCGATGTCAATGGCAATTGGAACACGACCAGTCCCACGTTCAACTGGGCGACCGACGCCGCCGGCACGAACCACACGGCGTTTCTCCCCAGTCTGCCTACGGTCGTAACCTTTACGACGACCAATGCCGCCAACCTCAATACCACGTTGGGACAGGATTTCGAGATCAGCAGTCTGACGTTCACCACGGCCAGTAATGTGACGGTGGGTGGGGGCAACACGCTGACCGTCGATAGCGGACTCACGGTCAATTCCGGCGCGGGCTCGGTGACAATCAATGCCGGGGCCGTGGATTTGGCCTTCAGCCAGACCTGGATCAACAACGGCAGCAATCCGTTCACCATCAGCTCACCCATTGCCGACAACGGCAATGGCAATTCGCTGGCGTTTGCCGGCACTGGACGGACGACCTTGTCGGGTCCCAGCACCTATAGTGGCGGCACGGTTGTCAACAGTGGCACCCTGGCTCTCAGCGTCAACAACGCGCTGGCCGCAGCCGGGACAGTCACCGTCAACGGGGGCAATCTCGACATTGGAGCGAACAGCGAAGCCGTCGGCCCGGTCTCGCTGAACAGTGGCACCATCACCGGGGTCGGCACGCTGTCTGGTTCGTCCTACACCGTGCAGGGCGGCACCATCGGCGCCATCCTCGGCGGTGGCGGTGGACTGACCAAAACCGGCACGGCCACGGTCACCCTCAGCGCGACGAATACGTACGCGGGCAGCACCTTCGTCAGCGGGGGCACACTGTTGGTGCCTGCCGGCGGTCTTATCAACAATACTGGTTCCTCCAGCATCGGCCACCAGGGCTCGGACAACGGCACTTTGACGCTGCAGGGCAACGCTTCCTACACGGTTGGCGCCGCCTTGACCGTCGGCGATACTGGTGGCAGCAAGGGAACACTGAATTTGTCGGGCAACGCGACCGTTGTGGCCAACTTGATGTTCGTCGGTTCCGCCAGCGACGCGGGCTCGGCGGCGCAGGGCGTAGTCAATCAAAGCGGTGGCACCGTGACGGTGACCGGTGTCGGGGCGGTCGACGAGTCTTTCGACCTCGGTGGGACCGTGAATCTGACCGGCAACAACGGTTCGGGCACGTACAACCTCAGTGGTGGCAGCGTGCTGGTCGCCGGGGGCAATGCGTGGATTGGTGGCTGGGGCCAGGGCGCGCTGAACGTCACCGGTGGCGGCATCACGTTCTCGAATTTCCTTTCCGTCGGCCGCGAGTTCAGTCCGACGTTCATCCAGCCCGTTCCCGTGGGCACTCTCACTGTCTCCGGTAGCGGCGTCGTCACACAAGCGAATCCCTTTGCTCATACGGTCATCGGCGAGCTCGGCACGGGCACGCTGGTGGTTGCCAACAGCGGTCAGATGGTGGTCCAGGGCAATGACGGACTGATTGTCGGCAACGGCGCGACGGGCTACGGTACGGTCAATCTGAACGGCGGAGTACTGATCACCACCAACGTCAATCAGAACCTCGGCGGGACCAACGGCGCCTCCGTCTTCAACTTCAACGGGGGCACGCTCAAGGCCAAAGGCTTTCATACTGCGTTCATGACCGGTTTGACGGCGGCCAACGTCCTGTCGGGCGGAGCCGTGATTGACGACAGCGGATTCAACATCACGATCGGACAAGCCCTGTTGGATGGTGGCACCGGTGGCGGCCTGACCAAGCTGGGCAGCGGCACAGTGCAGCTTACCGGCCTGAACACCTACAACGGTCCGACGGTCGTCAGTGCAGGCCGGCTCGCGGTTCCGGCGACGCAGACCGGCACCGGGGCGGTAACAGTGGCCGACAACGCCGCATTCCGCGTGACCGCCGTCAACACGAGCCAGTTGTCGCCGGTCAGGATCACGCTGGGGAGCAGCACCGGCGGGTCGATCGAGTTCAATGCCGTGAGCAACACGACCGTCGCCCCGGTGAGCGTCGGAACCTACACGCTCAACGGCACCGACCCTCTGAAGGTTGTCAGTGGAGTTTTCGTCAATAGCAACCTGTATCCGTTGATCCATTACGTCACGAAGACCGGGACCGGCACCAACACCTTCGTCCCGCCCGGGGGTATGACGGGCACATTGATCACCAGCAATAACACGATCTACCTGGACGTGCTGAACATCGGAATTCAGCTCTGGAAAGGCAATGTGAGCGGAAATTGGGACATCGAGACGACGACGAACTGGACCGTCAGCGCGATACCGGCAGTGTATGGCGATGGAGGCCCGGTGCAGTTCGACGACACGGCAATCGCGACATCGGTGAATATCGTGTCCGGTGTGCTGCCCAGTGGCGTCGTGATTTCGAACGTGACAAAGACCTATACCTTCAGCGGCGCGGGTGCGATTACCGGCCTTGGCACCTTGACCAAGAGCGGGGGCGGCCTGGTGGTGATGGGCAATACGAACAGCTATAGCGGCAACACCACAATCAACGCAGGCACGTTCCGCCTCGCCGGCGACAACGTGATCCCCAGTGGCGCGGGCAATGGGGGCGTCATCGTCAATGGCACGCTGGATTTGGCCGGCCACAGCAATACCATCAACGGATTATCGGGTGGTGGCATCGTGGACAGCACTGTAGCGGGTGCGGCGGCCCTGACGGTCGGCAGCGACGGCTCCAGCTCCATCTTCTCGGGAGTTGTTCAGAACACCGCGGCGACCTTGGCACTGGTCAAGGTGGGGCCTGGCGTGCTCACGCTCGCTGGCAACAATAGCCATTCGGGCGGAACGACACTGACGGGAGGTCAGTTGAATATCAATAGCGCCACGGCGCTGGGGGCCGCTGCCGGGACGTTCACCATCAACGGTGGCACCATTGACAACACCACCAGCAACGTCATCACCGTGGCCAACAACAATCCGCAGGCCTGGAACGCCCCGTTCACCTACGCCGGCTCGGTGACCGATTTGAACCTCGGCACCGGCACCGTGACTCTCCCCGCCAACACCAATCGGGGGGTGACCGTCAACGCCAACAATCTGATAATTGGCGGTATGATCGGCGGCAGCAGCAGCGGGATTACCAAGCAAGGGGGCGGCACGCTGTCGTTACTGGGTATGAACACCTTTTCGGCCTCGATGTTCATTAACGCCGGGACTGTCGCCGTCTCGAATATTGGCGACGCATTTTCACCGGGCGGCGTGGGCGCGGGGCAGTTCATCAATTTCGGCGCGTCAGGTACTGACGGGCGATTGACCTACCTTGGAACGGGGGAGAGCACGTTCAAACAGATCAGCCTTCCCAATAGTGGTGGCAGCGCGATCATCAATATGTCGGGGACCGGGTTGTTGGACTTCGGCGCGGACTTGCAGGTGGCCGGCGCGTCGGCTCATAGTTTGACGCTGGAAGGCTCTGGCCCCGGCACGGGCGAAGTCGACGGCGTGATCAGCGATAACAGCGCCGCGAATCCGACTTCGATTCACAAGGCTGGCACTGGCGTGTGGGTACTCACCGGCGCCAATCTCCATACGGGCGACACCACCATCAGCAATGGCACGCTCGTGGTCTCGAGTATCGGCAACGCCGGTGTCGCGGGCAGCAATCTGGGTGGGGGTACGAACATCAATTTCGGCGCCGGAAACGCTACCGGTACGCTGGTTTATACCGGCGGCGGCGAGACAAGCACCAAGATCATCCGTCTGGCCTCAGGCTTGGGCACCGGCGGCGCTGTCATTGATCAGTCGGGAAGCGGGCTGTTGGAATTCAGTAGTGACGTGTCGACCGCCCTGGCCCCCACCAATCATCTGCT
>Ga0335081_10018733_pt1 | contig 11192 bp, 11 predicted proteins | sample Lox_Sample_35_FD_206713 | JGI IMG/M metagenome (GOLD analysis project Ga0335081, IMG submission 206713) | Soil microbial communities from Loxahatchee National Wildlife Refuge, Florida, United States - Lox_Sample_3.5 | ecosystem: Environmental > Terrestrial > Soil > Wetlands | place: USA...
CTCCGGGAGCAGGCCATTGCCGACAAGCTCGATGACTTGATCAATACCTTGAACGCCTAAGGCCGTCACCGCCGCTGACCACAAGCCGCCGGTCTCTCCGCTCAGCACCAGCAGTTGAACCCGGCCCGGTCCCACTGATTCATCCTGCCCATGCCTCACCCGTTGCCGCAGCAACACCGAGGCTGCTAACCACCGCCTTTGTTCCCTCGCGCCATACTCGACTCATGGCCAAACAGTGGCCCCATCGAAAGCCCATTCTGGTTCAGCCACTGTCCACAAGGCCTCCCTTGCAACGCCCTCGGGTGCTTCTCGCCAACTCGGGGTCTTCCCTGGATCGGCGCTCCTCTATGCCGAATGCCTTGGCGCCTTATTGGGTCCGGTTTGGCGTGCTGCGGGACGATTGCGCAGGCTTCCCAATGACTTCTGTGATGGGGGCGCCGCTGCGAGGAACTGCCCGGCAATAATCCTCGCCGAGAAGGGCGGCGATGGTTGCGGCAAGCTGGCTCTCAGTGACGGACTGCGTCTGGCCGCGCTCCCCCAGCGCGGCCGTGTCGGGGCCGATAATGGCAATCCAATCCCCTTCGGCCCCAGCCACCTTCTCGCCATGATCCTTCCAGGCCGTCAGGCCATCGCCGCGCCCATGATCGGCAGTGAGGATGAATGTTGTCTTGCCGCGGTACTGCCGCAGAGACTGGGTGAGTTGCCAAAGCTGGCGGACAAAGTCATCCACCCGGTGGGCCGCGTGCAGGTATTCGTCGTAACGGCCGGCGTGGGCCCATTCGTCCGTTTCGCCAAACCCGATAAAAAGCAAGCGGGGACGCTCCCGTTTTACGTAGTCGCGCACGGCGTGGAAGAGGAAGGAATCCCACGTTAAATCCTCCCACATCGGCGGAGTTTCGCTGCGCAACTCCGTCAGGTAGGTCGGGGGCGAGATCTCCCAGTGGGCGAATTGCGGTTCCCAGCCCGGCCAGATTGGCAAATGGCTGCGCTCGATATTGAAGATATAGGGAAAGACATCCCACGTGCCGAATACGGCGACGCGGCTCTTGAGTCTGGCGGAACGGTTCAGCCATTCGAACACGCTCAGGTTCGGATTCGGCCGCTTGTCGTTGCTGTCCACGCGCGGGTCGCCTGAGCCGGTGAGGATTTCGTTGTAGCCCGGGTAGGAGAACTTCTTCCCGTTAGTGACCGTGACGACACTGCCTTTGGCCTGATTGCCGAAAAGCTGGCCATTTTGGGCTATCTCCGTCCAGATGAAGGGCAACAACGCGGAGCGGCGCGCCTCCGGCGTCGGCCGCCAGTAAGCCCGGCCCAGTGCGTTGGTGTCCGTCACCCCACCATACTTTTTGCTAAAGAGCGATTCTTCCGCGCCGTTGAAGATCTCCTGCCATCGCAGGCCGTCACTGATGATCAAAAATACATTCTGCGTTTTCAGCGCCGCTCCCGGCGCGGTGTCCGGCCCGAACAACCACGCCAGCACCAGGCACAAGCAGGAAAGGGTGCGGGTTGACTCACTGAGTCTCATGCGGAAAGAGGTACAGAAAACCGGACGTGTCGCAAGAGCGGACCGCACGCCCGGGTAAACAAGCCAAGTCATCAGGTTGGCAGTGCGGCCACGTCGTGGCAGTCACCTGCAGCCCAATTCACTGCTGCGCCGGATGCGAGAGGCCCTGATGATGCGGCGCGATATGGACGCGTAGTGCTCCGAGATTTTGCACTTTATGCCTATTGGTCAGCCGGGCAGACTAGCTTGGAGCTGTGCCTGCCTAAGAGGATAGCGACAGCATACGCATATTTGTTATCAGAACCGAACAGCACCTATGACGAACCCACGGAAGATAAAACCGCCCGCAGGCCACGACCCCGCCCTCGTCGATCGCCCCCACTACAGCCGAGCACTCTTTCTGCGCCTCCTGGTTGTCCTGGTTCTGATCGCCCTAGCGCCTCGAGCCGCGTTGTCTGCTCTTACAAACACCGATCGCATCGTCGTGATGATCTCCGTGGACGGCCTGGCCGGCTACTACCTGGACGACCCGAAGGCGGAAATGCCCACGATCCGCGCGCTGGCTGCCGCCGGCGCACGGGCCACCATGATGAAGGCTTCAACCCCAACGGTTACCTGGCCCAACCACACCACCCTGGTGACCGGCGTGACCCCCGCCCGGCATGGGGTGGTCGGGAATAACTACTTCGACCGCGCCACTGGCAAGAAGGTCACGCTGATCTCGGACCCCGTATACGACAAAGATCAGATCGTGAGGGCCCCGACGCTCTATGACCTGGCCAGGACCGCCGGCATGAAAACAACTGCAATCCGCTGGCCCGCCACCCGCAATGCCAGCACGTTGGATTGGACCGTCCCTGATGTCGGTACTCTCGAACTGCTTCGCAAATACACGACCCCGGCGCTCCTGGCCGAGTGCGAGAACGCCCACATAGACATCGGGGGCGGCCAAAGCGAGGACGAGGGCTCAACCAACGCCGCGCCCAAGCCAACCGACGAAACCGCGACCCGCGTCTTCAACCTCATCCTCCACGACCACCGCCCGAACCTGGCGTTGCTGCATCTGATTCATGTGGACCACACCGAGCACCTGAAAGGACCCAAGAGCCCCGCGGCTTACGCCGCGGTGAAGGCCGCCGACGAGCAGGTGCAGGAGGTGTGGGACGAGCTCAAGCGCGATTTCCCAGGCCAAGCCACACTGTTTGTTGTCTCCGACCATGGCTTTTCCCCCACCAAGCGCCTCATCCTGCCAAACGTGATTCTCCGCAAAGCCAAGCTCCTTGAATCCTCGGGTAAGAAGGGCACCACCGGCGCGATTCATGTGATCGTTCAAGGTGGTTCAGCAATGGTTTACGTACTGGACGAGGCCCGCCGCGCCGATCTCATCGCGCGCGTGCGGAAAGCCTTTGCCGGCATCCGAGGCGTTTCGAAGATCATCGGCGCCGACCAATTCAGAGAATACGGCGTGGCCAATCCCAAGGATGACCCTCACGCCCCGGACCTGATCCTTTTCGCCGAAGAAGGTTGCGCGTTCGGTGACACCGCCGCTGGAGAACTGCCTTTCAACGAAAAACCGGAGCGCAAGGGTAGCCATGGCCACGACGCCAATCTGCCGGACCTCCATGCGACCTTCGTCGCATGGGGTGCGGGCGTCAGGCCCAGCGTCCGGCTGGGCGTGATCTCCAATCTGAGCGTCGCGCCCACCATCGCGAAGCTGTTGGGCATGTCAATCCCCGGTGCTGAAGGCACGCCACTCTTGGCGCTGCTGACAGAATAACGAGCACGGCTGCGCATCCCCCCAGCCCCGGCACTCACGAAAAGCATCCGCTGCGTCCGACCAGCTCACTCACGGTTCGCGGACCCTCGCGCAGAGCCTGCAGGACCGCCAACTGGCTCGCTGCCGGAAGTCCCACCCGGCACCGCCGAACCGGCCAGCTTTACAACGGCTACCCCCGGTCTATGCTCTTCTCCGGAAATTGCTATCGGGAAGCGCGATGCAACCACCCGGCGCCAACGCACACCTGATTTTGCTCACCGGCCCGCACGGGGCCGGCAAAACGACCCTGCTCGGACAACTGGTCCAGCAAGCCAAACAGGCCGACTGGACCGTGTGTGGCCTGTTGTCGCCCGCTCAAATCCACAATGGGCGAAAAATCCGCCTCCACGCGCTGGACGTGTATTCAGGAGGCCGCCGCTTGCTCGCCAGCCGGGTCGTCGGCGAACTTGACGGACCGCGCGTTGGCGATTGGATTTTCGACAGCGACGCCCTCGCATGGGGGAACGCCCTTCTTGCACGGACCCCCCCGTGCGACCTCTTCGTCCTCGACGAGCTTGGTCCTCTTGAGTTCGACCACCACCGGGGCTGGACCGTTGCCTTCGACCTCCTGGCAAAACCCATGCCCTGCCGGTTGGCCATTGTCGTCGTCCGCCCGGATTACGCGGAGAGCCTCCTACACCGCTGCCCTCAGGCGGAGACCGTGACGGCTTACAAACCTGCAGAGGCTGACGCACTGGCGCGCCAACTGTGGGAGATGTACCGGAACACACCGTAGAACGGGCCTGTGCCTCCCACCGCCTCACGAAGGCCTGCTTAATCTATTCATCACTATAGCTTAATACATCACATAGTTTCAAAAGTTTTCATTGACCGCAAGCACCGGGCGATATATTTGTCGGAACATAACGCTAGTCCGCCGCTTGGCGCTGCGGGCGAAGACCAAAACCAGATTAGTAACCAACATTCGATCCGAAAGGCTCGCGATCAGACATGAATAGCTCCAGACACCTCGCCCTTGCCTGCCTCGTGGCGGCTCTCGCTGCCGGCCCCGCGGCTCTGGCCAGCAACACCTTCACCGACCAGATCACCACCGACACCTACCTTGACAGCAGCAGCCCTACCGCCAACTTCGGCCTGTCCGGCAACGACAAGGTAGTTATCAACAGTACCTCCATGTGCCGGACGCTGTTCGATCTTCCCACCAGCCTCTGGTCTTACGCCCCGGGCGACATCCTGTCAGCTTCCGTCTCCTTTTATGTCTGGAGCGACAGCTCGGCCACTTACAATGTTTCCCTCTTCCCCCTAACCACCGCATTTGTCGAAGGAACCGGCGGCAAGAACGGCAAGATCCCAGCCGACGGTGCCACCTGGCTCACCTACGACGGCACACACTCCTGGACCGCCGCCGGCGGCGACTTCGATTCCGCGTATTCTGTGGTTGGCACCAAAGGCCCCATCGGCGTCAACCCCAGCGATAGCAATGGCCGCTTCTTCACCTTCGACATCACGTCCCTGCTGTCCAACCCGACGGCCGCCTCTGAACTCGAAAACTTCGGCGCCATGTTGAGAATTGACGAGACGGTACCGCCCAGCGGCCAGCGTTACGACTCGTTTACCAGCGCCAACAGCACGAGCTATTCGATCCCGTACCTTCCTTCCATTGAAGTAACCGTCGTGCCGGAGCCCTCAATCTCGGCACTGGGCGCGCTCGGTCTCGCCGCACTTGCCTCCTTCTTCAAGCAACGCAAAACGCGGCCCTGAGCCAAGACCGGATGGTGCAAGCGCCCAATGAGATAACAACCACCGCTGATGGCACCCGGCAGACCCCGCACCATCCCGCCGCGTTCACCCTTGTGGAGTTGCTGGTGGTCATTGCCCTGATCGCCTTTCTGGCCGCGTTGCTCCTCCCGGCGCTGTCCAAAGCCAAGGCGAAGGCCATGGAAGCGAAGTGCTCTGCCAACCTCCGCTCCTGGGGCCAGTCGTTTTACCTCTACGCCAACGATCACAACGGATACCTGCCGCACACCGACGACGAGGGCCGCAACGACCCTCCCTTCACCTTCGACCCCAAACACCCGGAACACGAGTGCGGCTACGTGGACGTCCTGCCCCCTTGCATGGGCCTGCCCGCTTGGCGCGACTACACCAACGGACAGAAGCCGACCGCCGGTGTCTGGCAATGCCCCTCAGCCAAACCCCTGCCGGACTCGGCTTACAACGCCGCTTTCAAACCCTCCAGCCAGGGCTACCACAGCTACGTCATGAACTCCTACCTGGAGCAGGACTTCCTTTACGGCCTACCGTTCGGTGTCAGCCCGCAGCCCAGTTTCTTGAAGTTGGAGAAATGCACCTGCCTGCCCATGACCATCCTCATGTTCGAGCAAACCCTTGATCCGAGCCAGGGCTACGGCCAGGCGGGAGGCTTTGACACCGCCGGGTGCTACACCGCCGAGGACCCCCGAGCGCTTGGCGAACGCCACCCGCACGAGCGCCCCAGCCTCGCCGGCAACGTCCTCTACCTCGACACCCACGTCGGCTGGCGCGACGACCTGTGGAACAAGGCCCTCACCAACCCCCGCATTCCCAAGCGAGGCGACCTGACATGGTTCCCCTACTATTACTGATGAAAGCGCAGCACCACGTCCGCAACCTTACCCTGTCCCGGTACCCCATGAACACACCGGCTCTCCTATTGGCGCTCGCCTTAGCCGCCCAATCGGCTTGCGCCCTCACCAACACGCTCACCATCACCAACACCACGTACCTCGACAGCCGCGTCTCGAACCAAACACTCAATTACGGACACGCCCACACCGTCAAGGCCCTCATCAATAACAACGTCACTAGCGACGGTTCCATGTGCCGGGGCCTCATTCAGCTTCCAGCGCAGATATGGGCCTATCCCCCGGAGCAGATCCTGTCCGCCACCGTCGTCTTCTACGTATGGCAGGACAACAGCGGCACCCGCAACGTCACACTCTATCCATTGACCCAGACCTTCGTCCAGGGAACCGGCACGGGAACCGCGCCCGCCGACGGCGCCACCTGGCTCACCTATGACGGCATCAACCCTTGGACTAATCCCGGCGGTGACTTCGACTCCGCCAACCCGGTTGTCGGAGTCAAAGGCGACATCCTCGATCCGGACCTCAACGACCGCTTCTTCTATTGGGACATTACCCCATTGCTGAAAAACACCAGCCGGACAGAGCTGCAAAGTTATGGAGCCATACTCCGAATGGATGAAACGCCCGTGCCCACCACCGGCTCGCCCCGCGCCCCCTTCACTAGTTCCTACGACCCCAGCTACACGCCGCCCTACTGGCCCTCTCTTCAGTTCACCATTGCACCCACGCTGGCCGGCGTCTTGGTGTCGGGCGGTGCCATATCGTTTACCATCAGCAATCTCACCCTCGGCGCCACCAACACCATCGAGCGCTCGCTAAACCTCGCCACCAACGACTGGGCCGCGGTTTCTTCTTTCGTCGCCACCAGCACCTCGACAAATTGGTCCGAAACCCTGCAGCCCGGATGGACCAAAGCCTTCTACCGGCTCCAGACCCAGCAATGAACGCGAGCCCAGCCGAAGAACCCATCGCTCAAACCGCAACCGCTCAGCCCGTCACCCGCATGGGGACCAGGCACTGGGTCTTCATCGGCTCAATGGTCGCGCTCGACTTCGCCACCGGCCAGCTCATCAAATCCATCCTCCACGCCTCGGGGATCAGCAATTTCATCCGCCTTGACATGTTCATCCCGGTGACCCTCTGGATGCTCACCCGGCTGGTCGTGGACCGCTTCGGCGTCCTCACCGCCTATCAATTCGCCTGGGGCGTGCTCGCCATCTTCGCCTTCCCCGGCGCAATGCTGCCCGGCCCCCTCAAGCTCATTCCCGCCGTCCTGCAGGGCCTCATTCACGATGCCGGCTTCTCCCTGCTGCCCCGTTACCCTCGTGGGCGGGTTTTCGTCTCCGCCGTTGTCGGCGGCCTCGTCAGCAAAATCGTCGTCGCCGCCCTGCGCGTCCAGGTCCTCGGCCTCCCGTGGACCAAAGTCACGCAGGCTCTGTTCGGCGTCCAGGCCCTGACTTCCATCCTCGTTAGCGCCGCGGCGGCCGGGTTGGCGCTGGTCGTATGGTCTCGCATCCGCAATCTGCACATCACCCGCTTGATGAGCGTTCGGGCCTGATCCGCACCTGGCAGTTGGCCTTCCAGCCCGCCGGCGCCGACGCCCCGCTCCTCCAGGACATCTCCCTCCACATCGAGGCGGGCGAGCGCGTCGGCATCATCGGCCCTTCAGGGTCGGGCAAGACTACTCTCGCCCTCCACCTCGCCGGCCTCCACCACGTCGCACTGCTCGGCCGCAGCTCTGGCTCCCTCTGGCTCCAGGGCCGCGACTGCACCTGCTCCGGCTCTGAAGGCTTCGCCGGCGTCGTCCTCCAAAACCCCGAAATCCAGCTCTTCGGCGAAACCGTTGAAGAGGAAGTTTCCCTCAGCCTCCAACAACAGCCTGCCGACGTTGACCGCCAGAGCGAACTGCGCCGTTGGCTCGACCTCTTCGGCCTCGACACCGTGCGCGACCGCCGCGTAGCAACGCTCTCGCTGGGCTGGAAACAACGCCTCTCCATCGCCAGCATGTTGGCGCTCGAACCCAAGGTCCTCTTGCTCGACGAACCCACCAGCTACCTCGACGAGCCTACCGCCGACCTCCTATTCGACCTGCTCGCCGTCCAGTCCAAGAACGCCGGCCTCACCGTCCTCGTCATCGAGCATGACCTTCCCCGCCTCACCCGCTGGGCTTCGCACCTGGTGGCCATGCGCCGGGGCCGCATCGCCTTCGACGGCCCGCCGACAAACTACCCGCCACCCCAACCCCTCGCCCCACCCTCCCGCGTCTCCGAGCCGCCGCGCTCCGCCAGCACCGCCAACCCCCTCCTCTCGCTCGAAGGAGTCACTTTTGCCTACAACGGCCACGGAACTGCGCTCGACAACGTCTCGCTCTCCGTGGCGCCGGGTGAGATCGTCGCCTTGGTCGGCCCGAACGGCTCCGGCAAAAGCACCCTGCTCAACCTGGCCAAGGGCCTCCTTGAACCCGACCAGGGACGAATCTCCTGCGGCTCCGCGGCCCCGCGCATGGATGCCGTCGGCCTCGTGTTCCAGAACCCCGACAGCCAAATCTTCGCCCACTCTGTCTTCGAGGAGTGCTCGTTCCTGCCTCGCAATCAGAACTTCCCACCGGACGAGGTCACCACTCGCACTCGGCAGGCCCTCTCCCAGGTGGGATTGCAGTCACAGGACGAGCGGGCCCCCTTTTCGCTCAGCTACGGCGAAAAGCGGCGCCTCACCCTCGCCTCGACCCTCTCAGGCCGCTCCACGGTGCTCTGCCTCGACGAGCCCACCGTCGGACTCGACCGCGATTGCCTCGCTCAGGTGGCTGCCACCCTCAACCACGTCAGCGCCCAGGGCTCAGGCGTCCTGCTTGCAACCCATGACCACGAATTCGTCCGCGCCGTGGCCACTCGCGTCGTCTCGCTCCGCGCCGGCCACGTCGTGAGCGACACCGGCCCACAAGGAGACATCGTATGACCCGCCCGTTGTGGACCAGGCTCAACCTCCTGACCCGGCTGACACTGTTCCTGGTTCTCTGCCTGCACGCCGCTCTGGGACACGACGTTCTCCCGCAACTGCTCCTCTGCTCCGGCCTTCTCCTGCTTCTGTTCGCCAGCGGCGTGGCCGGGCCCCATGCTCGCCTGCTCCTCTGGGCGCACCTGCTGGGCCTCCCGGCCACCGTCCTGCTTTTCATCGCCATCGGATACGAAGCCGCCCGCTCCTTCTCCGGAGCCGTATCCTGGGGCCTGGTCGAAGCTCTCCGCTACGCCCTGCGCATTGAGTGCCTCCTCCTCGCGAACCTCCTTTTCATCGGCATCACCGCCCCCTTGGAGATCATCTCCCTCTTAACGCGCCCGTGGATCCCGCCGGGCGTCGGCACGCTGCTCTCCACCGCCGTGCGCTTCCTGCCCCTCTCCCTCGCCGAAGCCCGCCGCATCTACGACATTCAGCGCTGCCGCGGCCTGCGCCTGCGCCCCTGGGCGCCGCAAAGCTGTCTCCCCGTCATCGTCCCCCTGTTCGTCTCGCAAATGTGCCGAGCCCACGACACCTCCGTAATGCTCGTCGTGCGGCGCATTGCCACCATCACCCGGAGCCCGTCACCCTCAAAGTTCGGCCCGGCGGACCTGCTCCTTCTCGGACTCGCCCTCGCCTCCTGCATCCCTATCCTGCTATAAGGAATCAGAACTATGCCGATGAATCGCGAAATCCTGTCTCGCCTCCTGGCGCAACTGCCCCAGCCCGCGCCGCGGCTCGAGGACCTGCATATCTCCCTGCACTGGGTCATCGTCAATTGCCATCGCTACGCCATGGCCACTTTCATCCGCCCCACTAACCCCTTCGACGCCTGCTACCAGCCGGCGTATCTGGGCGATCAGCTCGGCCGCCCCATCCCCGAAATCGCCGACCGCTTCGCCGATTCCGAAGACACCCTCCGCCTTGGCCTCATCAACGCCTGCCTCAACGGCTCCATTCCACTCCCCCAGGATACGTTCGAGGCCAACGCCGTTGATCCCTTCGCCGACTTCATAAAGCACTCCCGCACTTGCTTCATCGGGCACTTCCCCCAGGCGGAAATCTGGCGCGCCCAGGGACACCCCGTTACCATCATCGAGCTCCAGCCCCGCAACGGCGACACCTCCTGGGCCGACTCCAAGCCCGTCCTCCGCGAGGCCGAAATCGTTTTCATCACTGGCCTGACCCTCCTCAACAACACCTTCCTGGAAGTCCTCGACCGCACCCCCCGCGCCCGCTACCGCGTCTTGCTGGGCCGCAGCGTTCCCTTCTCCTCCATGTTCTTCAAATATGGAATTCACCTCGTCGGCACAACGCGCATCGCCGACGCCGCTCTCGCCCTCCGCTATTGTCAACACGGCGGCACGAACGTTCACCAGGCCCCGCCGGGCGCCCTGCGCCTGGTCAACGTTACCAACCAGCCCGCCCTCAAGGCCGAACTGGCCCGCCTACGCCAGCAACCCAAAGACCCTTCCCCCAAATAACCCCGTCCCCTCGTCCCCTCGCCGCTTCTCGCCGCCGCTCAGCGCTTAAGCAGCCGGCGGAACTCCCGAAACCCTTCCTCAATGGCCGCCTGGCTCTGCTCCTCCATCCGCCGATACAACACCACCACCTCCCGCCCCACCTCGGTCAATACCGCGCCGCCACCCGTTTTACCTCCGCGCTTGCACACCACCGCCGGAGACCGAAACCGCGCGTTTAGACTCTTCACGTGCTTCCACGCCGTCAGGTAGGCCATCCCCATCCGTGCCGCCGCCGCCTGCAGGCTGCCGGTCTCTCCAATCAGCTCCAGCAACTGCACTCGGCCGGGTCCCAAAGCCGCGTCCCGGCCACACATGACCCGCAGCCGCGGCAGCACTGATGCCGGCGGCCCCGCACACTTCTTCTTCCGCATAAAGCTCCGGCACAAGATGGCGCCAAGCGTGCGAAGAAAGCGAATCCTTTCTGCCAGGCACTCGGGTTGGGGCACCAAGGGGAATCCCTCTTTGCCCTCTACGAAAAGCCCGCCAATAAGCCGCGTTGGTGGTTCATGCACTGATTTCGGCCAGGCGATGGGTGGGGGTGGGCTTGCCGGGGCGGAAGTGGTCCAGTAGGTGGAGCGATACCACAAGAGTGTCAAACGGGGTAGCCGCGGCCTGCAGCCCCTCGCGCACGGCTGTGCCGAGTACTTCGGGCGCTGCCTCTGCCCGCAGGTTGATCATCAACTGCCCACCCGTCACCGGCACGCCCAAGCGAGCCCCTGCCTCCGGGGCGACATCGCTGCGAACAATGTTAATGCTGGCGACTTTGCCGC
>Ga0335081_10018734_pt1 | contig 11192 bp, 9 predicted proteins | sample Lox_Sample_35_FD_206713 | JGI IMG/M metagenome (GOLD analysis project Ga0335081, IMG submission 206713) | Soil microbial communities from Loxahatchee National Wildlife Refuge, Florida, United States - Lox_Sample_3.5 | ecosystem: Environmental > Terrestrial > Soil > Wetlands | place: USA: Florida...
CCGCCGCCCCCGCCGCGCGAAGGGGCTGGTTCGAACGAGTCCAGTGACTCACCAGTAAGCGCCCAATTGCGTCAGCAGATCGACGCTTGGATCGCGAGCCGCGGTCTGAACGAATACGGAGACCCGCCAGGTACCATGTACATCGGCGGAACTCCCTTGTTCGACGAACGCACAGGCCGGTACACGGATCGCTACCTGTACATCCTCGAGCGCCATCCGGAGCTGAAAGACGATGGATCCCGAAAGAGATAGGCCCAGCCCACAGCCGGAACGGCAGCCCGAGAAGCAGCCGGGTCGGCCGAGACCAGAGCCTCGGATCGAGCGGCTTGGCCCCCGGCCGGAGCGCGAACCTGCCCCTCCCCTTTCACCGCCGCCTCCACCGCCTCGCCCCCCGACTTCGCCGCCGGCACCACCGCCCCAACCTCCGCTTCCCGCGCCCTCCGTGCCGTTGCCGCAACCGGAACCCAGACGCCCTGAGCCGAAGCGATTGTTGCCCCAACCCGTGCAGCAGCAGTCCGCAAAGCCCATGGGGAATTGGGGACGCCTCGCGGCCATCCTTCTGTTGCTCGTGTCGGGCGGTGTCTTGATCACCGGCTCCGATGAGAAGTCGGACCCGCCCCCTGAGCCGCCCGCGGTTGCAGCTCAGGCGGAAACCGTCCCCGACGAGATTGTCGTCAAGCTGAAAGAGACCGTCACCGACCGCGACATCCTCGCTCTCGGCCAGTCCGTGGGCATCGAGCTGCGCTACAACAGCATCCATTCCGTCGAGTCCAAGCTCATGGTGGCGAAGGTCAATCCCATGAACCGGCCGCAAATCCTCGAGGTGCTGTCCAAGAGTCCCCTGGTAGAAGTCGCCGAGCCGCAATATGTCTTCCGCCCCGACCAGGTGCCCTCCACAATGCCGGGCCAGGGTCAGGGACAGGGGCAGGGGCAGGCGCCACCCGCCAATTCCTCCAACCGTTTCGTGCCCAACGATCCGCTATACCGCCTGCAATGGCACCTGAGGATGATCGGGATGGAGGAGGCGTGGGTCAAGACCAAAGGCAAGGGAGCCATCGTCGCCGTAATCGACACAGGGTCGGGCACGAAGAACGCCAGCGGTTGGACACCATTGCAGGATTTCGCCCCGACCGGGTTCGTGAAGGGTTACGACTTTGCCGACAAACAAGACGCCCCGGTGGACGAGGACGGACACGGTTCTCACGTCTCCGGCACGATCGCCGAGTCCACCAACAACGGAATCCTGGGAGCGGGCGTGGCGCCGGAAGCCCAGATCATGCCCCTGAAGGTCCTCGGCCCGAACGGGGGGACGGACAGCGACATCGCCGATGCCATCCGTTACGCCGCGGACCATAAGGCTAATGTCGCGAACATGAGCCTCAGCGGGCCGGGCCGCGCGCGGGTGACCCAGAACGCCATGCAGTATGCCATCAAGAAGAACCTTACCCTGGTCTGCGCCGCAGGCAACACCGGCAAGCAGGAGGTCCGATACCCGGCGGGTTTCAAGGAGTGCATCGTGGTTTCCGCGGTCGGACCGGGTGGCATGGTGACGTTTTATTCCACCTGGGGAAACCACGTGGACATCGCCGGCCCCGGAGGCGACCCGAAGATGGGAGACCGAGCGCAGGTCTGGCAAAACAGCATCATGCAGCGCACCGGCTTCTTCGGACGCCCCATGGGGCCGCGTGTGGACGACTTCTTCCCGGAGTCGGGCACATCCATGGCCTCTCCCCATGTGACCGGCGTGGCAGCGCTACTGGTATCTCTGGGCATGAAAGACCCCAAGGAGATTCGCTCGCAACTGCGAAAGACAGTCAAGAAATACGCGCCGGCCGATCACTACGGCGCCGGGATTCTGGACGCAGCCAAAGCCGTGGATTCCGTGCAGCGCTCCAACGGGACCAACCGCAATCAGCTCTGGCTTGCCCTGGCCGCGGGCGTGCTGCTCTACGCCATCCGCAACAGCCTGCAGCGCAAGACGGACCCGATGTTCTTCGTGCACCAGATCGCCATCGCGCTCGCGTTTGGCATGTTCTTCCCGGTGGTGCTGGAGAGCATCGTCGGGTTCGGCTCCTGGTGGAACCTGATCGGGCACAGCGTGATCGTCCCCGTCATTTTCTTCACCACTCCGAAGCTCGACCGCACGGGCTTCTGGCGGGCCTGTGCCTTCACTGTAGGCATCGTGATCCATCTGCTCCTGGACGCCGATTCGGGACGCGCCCCGTTTCAGGTATATCCGCAGAGCCGGATTCTTCTCTGGATGTACGCCAATGCCGCTGTCGGGCTGTATTTCGCCGGGTCGGCGTATCTCACCCTGCGGCGGCAGGACCAGGTGCCTGCGCCCGCCCTGGCCCCAAGCCGCTGACTCCTTGGCGATACAATACTCACGTGCATCGCAGGACTTTCATGAGTGGCGCGCTCGGAGCCGCGTTCTCCTCTGCCCAGTCCGCGCTCCCGGACATCCCGATCATCGACACGCACATGCACCTGTTCGACACCGCCCGTCCCCAGGGCGTGCCGTGGCCGGATCAGGCCAACCGCGTCCTCTACCGGCCGGCATTGCCGGAGCGCTATCGGCAGATCGCGGTGCCGCTGGGAATCCGCGGGGCGATCGAAGTGGAGTGCAGCCCGTGGCTGGAGGACAATCAGTGGGTCCTCGACCTCGCCCGCAACGACACCATCCTGGTGGGCACTGTCGGGGACCTGGAGCCCGGCAAGCCCGACTTCGGCAGGCAACTGGAACGCTTCCATCGCAACCCTCTGTTCCGGGGCATCCGGTATGGCAATTTGTGGGGGCGCAACCTGGGAGCCGAACTGGCCAAACCGGAATTCGTGGCCGATCTGAAACTGCTGTCCGCAGCCGGACTGGTTCTCGACACCGCCAATCCCGACGTCGCTCTGATCGATGCCGTCGTGCGCGCCACCGACAAGGCGCCCGATCTGCGAGTGGTGGTGGATCACCTGCCGCAGTTGGATCCGCCCGCCGGCGGCGCAGCGCTCGACCGATACCGCGCCAACCTGCGGGAGCTTGGCCGGCGCCCGCGTGTCTACGTCAAGATCTCCCAGGTCCTTCGGCGGGTGGACGGGAAAGTTCCCGAAGACCTCGCCTTCTACCACTCGCGCCTCGATGATCTTTTCGGAATCTTCGGTGAAGACCGGGTCCTGTACGGAAGCGACTGGCCGAACAGCGATCAGTGGGCGCCCTATCCGGCCGTACTGAACGTGGTTCGCGAGTACTTCGCCGGCAAAGGCCGCGCGGTCGCGGAAAAGTATTTCTGGAAGAATTCCCTCGCGGCATATGGCTGGAAGAAGCGCGAAGCCGGCCAGCCGCAAATCTAGCCCGGCGTACCGCTCGAGACCTACCGGGCCTGAAGCTTTCCACCCTTGGCGGAGATCATCAGCTTCACGAGTTCCTCGGTGATCTTTGGCTCGAGCCCTTCGGTGTGGCCTTTGTCGAAGCGCACTACATCGGCCACCACGCGGCCATCCTTGCAGTCGGGATACACATAGATCTGGGCCTTGCCGGGCGCAGGCAGCAGACCCCACGATGGATTGGGCGGATTCTGCCGCGTGCCGTCGTAAACGTATCCGGGCTTGGCGTCCGCAATTTCATCCGCCTTATGCCGCGGTCCGCAGCCGCATCGCTTCGCCCATTCCGAAGTCTCGGGTATGCCCTTGTCATCCATCTCGCGCTGGCCTGTCTCGTAGAGGAACGAGAAGTCGCCAGTCGGAAGTTCGCGCAATGCGGCCGCAGCCGCTGCCAGTCCAGCCGCCGGCGTTCCGCTGCCCGAGGTCAGGGCCGGCATTCCACCCGGAGGGCCGAAGCTCGAAGCGCGGCCGGGACTGCCGCCCAGACGTCCGCCCGACAGGCTGAGCCAGCCATCCACCCGCTCCCTAAAGAAGTCCGTCCGAATGATCCGGTTCGACGTCATGCCTCCCTGCGAATGGCCCACCAGCCAGAAAGCCCTGATGTTCTCCTTGCCAATCTGCTCCACCACTGATGACACGATGTTCTGCAGATACTCATCATCGGCCGGCGACCAGACGTGCGTCGGCGAGTTCGGCGTCGCGATCACCAGCCGGTATTTGTCCTTGTAGTCGAGGATCGGGAAATAGTGCCGCTGCCAGTTTCCGTAAGAGCCCGCGCCGTGCAGACTCAGGATGAAGGTGACCTTCTCGCCCTGCTTGAGGTCGCACGGGTAATCCAGAAAATAGGTCCGGCGCGTCTTCATTTCGACCACGGGACCCTGGTTGATCACGCGATCCGCCGCGCAGTCTTTGTCCGGACAGTGCAGAGCCGGCGGCGTGACGCAGGGCGCGCCGGAAAACTGAAACGGCTTGTCCTGGGCCCAGGCCAAACCCGTGAAGACCATCAAAGCTACGATGGCCGGAATCCCGGCCGCGTGATGCCCTCGCTTCATATCAGACCCTCCTTGGATCTTCTGACTCCGTCAGGCATGGGGCTGCTGGGGAACAAACGCCAGCAAGCGGCGCGGGTTATCCGCCAGGATCGCGTGCAACATCTTCTCATCCATTCCAGCCTCTCGCAATTTCGGAGCGAATACCGTCACCGTCTTGGCGTATCCCGCGCCGCCATTGCGCTTGAGCTGATTCCCGCCGCCCGAGAAGTCCGATGAAAACAGCAGACAATCCGCGTACCCTGCCTCTACGAGAGTCATGACCATTCGCACCTGCGCCGCATCGCCCGGCCCGCCTTGCCGGTCGAACCCCACAAACGCTCCGCGCTGGCAGATCGATTTCTGCACCTCGACCGTGGGGTCGGCGGTGAGGCCGCCCACGTGCCCGACCGCCACGCGGTCCGGCTTCACCCCCATCGATTCCAGCAGGTCGAGCTGCTCCATCGCCCCCTTCCCGAAATTCGTGTGGGTGAAGATCGCGAGGCCGGTTTCCAGTTGCGCCCGGGCGACCGCCCGAAAGACCTTGCGTTCGTCGGCCGTCATCACATCCCAAGTGCCGATCTCACCGAGCGCGCCTACCGGCTGCGTCTTCGCCTGGCGGATCAGCTCCGCGGCGATCTGCTCTTCGTTCCAGGACGCGATTTCAGGAGGATAAAACGGCTGCGCGTAATAACCGAATCCGGCGACAATGGGCAACCGGGATTTGGCGGAGATCTGCTTCAGAAAATCCAGATCGCGCCCCATGTCGGGATGCCCGCCATCCACGATGCAGGCCACGCCGTCTCTTGCCGCCGCACTCAACTCCGCGCTCATCAGCTCCGCATCCCGCATGAAAAACGGCTGCGCTGGTGGAGCAGGAGATGCCGGCGCAGCAGGCGGCGGTGCCGAGTTCGACGCGGCGCCCCGGCCCGGAAAAAGCGAACGCGCGAGCGACATCCACTTCGGCAGGAAGTCGGGCGCGAGCGAAAGATGTTCGTGGAACAGCGTGGCGCCTCCAGAGAGTTCCTCCGGAGCCACATCCTTCAGGACCGTGCGGATCACGGCGCCCTTGGGGAACTGCGGCGCGGCTGCGGCCGGACCAGCCGCGCATGCCGCGGCGACACCCGCACCCAGAAGTTTCAGCGCTTCCCGACGGCCGATCATTACTCTTTCACTTCGCTTCGAACGCCAGCAGCACATTGCCCGGCGCGCCGCCCCAAGCCCCGTATCCGGAGCCCACGTAGAGCATACCGCCTGCGATCGTCGGACCCGGCCCGTCCATCGAGCCTCCCTTTGCGCCGGCGCCGTTCACGGTGGTGAAATCCCGCCCCGTATCGAAGTCCCAGATCACCTTGCCATCCTCCATGGAATACGCCCGAAGGTGGCCGTCCACCGATCCCGAGAAGACTACGCCCGGAATCGCGGTAACCGCCGCCGATTGCGCCGGGCTGCAGTGAGCGCGGCCCTCGCACGAAGGCGGCGGCGCGGCCCACACGCGCTTGCCGCTCACGGCATCCAGCGCGAACAGTCCGCCGCCGGCTTTCGGATCGGGAGTCAGCGCCAACCCGCCGCCGCCCCCTCCCATGCTGGCGAACGCGATGTCCGAGACCGCCACATACATATTCTTCCCGTCGGAAGCGGAGCCCCATTGAATGCCGCCCAGCGCGCCGCCGCGGCCCACCCTCGTCTCCCAAAGGATCTCGCCTTGCTTGTCGGGATCCAGGGCGCGCGCCACACCGGATTTCTGGCTCACCAGCAGCACGCGCCTGCCATTCGATGCGGTGATCAGGATCGGCGATGCGCCGATATCAAAATCGGGACCGTTGCCCTCGGGGCAGCTCTCCTTGTTCGGCATGGCACAGGCCATGTTAAAGGCGTCGCCCGCGGTGAGTTGCTTCACCCACAGGACCTTGCCCGTCTTCATGTCGAGCGCCATCACCGCGTCGCTGGTTGCGGTGGGAGGATCCGAGAAGTTGTCGCCCGTACCCACATAGATCACCGCGCGCTCGGTGTCGATGGTGGGCGCCGACCAGATGCTCGCTCCGGACGGGCCCCAAATCGGACGCCCGGCTTTCGTCTTCCCCACAATGTGCGGCTCCTCCGCGATCGCGTAGGTCTTCCAGATCTGCTTGCCCGTGGAGGCTTCCAGCGCCACCAGTGAGCCGCGGCCCGAGCAGCACTCATATGCGGGATTCATCGCGGGACCTTCCTCGCCCGCTGTCACCGGCATATACACCACTTCGCCATGCGTGACCGGCGCGCCCACAATCTTCGCGCGCGGATGGCCGTCCACATGCTGCTTCCACAGCACGGCGCCGGTCGCCGCATCCACGGCATACGCATTGGCCCTCTGATCTCCGAAGAACGCGGCTTTGCCCGTGACGACGATGGCTGTGCGTACCGGCGCTTCGGGCTCCATGGACCAATACTGACAACCGGTCTGCGCGTCCAAGGAATAGACCTTGCGATTGGCGCTGGCGACGAAGATGCGGCCGCCGGCGATGGTCGGTTGTCCGTTTGCGGCGAAGGTATTGGGAAATCCGAAGGCCCACTTCAGCTTCAGCTTGGGAACTTCTGCCGCGCTCAAGCCGGCAGCCTTCTCCGATTGAAACCGGGTGTTGCCAGGATCGGCTCCCCAGCCGTTCCACGCCGGTCCGGAAAGGGCGAACTCGGATCGCCCGGCGCACAATCCGGCCTGCGGCGCCGCGGGGGTGCCGGCCGGTTTGCCGGCGAGGAATTCCGCGAGCGCCTGCTTCTCCGCCGCGGCGAGCGTGGCGCCCTGTGCCTTCATGGCGCCGTTTTCCAGCGAGCGAACGATGCTTTCCGGCGTCATGACCCGCAACGCGGCGGGCGCCGGAGCGCGAGTGACCGCGGAGGCATCGTGGCAGGAGGCGCAGTGCTGGCGGTAGAGGGCCGCGCCGTCGGGATCGGCCGCATGGGCCGACGCGGCCAACACCAGCAGCGCTACCGGGATCGCTAATCTTTTTTGCCGCTCCACGTGCCCTCCCCCAATCCGGTGAACTCCACCTTGCCGGACATCTTGTCGGCGGCTTCGATCTTGCCGGTGTAGGTCACCTTGCCTTTGGTGTCGAGGACCATTGCTTCGAACGAGAACTCGATGACGTCGCCTTTCACCGTTCCCGTCAGTTCCGCGGTGCCGAACGTGCCGTTGTAGGTGCCGGTGAGCTTCTCGCCGGTCTGTTTGAAGACGAAGGTCGGCGAGCCGCTGCCGGCCGCGGTATCCACGTTGAACGTCCACTTGCCGGTGACGTCGTGGGCCCAGGCGCCCACCGCGATCAGACAAAGAGCGGCCGCTGTGCGTATGCAAGTTAGCATGATTGCCCCTTCTCTCCGGCCGCGCCGGGAATCTCCGTACGACCGACCGTTCGGGTGGAGTATATATCAAACTTCGAGATGGCGTCAATGCGAGGCAGAAGTGATAACGTATTGGCGAAGGGTCTACTGGGTCGACGCAGCCCGGGAATCACATCACTCCAGAGCAATATTTGGAGATCGACCGCAAAGCCGAGTACAAGAGCGAATACTTCGCAGGCGAAATGTTCGCCACGGCAGGAGCGAGCTTGGCGCATAATCGGTTGGCCTCATCGACCATCCTCGAAATAGGCCGGCAGTTGGGCGAGGGTCCTTGCGAGATCTTCGGAAGCGGCATGAGAGTAGCGGTTCCCGACACCGGCCTGTATACCTATCCCGACGCGAGTGTCTGCTGCGGCGGCCCCAAGCTGTTGGATGGACACATGGACACTCTGCTCAATCCGACCCTCATTGTGGAAGTACTGTCGCGTTCTACGGAGGCTTACGATCAAGGGAAGAAATTCAAGCACTACCGGACGACTCCAACTTTGCGAGAGTATGTACTGATCGGTTCGGAGAGTATCGGCGTTGAACTGCGAACGCTTCAGTCCGATGGCGACTGGCTCCTGAAATTCGCGGACCATCTCGAAGATGTAGTCGAATTGCAGTCGATCGGCTGCCGGCTGGTGCCGGCGCATCTTTATAGGAGGGTGGAATTCAACGAAGCCTGACCTGCTTCGTCTCGCTATCGGTGGATCCTCTCCAGGAACGGCACGAGCGCATCATTGAACCGGGCAGGATCCTCGATCTGCGGAATATGTCCCAGCCCGCTCAAGATACTTAATGCGCTACCGGGAATCGCGCTCTTCAACTTCTGTGCCTGCCACAGCGGAGTGACCGTATCTCTGTCGCCCCAAATCAGCAACGTGGGCATCGTCAGCCTGGAATAGTTGCTTAGGTCGCTGCTGACCGAGGTGTCGGCATCCAGCGACACCACCTTCAACCAGTCGCCCAGGTAGTTGGTCGAATCCCGGACCTGGAAAGGCTGCTGGTAAACCGCAACCACGGCAGGAGTCAGAACGTTGGGGTCTGCCACAAACGTACTCAAAAGCCTCTTCGTCAGCAGGGGGTTGGTGGCCGTGGCGGACAGCAAGGCGTTTCGCAGCGGGTGGATCGCAAATAGGGTCCGCGCTGCGAGGCCGGGATGATTCTGTTCCAATTGCCCGTCGCTCCCGAAGCCCAAAGCGACATCGACCAAAATCAGAGCCTTGATCCGATCCGGCGCCAGGAGAGCGGCCTCAATCGTTGGACGGCCGCCGATGGAATGACCTGCCAGCACCACCTGCCCGACCTGCAATGAGTCCAGCACCCGCAGAATTCTCCGCGCCTGCTCCTGCCGCGAGAAACTGCCGTCGGTGACCTTTTCCGAAAAACCGAAAGGCGGCACATCCAGCGCGATCGCACGAAACCCGTGCGCGGCCAGAACAGACATCGTCCTCTTCCACGTCTCGCTCCAGGCGCCAAATCCGTGGATCAGCACAACCGGCAACCCGCCTGCAGGCCCTTCTTCCTGCACGAAAATCCGCACATCGCCGGCAGGAACATAATGGCCCGATGCCGGAGCCGCCGCCATCGCGGTCTGGTGCTCGCGCAGGAGGGTCGAAAGTCGAAACGCCGCCAGGGGCGCAAGCGTCAGAACCAGCACGACTCCCACGGCCCACTTCAGAAGCCGGATCACCGTGCAATTGTATCAGCCGAAGGATTGTCGATCCGGAAATACCGCAGCACCGGTCCGCTGCGCGACTTCAAGGTCTTCACAAAGCACATTCCCAGTTTCTCGAGTACCCGCTGCGACGCCTCGTGGCCCGCCATGGTCACCGCCATCACCCGCTCCAACTGGTGAACCTCAAACGCGTATTGCAGAAGACGTCCGGCAGCTTCGGTGGCGATGCCCCGTCCCCACGATGCACGCCGCAAAACGTAGCTGAGCGCGATCTCGTCCGACGGACCGTCCCATGGCCGGAGCTTCGTAAGCTCCGTCCACCCGTGCGCCTGCCCGGATTCCCGGTCCAGGATCGCCCAATGTCCGAGCTGGCACATCTGCTGATCCAGTTGGACCAGCACCCCTGCAGCACGGCGGGCCTTCACCTCCGTATCAGCGCCCTCCCACAAGTAGCGCGTGACTTCCGGGTCGAGATGCAGCCCCGCGAGCCAGCCCTCGTCCTCGTCCACGAACGGGCGAAGCAGAAGGCGCGGAGTCTCCAGCGGAATGCGGTACTTCCGGCGCCAGACATCCTGGATGTCCACGCCTCAGTGTAGATCAGCTCAGTTGGCCCCGCGGCGCCCGCCGCGCTGTTGCTGAGTCGTGCCGCCGCGGCCCGTGGGCGGCACAACAGCCGGAGGCTTGTCCTGCCGCTCGCGATTCAATTCCCACATGTCGATGCTTTGGTCGTAATCGTCGAGCAGATAGCGCGCGAAGTAGTCCGCGCGGCGCCAGGCCACGTAGTCGGACTCCGTGGTATAGCCGTGTCGCTGCCCGGGCAGGATCATGATGTCGAAGCGCTTGTTGGCTTTGATCAGCGCGTCCGCCAGCCGGTAGGTGTTGCTGGGGTGGACGTTGTTGTCGATGTCGCCGGTGATCAGCATCAGGTGGCCCTTCAGGTTCTTGGCCAGCTCCGAGTTCTTGTCGATGGAGTACTCGAAGGTCACCTTGCCGTCCTTATCGGTGACTTCTTTTACCCCGTGGTGCTTCTCGCTCCAGGAGTTGTTGTAGATGTTGTTCTCGTGGTTGCCCGATTCCGACCATCCCACCTTGAAGAAGTCCGGATAGATGAGCATCGCGGCCGCGGTCATGAAGCCGCCGCCCGAATGTCCCCAGATGCCCACCCGCTCGATATCGATATATGGGTAGCGCTCCGCCAGTTGCTCGATGGCGGCCTTTTTGTCGGCGAGCCCGTAATCGCGCAGGTTGCCGTAGCCGAAGGTGTGATACCACTTGGAACGGTGCGGGTTGCCGCCGCGGTTGCCGATCTCCACCATGATGAAGCCCATGTTGGCCATCATCACCTGGTTGCTGCGCGGTGTGAAGGTCTTGGTGACGCTTTCGGTTTGCGGACCGGGGTACACGTATTCGATCACCGGGTACTTCTTGTTGGGATCGAAGTCGAAAGGCTTGTACATCACGCCGTAGAGGTCGGTGATTCCGTCATCGGCCTTCACTTTGAACGGTTCGGGGAATTTGAAGCCGGCGGCCGTGAGCGGCCCGGGATCCACCTTTTCGAGCGGCATCGTCATCGCGCCCTGCGCGTCGTACAATACCGACTCGGGAGCGGTATTCACGCGGGAGAACGTGTCGATGAAGTACTTGCCCGAATCCGACATGTTCACGGCATGCGACGCATCACCGGGATCCAGCATCTTCATCCCGCTGCCGTCCAGGTTGGCCTTGTAGAAGTGCATGAAGTAGGGATCTTCGCCATCTTC
>Ga0335081_10018735_pt1 | contig 11191 bp, 8 predicted proteins | sample Lox_Sample_35_FD_206713 | JGI IMG/M metagenome (GOLD analysis project Ga0335081, IMG submission 206713) | Soil microbial communities from Loxahatchee National Wildlife Refuge, Florida, United States - Lox_Sample_3.5 | ecosystem: Environmental > Terrestrial > Soil > Wetlands | place: USA: Florida...
CGGCGAAGGAGATCGCGGAAGAGCACCTGGAAATCGCACAGGAGAGACTCGACTCGTTCCTCGCGTCCGAGTTCCCACCTCCAGCCTGCGCGAGAATCTTGCGCTCGGGCGAGGCTGCGCAGCAGATCGCGGAGGCCGCCAAGGCGGGCGGATTCGATCTCATTGTCATGCCCACGCACGCCGGTCGTTTCCGGCGCATGCTCCTCGGGTCGACCACTGCCAAGGTGCTGAACGATGCCGATTGCATGGTCATGACTACTGAACATGCCGAGACGGAAGCCCCGCGGCCGCTCGATCACCGCGTCTGGGTCTGCGCGATCGGGCTCAGCGAGGACTCGGAACGCGTGCTGCGCCTGGCTAGCCGTGCTTCGGCGGCGGTGCGCGCGAGGCTGTTCGTGATTCATGCCACTCACCGAGACGGCGAGAACGACGCGCGCCGGCGGGTGCACGAGCTTCTAAAAACCGCCGGATGCGAGGCAGAAGTCCGCGTCGCCATCGGTCCAGCGAAGGAGGCGCTGCTGGATGGGGCTCAGCGGTTCGCCGCGGACGCGCTTATCGTCGGAAGACGGCCTCGAACCGCGGCCTTGGGCCGTTTGCGGGATCTCACCTACAGCCTGGTGCGCGACTCGCCGGTGCCCGTCTTGAGCGTATGAGCGGCTGCGAGTTTACCCGAGTCCTGGCGCGCTCAAACAAGATCGCATTTTCACCGCTCCTATTAACTAGGAGGAACATGTGAAGAAAACGGGTGTGGTGGTGACTCTTTTGCTAGCCGGAGTGTGGTTGATTGAATCGCGTGGAGCCTTCGCGCAGAGTCCGGCGCAGCAGCTAACGGCGGCGCTCGGAACTGCTCCGGACCCGTCCGACGAAGATATCAAGCTGTTCCGCAAGGACGTGAGGTCACTGAGGAAGCAGATCATTGCCGCGAACTTAAATCTCACCGACACCGAAGCAGAGAAGTTCTGGCCTATCTTCGACGCGTACACGGCGGAGCTGGTGAAGATCACGGACAGTAAGTACTCGCTTCTCCAGGACTACGCGCAGAATTTCACAACCATCACGGATGAGCAGGCCGAGAGCTACATCAAGGGGCGGGGGGAAGTCGAAGATGCGATTATTCGGGTCCGGTTGAAGTACGTCCCGATCTTCCGTAAGGTGCTGTCCGGCAGAACCGTGGCGCTATTTTTCCAGCTGGATTGGCGCTTGAGCTTGGTAATGGACCTTCAGTTGGCCTCGCAAACTCCCTTCATCGAGCCGTAGCTCGGCTTGCCGTCAGCTCTGCTTCCGCTATCGCCGCAGTCGCTCGCAAGGAGGAGCGATTTCTGGAACAGGGCGACGCGCCAGCGCGGGACCAATCGCCAACTAAAATCCTCCCATGTCGATCATATCCTCTGAAACGGAAACGGGAATCGATGCTCCACTCAAAACTTACACTGATTTGTGTTGCGGCTGCGTTCTCGGGTCTGGCCGGCTGCGCCAAGATCCGTTATCCCGACTACTACCTGTTGAACGTCCCCGCCCCCCGGTCTACAGCTCGGACCACACCGCTTCTGGGCCCCGTTGCCGTGCGACAATTCGGCTCTCCGGGTTTCCTAAGAGAGGGTCCGATCGTGTACCGGGAATCGCCGGAGCACCTGGGCTTTTACAACTACGATCGCTGGGCGCTCGACCCTCGCCGCGCCGTGACGACCGCCCTGGTCAGCGAACTCCGGTCGCGCGGCGCTTTCCAATCTGTCGACGTCTACGACGGCGGCGCCACTTGCGACTGGATTGTCAGCGGAACGCTCGATCACCTGGAGGAAGTCGACGAAGGCGCCGAAGTGTGGGTTGAAGTCGCTCTCTCGGCACAATTGAAGAGTTTACGGACTGGAGAGATAGTCTGGCAGGACGCATCCTCGAAAAGGGTGAAGCTGGACGAGCGCTCAGTTCCCGGAGTGGTGGCTGCCATGTCTCGCGAAATGGGAATCGCGGTGGAAGCACTGAGTACTTCCATGTTGGAACGCATATCGGTGCTGCAGGCCCAAAGCCGCGTTCGGGAATAGAGAAATCAGATATGCCTGAAACAACCGAAGTCATTTATGACGGCCTTCCGACAGGCGCGACGTTAACCCGGCGCTGCTGCCGTGACAGGGAGCTTAGACTGCCAACTTTAACAGCACGATCGAAATTGGAAGCCGGACTGCTTAAGATCTGCCGAAGGACATCCCAGGGCACAAGTACACGAGGGGCATTCAATGGCCACTGCCACCAGATTCCGTATTGACGTCGATATTCATGATCTCTTGAACAAACCGGGTCAGCAGGCCCCGACTCCGGTGAAACCGAAAGGGTTGGTTTTGCCTGACCCAGTCTACCCACAATTCCCCGAGCGGCTGAACGATCCAGGGCCGGAGGTGCCACCGGAGAGGCGAAAGTGGGGCCGCAATTATATCTACCGGGCATCGCGCGGGTGGCTGTTCCCCTACGTCCGGTCGCGTGTCATGCCCGGGCAGTTCCACCCGATTACGGCGTACTTGTTCGTTGAGTACAAGTGCAATCTCGACTGCTGGTACTGCTGGTCGTATAACAATGCCGTCAAGGGAATGACCGAGGACGCCGCGCGGCGTTCCATCGACTGGCTCTACGACAATGGCTGCCGTGTGCTGGCGTTGATGGGCGGCGAGCCCCTGCTCCGGCCGGACTTCGTGCACAAGGTCGTCTACTACGCCGCTAAGAAGGGCTTCTGGGTTTACATCGCGACTAACGGGCGCCTGCTGAGGCCTGAGGTCGCGGACCGTTTGGGTGATGCGGGCGTTTCCGCATTCAACTTCGCGCTAGACTCGTGGGACGTCAAGCCAAGCCTTCCCAAAGCCCTGGTCCCCGCACAGAAAAACCTGGAGCACATCTTACGAAAGCAGTACGTACACGGGTACGTCGTTTTCTTCAACATCAATATCTGCCGTAATAACATCGAGGATGTCCGATTACTGACCGAGTACGCCCACGATCATCGGGTCGCCACCGACTATCACATCAACGAGTCGCCGATGCTCGAGCAGGACGATCACTTTAAACACCTCTACGACAATCCCACTTATATCCGGCCCGAAGATTGGCGTGAGATCGACGCGCTGGTCGACTGGCTCATCCAGAAAAACCGCGACGGCTATCAAATGGTGAACTCGGTGCAGCGGTTGCAGGAGATCAAGGCTTTCATTCGTATGTCCTCCGGACTCGATCTGAAGGAGTACGGCTGGAACGGCGATGGGACCAGCGAAAATGGACATCGGGCCGAGGTGCTGGCGTCGATGCCCGGGATTGTCCAGGACCCCACGGGAGAATTGCAATTCGCCGAATGGAATTGCCGCGCAGGGCAGAATAACGTCATCATTCGCACCGACGGAACCGTTGCGCCCTGCTTTCCCATGTATGGCGCAGCGTACGATTGGGGAAACATCGACCAGCCGAAATTCGATCAGAAGCAACTGGCCGGCATGAAATCCACCTGTCAACAACACTGTTTTTCGACCTTGAACCACAACCTCGCCTATTGCTACAACGATGCCCGAGTGATCAAGTGGCTGTGGTCGAGCGTGATCAAGAACAAATTTCAAGGCGGCATTCGTAGCTTTGAAGACTGATTCGAGCGGAGATGATGAGAGCAAAAAACCTCGCGTTCTTTGGCGCAACGGCATGGCTTACCTTCATGCCGGGTGCCATGAGTGCATCGAATATCGATGCGGATCACATTTTGGCCGAACTGCTGGCCCACAACACCTTGCGCAGCGATGCCTTGCTGGAATACACCGCGAACCGAACCTACCAGATCGCCGATATGAAGGGAAAGGTTCATGCGGAAGAGAAGGGGCGCATGGAGTACCGCGCCCCCGATCAAAAGACCTTCGTTGTCACATCGGAGGAGGGTTCCGGGCTGGTTCGGCGCCTGGCGCTGTATCCGCTCGTCGCGAGCGAGATTAAAGCCGCATCCGGGAAGGATCATCACGATAGCGCCATCAGTCCCGCAAACTACACGTTGGAGTTGATCGGCGAAGACCAGCTTGGCGATTACCATTGCTATGTTCTGCGCGCAAGACCAAAGCGGCCGGACAAGTATCTGTTCGAGGGAAAAGTGTGGATCGACGAGGCGGACTATGCCGTTGTCCGCATCGAAGGCCAGCCCGCGGCGAACCTATCCTTTTGGATCAAGCGGGCGGAGTTCGTCCGCCAGTATCAAAAGGTGGATGGCTTTTGGCTTCCGCAGCGAGACACCACCGTAGTACAGGTGAGGTTCTACGGCAGGAAAGTTCTGACCATCGATCATCGCGATTACGTCGTGAAAGGCAGCGGCGAACCTGGAAAGCTGGATCGCGCTCGCGAATCGGCGAGCGTCCGCGGTGGCGTCGCCGGAATGGCTCAGCAATAAACTCCCGGCAGCATCACCGCGGAAATGTTGCTGAGATCGGATAGTGATCCGATCCGTGGGCGTCATCGTGCACCCGACCCTGGAAATCCAAACCAGCGGAAACGAATATCCAGTCGATTGTACCCGCGTGGCGGGGCAACCCGTGGACGGGCGTGGTCGGGCGCCCAGGCAATCGCACCGCATCGTGGAACCCGGCGCCGCCGAGAGCCTTCGCGGCATCGCCGCTGCCCGCATTCAAATTGAAGTCTCCGCCGATTACGAATGTGCAGGGATCCGTGTACCGCCCGCAATCCTCCAGCACATCCCGCAATTGCCAGACGCGAAGCGCATCGTTGCCCTTGCTCTCAAGGTGAAGATTGTAGATTACCAGCTTCCGGCCGTAGACTCTTGCTTCCGTTGCCAGCGCGATCCTACCGCCGATCCGCCGCTGGAACACTTCGAGCTGTGGCACATACCATCGTGGCTTCCAGAAATCGGACTGGTGGCGAAAATGAATAGTCCTCGCATTCGAGAGCGGCCACGGAGACAGCGTTGCCTGACCCTGAAACGCAGGCGAAGCATGGGAGGAACTCTCACTGAGTTCCTGGAACTCTACGCGAAAAACAACGTTCATCGCGAGCGCGTGTGCAAGCTGGCTCGCGATATCGCGATAGTGCGTCCGGCGCGCGTTCAGGTCCACCTCCTGCAACAGGATCAGGTCGGCCTGGGTTGCGCGCAGGAATTCCAGAATCTTACCAAACTGTAACCCGCGCTCGATGTTCCAGCTCACGATGCGAACAAAATCCCGCGACCATGGTGGGGTCCAAACGCGGGATGGGCGACCGTCCGGTTGATTCATGCGGGCGTCCGCACCGGTTCTAACGTAAAGTACGAATACAGGGCAATGGGCCAGACGATGTTGGCGCCCACCGCGGCGCCTATGAAAGCCACATACGTGAAGCCGAAGACCGCGAACGCGAGGAACAAGTAGGGCAGACAGCACCGCCGGATGAGGAACTCCGTGTAGCGGCCGAGGTACAGAAACGGATTGGCGCGATGTTTCGATGCCTGCCCTTGCCAGATCGTCAGATACTGTTCGGGACGGGCCCCCGCCAGCCTGTGCCGCTGTAGCGCGATGGTCAGGAAGCTCGCCACCGCTCCAAAAAAGAGCAGCGTGCCCCAGACCCTATAGACGGGGCCTCTCTCCAACAGCCCGATCATCATTCCCGCAAAGATGAAAATGTAGTAAAGATAATCACAGACCGTCTCCAGCCAGCAGCCAAAAGCCGATTCCTGGAACGTGAGGCGCGCGACCTCGCCGTCGCATCCGTCCAAAATACTGGCAAACACCGACAGGATAGCGCCCACCAGCATGTTGGCGCGGCCGCCGAGCGCGAAGAACGCGCCCGCCAAGAAGCTCACCCCGAGAGTAAACAGACTCACCATATTAGGTGTAATCGGAAACTTGATGAGCTGCCGGCTGATCGGTATCGACACCTTACGATTCATCCTCGCAAAAACGCCATCGGTTGGCTTGACCAACCATTCGTTCAGCTTCTGATCAGCCGCCAGGCGGTCTTCCGAAGTCACTACGCGCTGCCATTTGTCCGAGGGAACAGGTACACATTCGACGGAACCGGTGGAGATGAGACTCTCGTGCAACTCCTCGATGGTCCGTGTTCCAGGCGGACAATCCTTAGCAAGTTCGATCGGACGCGGCGCAGTGAATGCGTAAATGCCAACGGGCTCCCCAGCCATGGTCAGCGCCAAAGCACTGGACTCTACCCACTCCGCGGCGCACCGATGCAACGAAGGGTGGTAGGTCCTGTCGCCCGCGATCAGCACGATGCGTTCCTCATGGTTGATGACATCGCGTAAGATCTGCCCGATTTCACCCGTGCCTGACAGGTACCACTCGACATTTTCCGGAAGTCGGCTCGTACGCCGCAATTCCTCCGGAAGGCGAGGCGCCCTCGCCGGGTCTACAGCCACCACGATCCGCGCCGCGCCGGCCTTCTGCGCCCCCAGAATCGCCCGCAGCAATACCGGAAGGGCGCCCACGCGCGCCAAAACGGAATCGGTCGGAAGCCCGTGTGTGAGAATGATGACAGCGTGGCCGCGGCCGGCCCGTTCGGCATTATCGTCGCGCGTTTGTTTAGCGGGCTGCACTGATTTGGGCAGCACCACCAGACAGACGGCGCCTGCGGCCGCCCAAAATAGAGCGCGAATTCGACGAATCAGCGCCAGCGTTAGTCCTGCCGTTCCGCCAATCCCCACCAGTTTCGCAAAGAGCATGTTTCCACCTTCATAAGTGCCGATATTTCCCGGGTTGAACAGTCCAATTACACTCACCAGCTTGGTTAGCCCTTCGATCGCGAGAGCCGCAACAAATCCGGTGTGTTGGCCCATGAGCCGCAGGATGAGGTAGACCTCCAACACCGCTGCCAGTTGGGCCCCCAGATTGAGCCCCAGCGCGCCCCAGAACGCTCCACGTGCGTGGTGAAAGAAGTCGAGTAGCTTACTTTCCACTGACAGAATCGTGGATCGCTTGCGGTCCAGCCAACGCCTGATGAATCCGAGCCGGCCCAACGCTTGTGCTGGACCGGAAAGCACTGCCCATCGCCTCTGCACGGCGATCGCCGCCACCAAAATGGCCCCGGCAAGCCCAACAAGGAAGATGTCTGCGTAAAGAGCGGTCTTATGCCGCAGCGGCAGAAGAAACAGCACCGAGGTTATGCCCGCAATAGTAACGACGGCACCGGCTAGTGTGAACAACGCTCGATCCAGCGCTACCGATGTAATTCTGCTGGCCACCGGCAACTCCGCGCCCAGCCCTGCAATCCGCCACGCTTCGCCGAAGACTTGGCCGAATATCCCAATCTGTCCCGCTGCCTCCGACGTCAGCCGCAACGCGAGCATTCGGCCAAACGAGGCGTGGTGCTTTTCGTTGAGGAGCGTGACACGCCAAGCGTAGGTCCGCACAACGTGAGAGAGTCCCGCGAGGCCGATAACAGGGACCAAACCCCATCCGACCACCGCGATCCCTTCGAGAACCTTCGCGGGGCCGGCGCGCTGCACCAGGTACACCAACAGCAACAGGCCAATCAGCGTAGCTGCCAGGCGGACCCACAGCTTGCTTCCCGTTTTGGGCTCAAGCATAAATGGGGCTCTCCGTGTAGGCGTGAGCCAGTGCTTCTGGCGTGTCCACGTCGTGCCACCGCGCGTCGCCGATCTCCAGGCCGCGGAGCAGGCCCTTACGGGCTAGGCGGCGCATGCCGTCGGAAAGCGAACAGTTCCCATCCTTGCTGGCGGCTTCCAGTTCGTCAAACAGCGCCGGGCTGCACAGGAACATGCCCGTATCCAACGCGTCGTATTCTTCGATTTCTTTGCCGATGTCAACGATCAAGTTGCCTGTGCGCCGGACCTTGGTTGCGTCGTCGATGTCGAAGTTGCAGTCGATCTTGGGGTCGACGGCGAGGATCACCTCTCCAGGCGCGAGCCGCTGTTGCAGCAGCTTCCTCGCTGTCTCGGGCTCAAAAAGGTGGTCCGCCATTAGCAGCAGGAAATTACCGTGAAGCGCATGTCTGGCTTTCAGGGCGGAGATGCCGTTCTGTTTGTGATAATCCGGATTCTCCACCCAGGTGAAACGCGCCTTCCCGGTCCAGCGGCTCTCAAACCACTGGCGAATGAGATCCCCGCGATACCCCACAACGATCACGAATTCCTCGACGTGCGCTTCCTGCGCTCGAACAACGACATGTTCGAGGATGGGTTTGCCTCGAAACTCTACCAGCGGTTTGGGCAGGCTGGCCGATACCGCCCGTAAACGACTGCCGTTGCCCGCGGCCAAAATCAGACACTGCTTGACGTGTACCATTGATCCTCTTAGAAGCCCAGGACGAACTTTCCTCTGAACGAGCGCGGCGGCGAGTTGAAGAGCGCGCCGAAGCGGTAACTATCCAAATTGTTCTGTACGTCTCTCGGGTCGAATTGATTGAATAAGTTAAATACGCCGAAACCTATCTTGGCCTTCCGCTCCCTGAAATGCGGCAACCGGATCTCCTTGAGTACCTGAAGGTCGAATGAGGTGAAGTGGGGAAAGCGATCGACGTTCCGCGGACCCACATATTCGCGAAATTCGTTCTCGATCGAATAGGGGAACCCGCTATGAAGGTCCAGAACCGGGACAAGGGTGATCTTCCCCGGAGCAACGATCTCGCCCCAAACGAGGTACCGGTTTGGAGCGTCAAATAGCAAGCGCCCACGCGCGTTCGGCTGAATGATCGCCAGTGGGTCGTTCCCGAAGAACTGATTGAAGTCGTTCAGATCGCCGAACGCTCGGGACCTCACATACGAAGCATTCACGCTGTTCTTACGCAACTGATAGGCGCCCGTGATCTGAAATTCACGGTAGGAATCCCGTCCCGAATTCGAGACAATCAGGGACGTGCCGCTCGGGCTCACCACGAAGTTATCGCGAGTGTTCCGCTCCTGGTAAGCAACCCGCAGCGCGAGGTTTCTCATTACTTCGCGGTCCAGTTCCAAATTCCAGGCGGTGCTACGTGGATTTCGAAGTCCCCCAAAGAGGCGGTTCGTGTAAGCTATGGCGCCAAGCACTTCCCCTTGCGGCCCCAAGTCGATCACGGTACGGCTCGGAAACTGCGGGAATGCGGGAATGTTCAGCGGGATGCGGTCGTAAAATATTCCCGCGCCAGCTCTGAACATCGTCCGTCGATCGCTAGTGAGCGCGAGTGTAACGCCGGCCCGCGGCGCCGCGTGCGTGGAATCCGATATCGAATCCCGGTCGAACCGCAGTCCCAAATCGACCGTCAAACGCGGTGCTGGACGCCACTGATCGCCAACAAACCAGGCGAACTCATTCTGATCGACCGAAAAACTACTGGGAGCGCCGAACTCGACCCGCTCGATCGAGTATCCAGCCGTCCCCCCAATATCCACTGGTAAGAAGGCTTGGCGCCCATCGTAAGAGCTGTGGGAAAAGTCGAGCCCGGCCTTCAAAACGTGCGCGCCGAGAAAATTCCGCTGGCCCGATTGATAGATTTCCTGCCATTCGAACCGGTTGCTGCGCCGCCTTTGCTGGTCGAAGAACCCGCCTTCCGTGGTCTCTATGAGTAGCCGGTACGGATCCGTGCTGTTTGGCAGAATGTCGGCGTCGTATTTCTCGTAATTGATCTGCGAGGTAAGCAGCCCTGTGCTTCCCACAACGTAACGGTCCTGCACGGAACCCTCATACCCGCGCTGATGCAAGTCGGACGTCGAAGGTTGGGGCGTGAACGTGCTCAACCCCAGGTATGCGAGCTTTTCCGGGAAGACGGAAAGCGAGAACGTCGCGTTGTGCCCCTCGCTCAGTGAAACGTCCACCTGAGTAAACGAATCGAAACTTTCCAGTTTCGTATCGCGCTGCAGGGGAGGCAGACTTTGTACAGGAGTACGCACAAACCGGTACTCGAAGGACTGGGTAATGGCCATCCGATTCTTCACCAGCGGACCAGTCACGGTGAGCCGGGGCGTAAGGGATTCCAGGCCGACAATATCCCCATCGCGGTCGCGGGCCCGCGGAAGAAGATTCTGCACGGAAAGGTGAAAGTTGTCGAAATTGCCCGTCCGTGTCTCGACGCTGGAGACGGCTCCGGTGAATTTCCCGTACTCGGGGTCGTAGGGATTCGAGAGCACCTGCACGGACGAGACGACGTCGATCGGCAGGTTCATCGCCTCGCCGCCGGTCGCCGGATCGGTCACGTTCGCTGAATTGACCAGCCATCCACCCTGTGTCGACCGCGCGCCTTTCATATTGATGTGCCCGTCGGCTCCTCTGACCACTCCGGGGACTAGCGGCAACAGGCTGTCGAATCGTTCGTCTGGATTTGGGGCGGCCTCCACGGTCGATTGGTTGATGGTCGTGGATTGGGCGGACGCCGCTGGCACGCCCGTTTCGGTGCCAGTCACAGTCACGGCACTCGTCACCGCGTCAAGTTTCAACTGAATCGCCGCTGCCGTGGTCTCTCCGGCTGCGACATCCACCGTCACCGTCCCGCTAAGGCCCGGCGCACTGGCTTCCACCGTGTATCGGCCGGGCGGCTCTCGCTCGAAGCGGTACCGCCCGTACGCGTCCGCTGCCATTTCCTGCGCTATCGGCCCGCGGAGCGAGACGTGCGCACCCGGCACCATCGTCCGCTGTCCGTCTACGCTGCTGGTGAAAACCTCTCCATCAACCGCGCCCGGCAGTACTTTCGCTTCCTGCGCGAAGCAGCAAGCACACGTCAGCAAGGCGCAGAAGGCACGTGGCAGTTTCAAGGATGGGTCACCGCCGAGAGCTTCGCGATCAGAGGCTGCGCGGCAGTTGGTGTATCACCGCTCCCCACAATTTCGCTGTTCGTCTCGCTCTTCCCATACAGCGCTTTGGTGCCCGACTCGTCGAGCGAGAGCGTCGCACCGTCTAGGCCGAACCCGCTGAATATTCCCTTAGTGCGGCCGAAAAACAGGATTTTGGCGTTCGGATCTTCGTGCGACGTTTTGCCGTTGCCCCAGGCTGCCGAAGCATCGGTCCCGACCGCAAACCGTTCCGACAGCAGCTTCACGCGACGGCTCGGATCGAAGGACAGCATGACGATGTCGATCTCTTCGCCGCCCACCTGAACTCCCAGGCTGCCGCTCTCCAGTGTGACCGCGCCCGGTGCCGACCAGCCGCCGTCCTTGCGGCACGAGATGAACCCGCGCCCATAACCGATTCCAATCACGGCGGCGCCCTTCTTGAATCCCGGAATCACCGCGACACAGTCGGCGCTCGCCAGT
>Ga0335081_10018736_pt1 | contig 11191 bp, 6 predicted proteins | sample Lox_Sample_35_FD_206713 | JGI IMG/M metagenome (GOLD analysis project Ga0335081, IMG submission 206713) | Soil microbial communities from Loxahatchee National Wildlife Refuge, Florida, United States - Lox_Sample_3.5 | ecosystem: Environmental > Terrestrial > Soil > Wetlands | place: USA: Florida...
AGGAGGCCGGTTGGCTGAAGTACTAAGAGGCACAGCTCTGTTGGACAGACCGTCGGTTCCGGCCTGTCGTGCGGTCCAGCCGCCGCGCTTGAGCTGCTCCGGGGCTTCGGCCCTGTCCGGAGCCGCACCTCGATGACCCGGCCAGCCGATACCCATTTCTGGCCCGTCGACAAGCTCATCCTGGCCTATTTCTTCGCTAGCGGCCTCCTGGTGCTCGGCTTTTGGAAACAACTCCCGCAGGCGCCCGGTCTGCTGGCTTGGCACATCCTCGGTTCAGCCGTCATCGTTCTTGAGGTTAAACGGCCCAACCTCACCACCTGGCTGTTTCGGAACTGGTATCCCGTTCCCTTCGTAGGCTATTTCTACAAGGAAATGGCTTTGCTCATTCCAGCCGTCCGCCACTCGGATTCCGACCGCTGGCTCGCTGACCTGGACTTCCGCATCTGGCACGCCAATCCCTGCGTCTGGTTGGAGCGAATCCAAACTCCGGCCCTCACCGAGTTCGAACAACTGGCCTACACCCTGTTTCTTCCGGCGGTCATCCTCGTTGCAGTCCTGCTCTGGAGAAAGGGGCGCTTCACCGAGTTCCAATATTATGCTTTTTTAATCGCCGCCGGATACCTGGTCTCCTACATCGGCTACATTTTCGTTCCGGCCCGAGGGCCCCGCTTCCTGCTAAGGGGCTTGCAACACATACCTTTACAGGGGCTATGGCTGTTCCGCGGAATGCAGGACACGCTTGACAAACTGGAGTCTTACCACTACGACTGTTTCCCCAGCGGCCATACCGAGCTCACATTGCTGGCCCTGTGGGGCAGCCGCATGGTTTCAAAACGGTGGTTCAAGGTCTATTTGGCTTACACTCCGTTCCTTATTTTTGCTACAGTTTATCTTCGATACCACTATACGGTCGATCTGGCGGCGGGCGCCATCGCGGCATTCGTGTTGGCTGTGGCCAGCCCCGGACTCTATAAGAAGCTTTCACAAGGGGCTAGACGATTGGCAGGCATTGAAATTGTAGCGGCAGGCAATAAGAAGGCGCTGAAACAGTTCGTGGAGTTGCCCTACACGCTGCACCGCAACGACCCCTATTGGGTGCCGCCGTTGCGGATCGCCGTGAACGAATTGCTCGATCGCGCCAAGCACCCGTACTATCTCAACGCCGACGCCGAATTCTTTCTCGCCTTTCGCGAGGGTGAGGTTGTGGGCCGTGTGGCCGCAATCTACGACAAAGCCCATAATCGCTTCCACGAAGAGAACGCCGGTTTCTTCGGATTCTTCGAGTGCATCAACGACCCGGCGGTCGCCGAGTCGCTCCTCCAGCGCGCGCGCCAGTGGGTGTTCGAACGCGGCGCCACCGTGATACGCGGCCCCGTGAACCCATCCACCAACTACGAGTGCGGCATGCTGATCGAAGGCTTCGATTCCGACCCCATGGTCATGATGGCGTACAACCCGCGCTACTATCCGGCCCTGATGGACCAGGTTGGCCTGCGCAAGGCCAAGGACCTGTACGCTTACTCCAGCAATGCCGGCACCGTCGACATCCAGAAGATCTTTCGGGTCGCTGACCGTGTCCTGGGAACCAACGGCGTGGCGGTTCGTCCCATCAACATGAAAGATTTCGACGCAGATGTGGCGCGTGTGTGGGAGGTCTACGACGCCGCCTGGGCTCGCAACTGGGGCTTCGTCCCGATGTCGAAGGAAGAGTTCTTCTTAATGGGCAAGGAGATGAAACAGATCCTCAAGCCCGAACTGGTGCTGATCGGCGAGGTGGGAGGCCGCGTGGTGGGCTTCGCGCTGGCCTTGCCCGATATCAACCAGGCGCTGAAACCCGCCCGCGGGAGACTCCTCCCCACGGGCCTGCTGAAAATCCTGTATTATCAACGTTTGATCAAAAGCGTGCGCGTACTCGCCCTAGGGGTGGTGGAGGAGTACCGCACATCTGGCCTGGCGGCGGGCTTCTATGCCACGCTCGTCCGGAACGCCAGAAAACTGGGCTATGGCGACTGCGAAATGTCCTGGATACTGGAAGATAATGTACTGATGAATCGCTCCCTTGAGGTGATGGGGGCAAAGCGGTACAAAACTTACCGAATTTATGAATGGAACTGAGGACCATGCGCTCATCGACTAGCGACATCACCGGTAAAAAGAAGGGCAGCGCATCGAACGACATTTTCGAGAAGTGCCGAAATTTCACTCGTCCGAGTGATCTGCAATCCGCTGGACTCTACATGTACTTCGAAGTCTTCGGCGACCGTGAAGGCTGCGGTCCCGGCGAGGTCCACATGGGGCGGCGGAAAGTCTTGATGTTCGGTTCTAATGACTACCTCGACCTCATCACCCATCCCAAAGTAAAAGAGGCGGCCGCGCAGGCGGTCAAGAAATACGGCAGCGGCTGCAGCGGATCGCGGCTGCTCAACGGTACCCTCGATATTCACGTCAAGCTCGAAGCCGAACTGGCCGCTTTCGCACACAAAGAGGCCGCCATCATCTTCGGCACCGGCTTCCAGGCGAATTACGCCACCCTCTCGGCGCTCACCGAAAAGGGCGACGTGATGATCTGCGACCACAACCTGCACGCCAGCCTGGTGGAAGGCGCCCTCCGCTCTCCCGCCCGCACCGTCCGCTTCCGTCATAACGACCTCGACCACTTCGAACGGTGCCTGGAGAACTGCCCGCCGGAAGAAAAGATCTTCATCGTCTCCGAGGGCGTGTTCAGCATGGAAGGAGACATCGCCGACCTGCCGGCCATCCTCAAGCTCGCCAAACCCTACGGCGCCCGCGTTTATGTCGATGAGGCCCATGGCATCGGCGTCCTCGGCCCCACCGGCGCCGGCGCCTCCGAGCACCTCGGCGTGCTCGACGAAGTCGACATCATCATGGGTACTTTCAGCAAGTCGCTGGCCTCGGTGGGCGGATTCATCGCCGCCGAGCGCGCCGTCGTGGATTATCTGAAGCACACCGCCCGGCCGTTCGTCTTCTCCGCCAGCCTGCCCGCCGCCTCGGTTGCTGCCGTGGCCGCTGCCCTCCAGATCATGAAGAAGGAGCCGCAGCGCCGTCAGCACCTCCTGCGCATCGCCGGATTACTGCGCGAGGAACTCCGCGCCCGCGGCTTCGCGGTGCTTCCCGGCGAGACCGCCATTGTCCCCGTCGTCATCCAGGAAGAGCTGGATCTCTGCCGCCTCTGCAAGGCTTTGCTGGAAGAGGGCATCTACATCAACCCGGTGCTCCGCCCGGCCGCCGCGCAAAACCTGTTGCGCATCTCCGTCACCGCCGCGCACACCGAAGCCCACGTGGATCGGCTGCTTTCCACCCTGGAGCGCGTCGCCAACACCCTGGGAATCGAACGCTAAAAGTACGCACAAGCTTGAGCTTGTGCCTTTGTAGCGGTCTGGCGGGAAAAACCCGGCAGGGAGCAGCCTCTATCCACGCATCCCGCCGAACAGTACCCCGTTCTCCCTCAGTATCCTCTCCGTCACTGCCGGATCGATTTCGGTATTCTCCACGCCCCTCTCGAAACTCCCGCCCAACAGCACGCCATCGTGCCTCGGAAACATGTAGATGTTCCCCGGTCCAATGGTCATATAATCGACCTCCGGTTGCGGTAGCAGGAACACCAGCTGCCCTTTGATCGGAGTCAGCTCCGCATCCCCGAACAGCCCCCGCGCCCCCAGCCCGGTGCAGTTGAAGATCAACCCTTCGCGGAGCGTCTTCAACTCGGCCGCCGCCCGAAACTCCCGGATCACCATCCGCCCACCGCTCATCAGGTAGTCCCGAATCACTGCGTTCAGGTAGATCGCCGGCTCGATCAGCATACTGTCGCGGTGCCGTGCGTGCGAGACGTCGAATGGATGCTCGCTGCGCGCCAGTTCCCGGGCCTCTGGATACAGCGGCTCGATGTCGCTTAACGGGCTCTCGGGCGGCGGCGGCGCCACCCCCCCAGCATCGCGCGCCAGCGAGTACAGCGGCAGCCACCGCACCCCATACAAGTCTCCGGCCATCGACTGGTAGCGCCGGAACGCAATGCGCGCCGCTGCTGCGAACTGGCGCCTGAACTCCGCCGTCACACGCGGCCGGTCGTAAAGAGCTACCGGTTCCCACAGCCCGCCCGCCACGCCTGAAGTAGTTCCGGGCGGCATCTCTTTCGCATAAATCGTCGGGTTGTACCCGCGCTGTTGCAGCAGCCGCGCCGTCGATAGCCCCACAACCCCGCAGCCGATCACCGCGCAATCTCGCGTCTCGGTCTTGGCGGCCTCCTCCACCGCCAGTTGCGCCGTGCCCCACGAAAGCGTGATCCCAGCGCCCCCATGTCCGTAGTTGTGGATCACGATCTTTTCGTCGAGTTTCTCCCCCCGTACCACGAACCCCGACGGGCGGAACGGCCGCAGGCCCGCGAGTGTCCGTATCACGCGATCCGCCGCCACGCGGACGCGCGCCAGGTGCGGCGTAACCGCATTCCGGCGCACTGCGCAACTCGTCAACAACAGACTGGCCCCACCCAGAACACCTCGGCGCGACAGCATATTCCCTGATTATCGCCAAACTCGTGGGGTAAGCCTCTGGCTTGTCCCGGGTTCGCTGGCTTGCCCGGGGTGAGCCTACGGCTTTCCGGGGTCGAAGTCTCGGAAGAGCGCAACCCCTACAACCTGGCGCCGGTTGGAATCAGAGCATCCATCTCGCTCCGCCGCCGCGCTTTCGCTCCCATGTCGCGGAATCTCTCCATGTAGATGAAGAACACCGGTGTGATGTACAGGGTCAGCAGTTGCGATACCACCAGGCCGCCTTCCACCGCCAGTCCCAAAGGCCGCCGGGCCTCCCCACCCGCGCCGAAGCCAAGTGCGATCGGCAGCGTTCCCATCAGCGCCGCCATGGTAGTCATCATGATCGGCCGGAAGCGCACCAGGCAGGCTTCGTAGATGGCATCGGCCGGCGCGGCATGATGCGCCCGCTCCGCTTCCAGCGCGAAATCGATCATCATAATCGCATTCTTCTTTACGATGCCGATCAGCATGATGATCCCCACGAACGAGTAAATGTTCAGTTCGTTGCGGAAGATCAGCAGCGTAGCCAGCGCACCCAAACCCGCCGACGGCAGGCCCGAGAGGATCGTGATGGGGTGGATGAAGCTCTCGTAGAGAATCCCCAGCACCATGTAGATCACAAGCACCGCCATCACCAGCAGAACCCCCATGCCCCGCAACGAATCCTGATAAGCCGCCGCGACTCCTTGGAACGTCGTCCGGACCGTGTCCGGCAACGTGTCCCGCGCCAGTTGCTGCACCCGGTCGACCGCCTCGCCCAGCGAAACTCCGGGCAGCAGGTTGAACGAAATAGTCACGGCCGGCAGTTGCCCCAAGTGTGCCACTGACAGCGCCGTCGTTTCCGTATGCAACCTCGCTATGGACGATAGCGCCATCATCTTCTTGTTCAGCGCGCTCACGTACAGCAGTCCCAGCCGATTGGGATCGAGCTGATACTTCGGCAGTAGCTCCAGGATCACTTCGTAATCGTTGGTAGGTGTGTAGATGGTCGATACCTGGGTCGAGCCGTACGCGTTGGACAGCGCGGATTCCACGTCGTTGGCCGTGAGTCCCAGAACGGATGCGCGGTCGCGGTCGATGTCCACCGTCACTTGCGGGCTGGAGATCTGCAAGTCGGTATTCACGTCCGTGAGCCCGGGTACGTCGTGCATGCGCTTCTCGAATTCGTCGGCCGTCCGGTTCAGCAGGCTAATATCGGGGGCCTGCAGCGTGTATTGATAAAGGCTGCGGCTCACCATGCCGCCGATTCGTACCAGCGGCGGATTTTGCAGGTAGGTCCGGATCCCCGGGAGCGCATTCAGCTTCGGGCGCAGCCTCTCGATAACCTGCTCCGGGCTGAGCCGCCGCTGCGCGCGCGGCTTCAGACGCGCGAATACGCGCCCCGCGTTACCGCCGCTGATCCCGCCTCCGCCTCCGGCGCTGGACGAGAACGCGTCGATATCCGGGTCGTCGCGCAGGATCGCCGCCACCTCCTGTTGGCGCTGCACCATGGCCTGGAACGAGATGTCCTGCGGGGCCTCGGTGGTGCCCGATATCTGGCCGGTATCCTGGCTCGGAATGAAGCCCTTTTGCACCAGCCCGTACAGGTAAACCGTCGCTGCCAGCGTTCCTGCCGCCGCCGTGATGGTCAGGAAACGGTGTCGGATCACACCGCGCAGGCTCCACTCATACGTATGGCGCATGCCCTGAAACACGCTCTCGGAAGCGCGGTAGAGAGCGTTGTGCCGCTCTCCAGGCGGCTTCAGAAAGCGGCTGCACAGCATCGGCGTGAGGCTCAGCGACACGAAGCCCGAGATCAGAATCGCCACGCTGATGGTCACCGCGAACTCGTGAAACAGCCGGCCCATAATCCCGCTCATGAACAGCACCGGGATGAACACCGCGGCTAGCGACAGAGTCATCGAGAGAATCGTGAATCCGATCTCCGCCGCCCCCTCGAACGCCGCCTCCCGGCGCGGCTTGCCCATCTCCATGTGGCGCACGATGTTCTCCAGGATCACGATGGCGTCATCCACCACGAACCCCACCGAAAGCGTCAGCGCCATCAGCGAAAGATTGTCCAGCGTATAGCCGAACAGGTACATCGCCGCGAAGGTGCCGATGATCGAGAGCGGCAGCGCCAGGCTGGGAATCACCGTGGCAGAAACGTTCCGCAGGAACAGGAAAATCACCAGCACCACCAGCGCCACCGTCAGCACCAGCGTGACCTTCACGTCGTTGACCGATTCGCGGATCGATTCCGAACGGTCGTACAGAATGTCGAGCTTCACCGACGGCGGCATTTGCTCGCGGAACGACGGCAGCAGTTGCTTGATGCGGTCCACCACTTCCACCGTGTTCGTTCCGGGCTGCCGCTGTACCATCAGGGTGATCGAGCGCGCATCGTTGTACCAGCCCGCCACCTTATCGTTCTCCACGCTGTCGATCACCCGCCCCAGTTCCTCGAGGCGCACCGGCCGTCCGCCGCGGTAGGTCACGATCAGCGGCCGGTACGCCGCCGCGTTGAAGAGCTGTCCCGTGGCCTGCACCGTATACGACTGCCGCGGCCCCCAGAGCGTGCCCGTCGGCAGGTTGACGTTGTGATTGGCCAGCGCGTCCGCCACCTCGTTGATCCCGATGCCGCGCGCCGCCAGGAGGCCGGGATCGAGTTGCGCGCGCACCGCGTACTTCTGGGCGCCCAGGACGTTGACCTGCGCCACGCCGTCGACCATCGAGACGCGTTGCGAGATCAAGGTCTCGGCATATTCGTCCACTTCCGATAGCGGCAGCGTGGGAGAATTCAGCGCGAGATTCAGAATGGGCTGATCCGCCGGGTTCACCTTCCGGAACGTCGGCGGGTTAGGCATGTTGGGAGGCAGCCGCCGCAGCGCCGCGGCGATGGCCGATTGCACGTCCTGCGCCGCTGCATCCAGCGGCCGTTCCAGGCTGAACTGCAGCGTAACGTTGGTCGACCCGCGCGTGCTGGTCGAGGTCATCGAGTCCAGGCCGGGAATCGTCGTGAATTGCCGCTCCAGCGGTCCCGCCACCGAAGCCGCCATCGTCTCCGGGCTTGCGCCGGGAAGGCTGGCGTTCACCTGCAGCGTGGGAAAGTCGACGTTCGGCAGGTCGCTCACCGGCAGCGCGCGATACCCGGCCACGCCGAATATGACGAAGCCCGACATGACCAGCGTGGTCATCACCGGCCTTCGGATAAAAGGCTCCGTTATATTCATTCTTCCCCGCTTGTCCCTATAGTACTCGCAGGAGCCGCCGCCGTGCAGACCGCCGGGGCGGCCGGTTCTACGGCGGCTGTTTCATCCCAGCCCTCGTGGGCGCCAGAGCAGGGCCAAGGAGTTACTCAAAGACAAGGTCTCGCCGTACAGGTGCCACAACCTCCAAAAGCCGGGGATCTCGGCGGGTTACACGCCGCGGCGCCTTCGCTCCAGTTCCGCCTGCTCCTCAACGGCTCGCAGCTTCTCCATCACCTTCTGAGCGTTGACCGCGAACATGGCGCCGCAGGCCGGGCAACGCAGGCGCGGCGACGTTTGGATGACAGCCACGGTCTCCGCTGTCTTCTCCCCACAGCGCGGGCAAGGGAGATTAACGAGGGCGGTCGGATCGATGTGGAACGGCATGGCGGGAGAGTAGCGGATTCCGCGGACGAAGTCAATCTGGCTTGACGCACCTCGACGCCCTCGGATAAGTCTACTTTTCAGCGATACGTCTTTCGTCCACAGATTGCTCTGACCGCCGATCTTCTCCGCAAGTTGGTCGAGAAACGGTTTCTGTCCTTTTAAGATCTTCAGCCTTGCGGCCTCCAATCCGAACCACGCCGCTCTATCTACCTCTGGAAACTCCTGTTGTCGCCCCGACCGGGGAGGCCATTCCATTGAGAACATGTTGCTCTTCAATACGTGCGGATCGAAATCGGAGTGGAGTGCCCACGCATACACTACCTTTCCGCTCGGCTGCTTCACCGGCTCCAGTGGCGTGAATTCCCCGGCGGGGGCAATGCCAGTTTCCTCCTCAAATTCCCGTTTGGCCGCTGCCAGCGGCTCCTCATTGTTTTCGAATTCCCCTTTCGGAATCGACCAGGCGCCCTCCTCCTTGTTCTCCCAAAACGGCCCTCCCGGGTGAACCAGGAGCACCTCCACGCCCGCCGCATGTTCACGAAACAAAAGGAGACCGGCACTCCGTCGTCTGGGCATCTTCCTTTTCACGGAACGCAACCTCCAACCAATCAACCCGCATGCACTTGTCCATCATATATGTACCGGCCTGGCGGGTCCGGCATTGCTCGGGTGAGGGAGGAAGATTGGCGCCAAGGAGACCGAGTCGCTCCAGATGATCGAGGACTAAAGAAACCGATCCGGCCGGGGTGATTGGAAGTACAATCGAAGGCGGCCAAGAGCGACGCCGATCTGTTCTCACCGCGGGCCTGCGGACTGGAGAAGAACCGGAGCCGGCGGGAAGGCATCAAGCAGCGCGGGCGAAAGGAGCAGAACAGCATGCCGGGAGTGTATAGCGTCTTCAACATTGGAACCGGCCACACTCAAAAGGAACCAAACAACACGATCGCCGCACTGGGCCACGACTGTCACCCGGATAAGTGGATCAACGACGGACCAGGCGGGGCGTTTGGCACGTTGTTTGGTAAAGGAATGGACTCGATGTGCGAAAGCACGGTGAAGGACATCTTGTCGCACAACGCGACGGGCGTGAATCTCACCGGCCACAGCCGGGGCGGGGTTCTCTGTCACATGATCGCGAATGACCTTGCCGGCCGAAACTTTCCCGGAGAAGTGAACATGATCGTTCTCGACCCGGTGAACATGTCGTCCCATATGGAGAAGGGCAAGGTGCTGAAAGCGCAGATGAAGCTCGGCTCTTACATCGCGATAGTCATGGAGAACGTGACGACCTCGGCCTTTCCTCTGACCGCTGTGCAACCGCTGGACAAGCAGTTTCGCCAACGGATGTACACGATCAGCATGCCCGGCACGCACGGCTCTGGCACCCAGTGTCAGTCCTCTGCCATCGGAGAGGCAGTCTTCGGGATGATCAGGTTTGTCATGAGCAAGTGGGGGACAACCTTCGGCGAGGACCCTCCGACACCGGAGCAACTGGCGGAAGCGTTCGCCAAGATCCACGTTGAGAACCCCGTCACGTACACCAAGAAAGGTCTTGTCGCCAAGCGATTGATCTTCGACGATAAGACAGGAATGGGAACGAAGATCACACAGAAGTTCCAGGGCGTGGGCCGCCAGAAAAAGATCGGTGGGATGCTCGGTGACAGCGACGCGACCGACTTCCGGGACTCGCCGTATTTTTTCAACGAGTTTCATGCGGCCTGCTTTCGCGCGTCGTTTCCCGCCCTATACGAGCGCTTCGCCGGTGACAAGTCATGGTGGCAAACCCACGCGAACGACCCCAAGCACCTGGCCGCGCTCAATCTGGAACTCGACGAGATTGAAGGCGGTGGTTTCCCCTTCCTCAACGGGTCGCTCGTAGCGCTCGGCATGCTCTGAGCCCGCCCGGTTTTGGGCAACAGAAAAACGAAAAACCGGTCGTGAACCCGCCGCCACGTTCATGACTGTGCCGGATCCAGAAAGGAAGGTCGCGGCTGTGAAAGGGCTTGGTTCGTTTTGAAAACTTCCCCGTGCCTCCGTGCAATGACTCGATGAAGGTCACGGCGCCGGACCCGAACACCACACCGTAGTTCGGCCCGGGGCCACTCCGAGGCTGCCTAAGCCGCCATTGTAGTAGTTCAGAATTTGCTCATTGTCCTGGAGCCTCTCGAAGGTCAGGGTGATCTGGGCCAAGGCGGGCGCGAACGCGGCAGAAGCGAGCAAAATCGAACACAGCGCAGGGGCTGTCCTCGCCGTTTTTGGAACCTGAACAGCATTGGTTCTCGGCATCGGCACAGTAGACGAAGCTCCTTTCGTTCTAGCCGGAATGTGTGTCTTAGGATGCCAGGGCCTTGGTGCATACCACGTCTCTTGCACCCGACCAGAACATACTGGCCAATCTCACCACGGGCGACTATACGTCAAACCTGGATTGCCTACGGCTAGGCCGTCGCGCACACTGCCAAGGGCGCGAACGGCGGCGCTGTGTGAGAGCGCCGCTACTCCATTCGCAGGGTCGCCGCGGGGTCGATGCGCGCGGCGCGGAGTACGGCTGGCAGCGCCGCCAGCAATGCGCCCGCGAAAAGCGCCAGGGCCGGGAAGACCAGCATGGGAAGGTCGGTGGCCTTCACCTGGTAGAACAGAGACTCGATCGAGCGTACCGAAGCCAGGCCGAGCCCGACCCCGGCGATCGCGCCCAACAGCACCATCCGGGAGATACTCGCGGTTATCAGCCGCGCCACGCTTCCGGCGCGCGCGCCCACGGCGATGCGAATGCCGATCTCGCGCGTGCGCTGTACCACGGAGTACTGCAGCGTGCCGTATAGCCCTACGCCGGCGAGGGCCAGCGCGACCACGGCAAAGAACATCGCCAGCGTCGCCAGCAGGCGCTCACGCACGGTGTGCGAGCGGTTGATTTCGAGCTGGGTGCGGATGCGGCTCACGCGGAACTCCGGGCGCGCCCGCGGGACTTCCTGGCGCAGGAGTTGCGCCAGCGCGAGCGGACTGGAATCGGCCGTGCGCACGATCAGCTTGCCC
>Ga0335081_10018737_pt1 | contig 11191 bp, 7 predicted proteins | sample Lox_Sample_35_FD_206713 | JGI IMG/M metagenome (GOLD analysis project Ga0335081, IMG submission 206713) | Soil microbial communities from Loxahatchee National Wildlife Refuge, Florida, United States - Lox_Sample_3.5 | ecosystem: Environmental > Terrestrial > Soil > Wetlands | place: USA: Florida...
CGGATATCTTTCCATCTGCCACAGTTTGGGCCGGCTTTACCTGTATTACGGAACGCGCGCGTTCAATTCCGGTTACCTGCTGTCGGCCTTTTCGCTTTTTGAAAAATCGGCGGAATACTGGAAAGGCGCCGACGCGCTGGGCAAGGCAGGCGTTTGCCTGTTGTTATCCGGCAAGACCGACGAGGGAATGAAACTCATTGGTGAGGCAAAGTCGTTGCGCAAAGGCCGGAATAATTCCTTCGAGGCTTTCTACGTAGGGGTATATTATTTTTTTCAGGAACAGCCCGACCGCGCCATTCCCCTGCTGGAACAGGCGTCCACCGACGCGGCTTACGCCTGGAGCGTCACCAAACTGTTCGCCGTGCTTTACGTGGACCACGGCCAGCCGAAGGACGCCGAACGGCTGATGCAACCTTACGCGCAAGCTGCAGTGACCGAGTGCGACCAGGCCTACGTCGTGGCGTCGCTCGATTTGTTGGCCGGGAAGCAAGCCGAGGCAAAAACGCTGGTGGACAAATTTGAATCGGACAATCTCCTGCCGTTCTGGAAATCCAGATTCGACAAGCTGCGCGCGAAAATTCAAAATCAAAATCCGTGACGCGAAAATTCCTGCATTTCATCCTGCACTCCCGGCTGGAAGACGTCCTGGCCGCCGCATTTTCGATTTGCCTGCTGATTCTCTTTTCGACCACGCGGCTGTTTCACTCGTTTACCATGGGGCCGCTGGATTTCGCTTTCATCCTGCTGCCGATGGGGCTTTTGTGTATCAAAGCGCTTTTGGGATTGCTGGCCGCCGGCAGCGAAGCCGGCGAAAACCCTGACACGATGAACTACCTCGCCGGCTTTTTCCGTCCGCTGGTGAAGATCGTCCGCGACTGGTTCCCGTTTTTTTTGTTGTGCGCCTGTTATTACGCGCTTTACACCAATCTGGTCCTGCGCGTGAACCCTCACACCGCCGATGCCTTGCTGGCAAAAATTGACGCGGCCATTCTGGGCAATCAACCTTCTTTCCTGCTTGAGCCGCTCATCCGGCCGTGGCTCACGGATTTTCTCAACGCCATTTATTTTTCCCATGTGCTTTTTTTCCCGGGCGCCGCGTTTTATTTCTATCTGAAGGCGGAAGGAAAAGCGTTCCGGCGGCTGATGATGGGGTTTCTCACCATTATGCTGTTGGGCATCACCAGCTACATTCTGGTCCCGGCGGTCGGGCCGGAGAGTTTCTTTGCCAGCCAATATACTTTGGATTTGCAGGGGCATGCGCTCGTAAAAAGTGTGGACTATATTTTCCGAACCGGGCACGTTGCCTTCGATTGCTTTCCCTCGCTGCACGTCGGGATTCCGTTGCTTCTGTCCTTTTACGTGCGCGATTATCGCCGAAAGGCATTTGTTCCGGTCTTGATCTATGTCGCGCTGATGTGTTTTGCGACCATTTATCTGCGATACCATTATCTCATTGATGTCATCGCCGCCTTCGCCTACGCCCCCGCGGCGTATGGTTTGAATGATTTGCTCCTGCGCCATTGGCCGGGTGAGCGGGCCGCGGAGGCGGCTGTTCCGCTCGAAAAGCCGCCAGCCCGCAACTTTGGACTTTGAACTTTGAGCACGGGACTTTAATTTGCGCGCATGGCGGCTGCTGAAATTGACGTCAAATATGTCGCGCATCTGGCGCGGCTCGCCCTTACGCCTGACGAAGAAAGAAAACTCGGGGCGCAACTCGACAACATCCTCGGCTACATCGAAAAGTTGAAGGAACTGGATATCGGCACGGTCGAGCCGACTGCCCACGCCATGCCGCTGGTCAACGTGACGCGCCCCGACGAAATCCGCCCGTCACTCCCGCACGAGGACGCCCTGCGCAACGCGCCTGCCAGGGCCAACGGCCTGTTCATCGTGCCCAAAATTGTGGAGTAATTCCTGCAATGCTGAATCAACTCACCATTTCCGAACTCGCTCCCCGGCTTGCCCGGCGCGAGGTTTCCGCGCGCGAGGTGATGCAATCGTGCCTTGACCAGATTGCCCGCGTGGACGGGAAAATCCACGCCTTCATCAGCCACAACGACGCCGATGCGCTGACACAAGCCGAAGCCGCGGACCAATTGCTGGCTCAAAGCGGTCGGGACGCAGGCCGCCCGCTCCTCGGCGTGCCGGTGGCCATCAAAGACGTCATCGCAGTCAAAAATCAGCCGCTCAATTGCGGCTCGAAAATCCTCGGCCGGTTCGTTTCGCCCTATGACGCAACGGTCATTGAAAAATTGAAGGCGGCCGGTGCCATTGTTTTTGGCCGGTTGAACATGGACGAATTTGCGATGGGCAGTTCAACGGAGAATTCCGCGTTCGGCGCCACGCACAATCCGTGGGACCAGACGCGCATCCCGGGCGGTTCTTCCGGCGGCTCGGCGGCGGCGGTCACGGCGGACGAGACGATTGCTGCGCTTGGCTCGGACACGGGCGGTTCCATCCGCCAGCCGGCGGCGCTGTGCGGTTGCGTCGGCCTGAAACCAACTTATGGTCGCGTCTCGCGTTACGGCCTTGTGGCGTTTGCGTCGTCGCTCGACCAGATCGGCGCGTTTACCAAAGACATCCGGGACGCCGCGACCATGCTCGCCGTGATTGGCGGACACGATGCGCGCGATTCGACGAGCGTCCCGCAACCGGTGCCGGATTATGCCGCGGCGCTGACAGGGACCTCGCCGGACGGGCCAATCGTCAAAGGGCTGAAACTGGGTCTGCCAAAAGAATACATGGTTGGCGGGCTCGACGCGGCGGTGAAAGCCGCGGTGGACGCAGCGGTGAAGCAATTTGGAAAACTCGGCGCGGAGATTGTGGAAATTTCCCTGCCGCACACGGATTATGCCGTGGCGACTTATTACATCATCGCCACGGCGGAAGCGTCGGCGAATCTGGCGCGGTTCGATGGCATTCGTTACGGCGCGCGGGTGGATGGCGCTGACCCGATTGAGCTTTACGGCCGGACGCGCGGCGCGGGTTTCGGCGCGGAAGTGAAACGGCGTATCATCCTCGGCACTTACGTTTTGAGCAGCGGTTACTACGACGCCTATTATTTGCGCGCGCAAAAGGTCCGGACCCTCATTCGCCACGATTTTCTGAAGGCATTTGAGCAAGTCGATGCCATTGTCACGCCGACTTCGCCGACGGCGGCGTTCAAAATCGGTGAGAAATCGGACGATCCATTGCAAATGTATTTGAGCGACATTTTTACAATTTCATGCAACCTGGCCGGCATCTGTGGCGTCAGCCTCCCGTGCGGGTTCACCCAAAATCCGAAACTGCCCATCGGTTTGCAGTTGCTCGGCAAGCCGTTCGGTGAGGAAATCCTGTTGCGTCTCGGGCACGCGTACGAACAAAGCACGCCCTGGCACCGGGAGAAGCCACCCCTCTGATCCGCAAAAATCGGGCTTGCTTTTTAAGTAACTCGATGGTTACTTATAGGCTGCATGACAAAATCCGCTCGGTTGAACGGCGGCCCGGCAGGTCGAAATCCCGAACGCACGCGCGCGCGTATCCTGTCCGCCGCGCTCAAGGAATTCGCCGCCAACGGTTTTGCTGGCGCGCGGGTGGATGTGATTGCGCGGCGCGCGGCCATCAACAAACGGATGCTCTACCATTATTTCGGGAACAAAGAACATCTGTTCCGCGAAGTGTTGCGCCTGAAAATGGCCGAGCGGCAGGCGTGGGCCGAGACCTTGTCGGGTGACCCGGCGGAAAGCCTCACCTTCTGGTTCGAAGCGGCGTGCAAAGACACCGACTGGGTTCGTCTGCTGGAATGGGAGGCGTTGCAGGAAGCTGACCAGCGGTTGATTGACGAAAAAAACCGGCGCGCGGCGACGGCACGCGGCCTGGAGCGTATCCGGCGGCGACAGGCGCGCGGCCAGATTTCCGCCGCACTCGACCCGCGCCACGTGATGCTGGCCATGCGGTCGCTGACCATGTTTCCAGCAGCCTTTCCCCAATTGACCCGGCTCATCATGGGCCGACCGGTTTCTGACTCCCGATTCCAGAAGGAACGCGCGGCGTTTTTGCGGAAATTCGCGGCGGCCTTTCAGCCGGTGCGGGCGCGGCGCGTCAAATTCGCTTTGTAAAACAACCGTCATGAATAAATTCCTTTTCCTTTCAACGGTCGTACTCGCCGCGGCGTTGCCGGGCAGCGGGTGTTCGCGGGGCAAAAGCAACGCCGGTCGTGCGGGCGCGCCGGTGCTGGTAGCGCGGGCGTTCACGACCAATGTGCCGGTGCAGATTGATCCACCGCCGGTCGGCCACGTGATGGCGTATTCGACGGTGACGATCCGCCCGCAAATCGGCGGCATTTTGCAGGAAGTGCATTTCAAGGAAGGCCAGGAAGTCAAACAGGGCGACTTGCTATTCACGATTGACCCGCGGCCATCACAAGCGGCGCTGGACTCGGCACGCGCCGCGCTGGCGCGCGACCAGGCGCAACTGGAAAACGCAAAAATCCAATTCGACCGCGAGCAGAAACTGTTCGATCAAAAACTGGTTTCACAGGATGAATTCGACACAAGCAAAGCGGGCATGGATACATTACAAGGCACGGTGCAGGCGGATGAAGCGGCGGTCACAAACGCCCAATTGAATCTGGAGTTCACCGCCATTCGTTCGCCGATTGACGGCATAGCAGGCGCGCTGCAATTTTACCAGGGCAATGTCGTCAAAGCCCCCGACGACACGCTGGTAACCCTCAACCAGATTCATCCGATTTATGTCCAGTTCGGCGTGCCGGAACAATTTCTGCCGCAAATCAGGAAGGAGATGCGGGAACACACGCTGAAGGTCGCCGCGACGTTCGACAACATGGAGGGGCCGCCGCCGCAGGGCGAACTGACGTTCATTGACAACGCCGTGGACGAGAACACCGGCATGATCCAGCTCAAGGCGACCTTCCCCAATGAAAACAGCGCGCTGTGGCCGGGACAATTTGTGACCGTGGCCCTGACGCTGTCGGAGTTGACCAACGTCGTCGTCGTGCCGTCGCAGGCGGTGCAGACGGGACAAAACGGCGAATACCTCTATGTAGTCAAATCGAACCAGACTGACCAGACCGTCGAAGAGCGGCCGGTGGTCATCGGGGTTGCGCATGACGGCGTAACGGTCATGGCCAAAGGGTTGAAGGCCGGCGAGATGGTGGTGACGGATGGACAAATGCGGCTTGCACCCGGCGCAGTCGTCAGTATCAAGAGCGCCAACACGTCCACCAACGCGCCATGAGCATTCCGGCTGTTTTCATCCGGCGTCCGGTAGCGACCTCGCTGGTCATGTTCGGCATTTTGCTGTTCGGGCTGGTCGGTTATCGGCTGCTGCCGGTGAGCGATTTGCCGAGCGTGGATTATCCGACCATCAACGTTTCCGCGAGCCTGCCCGGCGCCAGCCCCGAAACGATGGCCTCCGCCGTCGCTACGCCGCTGGAAAAACAATTCTCCACGATCCCCGGCGTGGATTCCATGTCTTCGGTCAGCGCGCTGGGCAACGCGCAGATCACGCTGCAATTCACACTGGACCGGGACATTGACGCCGCGGCAGCGGATGTGCAGGCGGCCATTGCCAAGGCCGCGCGGCAGTTGCCGCCGAACATGCCCACGCCGCCGACCTACAACAAGGTCAATCCGGCGGACGCCCCCATTCTCTTCCTCGCCATGTCGTCGCCGACGCTGCCGCTCTCGGCCGTCGACAATTACGCGGAGAACCTGCTGGCGCAGCGCATCTCGATGATCAACGGCGTGGCGCAGGTTTCCGTTTATGGTTCGCAGCAATACGCCGTCCGCATCCAGGTGGATCCGAACAAGCTCGCGGCCTACGGGCTGGGCATTGACCAGGTCGAATCGGCGGTGGAGGCGGGCAACGTGAACCAGCCGCTGGGCGTCCTTTACGGCAAGCAACAGGCGTTCACGGTGCAGGCCAACGGCCAGTTGGAAAACGCCGCGGCATTCCGCCCGATGATTGTCGCGTATCGCAACGGCGACCCGGTCCGGCTGGAGCAGCTCGGCCACGTGCTCGACAGCGTGCAGAACGACAAGGTCGCCGCCTGGTTTTGCACGGGAACCAACACCACCCGCGCCATCATTCTGGCCATCCAGCGCCAGCCGGGCGCCAACACCGTGGAAGTGGTGGACAGCATCAAAAAACTGCTGCCGCAGTTCCGCGAGGTGATTCCGGCGGCGGTGCACCTGGACGTGCTTTTCGACCGTTCGTTGTCCATCCGCCAGTCTGTGCGGGACGTGGAAGGCACGCTCTTTCTGGCCGTGTGCCTGGTGGTCATGATTATTTTCGTTTTCCTTCGTAACGTGTCAGCAACTCTCATCCCCAGCCTCGCGCTGCCGATGTCTATCATCGGCACATTCGCCGTCATGGCGTTGCTGGGTTACAGCCTTGATAATCTTTCACTCATGGCGCTCACGTTGTGCGTCGGCTTTGTGGTGGACGACGCCATCGTCATGCTCGAAAACATCGTGCGGCACATGGAAAACGGCGAGCCGCCGATGCAGGCCGCCTTCAACGGCTCGAAGGAAATCGGGTTCACCATCGTTTCGATGACACTCTCGCTGACCTGCGTCTTTCTTCCCGTGCTGTTCATGAGCGGATTGCTGGGCCGCCTGCTGCACGAATTCGCCGTGACCATCATCGTCGCGGTGCTCGTGTCCGGGTTCGTCTCGCTGACGCTGACGCCGATGATGTGCAGCCGGTTCGTCCACCCGGAACACGAACGCCGGCACGGAAAACTCTACAACGTCTTCGAGCGGTTCTTCACCTGGCTGCGCGGCGCTTACGACCGCACCTTGCAGGCGGTCCTGCGGCACCGCTTCGCGACGCTCCTGTTCTCGCTGGCCATTCTGATGGCGACCGCAGTCGTGTTCGTGTGGATGCCGCGCGGCTTTTTCCCCGAAGAAGACACCGGCCAGATTTCCGTTTCCACCGAGGCGGCACAGGACATTTCCTTTGACGCCATGCGGCAACATCAGCTCGAGGCGACGAAAATCATCGCCGCCGACACGAATGTGGACGCCTTCATGTCGTCAATCGGCGCGTCGGGTCCTTCCGCCACGTTGAACCAGGGCCGCATGTTCATGCGTTTGAAGGACCGGTCAGAGCGGAAGCTGGACGCCAACGGCGTCATCCAGGAATTGCGCCGGAAACTCGCGGGGCTGCCCGGCATCAACGTGTTCATGCAAAACCCGCCGCTCATCCGCGTCGGCGGCCGGCCCACCAAATCGCTCTATCAATACAGCCTGCAGGACACCGACGTGAACGAGTTGTTCCAATGGGCGCCGGTGCTGATGAACAAAATGGCAGCGGACAGGGCGACGTTTCAGGACGTGACCTCCGATCTGCAAATCGCCAACCCCCAGGTCAACGTGGACATTGATCGCGACAAGGCCGCGGCGCTCGGCGTCACGCCGCAACAAATTGAAGACGCCCTTTACAACGCCTTCGGCGAAAAGCAATCGTCCACCATTTACACCGATGTGGCCGAATACTGGGTGGTCTTCGAGGTGGAACCGCAATTCCAGCTCGACCCCGACGCGCTCGCGCGGCTTTACCTCACCAGTTCGTTCGCCGGCACCAACAGCGCGGCCAGGTTGATTCCGTTAAGCGCCGTCGCCAAGCTCACGCGCGACCTCGGTCCGGCGACCATTGCGCACGTCGGTCAATTGCCGGCGGTGACGATTTCCTTCAACCTCCCGCCCGGCGTGTCGTTGAGCACGGCGGTTGCCCGGGTGGAAAAAATTGAAAGTGATTTGCACCTGCCCGCGACCATCACCGGCAGCTTCCAGGGCACCGCCGCCGTCTATCAATCTTCCCAACGCGGTCTGCTCGCGCTGCTCGTCATGGCCGTGCTCATCATTTACATCATCCTCGGCATCCTCTACGAAAGCTTCATCCATCCGTTGACCATTTTATCCGGCCTGCCGTCGGCGGGTTTCGGTGCGCTGCTCACGCTGCTGCTGTTCCGCCTGGATTTGAACATTTACGGCTTTGTCGGCCTCCTCATGCTCATCGGCCTTGTGAAGAAAAACGCCATCCTGATGATTGATTTTGCCATCAACGCGCAGCGCGAGCGCGGCAAATCGCCCGTGGATGCCATTCTCGAAGGGTGCCGGTTGCGGTTTCGTCCCATCATGATGACCACCATGTGCGCGCTCATGGCCACGCTGCCCATCGCGCTCGGCCTTGGCGCGGGCGGCACCTCCCGCCGCTCGCTCGGCCTCGCCGTGGTTGGGGGATTGGTCTTCTCGCAACTGCTCACGCTCTACATTACGCCGGTGATTTATCTTTATCTGGAGTCGGCGCACCAATGGTATTTGCGCAAGCACGCCAGACTCGCGGCCGTGCAAGCCGGCAGCCGTCCGGCAGTGGCCTGACCCGGAAGTTTGGAGCACGATTGATCGGGCTACCCGTCAAATTCCGAGGCTGCGGTTTCGGCTGCCTTTGTCAGCCAGAAAGCAGATTCTGCCAGCGAATTTCCACGGGAAGTGAAATCCGGCACCAGGGCGTACGCCCGACGGAATAATTCCAGCGCCTGTGCCGACGCTGAGATTTCGCCCGCGAACGCCAGGCACGGAACGCCGGAATCCCGGCACATGTTTGCGAGGCGGCCCACGCCTTTGCCCATGAACGACTGATCGTCCACGCGGCCTTCGCCGGTCAAAACGAGCTGCGCCGCTTTCATGCGCCGGCCCAGATCCGCGTAGTGCGAAAACACTTCAAATCCGGATTCAAGTTTCGCCTTCGCAAAAAAACTCAATCCAAAACCCAATCCGCCGGCCGCTCCCGCGCCGCGTTCACCGGCGCATTTACATCTGAGTTGTTCCTCGGCGACTGCCGCCAGTCGAGCGAGACATCGCTCGGCCGGTTCAAAATCCTCGGGCCGCAGCCCTTTCTGCGGTCCAAAAACCTGCGTGCAGCCGGATGGACCGAGCAATGGATTTTGCACGTCCACCGCCACCACCAACTCATCAAAGAGAGTCAAGCGTTCCGGCGATTTCAAGCGGGCCAGTTCATGCAAATCCGCCCAACGCTGAATGGCTTCACCCTGCCGGTTGAGGAATTGCCAGCCGAGCGCACGTGCCAGACCAAAACCACCGTCGTTTGTCGCGCTGCCACCGATACCGAGCAGACATCGCTTTGCCCCCGCGTTGGCCGCCGCGTGCAACACCGCGCCAAGACCAAAAGTGTCGAGTTCAAACGGCTGGAATTTCCCCGCTGGCAACAAGGCCAACCCGATGGTGGTCGCTGATTCGACGATGGCGATGCGCGTCTTGCGCTCCCACCACCATTGGGAGATGACCGGCCGATGAGCAGCGTCCACCGTTTCAACCGTTTGAATTTCCGCGCCGCAGAGACGGCCCATCACCTCGCCAAATCCGTCGCCACCGTCGCTTATGGGGAGAAGCTCAAGCGAATCTTGCGCTCTGACTTTCCGCCAGCCGCGGGCGATCGCTTCCGCCGCTGCCGGCGCCGGCAATGTGCCTTTGAATTTGTCCGGAGCGATGAGAACTTTCAGCGCCATGCAGGCACCTGTTAGATCGAAGCGGTCATTGCGTTTCCAGCTTTACTTCAGCCTGGCTGGCCTCGGCCTCCTGCACCTGGGGAATGTCCGTGAATTCGAGCACATTCAAATAGTCCGGCACGGTGGCATCCATGTGCGTTTTCGGCAAGTTCGCCAAATCGAGGCGGTGAACCTCCGGCTCGAACAGCGCAGCGTAAAGCGCGTTGACCGCCATGTTGCCTTTGGCTTGCAGCCCGATGGCGGCCGTGCCTGCTCCGGACACGTTACCCAACACCTGTATGGCGCAGCGGATGTCCCATACCCGCATCCCATCCATCGTCTGGCCGAGCAGCATGAAGCGGCGACGGATTTTGGTAAGCCGTTTTTCGCCGCCCGACCATGCGGCCAACCCAATGCCGCGCGGCGCGAAAAATGCCAGCGCGTGGTGCTGCTTCGTCAATTCGTTCCTTAATTTATCAAACGCGTCGGGCCCGGTCGTGGGCGGGTGCAAGCCGGCCAATTCATTGGTCAATTCACCGCTAAACTCCAAGCCCACCGCGGATAGCAGGTTCGTCCAGCCTGATTGGTCGAGCACCTCAAGTCCGATCCCCCCGGTTGGTCTGGCCGTCGCGTCCTCGACGAGGTAAAGCCGCAATGGAACATCGCGTTGGCTGGTAAAATCCCAGGCACTGAAGCGAACGCCCTCGCGGACGGCGGAAAAGACGCGCTTTGCTTCCGGCGGAGTGACCTCGCCTGGCCAGCCAGTGAAGACCTTGGCGCGCAGTTCAGCCCGGAGTTCTTCCGCCGATTTCTTTTCCGGCCTCGCCATCGGCACGAACGTTGACGCAATGTTCGAATTGATGGAATCCGTCGGCAATGTGGCAAACACTTCCAGTTCCTGCGGCGAGAAGAAATTTTTCGCCGCCGATTCCACCGGCGTTTCCTTGCCCTTGAGATAGCGGTTGAACCAGCGCATCACGGCCAGTTGCAGTTCCGGCGTTTCGTCATGAATGCCCGGCGCAATGACGAGGCCGAGCCGGGTCGGCACGCCGTAGAGTTCGTAAATGTGCCGGACCTTTTCGTAAATCCGCATCGTGCTGTCCAGGTGGAACAGTTGATCGCGATCTGTGCCGCCGATGAGCAATGGGCGCGGCGCGGCGAGGGCGGCGACCTGGGGAAAATCCCAGTGGTAGATGTTCACGAAGAAATTACAGTCACAGTGGCTGTCAATCACACCGTCGAGCATGTGGCTCCGCACGTCGGCCATGCCGGCCAGCGGCGCAGCGACCTTGACGCGGTCGTCAAGCGCGGTAACGGTCCAACTGTAGGCGCCTCCGCCGGAATGGCCGGTGATGCCGATGCGATTGGTATCCACCTCCGGTCGCGTGCAAAGATAGTCCAGCGCGCGGATGCCGAACCACGCTTCGACACCTGCCGGCGTGTAACCGCGCGAGTTCCACCACCACAATCCGTGATCGCGTGTGCCGGTGTGGATGCCCGGAATCTCGCCGGCCAGCACCGTGTCGGCCACCAGGCAAATGTAGCCGTTGCGCGCATACCACGCGCCGTCCCGTTGATAGACCGCTTTGTTGCCGTAGTTGATGCCGTTGGTTTTGAACGACCAGTGGCCGCACTCGTAAAGAATCGCTGGCGCAGGCCGGTCCAGATTGGTAG
>Ga0335081_10018738_pt1 | contig 11191 bp, 8 predicted proteins | sample Lox_Sample_35_FD_206713 | JGI IMG/M metagenome (GOLD analysis project Ga0335081, IMG submission 206713) | Soil microbial communities from Loxahatchee National Wildlife Refuge, Florida, United States - Lox_Sample_3.5 | ecosystem: Environmental > Terrestrial > Soil > Wetlands | place: USA: Florida...
TTGATCGTTCGCACGCCCAGCGCGGCATCGCCGCCCATTCCCGTCAGCACCACTCCCACAGCCATAGGCCCGGCAAACAGCGCCGCCGATTCCATCGTCACATCCGCGCACGGCCGGTAACCGGAGATTCTCGGGCCATCGTCGAGCTGAATTCGTCCCGCCGGTGAAATGCGCAGGTGATGCGAGCCGGGGCATACGTAAATCGTTCCTGGTTCGATTGTTTCCTGATGCACCGCTTCCTTCACCTTCATTCCCGCGCGCTCGGAGAGCTGCTGGCCATACTGCGAAGTGAACGCGGCGGGCATGTGCTGCACCAGCAGAATCGCGGCGGGAAAATCCTTCGGCAGCCGCGGGAGAATCTGCATCACCGTGGCCGGCCCTCCCGTGGAAGCGGCCACCACCACCACGGGGAATTTGCCCGTGGCCTGCAACGCGGGAAGGGAAGGAAGCTGCGGCGCGGGCTGGATCAGCGTTCTGCCGGTTCCCGCCGGATCCATCGAAACCTTTGTCCGCGATGCCGTGCGCACCACCCGCACCTTGGACGCCATGCGGATTTTCTTCAGCAGCTCGTCGCGAACCGTCCCCATGTCCAGATCGATTGCCGCCGACGGCTTGGCCACAAAATCCACGGCGCCGAGTTCCAGGGCGCGCAGCGTGCCATTCGCGCCCTCGCGCGATTCCGAGCTCACCACCACGATCGGCCGGGGATTGCGCGTCATGATGTGTTCGGTGGCCTGCAGCCCGTCCATCACCGGCATGTTGATGTCCATGGTGATCACGTCCGGATGCAACGATTCGGCCTGCGTCACCGCCTCGCGCCCGTCGGACGCCACGCCGATCACCGTCATCTGCGGATCTGTGCCGATGATTCCTCCCAGCACTTTCCGCATGAAGGCGGAGTCGTCAACCACGAGCACCCGGATTTGTGTTCCGTTGCCGCTCATTTCCGTCTATCGCACCGTCACCAGGCGTCCCGCGCGGCTCTCCGCCGCCGATTCGCCGATCAATTCCGCGACCGCCGCAAGCAACTGCTCTTCCTGCACCGGCTTGGTAAGGAACGCTGCGGCGCCTTCCTTGATTGCGCGCTCCTTGTGCTTTGCTCCCGCGCGCGACGTGAGCACCATCACGGGGATTCGCTTTGTGGAGGGATCCTGCCGCAGATGCGCCATCAACTCGTATCCGTTCATGCGCGGCATCTCGATGTCCGTCAGGATCAGGTGGCAGCCGCTCTGCGCCGCCACTTCTGCCGCCTCCAGTCCGTCCGATGCGAGCTTTACGCGGTAGCCGGCCTTCTCCAGCATGCGGCCCACGAACTTGCGCACGCTGATTGAGTCGTCCGTAACCAGCACCACCTTTTCGTCGCGGATCGCGTCCGTCGCTTCGCCCGGGATCGAGCCGGAAGCCACAGCTGCCGCGCCCGGCGCAAACACGCGCGCGATTCCTGCCGCTGCCGGTCCGAGAGCGCGGCGCTCCGGAGCGCCCGCATCCACCAGCCGGTTCAAATCGATCAGCAGGATCAAGCTGCCGTCCGGAGCTATCGTCGCGCCAGGGAACAGTTTCACGCGCCGCAGATACGTGCCCAGGCTCTTGATCACAATTTCGTCTTTGCCCAGCACTTCTTCCACGACGATGCCGATTTGCCGGTTGGCCACGCGCACCAGCACCAGCTTGTAGTAGCCGTTGGCGGCTTCGAGCGGAGGCATTTCGAGCTGGCTATCCAGCCGCACGATTTCCGTGATCAGGTCGCGAACGCGCGTGTACAGCTTGCCACCCACTTCCTCGATTTCTTCCGGCTTGATGCGTCGGATCTCCTCCACCGTCGAAAGCGGAAACGCGAAGGTTGACGTCGAGCAGCGCACAAACAGCGCCTGCGAAATGATCAGAGTCAGCGGCACCTTCAGCGAGAAGAAGCAGCCCGAGCCCTTCTCCGAGCGCACCTCGATCTCACCGTTCAGCGCCGCTACGTTGGCCTTCACCACGTCCAGCCCCACGCCGCGGCCGGCCAGTTCCGTCGCGCTCGAGGCCGTGGAGAAACCCGGATGGAACAGGATGTCGCGCAGCTCGCGCTCGCTCAGCTTGTGCGCCACTTCGGGCGACACCAGGCTGGCCTCGATCGCATGCTCGCGCACGCGATCGTAGTCGATGCCGCGCCCGTCGTCCTGCACGTCCAGGAAAATGTGATTGCCGCGATGGTAGGCGCGCAGCGTGACGTGCCCGCGCTCCGGCTTGCCAGCAGTGCGCCGCTCGTCAGGGTCTTCAATGCCGTGCGCCACCGCATTGCGCACCAGGTGAATCAGCGGATCGGCGAGCTGCTGGATAATGTTGTTGTCCAGTTCGGTCGCTTCGCCTTCCAGCTCAAAGTCCACCATGCGCCCGGTTTCCTTGGCCGCTTCGCGAACCGTGCGCGAAAGCCGCGTGCTCAGGTTGCCAATCGGCACCATGCGCGCCGCCGTAATTTCGTCCTGCAAATTGTGCGCGAGCTTGGTGAACTCGCCGATGTCGCCTTCCACGCGTCCCAGAAATCCGTCGAGCTGCGTGAGCACTTCGTTTACGTCCGCGGAAATTTCCGTCAGCGAGCGTGAGAGGATATTGAAGTCGTCGTAGCGGTCCATTTCCAGATCGCTGAACTCTTCCATCCCGCCGGGTGCCGCGCCGCGCTGCGCCAGCGCGCTGCCGCCGTTCTTCCCGTTGGAGCCGTTTCCATGGCCGTTCCCGTTGCCAAACGGTCCGGCTGCGGAATTTCCGCGCTTGAGCAACTGGAATTCGTGTTTTTCCTGGAAGTCGTCAATCTTCCCTACCAGGCGCGACTTCGAGAAATTCAGCACTTCCACCAGTTTTTCGAGCTCGGCCATGTGGCCAACCATGCGCGTGCGGTTGATCACCAACTCACCCACCGCGTTCATCATGCGGTCCAGGCGGTCCAGCGCGATGCGCACCGATTTGCCGGTCGGCACCGCTGCCGCCGTGCGCCGCTTGGTGGCTGCTGCCGGCGCGGCTACCTCAATCACCGTCTCTGTCGCGGACTCAACCACCGGCGCGGGCGCTTCTGTTGTGGCGGACTCCGTCGCCGTTGGCGCTTCCGCTTCGCGCGGGGCGTAGGGCGCCAGCCGCTCGACGATCGCCTGCATTCCGGCTTTCGCCGTCTCGTCATCAGGCCATTGCCGGTGGATGCTCTTCTTCAGCACGTCCACCGATTCCAGGCACAGGTCCACAACTTCCGGCGTGGCGCGAAGACTGCCGTCGCGAATCCGCCCGACCAGATCTTCCATGCGGTGCGCTACTGCGGAAACGCGCCGCAATCCCACCTGCGCCGCGGAACCCTTGATCGTGTGCATCGCGCGGAACAGTTTGTGCACGTTCTCCGCGGTCACGCCCGACTCGATGGCCAACAGGCATTCCGTTACCGCGCCCAGATGCTCGTCCGCTTCGGGTACGAAGAACTCCAGCACTTCGGCGGGAACTTCCTCATCCTCCGGGAGCGCCTCCGGCGCCTGCGCGTTGAACACCGCCGCGGACTCTTCCACCGCCTGCTCGTAACTCGGTTCCGGCATCACGGCGGGCCGTGCCCCGCTCTCCTGCGCTGCCGGCTGCGCGAACGCGAACGAATACCGCCGCTTGAAGGTATCGACGTCGTCCGCCGTCTCCGTCTGGTCGGCGTAGATCTGCATCAAATCGCCTTCAAGCACGGTAATGGCGTCAGCCAGGAATTCCACCAGCGGGCCGTGCGATTCCGGCGGCAATTCGGCGTGCAGCGCGTACTGGAACACGTGCGCCATGCGCCCGGCGATTTCGCTGAACAGAGGGAAATTCTGCTGCGCCGCGGCGCCTGCCAGCCAGTGCGCGGCCTCGTAGAGCTTTTCCACCTCGTCCCGGCGCGGCGCGGCTTCCTGCACCAGTGACGAGTATTCGCGCAGGAATTGCAGGCGCTCCGAAGCGCTTTCCAGGAACTGGTCCACCGTGAATTGTTCCTGCGCGCTCACAGCGATTTCTCCCCGGCCAATACGGCTGCGGGCTCTTTCGCTACGGCCAGCGGTTTCCGGTAGAGCAGGGAATCACCGTGCCGGCAACTTTCCAGCTTCACCGGGCATTTCGCCAGCGATTCGGCGTGCCCCAGCACCAGATAGCCGCCGGGATTCAGAGTGTCGTGGAACGCGCGGAGCAGCGCGTTGCGCCGCTCCTCCGTGAAATAAATCATCACGTTCATGCAGAAGATCAGGTCCATGCGGCCGGCGTACACGGGCGTCGCCAGGTTCATCGGCGCAAAGCGCACCATCTTGCGGATGCGCGGCCGCACCTGCCAGTGGTCCGCGCCCGCCGCGCGCGTAAAGTGCGCCTCGAGTTGTTCCGGCGAGAGCGCTTCCAGCTCGCGCCGCGGATAAATGGCCTGCTCCGCATGGCGCAGCGCGGACGCGCTGATATCCGTCGCCAGGATTTCGATTTCCCACGCTTCCATGAACATCAGCGCTTCAGCTATGGTGATGGCGATCGAGTAGGCTTCCTCGCCCGTGGCGCACCCGGCGCTCCACACACGCAGCGTGCGCGGGTTCTCCCAGAACTTCCGCGTGTGCATTTCCTTGAGCACTGTATTGCGCAGCGCGGCATACACCGAGGGATAGCGGAAGAACGAAGTTTCCTGCGTCAGTAGCCGCTCGAGCAGCGCCTCGTATTCGAAATTCGACCGGCGCACGCGTCCCAGCAGGTCGCTGGTGTTCGTGATGCCGCGCTCCTGCATGTGCTCGCGAACGCGGGCCGAGAGGAAGCGGTCCCGGGTTTCATCCAGGTGGATGCCTGCCCGGCGTTCCACCAGCGCCCGGAGCTCGTCGAGTTCGATTTCCGTGTTCACGCCTTAGTTCTCGCTTGGTAGAGCGGCCCTCTGCGGTGGGCCGCCTGGCCTCTGTGGACTTGCCGGATTAGCGATGCGCCGCCACGGGCTCGGGCGTGCCCATCTCGGCGGGCATCTCCGCGCGTGCCGGGCAGCGGAACTGGGAAAGCGCATCGTTCAGTTGTTCGGAGAGCTTCACCAGGTGGCCTACGGTGCTTACCGTCTGGCGCGAGCCCTGTGACGTCTGCCGCGTGATGCTGGAGATGATCTGCATGGCATGCGCCACGCCTTCTGTTCCGCGCACCTGCTGCTTGGAGGCCAGCGAGATTTCCTGCACCAGCTCGGCCGACTGCCGGACGACGGAGGAGATGGCTTCCAGCGCTTTTCCGGCCTGATCCGCCAGGCTTGCGCCGCCTTCCACTTCGCGTGTGCCTTCCTCCATCACCACCACCGCTTCGTTCGTCTCCGCCTGGATCGCCTTGATCAGGGCTGCGATGTCTTTCGTCGCGGCGCGCGAGTGTTCAGCCAGCTTCCGGACTTCGTCCGCAACCACGGCGAATCCGCGGCCCGCTTCTCCGGCGCGCGCCGCCTCGATGGCGGCGTTGAGCGCCAGCAGGTTGGTCTGCTCCGTAATGTCGTTGATCACGTTGATGATTTCGCTGATTTCCAGCGAGCGGTCGCCCAGCGACTTGATCTTCTTCGCGCTGGCCTGCACCGACGCGCGGATGCGCTGCATGCCTTCCAGCGTATCGCGCACGGCGCGGTTGCCCTGTTCGGCGGCGTCCAGCGCGCGGCGCGCGGCTTCTGCGCTCGCTTCCGCGTTGTTGGACACCTGCTTCATCGAAACCGTCAGCTCTTCCACGGCCGACGACGTGTTTGTGATTTCGTGGTCCTGCTGCGAGGCGCCGCTGGTCATTTCCTCCGCCGACACCAGGATGCTGTTCACGCTCGCCATTACGTCCATCGCGGATTTGCGCGCTCGCTCGATTACCGTCGTGTAGTTGCCCAGCATCGAGTTCACGCCCTCGACCACGTTGCCCAGCGAATCGGTCGTGCTCTTCGCGCGCACCGTCAGGTCGCCGCGGCCCGCCTGGCTGATCACCTGCAGCAGGTCGGAGATGCTGCGCTGCAAGCCCTCCAGCCCTTCTGGCTTGGCGCTGCCGCCGCCAATGCGCAGCGCGCCGCGGTTCAGGTTCTCCGCGATAAAGCCGAACTCGTTGTCCGCGTGCACTTCCACGCGCGCCTTGGAGTCGCCCGCCGCCATCCGCTCGGAGAATTCCGCAATCTCCCGCACCGGATCCAGCACGCGCGACCCGAGCAGGCGCAGGCAAAGCACGCCGGTGCCCAGGCACAGCACGATGGCGATCAGCAGTTCCGTCGCCGCCGTGCTGGGCAGCGCGGTAAAGTCAAACGGCGCTGCTCCGTTCGATCTCGCGCCGGCGCCGTAGCTCAAACCGAGCACGGCCACCAGCGCGGCAAATACCCAGAACGTGAGCATCCACACCGTATTCGACAGACGACCTCTCATGGCTTCCTCCAAACTCCTCGTTCGAATTCGTTCAAATTACCGGGACCGGATAAACCTCGAGCAACCTGCGCAAATCGATGGCCAGCGCCAGACGGTCGTCGTGGCGCAGCATGCCGCAGCAGTGGGGAACGTCGGGCGGCGCTTCATCCAGCAGCGCATCTGGCCCGAGCGTGTACGTGCCGATCACCTCGTCCGACGCGATGCCCAGACGCAAATCCTCGTCTCCGCCTTCACCGCGTATCGTGGTCACCACCACATGCTTGGGCAGCAAGCCTGGACGCCGCCCTTCCGTAAACGCGATATCAATCACCGCCACAATCGAGCCGCGAAGGTTGAATACGCCCATCAGAAAGGGAGGACCCAGCGGCACTCGCGTCACCCGCGGCCAATCCACCACCTCTTCCACGTCCAGCACCGTCAGCGAAAATCGCTCGCGGCCCGAGCGGAACACGCAGTACTGCTGTTCGTTCGCTGGCTCTGCGGCGGCGGTGGCTTCCTCGTTCGAATAGATCACCAGGAACTCGCTGCCGCTTGCTCCGTTATTGGGTTCGTCTGCCATCGCTCCTTGCTTCCGCTGCTTCTCGTCCCGCGCCTCTGCGGGCGGCGCCTATCTACCTGTAAGTGCAACCCTGGGGCCAAGCGCGGGCCCCGCCGTCCAATTTTGAGATTCCCGTAACAATATTCAGATTCATAGAGTTACATGAGTTCGGCCGATGTGCGCGCCTCAGCCAGCAGTCCCGACTCCTCGTCCTCTGTCTCACTTTGAGATGGCTTCTCAACCAGCTGCAGCTCGCTCGCCAGCGATGAGAATCGCTGCACCATCTCGTTCATTCTCAGGATCATGCGGTGCAGGGTGCGCACCCGCTCGAGCGACTCGCCGCGAAGCCCGGTCGAGTCCAGCAGCAGCAGGTCGGCATTGCCCAGCGCGGAGGTCAGCGCATTATTCAGCGCTGGACGCATCTCCAACATGTACCGTCCGAGCGAAGCCCGCCGCTGCAGCACCTTCGAAACATTTTCGGCCGAGTCGGCGCGGCGCTGTGCGGCAACCCGCTTCAGAATCTGCGCCCCGACCAGGACCACCACAGTCACCCAGTCGTTCTGCCGTTGCAGCACGAGGCCGGCGGGATGGCACGCCTGCACCTCGGTTGCTTCGCGTTCGTTTTCCACCACCGTGAGCACCGCGGCTCCCGCGCTGCCCAGCGACTCGAGCAGGCTCGCCGCGCGGTGCGACGCCAGCGGTCCCAGAATCAGCAGGTCGTACGCCGATGCGCTAGCCGGATTCCACAAATCGCTCGAAACCTGCGTGAGCGCGGGCACGCGAGACTCGGTCTGCCACCGGGCCGTAAGCTGACGGCCGAACTCCGGCTCGTCGGTAACGATCAAAAGTGAGTGTGTTTCCACGGGGTCCTCTGACGGATTGCTCGGCGATGGCTAGACGCGCAGGTCGCCGGCCTGCTCCACAAACGCCAGCAGCCGCTTGGCGGTCATCGCCAGATTCACGGCGCCTTCCGTTTGCTTTGCGCTCTTTGCTTTTTCCACTGCGCCCTGCAGCCGGTTCATTTCGTTGGCCGCCAGGCTCAGCGCGGATGCCAGCCGTGCGCGATTGCCCTTCGCCACATGACCTTCCAGTGCGGCAGCCAGCAGCGCGCGAACCACCACGGCGCGGCGGATGTCTTTTGCGGTCGGGCTGTTGTCGCTCACAAACGCGGCAACCTCCCACGACGAGAGCAGCAGCTTGACGCCTTCCACGTGGATCGTGCTCATCGAGCGGCTGCGGTCACGCGGCGCGGCAATAAGCTGCTCCCACACTTTCTCCGAGCAGTTCTCCACGTCTGTTTCCGTGATTTCCTGCGGCATTGTCGCCGTCCCGTTTGCCGGTGCAGCCGGCGCGGCCGCCGTGCGCGCGGGCTCGGCAGCCTTCGGCGCTGCGGGCGCGTTCACGATCGGAGCCAGCGGTGCCAGCGGAGGCGGCGGCGCTTCCGTTCCTGCATCCGCCACGCGGAACGTCGCTGTGCGCGGCGCTTCCTTCGCCGCCGCGGTCTTGCTCACGTTTACGGATTTTGCCGGTGGCTCTGCCAGCGCCAGCACGGAGCGGAACGCCGGGCGCGGCGGAGTCGAGCCGCGATGCGAATGTTGCGGCTGTCCCACGCGGGGTCCCGGATTGAGTTGCACCGAAAGGTCGTTCTCCGGTTCTTTTTCTTCGTCCTGTGTTTCCTCCGGCTCTTGTTCGGTGAAGGGAAGCAGCTCGGGCGCTGGCGCCATTCCCTGCAGTTTCTCCAGGTCCGGCTCCGCTTCGTGCGCTGCCTTCGCTGCCACGCCCGCCATCGCGGATTCTGCAGACGCGCGCAGCGCAATAAGCCGCTCCAGCATTGTGGGAATCGAATACTCGCTGAACTCCGCGCGGAACGGATGTTTCCAGTCGCTGCAGATCCGGTGCAGCTCGGCCACCGGCTCCGCTGCACTCAACCCCGCGCCGCGGCAATCCACTTTCGTGATTCCGCAGCCTTCGATCTGGCACAGCGCGTCGCGCGTGGCACGCAGGTCCGCGTGCGACAAGCGGATGAACGAACGCCGCAGCAGATAATTGAACCGGCAGAACGCCACCAGCGATTCCGGGCGGTAGAACGCGTCGCCCAGGCCGTCCTTGATCTGGCGTCCGTGCTCCAGCAGCTTCGAATGCAGCAGCTCGGCCAGGCTTCCCGCCGACCGCGCCGCGTCTAGTATCCCTTCCAGCGGTTGCAGTTCTTCAGGAGTTATCGGTGAAACCGTTCCCAGGATCGGTCGCAGCACCTGCGCCGTGTCCGCATAGGAGACGTCGCGCGTAGCCACGTTCTGCGGCGCTGTAGCCGCGAAATACTGCACGATCACAAAATCCACTTTGTTGCGATCCGATGGTTTCTTCGCCGGCTTGCGCAGCAGGCGGATGGCAAACGCGCGCAGGTTTTTCTCCGCCGCCGCGTAGTTCGCCTGCAGGAGCTGCCGCACCTGGTTCACGGCCGTCTGTTCGTCCATCTCGTCGAACCACGTGCGCGCGGCGCGCAGGATCTCCTCGCAGCGGTCCGGCCCGGTCAGGTCTTCCAGCCGGCACGGCGGCCCGCTCAAATTGAACTGCTCCGCCATCGCCCGGTACACCGGGAAGACGAGCTGCGCCTCGATCCACCGCTGCGGAGGCGCCTCCGTCTTTTCCGTCGCCGGTATCGTCAGGGTTGCGCCACCCGTGGGCGCGGTGATTTTTGTGCTCATGGCTTGATGATCCAGTTGCTCACAGGATTCAGGAACCGGGCGGCGATTGCCTTTCGGCGGCCGTCGTACTGCACGGCCACCACACTCGCTTCGGCCTGTAATGAGCTGTCGGAATTTTCGATATGAATGCGGTCCTCAAACTCCAGCGGAAGTACAGACTCAAACAAGACTTCTCGTGCCGTTCCAAACTCGATCACCGTGCGTTCTGCCAGCGCCCTCACGTCTCCTCTGAGCGCCGTCACCCGCACGGGAATCCGCACCGCCATCGCTTCCGGAAACAGTGCCGCCAGCACGCCGGCGGCGGATGATTTCAAAGTAGGACTTGCGACCGCTTCTTTCTGTGCCACTGCGTTCCTGCCTCGCGCACGCCGGCGCTGCGCGTTCCTGCGCCTGCGGCCTGCCGTCGCCCCCCAGGCACAACTGGCCCGGATGGAATTCGGCCGGAAGGGATAAAGCACGACCCCGGCCAAACCTTGGCGCTCACGCGCCGCTTTTAACCCTTGTGTTTTTAGTGGCTTGGCGAGTTCTTGATTATTGGATTCCTGCGGCTGTCTCACCTTGACACGCCTGCTGTCTCAGCGGACCAAGTCCCAGTCTCATTCCGAACAGGCAGGCGGGGGCGCGGGGACCTACTGTTTTTGGAGTAGCGCCTCGAGGAAGGCGTAATTCTCGCCCCGGTCCCAGTCCTGCGGACCAATCACCTTGCGGGCGATCTTTCCGTTGCGGTCGATGATGTAGGTCTCTGGGAAGATTGTGGTCCCGTACTCGAGGTTCACCTTTTTCTCGGGATCGCGCCACGTCGGAAAGCTCACGTTCTGCTCGCGAAGGAATTTCAGGTACGGCTCATCGGTGTCGTCTACGTCCACTCCGAGCACCACGCCGCCTTGCGGCGCAATCTTGGCGTGCAGGCGGTTGAGTGCGGGCGTCTCTTCCACGCATGGCGGGCACCACGATGCCCAGAAGTTCAGCACCACCACCTTGCCGCGCATGTCCGCGATCTGCATCGGCTTCCCGTCCAGCGTGAACGAAAACGCTGGGGCTGTTTTGCCGGCCATCGTTGGCTCGCCCTGCCGGATGAGCGGCGTAAAGAAGAGAAACAGCACGCCTGCGGCGCTCGCCAGCACTAGCCCGTTAATGGCGTTTCGAATCACAGCGTCTCGCGTCACATCGTATATTATAGTCCCTACACGTCGGTGCTGTGCCGTACGTCACAAATGAGCGCCCCCACCCCATCCGCCATTACCGCCATCGTCCCTGCGCGCAACGAGGAGCAATCCATCGAGACGTGCGTGCGTTCGCTCGCCGCGCAGCCGGAAATTGCCGAAATCCGTGTAGTCAACGACGGCTCCTCCGACCGCACCGCCGAAATCCTCGCTCGCCTCGCCGCTGAAATCCCTCGGCTCCACGTGATCGATGCCGGCCCGCTTCCCGATGGCTGGGTCGGCAAAAATCACGCTGCATGGCTCGGAGCACAGGATTCCACGACCGACTGGTTGCTCTTCACCGATGCAGACGTCCGCCACCTCCCCGGCTCCGCCGCCCACGCACTCGCCAATGGCGAATTGCGAGGCGCCGCCCTGGTGTCCTATTCCCCCCAA
>Ga0335081_10018739_pt1 | contig 11191 bp, 3 predicted proteins | sample Lox_Sample_35_FD_206713 | JGI IMG/M metagenome (GOLD analysis project Ga0335081, IMG submission 206713) | Soil microbial communities from Loxahatchee National Wildlife Refuge, Florida, United States - Lox_Sample_3.5 | ecosystem: Environmental > Terrestrial > Soil > Wetlands | place: USA: Florida...
TCTCGGACGCGCTGGGCCATCAGGTCAGGCTCGAACGAGCGCGGGCGGGCGTCAAGTCGAAGGCCGAGATCGATACCAGCACCATCTTCGGCGACGTCCCGGTCGAGCAAATCTTCCCCAACTGGACGGCCGCGACGATGCCGGACGTTTTCAAGTTGCCGCTGGGCACGTTCTTCGACGAAGCCACGGTTCACGTTTTGGCCAGTGGCACACTCGAGCATATTCGCGGGCTTAGCCCGAAAGGCACCGTCATCGATCCGCGCCGCTATCGCCCCAACATCTTTATAGAGACGCTCCCCGAGTTCACCGGCTTCGTTGAAGACGCCTGGTGCGGCCGCGTCCTCGAAGTTGGCGAGGCGCTGCGGATCGTCGCGATGAAGCCCGCGCTGCGCTGCGTCATGACCACCCATCGCCAGAGCGACCTGCCACGCGACCTCGGCGTCCTGCGAACCGTGGCGCAACATCATGCGGCGAAGGTCGGAGTGTTCGCCTCGATCGGGTCGGCCGGTACGGTTCGGCTCGGCGATCCAGTATTTATCACGGACTAGGGCGCGCTCGATTTCGCTCGCCGGCCTCGGTCGATCGGTCAAAGCGGGAGCCTCGGCCATCACAGTGGCCGCTTTGGGTTCCATCAACAGTATTGTGGAGAGAAGCGGAGCGCGGCTCTTGCGGCCTGGCGCGATTGAAACGACGATCGTTGCCAGTTCCATGCTTGATGGGTTCAACGATGCCGCAGGCTCGCCGCTTAATCCGCTCGCCCCGCGCATTTGAACGGCTTTGCGCCGCCCGCGCCTGGCTGGAATCGATACCCGCCGGAAGCGAAGCCTTGATTGTCGAATCCGGTTGGGAGGCGGCTGACGATCTGGTGCGGGGTCTGGCCGGCGAGCGGCGCGGCTTGTTCGCGATCCATCGGCTGACGCTGAATCGGCTGGTCGGCTTGCTCGCAGCGGAAGAGCTAGCCCGAGCCCAGGTAATACCGGCCGGCGGTCTGGCGTCCGAGGCGGTGGTCGCGCGTGCCGTCTATCGGCTGAAGGCGGCGGGTGCGATTCCATACTTCGAGGCGATCGCCGAGCGGCCCGGCTTTCCGGCCGCGATGGCGCTCACGCTCGAAGAGCTGCGCCTCAACCTGGTGACGCCGGAGCGACTCGAAGCGGTCGGCGATATTGGCCAACTGCTCGGTACGATCCTGGTTCAGTTCGAGGCCGAACTCGCGGATGCGGCCCTGATCGACCGCGCCGGGATGTTCCGAATCGCGAGCGCGGCCGCAAGCCGCGAACCGGCGCCGCGCTTCGTCGGGATTCCCATCCTGCTGCTCGACTTGCCTGTCACCAGCCTCTGCGAGCGCGACTTCATCGCCGCGCTCGCCGCCCGCGCACCCAACCTCCTGGCCACGGTTCCCAGTGGAGACCGTCGCGGCGAAGCACACCTGGAGAGCGCTCTGGGAGTCGCCGTCGAGGCAGCCGAGGCCGATTCGTCACGCGGCGGCGGAGACTCGCTTTCGCGGCTCCAGGATTATCTATTCGAAGACTCGACGCCGCCCGCACGCGAGCTCGATCAGGCGACGGTTACGTTCATGTCGGCGCCGGGTGAGAACCGCGAATGCGTCGAGCTGGCCCGGCGGATTCAGGCGGAAGCGCGCAATGGCGTCCCGTTCGATCGAATCGCGATCCTGTTGCACGCGCCGACGCAGTACACGCCTCATCTCGAGGAGGCGCTGCGGCGGGCCGATATACCCGCCTACTTCGCGCGCGGAACCGCGCGGCCGGAGCCGGCCGGACGGGCGTTGCTGACGCTGCTGGCGTGCGCCGCTGAGAAGCTCTCCGCACGCCGCTTCGCCGAATATCTGTCGCTGGCGCAGGTTCCTGAAGCGGTCGCGCACGCGGTCCAACGCCCCGAAGCCGGTGCCGCGCGGTTCGTCCCCGCCGACGTGGAGCTGATACCGGTCGCGCTGAGCGGCGACCTCGAACCGCCGCCGGCGCCGGCGGAATTTCATGCTATAGGCGCCGACCCGGTACCGGTGGTCGAGGGCAGCCTGCGCGCGCCGTGGAAATGGGAGCAGCTTCTGGTTGATGCCGCGGTGATCGGCAGTCGCGAGCGCTGGAAGAGGCGGCTTGACGGGCTTGAAGCCGAGTTCGGAAAAAAACGCGACGCGCTCGAGGACGATGAGACGCGCGCCGCCTTCTACGACCGCCAGCTCGTCGATCTGGCCCATCTCAAGGAGGTCGCGCTGGCGCAGATCGCGGCGCTGGACGCGTTGCCCAAGCAGGCGCTGTGGGGTGAATGGCTGCGTCATCTGCGCGCGCTGGTGGAGCTGGCGATTCGCGACCGCGAACCGGTGCTGGCCGCGCTGGCGGAACTCGAACCGATGGCGCCGGTGGGTCCGATCGGCCTCGACGAAGTTCGCCTGGTGCTCGCGAACCGGCTCGGCAGGCTCACACTCAGGCCTAATCGGCGGCGCTACGGCGCGGTGTTCGTCGCGCCGCCCGCCCTCGCGCGAGGGCTCAGCTTCGACGTGGTGATGGTGCCGGGCCTGGCCGAACGGATCTTCCCACCCCATCCTGCCGGACGAAGTACGCAGGCATCTGAGCGCGGAACTGACCACCCAAGACAATCGCGTCGCGGCCGAGCGGATGGCGCTTAGGCTCGCGGCCGGCGCCAGCCGCCGCAAGCTCATCCTGTCCTATCCGCGAATCGATCTCGATCAGGGCCGCCCCCGCGTGCCGTCCTTTTACGCGCTCGAAGTCCTGCGCGCGGCGGAGGGCCGTCTGCCGGGGTTCGAGGAGCTGGCGCGCCGGGCCGGGGCCGAGGCCTCGATCCGGCTGGGATGGCCGGCTCCCGCCGAGGCCGAGGACGCGATCGACGACGCCGAATTTGACCTTGCCTTGCTCGACGGCCTGGTCGCCGCCGATCCTGAAACCACCGCCGGCGCCGCTCATTACCTGCTTGAGGCGAATCCTCACTTGGCCCGCGCCCTGCGCACGCGGGCACGGCGATGGCTGCGTCGCTGGAGCCCGGCCGACGGCCTGGTCGATCCCGATTCGGCCGCACTCGCGGCGCTCGCGCGCCATCGCTTCTCCGCGCGCTCCTATTCGCCGACGGCGCTGCAACAATTCTCCGCATGTCCGTATCGCTTCCTGCTCTACGCCGTCCATCGGCTCGAACCGCGCGAGGAGCCGGAAGCGATCGAAATTATCGATCCACTGACGCGCGGCGCGCTGTTCCACGAAGTACAATTTGATTTGCTCACCGAATTGAAGCGCGCCGGCTCTCTGCCGCTCGCGCATGCGAACCTATCGGACGCGCTTGAGCGGATGGAAAAAATTCTCGATGAGGTCGCGGACCGCTATCGAGACGAGCTCGCGCCGGCTATCGGCCGAGTGTGGGAGGACGGTATCGCGTCGATCCGCGCCGACCTGCGCGAATGGCTGAGGCGCGCGGCTGAGCAGACCGACGGATGGTGCCCCGAGCGCTTCGAGCTATCGTTCGGCTTGAGCGAGCGGGCGCAGGCCGATCCGGCGAGCTGGCGCGAGCCGGTAGCGGTCGCGGGCGGCCTGCAGTTGCGCGGCTCGATCGATCTGATCGAGCGTCATCCGCGTGGCGTGCTCAGGGTGACCGACCACAAGACCGGCAAGACCGTGGCGGACAAAGAGGTGGTGGTGGGCGGCGGCGCGATTCTTCAGCCGCTGCTCTATGCGCTCGCGACGGAGAAGATTCTTGGCCCACCGGTCGAGTCCGGACGGCTCTACTACTGCACCTCGGCGGGCGGCTTCGAGGAGCGGACGGTCAACCTCGACGCCGCCGGACGCGCGGCGATTGAGAACGTGATCGGGATCGTCGGCGGCGCCCTCGACCAGGGCTTCCTGCCCGCGACGCCGGCAGCGGGCGAATGCCGCTATTGCGACTATCGGCCGGTGTGCGGCCCGTACGAAGAACAGCGCGCGTCGCTCAAGCCCAAGGCCCGGCTCGCCGAGCTCAGGCGGTTGCGGGAGATGCCATGACGATTGCCGACCAGAGCGCGCGCGACCGGATCGCCAACGACCTCGACATCACGCTGCTGATCGAGGCCGCGGCCGGGACCGGCAAGACCACTGCCCTGGTCAGCCGGATCGTGGCGGCGGTCGGCTCGGGCCGCGCGACCCTGGATCGGATCGTCGCCGTCACGTTCACCGAGAAGGCGGCAGGCGAGCTCAAGCTGCGGCTGCGGAGCGAAATCGAGCGCGCCCGCCAGGACCCGGACGCGCCGGCTGAACGGCGCGCGCTGCTTCAAGCGTCGCTGCCGCATCTCGAACAGGCGCGGATCGGCACGATTCATTCGTTTTGCGCCGATCTGCTGCGCGAGAAGCCGGTCGAGGCCGGCGTCGATCCGCTGTTCCAGGTCGCCGCGGAGGACGAAGCGGGCGCGCTGCTCGGTCGCGCCTTCGATCGCTGGTTCGAAGCCGCGTTGGCCGAACCTCAATCCGGTGTTCGCCGTATCCTGCGCCGGCGCGAGTCACAGCGCGACGGTCCGCGCGCGATCCTGCGCCGCGCGGCGCGCGAACTCTGCGAGTGGCGCGATTTCGACAGACCCTGGCGCCACGAACCATTCGCGCGCGAGACCGAAATCGACGGCTTGATCGCGGAGCTCCAGGCGGTCGGCGACCTCGCTGATGCCGGCGACCCAGACGACTGGCTCACCCAGTCGCTGGCCGGGATTCGACGCTTCGCCCGCGAGGCCACGCGGCTGGAGACAGTGCGCGGCCGCGACTATGACGCCTTGGAAGCCCAACTGCTGGAGTTGCTGAAGGGCGGCTTCAGCAAGTACTGGCGATGGCGTGGCTATGGACCGAGCTTCGGTGATCTGGCGCGCAACGACGTAATCGAGCGGCGCGACAATCTGCACGAACGCCTCAAGCGGTTTCGCGAGGCGTCGGGCGCGGACCTGGCGCCGATGCTGCGCGAGGAGCTATGGCCGGTGGTCGATTCCTATCAGGAACTCAAGCGGCGCGCCGGCAAGCTCGACTTCATGGACCTGCTGCTGGTCGCGCGCGACTTGATCCGCGACAACCCGACTGTGCGCGCCGATTTGCAGCGCCGCTTCACCCATATCTTTATCGACGAGTTCCAGGATACCGATCCGCTGCAAACCGAAGTCCTGCTGCTGCTCTCGGCCGACGACCCCGCCGAAACCGATTGGCAGCGCGTGCGCCCGGTCGCGGGAAAGCTTTTCATCGTCGGCGATCCGAAACAGTCGATATACCGCTTTCGCCGCGCCGACGTCGCGCTCTACCAGCGCGTCAAGCGCCAGCTAATCGAATGCGGCGCCGCGCTCGACCATCTGACCGTGAGCTTCCGCGCCGTGCCACGGCTTCAGCAGATGGCGAACGCGGCCTTCGCGCCGCAGATGGTCGAATCCGCCACCCAGGCGGCCTACGAACCGCTCAATCCCTGGCGCGCCGACCATGAAACCCAACCCGCAATCGTTGCTCTGCCGGTGCCCGCTCCCTATGGCGACTTCGGCAAAATCGTCGATTGGCGAATCGACGAATCGCTTCCCGACGCGATCGCCGCCTTGGTGCACTGGCTGGTTGCGCAAAGCGGATGGACGGTGACCGAGCGCGATCAGCCCGAGGCGCGCAAACCGATCGCCGCCCGCCAGATCTCGATCCTGTTCCGCCGCTTCAACGCCTTTCATCGCGACGTCACTCGCCCCTACGTGCGGGCGCTCGAGAACCGCCGCATCCCGCACGTGCTGGTCAAAGGCAGCTCGTTTCACGAGCGCGAGGAGGTCGAGGCGTTGCGCAACGCGCTCGGCGCGATCGAACGGCCGGGCGACGAGCTCAAGGTTTTCGCGGTGCTGCGCGGGCCGCTGTTCGGCTTCTCGGACGGCTCGCTGCTGGCGTTTCGCGAGAGTATCGGAAGCCTGCATCCGTTTCGCAAGCTGCCACAAGATCTGACCGCGGACCTTGCTGAAGTGGCCGGCGGGCTCGCGGTCTTGCGCGAGCTTCATCGCGGGCGCAACCGCCGTCCGATCGCCGACACTATCTCGCGCCTGATGGCGGCGACGCGGGCCCATGCCGGATTCGCGATCTGGCCGACCGGCGAGCAGGCGCTCGCCAACATCCTGCGGATGATGGACCAGGCGCGGCGCTACGAGGCTCGCGGCGAGGGAACTTCGTTCCGCGGCTTCGTCGATCAGCTCGAGGCCGACGCCGAAAACGGTGAGGCGGGTGAGGCTCCAGTGGTCGAGGAGGGCACCGAGGGCGTGCGGCTGATGACGGTGCATAGCGCCAAGGGACTCGAATTTCCGATCGTCATCCTCGCCGATATCACCCGCAACGAGACCGCCGGCGAGGCCCAGCGCTTCGTCGATCCCGGCCGCCGCCTGTGCGCGCTGCGGCTGGCAGGATGCGCGCCGCGGGAACTGCTCGACAACAACGAAGCCGAACTCCGCCGCGATAGCGAAGAGGCGGCGCGCCTGCTCTACGTCGCCGTAACGCGGGCGCGCGATCTGCTGATGGTGCCCGTGCTCGGTGATCAACGCCGCGAAGGATGGCTCGGGAAGCTCAACGACGTGCTTTATCCCGAGCCCGGCGCGCGGCGCTCGCCGCTCTCGCGCCAGCCGCCCGGATGTCCCGCGTTCGGTGACGATTGCGTCAAGGTGCGGCCCGCCAAGGCGCCGCTGAAGGAAAAGGGCGTCGCGCCCGGACTCCACCGGCCCGCCGCGGGAGATCATCAGGTGGTATGGTGGGACCCGTCGATTCTCGACCTCGACGTCCAGGAAACGATGGGTCTTCGGCAATCGAAGCTCTTGGCGGCAGACGAAAGCGGCGTCAAGTCCGAGAGCGGCATCCGGCGCTACAAGAGCTGGTGCGAACGGCGAGCGGCCTCGATCGCCGCCGGCACCGTCCCAACGATACGCGTTGAGACCGCGACTCGATTGGCGGCGCGGGCAAGCGAGTTGCACTTATCGATTCCGGAAGCGGATGACGTTTCCGTGGAAGAAGTCGCGCGCGAGGCCGGCCGGCCGCACGGCACGCGCTTCGGCACGCTCGTCCATGAGATCCTGCTGAGCGTGGCTTTCGATTCGGAGCGCGAGACGATCGCGCGGGTAGCGGCCTTTCGCGGGCGGATTCTTGGCGCGAGCGGCGATGAGTTTTCCGCGGCGGTCGAGGCGGTCAGCAGGGCGCTCACGTCATCGGTGATGACGCGGGCGCGCGAAGCTGGGGCCGCGCGGGTTCGGCGCGAATGCTCGGTTCTGGTACGACTCGAAGACGGCACGCTGGTCGAAGGCGTGGCCGATCTGGCGTTTACCGAACGAGAAAACGCTCCTTGGACGGTAGTCGATTTCAAGACCGATCTTGAAATCAGCGGACGAATCGAGGAATACCGAGCACAATTGGGTCTCTATCTGCGTGGTATCCGCGAGAGCACCGGCGTGCCCGCCCGCGGCGTGATCCTCTGGACGTAGTTTCGAGCGCGAACTCGATCGCGGTCAGCTCGCCAGCTTCGGTTTTCGCGGGCTCAAGCGGCGCGAAACTTTTGCAGTATCCTGGCGGTCGCTTGGTCGTTCTCCATGCGGACGAACTCGCGGCGAATCCAATGCGCCACCCCGAACCATCCACCGGCCCCGATCCAAATATAGGCGACGAATGGACGGCTGGTGACGTTCAGCACGGCTACCAGTACAGACGCGATTATCAGGCCCGCCAGGAAAGAGCCCACCATCCATCCGGTCATGCGCACCGCCGGCAAAACCGGCTCGGATTCTTCCAGCAGGCGGCGGAAGGTATCCGGCCGCAGCAGCACGTAACCCCACAATTCTTGTACCGCCACGCCACCCGCACAAAGAGCAAAGCCTATCGTCAGCCTCTGCGCTATCGGAAGCGCTCCAACCGGCGTCAGCATCGCCACCGTCAGGTACAAGAGCCCAGCCGATAAAAAGGCCGCGGACGCGACCCACAATTCGCGCGCGTTGGCCTCGCGATCGAGCACCGAATATACGAAGATCGCTCCCGGCTGCGGGGCGCACGTCCGTGACCGGCGTGTTAGCAGCGCCAAGCCGATCAGCAACAGAGCGAGTGCCGCCGTACACTTGCCGGCCGCCTGCCGCACTGCCAAAGCCAGCAGCTGGTCGCCCGCAAGATTCGCGCGCGAGAGCATCGCGAAGGTCCCGTATGCCAAGCCCGCTACGGCCGACAGGAAGGACAGTGCCGCGGTCCGAGGCGGCGCGATAGCCAGCCAGACACAGGTAATAGCAACCCCGGCGATAACCGGGAACGGTACCCCCACGACACCGGCGCCCAGACACATCAGAAGGATCTGGACGGCTAAGATGCTCAGGCAAACGATCAGGCACATCGCGGCTGCGATTCGGCCTGATAGTGGGGGGCGACGACTCGAAGGCATGGGTTTGGCCGTGCGATCCAAATAAGCAACTGCCGTTCCATCGCAATCCTAGAAAACCACCTCTCGGTGGCCCCGCTTTATGTGTCAGTGCCGAGCTATTGATACAAAAATGCGCCATCGAGTTGAGCGGCGAAACAGCCATTCCGCGCGCTGACAGCCAGCCTGGAGTCATTGGCTAACTTCGTTTTATTAGCTTTCTGCCCCAGGCTTGTGCCTGAGACCTGTATTGGCAACGATCTATCCGGCAATTTTCCATGCAAATAAAGCCATTCTCCATTGTGCTTATATTATTCGAGATTGCGTTTGATTTTCGCGGACACTTAGTAGGATTGCTTTACTTTATAGCCCGCTCTGGATATTATAAGCAGCGGTTGCTGGACAGGTGTGGTGTTCACGGTGACCGCTCTCTTCCATGGCTAATAAACAAGCTTCCGACGCCTACGGCGCTGATTCGATCAAGGTCCTCGAGGGGCTAGAAGCGGTTCGCAAGCGCCCTGGGATGTATATCGGCGACACCGCCGAGCGTGGCCTTCATCATCTGGTTACCGAAATCGTCGACAACTCGATCGACGAGGCGTTGGCCGGACATTGCACCGAAATCAGCGTCACGATCCATAGCAACGACCGGATCACGATCGAAGATAACGGCCGTGGCATCCCGGTCGACATGCATCCGACCGAAAAGCGCTCAGCGCTCGAGGTGGTGCATACCGTGCTGCATGCCGGCGGCAAGTTCGAGCGCCAGGCTTACAAGGTTTCGGGCGGATTGCACGGGGTCGGCGCGTCGGTGGTGAACGCGCTCAGCGAAGAGTTCGAGGTCGAGGTCCATCGCAACGGCAAGGTCTACTACCAGCGCTACGAGCGCGGCGCGCCGCAGACCAAGGTCGAGCAGACCGGCACAACCAAGATCACCGGCACCAAGACCACTTTTTCGCCCGACCCGAAAATTTTTCCCGAGATCAAATTCAAGTACGAGAACATCGCGCGCTACCTGCGCGAGATGGCCTACCTGAACGGTGGCCTCAAGATTCGCCTGCGCGACGAGCGCACCGACAAGCAGGAGGAATTTCACTTCGAGGGCGGGATCAAGGAATTTGTCGAATCGCTCAACAGCGGTAGCGAGGAGCTTCACGACGTCATTGGCTTTAAGGGCGTCCGCGAAGGCGTCGATATCGACTGCGCGCTGCAATGGACCGACGCGATCCACGAGACCCTGTTCAGCTACGCCAATAACATCCATACCATCGAAGGCGGCACTCATCTGTCGGGTCTCAAGTCCGCGCTCACCCGCACCATCAACGCGTATGCGGCCAAGAATAATCTGTTCAAGAACAAAGACATGCGCCTCGAGGGCGACGATACCCGCGAAGGGCTGACCGCGATCATAAGCGTCAAGCTCGGCGAGCCGCAGTTCGAGGGCCAAACCAAGACCAAGCTGGGCAACTCGGAGGTCGAGGGCTTGGTATCGGCGGTGGTCAACGAACAACTGGGTAAATACCTCGAAGAGAAGCCCTCCGACGCCAAGCGTATCGTCGCGCGCGCGATGGAGGCGGCACTGGCGCGGGAGGCGGCGCGCAAAGCCAAGGAATTGGTGCGCCGCAAGGGCGCGCTCGATTCGGGGTCGCTGCCGGGCAAGCTCGCCGATTGCCAGGAGCGCGACCCGGCGCGCAGCGAACTGTTCATCGTCGAGGGCGACTCGGCCGGCGGCTCGGCCAAGCAGGGCCGCGACCGGCGCACCCAGGCGATCCTGCCGTTGCGCGGCAAGATCCTGAACGTCGAGCGCGCGCGCATCGACAAGGTGCTGAGCTCGGTCGAATTGCGCACCATGATTACCGCCTTGGGGATGGGTATCGGCGACGACAAGGACCTCGCCAAGCTCCGCTATCACACTATCATCATCATGACCGACGCCGACGTCGACGGTTCGCACATCCGCACCCTGCTGCTGACCTTTTTCTTCCGCCAGTTCATCGAGCTAATCGAGAGCGGCAATCTTTATGTCGCGCAGCCGCCGCTGTTTCGCGCCAAGAAGGGCAAGAGCGAGCGCTACCTCAAGGACGAGACCGCCCTCGAAGATTATCTGACCGACCTCGGCGCCGACGCCGTCACGCTCGAAGCGGGTGCCGGTAAGAACGCGCGCCAGCTCAAGGGCGCGCCGCTCAAGAGCCTGGTGCGCAAGGCGCTGTTCCACGATCGGATGTTCGAAGCGCTCGAGCGCCGCAACAAGGAGCGCAAGATCGTCACCGCCTTCGCGCGGCTCACGGCCGAAAAAAAGATCACCGCGGAAAGCTTTCACGACGAGAAGTCGGCCAAGGCGATGGTTGAAGCGCTGCGCAAGGAGCTCAAGGACGACGGCCTGGTCGATCGCATCGAGCCCGACGGCGAGGCGAACTACCGGGCGGTTCTCTCCCATCCGCGCAACGGCGCCACTCCGCCCACGGTCGTCGATTCGACGCTCTATCATTGCGGCGAGCTGCGCGAGATCCGCCGCCTGTCGGCCGAGCTCGAAGCCTTCCCCGAGCCCTACAAGCTGGCGGTCGGCGGCGACGAGCAACGCACGGTCGAATCGCTCAAGGCAGTGGCCGACGCGGTGCTGGCGGCGGGCCAGAAAGGGGTCGAGATCCAGCGCTACAAAGGTCTCGGCGAAATGAATCCCGATCAGCTCTGGTCGACGACCATGAACCCGGAGGTGCGTTCGCTGCTCAAGGTTCAACTGGGCTCGCAGGAAGAGGCGGAGGAAATTTTCAAGAAGCTGATGGGGGATCAGGTGGAACCGCGCCGCCTGTTCATCGAGGAAAACGCGCTC
>Ga0335081_10018740_pt1 | contig 11190 bp, 10 predicted proteins | sample Lox_Sample_35_FD_206713 | JGI IMG/M metagenome (GOLD analysis project Ga0335081, IMG submission 206713) | Soil microbial communities from Loxahatchee National Wildlife Refuge, Florida, United States - Lox_Sample_3.5 | ecosystem: Environmental > Terrestrial > Soil > Wetlands | place: USA...
GCTTTCTCGACGCACGACATCGCGACCTTGCGTGGCTTCTGGCTCGGCCGCGACCTCGAATGGCGCCGGGCGCTCGACCTCTACCCCAGGGCCGAAGCCGGCGAGAGAGAGCGCCGCGACCGGCGGCGCGAGCGGCGCCTGCTGCTCGAAGCGCTGATCGCGGCCGATACGCTGCCGCGCGCAGCGGCGCAGCTTCTGCTGCCGAACGACGACAGCCCGGTGTTCGAGCCGGCGCTGACCGAGGCGGTCTACCGCTTCCTCGCAAGGAGCCGCGCGGGCCTCGTCCTGGTGCAGCTCGAGGATGTCCTGGGCGAGATCGAGCAGGCCAACCTGCCGGGTACGGTCGACGAGCATCCGAACTGGCGGCGAAGACTGGCCCTCGCGCTCGACCAGATCCTGGCCGATCCCGAATTTGCGCGGCTGGCGGCGACGGTGCGGGAAGCGCGAGGCGCGCCGTGACCGCGGCGCCGCGCGCCACCTACCGCCTCCAGTTCAACCGCGACTTCACCTTTGCCGATGCGCATGCTCTGGTCGATTATCTCGCCGATCTCGGCATCAGCCACGTCTATGCCTCGCCCTTCCTCAAGGCGCGGCCGGGCTCCACCCATGGCTACGACATCATCGACCACAACCAGATCAATCCCGAGATCGGCAGCAGCGAGGATCTCGCCGGACTCGCCGAGCGGCTGAAGCGGCGCGGCATGGGGCTCATTCTCGACTTCGTGCCGAACCACATGGGCATCGGCGCCAAGGACAATGCCTGGTGGCTCGACGTACTCGAATGGGGCCGCATCTCGCCCTATGCCGAATTCTTCGACATCGATTGGCGGGGCAGCCGGCCCGACCTCGCCGGCAAGGTGCTGCTCGCCGTACTCGGCGCGCCCTATGGCGTCATTCTGGAAAAGGGCGAGATCCGGCTGCGCTTCGACGCCGAGGATGGCAGCTTCAGTGCCTGGTATTTCGATCATCGCTTTCCCATTGCGCCGTTTCGCTATGCCGCTTTGCTCCGTGGCGCCGATCTTACGGGGGAGGTGGGTCATCTTCTGTCGCCGCTTGTCGATGCCTTCGCGAAGCTGCGCGAGCCGCGCGGCAGGCGGCATTATGCTGCGACTCATGCCGAGGGCGGGCGGCTCAAGGCCGAGCTTGCGGCGCTGGCGCAGCGCGAGCCGGCGGTCGCTGCGGCGCTCGCGCATGCCGCTGACAAGCTCAACGGCGAGCCCGGCAAGCCCGCGAGCTGGCGCCGGCTGCATGCGCTGCTCGAAGCGCAGCCCTACCGCGTCGCCTATTGGCGCGTCGCCGCGGACGAGATCAATTACCGCCGCTTCTTCAACATCAACGATCTCGCCGGCATCCGCATCGAGCTGCCGGAGCTGTTCGAGCGCGCGCATCGCCTGGTGCTGACCTTGGTGGCGGAAGGGCGCGTGGAGGGGCTGCGCATCGATCACATCGATGGGCTCTACGATCCCGCCGAGTATTGCGAGCGGCTGCAGCGCGAGGCCGCAGCGGCGGCAAAGCTGCCCACGGGGAGCTTCTATATCGTCGTCGAGAAGATCCTCGCGTCCTACGAGACGCTGCGCGATTGGCCGGTTGCCGGCACCACCGGCTACGACTTCATCCGCGAGGCGGGCGGCCTCTTCATCGACAGCGCCGGCGAGGGCGCGCTGCTGCGCGCCTATCGCCGCTTCACCGCTTCGCGCGAGAAGTACGGCACGGTGCTCCATGCCGGCAAGCGGCGCATCACCGACGTCAACCTCGCCAGCGAGGCCGGCGTCCTCGCCGCCGAGTTCCATGCCCTGTCGCGCCACCATTGGCAAAGCCGGGACTTCACCTTGAACGGCATGCGCGCCGCGCTCGACGAGGTGATCGCCGCCTTTCCCGTCTACCGCACCTATGTCGGCGATGGCGGCGCCTCGGCCGAGGACCGCCGCTACATCGACTGGGCGGTGGCGCAGGCGAAGAAGCATTGGCCGGGAATCGACACCTCGGTCTTCGATTTCATCCATGGCGTGCTCACGCTCGACCTGGCACAGAGCGGCAGCGGCTATGGCCGCGCGGCGGTGCAGCGTGTCGCCATGCGCTTTCAGCAGCTCACTGGTCCGGTGATGGCCAAAGGCGCCGAGGACACCGCCTTCTATCGCTACGTCCCGCTGCTGGCGCTGAACGAGGTCGGCGGCGATCCCAGCCGCTTCGGCGTCTCGGTCGCGGCCTTTCATCATCTCGCCGAGGCGCGCGCCAAGCGCTGGCCGCAAGGCATGCTGGCGAGCAGCACCCACGACACCAAGCGCGGCGAGGATTCGCGCGCGCGCCTCGCGCTGCTGTCCGAGCGGCCGCGCGAATGGGCGCGGCATGTGGCGCTCTGGTCGCGGCTCAATCGCTTTCGCCGCGGCGAAGTCGATGGCGAGCCGGCGCCGCACCGCAACGACGAATACTTCTTTTATCAGACGGTGCTCGGCGCCTGGCCGCTCGAGCTCGCGCCCGACGACGTCCCTGGCCTCGAGGCTTTTGCCGTCCGGGTTCAGCTCACCATGACCAAGGCGCTGCGCGAAGCCAAGGAGCGTTCGAGCTGGAGCAATCCCAACACCGCTTACGAGGCGGTGCTCGGCCGTTTCGTCGCCGGCGCCCTCGATGCCGGGAAGCCCAACCCGTTCCTTGGCGACATGCATGGCTTCGTCGAGAGCCTGGCGCGCCCGGGTGCGATCAATAGCCTGGCGCAGACCCTGGTCAAGCTCGCCACGCCCGGCGTTCCCGACACCTATCAGGGCGGCGAGCTCTGGGACTTCAGCATGGTCGACCCTGACAATCGCCGCGCCGTCGATTGGGGGGCACGCCGGCGCATCCTCGCCGAGCTTGCGGACCGCTTCGGCGCGCGCCCGCTCGATCGCCAGGCCCTTGCCGAGCTCGCCGCGCATTGGCGCGACGGGCGCGAGAAGCTGTTCCTGATCTGGCGCGCGCTCGCGCTGCGCGCCAGCCTGCCGGAGCTCTTCGCCCGCGGCGCCTATCTTCCGCTCGAAACCGCCGGCCGGCATGCCGACCGGCTCTGCGCCTTCGCCCGCCTCGCCGACGGCAAGGCCGCGGTTGCCGTGGCGCCGCGGCTCGTCCTGTCGCTGCTGGGCGAAGACGGCGCGATCGATTGGGGCGACACGACGGTCAAGCTGCCGGAAGCCGCTTCCTGGCGCGACGTGGTCGCCGGAAAGCCGCTCGGCCGGCGCGACGGCGCCATCGCCGCGAGCGAGCTGCTCGCCGATTTCCCGGTGGCGCTGCTGGCGTCGGGGGAGCCCTGAACGCGCTCTGTCTGATAGACGCGCTACGCACCGCCGACTATCAATCCGCGTCGCCCCACCTCACCCCAACCCTCTCCGCCCCACAGGGGCGGAGAGGGAGGGACCCGCTGCGCAAGCAGCGGGAGGGTGAGGTGGGGCGTCGACGATCTTGCACGACGCGTCAGGAAACCAGCACCGACGAGGAACCTCCCATGCGCTTTGCGCTGCTTTTCGCCGCCGCCCTCTTTCTCGCCGCTCCGGCGCGCGCCCAGGAAGTCGGCAATTTTCGCAACGACTGGACCGGCAACCGCATCGTCGTCGATGCGGTCCCCGATCCCAAAGTGCAGGGCGTTACCTGCCATCTCACTCATTTCGACCGCAGCCTGATCGACCGCCTGTCCAAAGGGAACTGGTTCATCGACCCGTCGAACTCGTCGATCGCCTGCCGCCAGACCGGTCCGATCACGGTCGGTGACATCGATTTGAGCGAGCATGGCGAGGAAGTATTCTCCCAGCGCCTCAGCCTGATCTTCAAGTCGCTGGCGGTGCGGCGTATCTACGACCGGAAGAACAACACGCTCATCTATGTCGTCTATAGCCGTCAGGTAAAGGATGCCAGCGCCAAGATGAGCATCTCGACGGTGCCGCTGTACGAGCACGACGTCACCTGGGAGAAGCCGCCGCAATGATCCGTCTTTCTCGGCTCGACGCGGCGCGGCCATGACCGAGAGCGTCGATTGCATCGTCATCGGCGCGGGCGTGGTCGGGCTTGCCGTCGCCCGCGCGCTCGCGCTCGCCGGCCGTGAGGTGCTGGTGCTGGAGAAGGAGCGCTGGGTCGGCTCGGAGACCTCGTCGCGCAACAGCGAGGTGATCCATGCCGGGATCTATTACCCCAAGGGCAGCCTCAAGGCGCAGCTCTGCCTCGCCGGCAAGCACAAGCTCTACGCCTATTGCGCCGAGCGGGGCATCGCGCATCGCCGGCTCGGCAAGCTCATCGTCGCCTGCAGCGAGGCGGAGATCGCCATCCTCGACGGCGTGCGCCAGCGCGCCGAAGCCAACGGCGTCGATGATCTGCGCTGGCTCGGCAGCAACGAGCTGCGCGCGCTCGAGCCGGAGCTCGCCGCCATCGGCGCCTATGTCTCGCCCTCGACCGGCATCATCGACAGCCACGGGCTGATGCTCGCCTATGAGGCCGATCTCGAAGCCGCCGGCGGCATGGTCGTGCTGCGCGCGCCGGTGCTGTCGGGCCGCGTCGAGGCGCCGGGCTTCACCCTGGAGATCGGCGGTGCCGAGCCGATGCGGCTCGCCTGCCGCCTCCTCGTCAACAGCGCCGGCATCCACGCGCCGAGCCTCGCGCGCCGCATCGCCGGCATTCCGCCCGCCTCGATCCCGCGCGATTATTTCTGCCGCGGCGTCTATTTCACGCTCGCCGGCCGCTCGCCTTTCCGCCACCTGATCTATCCCGTGCCCGAGGCGGCCGGGCTCGGCGTCCATCTGACGCTCGACCTCGCCGGCCAGGCGCGCTTCGGTCCCGATGTCGAATGGATCGACGGCATCGACTACACGGTCGATCCCCGCCGCGGCGAGCGCTTCTATGCGGCGATCCGGACCTATTGGCCGGCGCTGCGGGATGGCGCGCTGCAGCCGGGCTATGCCGGGATCCGCCCCAAGATCAGCGGCGCCAAGGAGCCGGCCGCCGATTTCCTGCTGCAAGGCTCCGCCGAGCACGGCATCGCCGGTCTCGTCAACCTCTATGGCATTGAATCGCCAGGGCTTACCGCCTCGCTGGCGATCGCCGAGCGGGTCCTTTCGCTGCTCGACAGCCCTGCGCAATCGGCATTCCCGGGGCGGGCGGCGGCAAGCTAGGATCAATCCAAACAGCAATGCGGGAAAAGGAGAGGACGCCCATGGCCCAGATCACGGCGCTGCAGCGCAGCAACGAGCCGGGCAGCGCCCAGAGCGAGCGCGAGACGCGCATCGCGCTGGCGGCGTGCTACCGCCTCATCGCCCATTTCGGCATGGACGATCTCATCTACACCCACATCTCAGCGCGCGTGCCCGGCGAGCCCGGCCATTTCCTCATCAATCCCTTCGGCATGATGTTCCACGAGATCACCGCGTCGAGCCTGGTCAAGATCGACCATGAGGGCGCCGTCGTCGAGGACAGCCCCTATCCCGTGAACAAGGCCGGCTTCGTCATCCACAGCGCCGTGCATATGGCGCGGCCCGAGGTCCATTGCGTGCTGCACACGCACACGCGAGCCGGCGTCGCCGTCTCTTGTCTCGAGGAAGGCCTCCTCCACATCAACCAGCACTCGGCGATGTTCTACGATCGCGTCGCCTATCACGATTACGAGGGCATTGCCCTCGATCTCGACGAGCGCTCGCGCCTGGTGCGCGATCTCGGCGACAAGCCGGCGATGGTGCTGCGCAACCACGGCCTCCTCACCGCCGGGCACAGCGTCGAGGAAGCCTTCGTGACCATGTATTATCTCGAGCAATCCTGCCGCATCCAGATCGATCTGATGGCGACGGGCGGCAAGCTGACGCGGCTCTCGGACAATGTCGCGCGCCACACCGCCGAGCAATTCGCGCAATCGCCGACGCCTTGCGGCGAGCGCGAATGGCCGGCCCTGAGGCGCCTCCTCGACGCCAAGGATCCGAGCTACCGGAATTAGTACTCAGTTGTCAGTTGTCAGTGATCAGTGATCAGTGATCAGTCGTCAGTCCGATTGTCAGCCATACTGATAACTGACAACTGAGAACTGATAACTCAACCTCTCACTGACCGAGTCGGCGCCAGAGGAAGAGCGGCCACAGCAGCACCGCCGGCAGGCTGTCGCGGAAGATTTCGCCCTGACGGCGCGGCGTAAAGTCGCCGGGCTCGGCGGCGCCGGGCTGCGGCTGGGCGAAAAGCGCGGCGCCCACGGCCACATACATCATGAGCACGATCGCAACGCTCGCCATCGGACGCCCCCTCGATGGGTGAACAGCCTGGAGAGTGGCCGAACATGGTTAGCGAATGATGAATCCTCTGCTAGTCTCCCGCCGCCTGCGACGAGACGGTGCAACCATGCTCATTGGCGTTCCCAAAGAAGTAAAGACACAAGAGTATCGCGTCGGGTTGCTGCCGGGTAGCGTGCGCGAAGCGGCGCATCACGGCCATGAGGTATTGGTCGAGAGCGGCGCCGGCGCCGGCATCGGCTTCGACGACGACGCCTATCGCCGCGCTGGCGCCCGCATCGCTGCCGGCCCCGGCGAGGTCTTTGCCGCGGCCGACATGATCGTCAAGGTGAAGGAGCCGCAGCCGCAGGAGATTGCCCGCCTCAAGCCGGGGCAGGTGCTCTTCACCTATCTCCATCTCGCCGCCGACCGGCCGCAGGCCGAGGGCCTGCTGCGCTCCGGTGCCATTTGCGTCGCTTATGAGACGGTGACCGATGCGCGCGGCGGCTTGCCGCTGCTTGCGCCGATGAGCGAGGTCGCCGGCCGCATGTCGATCCAGGTCGGCGCCCATTGCCTCGAGAAGGAGCAGGGCGGGCTCGGCATCCTGCTCGGCGGCGTTCCCGGCGTTGCCGCGGCCAAGGTGGTGATCCTGGGCGGCGGCGTCGCCGGCACCAATGCGGCGCGCGTGGCGATGGGGATGGAGGCCTATGTCACGGTCATCGACCGCTCGCTGCAGCGCCTCTATGAGCTCGACATGCAATTCGGCTCGCAGTTGCACACGCTGTTCTCGACCGTGGAGACCATCGAGCAAGAGGTGCTGTCGGCCGATCTCGTCATCGGCGCGGTGCTGGTGCCCGGCGCGGCGGCGCCCAAGCTGGTGAGCCGCGCCATGGTGGGCCAGATGAAGCCGGGCGCGGTGCTCGTCGACATCGCCATCGACCAGGGCGGCTGCTTCGAGACCAGCCGCCCGACCACGCACGCCGAACCGACTTATGTCGAGGAAGGCGTCATCCATTATTGCGTCACCAACATGCCCGGCGCGGTGGCGCGCACCTCGAGCTTCGCTCTCAACAACGCCACCCTGCCTTTCGCGCTGGCGCTCGCCAACAAGGGTTGGCGCAAAGCGCTCGCCGAAGACCCGCATCTGCGCGCCGGCCTCAACATCGCCGCGGGCCGCGTCACCCATCCGGCGGTGGCCGAGGCGCTGGGTTTGCCCCTCAGCCCGGCCGAGGCGGCGCTGGCCGGGTGAAGCCTCGCCGCAGGCCCTCGATTGACTTGACCCGCCACACCAAAAGTGGAATTTTTTCAGATTGATGTCAGGTTCAGTGCGCGTAAAAGGTTAACGCGCTGGACCGCTCGCTGAAGACCGGCGATTGCCGGCAAGAAGGCTATCTTGGGGGACGACCTATGAAAGACCGAGGCGTGAAGCAACGCGGCTGGAGCTGGTGGTACCTGCTCTTCCTGATCCAGTTCGTCGCCGCACTCTGGCCGCCGTTCTACAACAAGGCCGAGCCTTACGTCGCGGGCATTCCCTATTTCTACTGGTACCAGATGCTCTGGGTGATCATCGGCGCGGTGCTCACGGGGATCGTCTATTTCGCGACTGAGAGCCGGCAATGACGCCACGCGCGGTATCGGGCGGTAAAGCAAATTCCACGGGGGAAGCATCGTGCAGGACGTGAACTGGACGGCTCTGATTATTTTCGTCTTGTTGTTCGGCTTCATCACCTGGCTGGGCTTCGCCGCCGCGCACTGGCGCCGGGGCGATCTCGACCTCTTGCATGAATGGGGCCTCGGCGGCCGGCGTTTCGGCACGCTCGTCACCTGGTTCCTGGTCGGCGGCGATCTTTATACGGCCTACACCTTCATCGCGGTTCCGGCGCTGGCCTACGGCGCGGGCGCGATCGCCTTCTTCGCGGTGCCGTACACGATCGTGATCTATCCGATCCTGTTCCTGGTGTTTCCGCGCCTCTGGTATGTCTGCCACAAGCACCAATACATCACCGCCGGCGATTTCGTTCGCGGCCGCTTCGGCAATCGCTGGCTCGCTCTGGCGATAACGCTGACCGGCATCGTCGCGACCATGCCCTATATCGCCTTGCAGCTCGTCGGATTGCAGGTCGTGATCGGCGCGATGGGCGTCTCCGGATCGGGGCTTGCCGCCGATCTGCCGCTGATCATCGCGTTCATCATCCTTGCCGCCTTCACCTATTCGAGCGGGCTGCGCGCCCCGGCCTCGATCGCGATCGTCAAGGACATCCTCATCTATGTCACCGCCTTTGCCGCGGTGATCGTCATCCCGATCCAGCTTGGCGGCTTCGGCAAGATCTTCGCCGCGGTGCCGGCGCCGAAGCTGCTGCTGGCCACGCCCGGGCCCAACACTACCGGCGCCTACGGGGTCTATGCGACCCTGGCGCTCGGCTCGGCGCTGGCGCTCTTTCTCTATCCGCATTCGATGACCGGAATTCTGAGCGCCAACAGCGGCCGCGCCGTCCGCCGCAACGCCGCGCTGCTGCCGGGGTATTCCTTCATGCTCGGGCTCCTCGCCCTCGTCGGCTTCTTCGCCATCGCCGCCGGCGTCGGCGCGCTGCCGGAATACGCGGGCGGCTTCAAGCAGTTCGGCAACAATTTCGCGGTGCCGGCGCTGTTCCTGCACAGCTTCCCGTCCTGGTTCGTCGGCATCGCCTTTGCCGCCGTCGGCATCGGCGCGCTGGTGCCGGCGGCGATCATGTCGATCGCGGCGGCGAACCTCTACACCCGCAACATCCACCGCGAGTTCATCAACAAGAACCCGACCGACAAGCAGGAAGCGCAGATGGCGAAATGGGTGTCGCTGATCGTCAAGTTCGGCGCGCTCGTCTTCATCCTGTTCGTGCCGACGCAATACGCCATCTTCCTGCAGCTCCTCGGCGGCATCTGGATCATCCAGACCCTGCCCTCGGTGATGCTCGGCGCCTATACGCGCTGGCCCAATGACTGGGCGCTGCTCATCGGCTGGGTCGTCGGCATCGTCGCCGGAACGTCGATGGCCATCGCGGCGAACCTGACGCCGACCTACGTGCTCCATATCGGCGGCTGGGCGCTCCCGGGCTATACCGCGCTCTACACCGTGATCTTGAACCTGGTGGTGGTCGGGGTTCTGACGCCGGTGTTCAATGCCATGAGGGCGCAGCGCGCCGCTCTGGACGAGACGGTCGCCTCCGACTACTTCGCCTGAGCGAACCGCACCTCGATCGGTTGAAGCGGCGCATCGGGCTCCGCTAGGGTCCGCCGCCGCGCAGCAGCCGGCGGCGAAGCGGTCGGATGGAAAGTCTTTTCGATCATGCGACCGCCGAGGCGCTCTCGGTCCTCGGCGAGGTCGTGCTCATCAATGTCGTGCTCTCCGGCGACAATGCGATCGTCGTCGGTCTGGCTGCCGCCGGGCTGCCGCCGGCGCAGCGGCTCTGGGCGCTGTGGCTCGGCATCGGCGCCGCCACGGTGCTGCGTCTCGCCTTCGCCCTCGCCGCTACGACCCTGCTGCGCATCCTCGGCCTGCTGCTCGCCGGCGGAATACTTCTGCTGTGGGTCGCATGGCGGCTCTGGCGCGAGCTCTCCGCCAGTGCGCCGGAGAGCGCCGCAAGCAGCAGCAAGAGCTTTCAAGTCGCGTTATGGCAGATCGTCGTCGCCGACGTCTCGATGTCGCTCGACAATGCCCTGGCGGTCGCGGGTGCCGCGCTCGGGCACCCCATGATCCTGGCGCTGGGGCTCGGCATCTCGGTGCTGCTCATGGGCGCCGCCGCCTCGCTCGTCGCCGCGCTGCTGCTGCGCTATCGCTGGATCGCCTATCTCGGCCTTCTCGTCATCGTCTATGTCGCCCTCAAAATGATCTGGACCGGCGCCCACCAGGTCGCTGGTATTTAGCTATCAGCCGTCAGCTGTCAGCCATCAGCGACAGAAAAGAAACCCCCTCCCCCCTTGAGGGGGAGGGAGGGGAGGGGGGTGACGCCCCCGCCACCTCAATGCAGCAGCTGCGGCAGTTCGGCGATGGCGTCGTCGATGAGCTTGGCTTTGCGCTGCTGGTCGAGGGCCCGCCCCAGCATCTGCCGCACGGCGGCGACGGCGACATCGACGGCGGTGTTGCGCACCTCCTGCGTCGCCTTCGCTTCCTCCAGCGCGATCTTCTCGAGCGCCTGCTGCTGGCGGCGCTTCAGCGCGGCCTCGAGCTCGCGCGCCGCTTCGGCGGCAGAGCGCTCGGCCTCCGCGGTAGCCGCGGCGATGATCTGCTCAGCCTCTTTGAGCGCGTCGCGCTGCTTTCTCTGATACTCGCCGAGCATGCGCTGCGCCTCCTCGCGCAGGCGCTGCGCCTCGTCGAGCTCGGTCTTGATCTTGGCGGCGCGCGAATCGAGCGCGCCCGTCACCATCGGCGAAGCTTTCCAGATGACGCCGCCGAGAGCGATGATGAAGGCGATGGCGACCCAGAATTCGCCGCCGCTGACGAGCTCGTGCAGCATCACGAGCGCTCCCGCATCACCGCGTCGACCGCCGCGGCGGCGCCGCCGGCATCGATCTCGGCGCCGGTGAGCCGGGCGGCGGCGGCGCGCGCCACTTCGACCGCGACCTCGCGGATATTGCCGAGCGCCGCGGTCTTCGCCTGGGCGATGCGGCGCTCGGCCGCGCCGGTCTCGGCCGCGAGCGTCTCGGCGACCTTGCGCTGCCGCTCCGCGGCTTCGGCGTTGAGCCGGTCGGTGGTCTCCTTCAGCGTCTGCTGCGCCTGCTGGCGCGCTTCGGCCAGGGCGCGCTCATAGGCGGCAATGACGGCCTCGGCCTCGGCTTTCATCTGCTGCGCCTTCTCGAGATCGCCGTCGATGCGCTCGCGCCGCACCTCGAGCGCCCGGGCGATGCGCGGCAGGCCCAGCTTCGCCATCAGCAGGTAGAGCACGATGAACGTGATCGCGAGCCAGATGAGCTGCGGCGGGAAGGTGGCGATGTCGAGTTGCGGCATGGCTTT
>Ga0335081_10018741_pt1 | contig 11190 bp, 6 predicted proteins | sample Lox_Sample_35_FD_206713 | JGI IMG/M metagenome (GOLD analysis project Ga0335081, IMG submission 206713) | Soil microbial communities from Loxahatchee National Wildlife Refuge, Florida, United States - Lox_Sample_3.5 | ecosystem: Environmental > Terrestrial > Soil > Wetlands | place: USA: Florida...
TGCAGATCGGCCGGCTTACCAGGCGTCTTGAGCCGTCCATGGCTTCGGGCCTCGAGCCGAAACAGGAGAGTGGGAGCAGAGATGTCGTGGCAAACGTTCGGCAAGATGTCAGACAAGGGGAGCGAACAGTCGAAGCGCTTCCGGGCAATCGCGCGAATGGTTCTCACCTTCCTTTGGACGGCGCTGTCAATTCTCGCGATTCTCACCGCAATTTATTTGGCATTCAGAGGACACTTTTGATGAGCCGTTCGAACGGTATTGACCCAACTCGTCTCCGGCAGCTTCGCGCGATCACAGACAACTTGTGCACTCTGGCGAATCGCCATCGCGAAAATAAGAACTATGTGGTGGCCCACGCGCTCTACGGCCGCGCTCTGGCGGTTGCTCAGGATATCCACACTCCCGATGACAACGGCAGTTCGCTAGTGACCCGGATTCGAAAGGACCAACAAACTGTATTCGACTTGATGCGCTCCGGCGACCCGCTGGAGAAACCTCCTCTCGAGAAAGCCAAGGAGGTTGGCCCATAAGCTCGATTGACTCGGCCGAATACCTGACCCTCTCCGGCCGACATCGTTCCGTAACCTGCTATGAAAGATTCTCAGCACAACAAAGGAGATTCTCCATCTCTCCAGACTGTTGAGGGCCGGGCTCTCATCCTCGCACCACCAGCCGGAATTCGCGAGGGAGGCATCAGAATACCGTCTCCGCACGCGTCCATGCGCACTCCGGCTGAGCCATCGCGTCTCGATCGACTGCGCTCTGCAGTCGAACACGGAGCGCACCTGCTCCCTAAACAGGGGCCGATTGGAGTCTTCGTTCATCACAACACGCTGCACGCCTTCGAACATCTCCCATTTGAAGAAGCGGTGAAGCAGGCGGCGCAACTGTTTGGGGCCGAACCGTACATGAGCGAGGCAAGTTATCGAGCCGAGTTGGCACGAGGGCGGATCCAGCTCGTGGACGTCGACGCCGTTCTTGATCGCGAGCCCGATTCGAATATCTTCGCAGGACTAAGCCGCAACTCACTGCGTCGGGCCATGATTACCCCGGGGGTCAGGGAGTTTGATGGAGCCACCATCGTCTGGCGCACTGAACAGGGTGATCTGGCCAGAGACTTTCGGCACGCAGCTCTGCGCGTACTGTTCGACGCTTGTTTCGCACGTACCGTAGCTCACGAAGAAGAAACAGTCCCGTATCGTCCCGTGGACGACGTGATCCACCCTTGGCTGATCCGGCTTTGCTCGGTGTTTTTGGATCAAGGCACAGCCTACTGGGCGATGCCGAACCGCGAGAAGGGGTTTTATGAGAGCGTTCGGATGCTGCTCGGCGGGCGCGGAGGAATTCTCCCCAGGTATTTAGTCGGACTGGACCAAGAGTTTCGCAGGCAAGACCGTCTTTCCTTTTCGGCAGCGGACGCAGTTCTCGATTATCTCGACAGTGCGTCCGTGACCGAAGCTGAATGGCCCGAAATTATGGAGGCCGAACTATTGGCGCTCCCCGGATGGGCTGGGCTGATGCGTAAGCTTGAGGAAGATCCCACTCTGGCACCGCACAGAATCCATCCTTTTTCTCTCATGGACTTTCTGGCCGTGCGACTCACGATGTCGCGGGTAGCAGCCCGCCGAGGGGCGGCGGAACCGATTCCGGAGGAGCCTCCTCTCAAGACCCAGGAGAGGAGACGCCTGAGCCGCACCGCCCGCGTTTACGACGCAGCCCGGGTGCTAAGACTTTCGGCCGAGGAAATAGAGAGCCTTTCTGAATTCGAGTGGGGGGCGTTTTCGACCGAAGTCAAAACCTTCAATGGGCTAGAGCGCCGGCGAATCCTCCATCTTGCTTACGAACGAGCGCACGAACGCGAGATCCTCAGAGGCTTGGCGAGTCATAGGAAGTATCGCGGCTTGTTCGACCAGCAGCAAAGACCTCACGCGCAAGTGTTCTTTTGTCTCGACGAGCGGGAAGAATCCATGCGGCGCGCTCTCGAAGAAGCCAACCCGTCGGTAGAGACGTACAGTGCCGCCGGATACTTCGGCGTAGCCGTAGATTACAAGGGAATCGATGATCCCCACAGTGCAGCGCTCTGCCCCGTGGTGGTCAAGCCCGAGCATGCCGTCGTCGAACGGCCAAAACCCGAAGACAACCCACTGCTCGAAAGCCGTCGCTGGCGTCGTCGGGTTCTCGGACTCGTCATGCGCAATTCATTTGTTTCTTCCAAGACACTGCTGCGAGGCTGGCTCTCGACCTCAGCCCTTGGTTTGCTTTCCGCGGTGCCCCTCGTCGGCCATCTTCTTGCGCCGCGACGTTACGCGCGCTTGCGCGATTGGCTGAATGATGCATTCTTGCCTGAACCGCGGACCGAGCTCACCTTGATGCGAAACACGAAGCAATCGCAAGATGCAGTATCCGGTATGTTGACGGGTTTTACTCCGAAAGAAAAGGCTGAACGAGTGGCGAGCGTGCTCGGTCCGGCGGGTTTGATGCGCGGTTTCGCGCGTCTGGTGGTTATCCTGGGGCACGGCTCGTCGAGTCTCAACAATCCACACGAGTCGGCTCATGACTGCGGAGCCTGTGGAGGGCGCCGCGGCGGACCTAACGCTCGGCTTTTTGCGGCAATGGCCAACCGCGAGGAAGTCCGCGAGCTATTGCGGGAAAAAGGAATCGATATTCCGCAGGATACATGGTTCATCGGCGGCTATCACGACACCTGCAGCGACGACGTCGAACTTTTTGATCTGGATGCGGTTCCTTCAACCCATCAGCCGGATTTGGAGTCCATTCGGAACTCGTTGGACCGCGCGAGAACCGACAACGCACTTGAGCGCGCCCGGCGATTTGAATCATGCCCGGCCGATGCCGATGCCGAAGGCGCGCTTCGCCACGTGGAAGAACGCAGCGAGCACCTTGGCCAGCCGCGTCCAGAGTATGGGCATTGCACAAATTCCGTCTGCATCGTCGGGCGGCGCAATCTGACGCGGGGGGTGTTCCTTGACCGGAGGGCGTTTCTCGTTTCCTATGACGCCAATCTTGATCCCGGAGATGAAGGCCTTTCGGCTTTGCTTGCCGCCGCGATCCCGGTCTGCGCCGGGATCAGCCTGGAATACTACTTTTCGTTCGTCGATAACGACCGCTACGGGTGCGGCACGAAACTGCCGCACAACGTCACCAGCTTAATGGGAGTCATGGATGGACACGCCAGCGACCTGCGTACTGGATTACCCTGGCAGATGGTGGAAATTCACGAGCCTGTCCGGATTCTTTTTGTTGTCGAGACCACTCCGGACAGACTGGAGAAAGTAATCGGCGCTAGCCCGGCGTTAGAGCAACTGGTCGAAAATCGCTGGATTCGCCTGGCAACGATCGACCCCGCTTCGGCGCGCGTCCACGTGAGACGGCATGGCGGGTTTAGAGAGTTCCACGAAGCCCTGGAACGCCTCCCGGTAGCGCTTTCATCCCACGAATGGTACGCAGGCAAGCTTCAGCATCTTCCCATGGCCTGGATTCAGACGCCTCGAACGGCGACAGGAGAGCGCCTGCGGTGAATGCTTTTCAAGACATTCTAGTTTTCGTCGTGGTGGCCCCCGGCGTCGTCTTTGCTGTGTTTGCACTGCTATGGTTGCTGGACTGGGCTCCAACCGAACGCCTCCTGTCCTGGATCACGGGCCTGACGTTCGCCACCGGTACGTGTGCAATTGCATTTCTTATTTGGAAAGTCGCTTCCGCATCGAATGTGACTGTCAGCCTCGGCAACTGGTTTGCCGTCGGTACCTACCATTTTCCATTGGTGTTAATGGTGGACCGTCTGTCAACTCCTTTCCTGGCGCTGACGATAGTCTTGTCGGGGCTCATCGGCCAGTTCTCGGCTACTTATCTTCATCGCGAGTCCGGGTTTCTGCGATTTTTCCTCTTACTGCACCTGTTCGCCTTCGGATCTCTACTGGCGTTCGCCGCGGGCTCATTCGACCTATTGGCCGCGGGATGGGAAATCGTTGGCATCACATCGGTGTTGTTGATCGGTTTTTTCCACCAAAGGCGCGCTCCGGTCGAAAACGGCCTCTATGTGTTCGGCATATATCGCGCGTGTGACATTGGATTGCTCGTGGGCATCTTCGCGATGCACCACTGGGCTGGAACGGCATCGTTCGCTGGCGGCTTTCCCGCCTTGTCCGGCACGCGGGCAGTGATCGTTTGTCTTCTCCTGTTACTCGCCGCATCCGGGAAAGCTGCCCAGGTGCCCTTTTCGGGATGGCTTCCACGCGCCATGGAAGGACCCACTCCCTCAAGCGCCATCTTTTATGGAGCGATCTCGATCCACGCCGGAGCCTACCTCTTGCTTCGTGCGCAACCCTTGCTGGCCCACTCCAGGTTCGCCTCGACCCTGGTAATCCTGATCGGGGCAACTACTGCAATCCATGGAACGATCGTTGGTCGTGCCAGCGCCGACGCCAAAACATCGCTCGCCTATGCCACGTTGACGCAAGTGGGGATCATCTTTATAGAAATCGGGCTCGGATGGCGATGGCTCGCGGTTGCGCACATCCTGGGAAATGCAACGGTTCGGACCATGCAGTACTTGCGCGCGCCATCCATGCTTCACGATTATCACCAGATGCACTCCGCCGTTGGAGGACAACTCGCCGCAACTGGCACACAAGTCGAGGAAATGCTGCCAGAAAGACTCCAGTTATGGCTCTACCGTTGGGCACTCGACCGCGGGCATCTCGATACAATTCTCGAGCGTTGGGTGATTGCCCCGCTCTCGGAGATTTCCGCCTATCTTTCTCGGCCTGATCGCACCCGTACCTCCTCCACTACCACCGTCGGCCCCGACCACCCCGTATCGGTGTCGGTCGCAGGGCCAGCCGAGAGGGGTGATTAATGTCCGTGCCTGGATGGATTCTCCGTACATCTGTTTTGACCGGTGCCTCCGTTGCGGCTCCCTGGCTTGCGGCAATTGTCCTAACAATTTATCGGCGACAGGCCCGCGTTGTCGGTTGTGTTGCGGCGCTTATGTCTGCGATTGCAAGTACAACGCTGGTTTGGAAGGCTCCCCAAGGCGAGTCTTTGTACGAGACGTTGATGTTGCTGTTTTCCTGCCTCACGTTCGGCGCAATTGTGCTCCTTCCGCGTCGTGATTCGGAAACCGGGACGATGACCGGAATTCTCGTTCTTCTGGGCGCGACACTGCTCGCTTATTCGACCGGGAACTTGCTTGTTTTGCTCGGCGCGTGGATTCTCTCTGTCATCCCATTCTCATGGACCGGATGGCTGCGCGCGCGAAAGTGGCGTCCGTTGGTTGCCCTGCTCACGTCAAGCGTCGCAATTGCTCTCGCAATAGGGCTCATGACAACGAGAACAGGCGTCTCTTCGATTTCTCATCTGAAGGGACATAGCCCGGGCGGAGCTGTAGCCTTTGCGCTTCTGATCGTCGCCGCGATTTTTCGCAAGGGAATTATCCCCGCGCAAGCTTGGGTAGCCGACGCAGCTGAGAGTGGCCCCTTAGTCCCTACCGCACTCCTCCTGAACGGCCATTTCGGGGGGCTCGTAGTCGTCAAGTTGATTGTTCCGCTGTTTCCCGAGACCGACCATCTGTTCCCGGTTCTTTCCTACCTCGCGATAGCCACTGCGGTTTTTGTTGCCATTCGGGCCCTAGCGGAAAATTCGCCGCGGCGGCTGCTCGCCTTTCTTGCACTCAGTCAGTCGGCATGCATCTTGAGTGGTCTTGAGAGCCGAACGGCGGAAGGAATTACTGGCGCCCTGGTGCACTGGGTTGTGGTGACAGTGTCTACCGTGGGTCTTTTCGGGATTCTGCGACTGCTCGAGGTTCGTTTTGGCGAAAATCTGAGCGCAAGCAAGCATCTCGGTTTGGCCGAACACGCTCCGCGCCTTGCCGTCTCGTTCGCCATCCTGGGACTGACTCTCGTCGGCCTCCCGGGCACATTGGGTTTCTGCTCGCAAGACCTACTGATCCACGGAACGCTCACTACCCACCCGCTCACCGGACTGCTGCTACCCATTGCCACCGCGATGAATGCCGTGAGCTTCTTCCGCTTGTTCTCGAGGCTCTTCTTGGGGAAGCGTCGAACCGGCTTTACCGTTATGGCGGATGCGTTGCCGCGTGAACGTTGGATCCTGGCCGGCATCGTGTTGTTCGTCGTCTTGGGAGGTCTGTTCCCGAACGCGACTGTGATTGAGCACTCGTCGGAGGTCGACGTCGTCGACGCGACCACCCGCGGCTTCGACGAACCTAGCCGAGGCACAGTCTCGCACAACAGTTCGTCAATCGAGCCCCCGGCAGCTAAACCGATCTCAATCGCCGCACTGGAGCTTGGACATGCGGAGCACCGGTCGACAGGAGTCCGTCGATGACGAATGACAAGTTCCGGATACATCTAATACCTGGCAATGGTAGGCGTCGCAAACCCGCAGGGTGCTGATGATTCGAAGGACCGGGCGCAACTTCTGAAATACGCAAGCTTCTATTTAGTGGTCGCAACCATTCTCCTCGTCACTCATCAATTCGCAAAGCACGTGACGGCCGATGGAAGCCAGTCGCGTTCACCATCGAATCTCCGTATAGACTTATCTGTCGCTCGCAAGTTAGAGCCGAAGCGTTCGGACAGCAATGCGGCCGCTGGAGGAACATGACTCGAATCGCAAGCGAACAGACTCTTCAAGTCCCGCTAAGAGTGAAACTCCACGTATACTCCCGGTCCCCACAACCGTATTAGTTGACGAAAGCAATTGACGAGGAAGAGGCTCAGCAGGCCATGGCAAGCACCGGCGTAAACACGCCTGCGGACAATGTTCCAGATCAGGTCTTTTTCAACTTGTCATGACCGGTCGCGAACCCTGGTAGAGCTGCCAAGCAAACGCTCCCAACCCCAGGCAAACTACAATCAAGCGAACCAGGCCACCAAAATATGGAATGAACCCGACGATGGTGAGGATCAACAGGCCCACCAGCAACCCCAGCAGCCAATCGCGCTTCGTGCCTCCGGCCGACTTCAGAAGTATGCGTCCCAGGAAGGCTCCAACCCAAAGCTTGGCCAGGTAGATCGACGCCAGATAGAGCGCGAGCAACATGAGCGAGATCGGGATGCCAACCAGAGTGATGGCTGCCACAACTATGGCCACGGGTATGCCCGCCAGGACTCCAAGTCCCAGCCCGAGGCTTCGCCACCCTGAACCGACCGCCTGGGTGCAGGCCTGCAAAAAGCGGGGAAACAGCGCAAGGCCGAGCCATCCGACCAGCATGGCCGCCGCAAGCCAGAGAACCTGGTGGAGGAAAAACCTTAACGTGAACCGGCTTTTTTTGACCCGCAACTGAATGTCACGTTTGCCGGAAATCGTGGCGCCGTCGGCGATGTGCACGTCTTTGAGTCGGTGCACGCGGGCTGTCAGGTTACCGCCGACCCGCGCCGTGTTAGTCAGAACCAGGTTACCAAGCCTGCCCCCGGCCACGGTTAAATCGCGGCCGACGGTGCCGCTAACGTTGACCTCGCCATAAAGTGTGGCGCTGCGTTTCACCTCGCCCTCAAGACTGATGTCGCCGCCAGCCACGATGCCTTCGCCCACATGCGCCCGCTGCTCAACGCGCAAGGACTGGCCCCAGTTGTAAAGGCTATGGCCTAATTCGCCGTCCAGTTCCATCGACCGCGAGCAGTTGAAGATGCGGCCTTCCACGGTTCCGCTTACCACGGTTCTCTTGGCAAGACTCACTACGTCGCCTTTGACAGTGCCGCGCACTTCCAGGGTCTGGGCAAATACCAGAAGGTCCCCATTGACGACGCCGTCCACAATCACCGAGTTACCTGTCGCGACAAGGGTATCGTCCACAGTCTCATTCGCCGGCACGGTGACAAACTCTCCGTGACGCCGGTCGAGAGCAAAGCTGGGCAGCGACAACGCAAGCAGAACAATGAGCAGGGGAAAAGTTGACAGGTGTAGCCGCGATCGTCGCCCCAGTAGTAGTGCGGCGCCACCCAAGAACAAAAAGACTCCCCCAACTGCGGCAGCATAATCGGCCAGCATGGCAGTACCTCCGTGAGCAAAGTAGTAGGACAGGTTGAAGATCAGGTTCATGAGGCCATCTGTGCTGAAGGGGTTGATCCATTCGAGCGCTGACGGGACGCTCAGCTTATCGATCCAGGCGACGACAATCGAACCGAGCGCCAGCACCGCGGCCAGGATCGTCGCGTCGGCCCAGGGCCAGGACCAGCGGCGAGAGGAAACGCCCATCGGGCTGAGTGTTTCATCTGGAAGCTCGTTCAGACTATCGCTCAGAGCGCGGTTCTCAGCGCGCAAAGCGTCCACCAGTTTCCGGCATCGCGGGCAGGTGGCCAAGTGGCCTTCGAAGGATCGCGCTTCGTCCGCAGCCAGTTCACCATCCACGAAGATTGCGCACGTCTTTTCCGAATAGCATTCCATGGGTTACCTGCTCCCGCGGGCTAGTTTCCGACGCAGTTCCTGCTTGGCACGAAATATCAGTGTCGCCACGTTATTCTTCTCGAGGCCCAACTCCCGCGCGATTTCGTCATAGCTCAACTCGCTGTAATAGCGCAGCACCAGAGGCAGGCGAAAGTTGTCCGGCAGGCTTGCGATGGCATCCCGCACCCGCACTCTCTCTTCTTTGCTCATGACTGCACCCAGCGGTGAGGGCTCCGCACTTGGTGCGTCAAGGGCCGTAGTTTCGTTCTCACCTTCCACAATCAGCTGCCGTCTCCGTCGCTGGCGCCGCAATACGTCAATGCAATGATTCGCGGCCACCCGCAGCAGCCATCTTGCGAAAGGTATCGATCCGTCGTAGCTCGCGATGGAACGCTGCAGTTTGAGGAATATTTCGCTCGTGGCATCTTCTGCTCTCTCTCGAGAGTCCAGCATGTGACGGCACAAGCCGAATACACGCCGGACATATTGGCGATAGATTTCCCCGAGCGCCTCGGCATCGTGGCCCCGCGCGCGTTCGATTACGTGCTCAAGATCCAGCCCCTCCATCTGCTTGCCGTCGCGAGGCTGTGGTCCTTTCGTCCTGGCGCTCTCGGCATCCATAAAGCAGTACGCAGCCGACGTAAAAGAAATTACAAGATATTGGGATTACTTTAGTCCGTCCGCGACATGCAGAGCTGTTGTGTCTCGACGGTAACGATATACAGGGTGGTGGGCGGAGCTCGAACCGCCGTCCGTGAAGGGGCCTCAGTGCCCGTGGTGCTTCAGATACAGCACCAAGACTTCGCGTTCCCGATCTGCATTGGATGAGCGCCTCGACGGATAGTGTGCTCATTGAGGCGGTGGAAGTCTTCGACACGCAACGGGCGTTTGTAAGATGCTGATTCTATTGTCGCCTCATCGCACCCGTGCTTCCGTTGTTAAGTATGGGGTCAACATTACATGCGAGAAGGCGTACTTTGGATCCGTCGCACCTGCCGGCTATGCGCCCTGCGAAGATAAATGTGAGCACATTTCGGCCCTTTGGTAACCATCACCCCGTCGTTAGTTGAGTCCACGTCTGCCAGACCGCTGTAAGGTGGTAAGTGGATTGAGATGGGATGCAGTCATGGCAAGGGTCAAGTGCGCAGATAACCGAGGCCTATTTGCTCTCGCATCCTTACCAGTTATTTCTCCGAGATGAAGCGAGATCTTCATGACCTTTCCGACCCGGGTCACGGCAGCGGCTTTCTTCGTGTTCGCTCTGGTTTCCATGACGCAGGGGCAGGGGCAAGCCCCAGTACTAGTGTCGACCCAGGCGCAAGCACTACCAATGGACAATGATTTCAACGCTCTTCGCGGGCCTGCTGCCGCGGGGGACGCGCAGGCGCAATTCGCGCTCGGGAACGACTATATCGATGGCCGCGGAGTTGCCCAGGACTACGGTCAGGCAGGGATCTGGTATCGCAAGTCCGCCGCCCAGGGTTATGCTCCCGCGCTGAATCAACTGGGCTACATGCATGAACATAAGTTTGGCTTGCCGCGAGACTATAAGCGGGCCCTGTATTACTACCGTTTGGCCGCAAACAAGGGCAATGCGCTCGCGGAATACAATCTGGGGGCCATGTACCAGAGTGGGCTCCAGGTCCGGCGTGATTATAAGCAGGCCTTTGAGTGGTACCGGAAGGCGGCGGACCAGAATCTCGCGGACGCCGAGAATCAAGTCGGCTATTTTTACCGGTGTGGGTGGGGAGTCAAGCGCGACTATGCTCAGGCTTTGGATTGGTATCGCCGCGCCGCCGCCCACGGCAGCTCCAACGCAGAAACCAATCTCGGCTTCATGGTGGAGAAAGGATGGGGCCAACCTCAAAGTTATGACCAAGCTTTCTCCTGGTATTACAAAGCCGCAGAACATGGCAACGCTGAGGCCATGGAAAACATCGGCTATAACTTTCAGAATGGCGTTGGTGTGGCGATCGATTATGCCCAGGCCTGGTCATGGCTTTGTAAAGCGGCAGCGTTGGGAAGCGCCACCGCGGAGAATCAGCTCGGTTGGATGTATCAGTACGGGGAAGGTGTGAAGGCCGACGATGCTACCGCTGTGGCGTTGTACCGCCTTTCTGCCGATCAAGGCAACGCCAGCGGTGAGGACAATCTCCGGGACCTTTGCGTCGACCTGTATGAAAGCGGTTATAAGCTGTGCCACTTGGACAGCATCTCTGTGAGCGACCCCGCTATCGAGATGATCCAGCGCCGCGCGCACATTCGGGATCTCCGCGCTCAAATCATCGGACTGGAGACCGACGCTCTGCAGGACGACATGAGCGCCGACGATCTCGCCAATATGGGCAAGAACGGCAAAGGCAAGAAGGAGAACGGCATCACCAAAAGCATCACTAAGGTCATGGATGGGGTTGGAACGGCTCTTAGCGTCGACCCGCGTCTCGACGCCGCAAACCGTCGCGAGCAGGCGGCGCGCCTGCGTGAAGAACTGGCTCAACTCGAGACCCTAGACAAATCCTCCGCTAATGTCCCCCCACTGGCACCTTAACATCCTTTCCGTAGGACCCTCTATACGCAAGTGACGGCTCAAAGTGTGGCGCGCTGGCACAAGTTCCCAACGGAGCTTTCGGTGATCCAATTCCTGCTTGACTGGCTTGACTGCATAGTTGCCAAATCGGATATGGATTCTCGAAAGCCGATTTCGGGCGGCCCTGCCTGATACATAGCTTGAATTCACTCGATGAAAAAAGAGAGAAGGAGGAA
>Ga0335081_10018742_pt1 | contig 11189 bp, 10 predicted proteins | sample Lox_Sample_35_FD_206713 | JGI IMG/M metagenome (GOLD analysis project Ga0335081, IMG submission 206713) | Soil microbial communities from Loxahatchee National Wildlife Refuge, Florida, United States - Lox_Sample_3.5 | ecosystem: Environmental > Terrestrial > Soil > Wetlands | place: USA...
CGCCCGGCTCGCCGTATTCCCGGGCGCCCGCGACGAGGAAGCTCAGCGCCATCAGCGTCTTGCCGGATCCGGTGCCCCCCGTCACCAGCGTCGACCTGCCCCGCGGCAGCCCGCCGTGGGTGATCTCATCCAGTCCGCGGATACCCGTCGGGGCCTTGGGCAGTGCAGGGCCCGCGTCAGCCTCGGCTAGTGATCTCAGATCCGCCCCGCCATGCTCGGATGCCATCCTTCTCCCAGCGGTCGCTTTGCACAATACGTCCTGCTTGCCGCTGCGGCTAGGCCTCAGAAATCCGGATTGATCCGGATCGGGACTTCGTCGTTCCCGGACCTTCCGGCCGTGCTCGTTCCGCGTCGCGAGCTGCTCGTTCCGGGCTCTCGGCCCGCCGATCAGCCGGTAAGCCTCAGCGAGCCGCGCCGCCAGCTCGCCTGCCGGGCAGCGGACAGCCTCTGCTCACTGGGCACATCGGGCACCGCAGGCGGCCTGCGCCTGGGTCGCGCCATAGCGCTAACATAGCGCTATGGCGACTATCCAGGTGCGAGAGATACCCGAGGAGCTGTACGAGGTGCTGCGCCGACGAGCCCGCCGGGCGGGACAGTCCATGCAGGCATACATGCGCGGCCAGCTGGTGGCGCTGGCCGGGCGGCCGACCAAAGACGAGGCGCTCGAGGAGATCGAAGCCGTCCTGCAGCGTGCCCGCGGCGCCGAGCCGACTGCCAGGTCGATCGTCGAGGATCTGACCGCCGGGCGGCGCTGACCAGGCGTGGTCATGGCCGTCGTGATCGACGCATCCGCAATGGCTGTCGCCCTCCTGGGGAAGTCCCCAGACGCCGCGGCGCTGCGTCGGCGGCTCAGCACGCAGGTGTGTCACGCGCCGCATCTGATCGACGCGCAAGTCGGGAACGTGCTCCGTCGGCGCGTCCTTCGGGGCGTCCTGGCTGAGGCCGATGCAAGGGCCCTGCTGCATTCCAGCGCGCCGCTTGTCGATCACCGCCACGAGATGACGGGCGCGCTGGCGGCGGCAGCGTGGGCCCTGCGCAGCAACGTCACCTTCTACGACGGGCTCTACGCCGTCCTTGCCGTCGCGCTGGCCGCGCCTCTCCTGACCGCCGATGAGCGACTGTCGCGGGCACCCGGCCTGCCCTGCGCGGTCGAGCGGGTCGGCGCGGGCTGATGCGCATGCCTGCTCGCCCGGCCGCCCCGGGCCACCGGAGTCCGCGGCCTGGTGCTGGGCGTGATCCCGGGCGGCGATGACGCGATCGGCGTCTGCCTGCCCTGCTGCTCTGCCCGCCGGGATGTACCCTGCGCGACGGCGCGCAGTGAAGATCACCCGCGGTGGATGAGGCACGATCGGGCTGATCGCTCAGACTGCCGGCGCTGCTGCTGACGATCCTGCTGGGCAGGCGCGCGGATGTGGTCCTGCCGAAGGTGCGTGACTGGATGGACCGGAATGCCTGGATCGCCAGCGAGGTCGTGATCATCTTCTTCCTCGCCCGCACCGTCACCGGCATCACCGGCCGCCAGCGCAAGGACCGGGCGCTTCACGCTCTGCCGCCGGCGGCTGCGCGGCCGTACAGCCACTCGACGTGGGTGTGGTCGTCGTCGCGGCGCTGGCGGAACAGCTCGTCGCGGACCAGCTTCGCGGTGCCGTCGAGGTGCCAGATCTCGCCCCAGGTCCGTGCGGTGCGCTGCACGCGCGCGGCCCGCGGCGCGCGGACATCCTGGTAGGCGCGCAGCGCGGTCTCGATGCCCGCGGCTGGCGCGGTCTTGCCGTCGTGGCGGTCCAGTGCCGCGGCGAGCGCCGACGCGTCCTCAATCGCCTGGCAGCCGCCCTGCGCGAGGTACTGCAGCATCGGGTGCGCGGCGTCCCCGAGCAGCGCGATCCGTCCCGTGGCCCAGCCGGGGATGGGCAGCCGGTCATACATCGGCCACCGGTTATCCCGGCCGAGCAGCGGAATGGACTCCTGGACGTGCCCGCAGCAGGCCGCGAAGCGCTCGTCAAGCTCCGCCGGGCTGCCCCAGTCCAGCTCGCCACGGCGGAAAGCGTCGCTGCGGAAGACCGCGACCTGGTTGTACATCCGCCCGCTGCGCAGCGGGTACTGCACGAGGTGCAGGCCGGGACCTATCCAGGCGACCACGTCACGCAGGTCGGCGTGCCGGGCGACCTGCTCCATCGGGACGGCGCCGCGGTAGGCGACATACCCGGAGCAGATGGCCTCATCGTCGCTGAACAGGGCCCGCGCGAAGGAGCGCAGCCCGTCGGCGCCGATGGCCGCCGGGCCGGCGAACTCGCGGCCGTCAGCGCAGCTGGCATGCACCCGGGCGCCGTCATCGCGCAGCTGCGTGACCTGCGCGCCGGTCTCCAGGCCCACCCCGGCCGCCACGCAGCCTCGCAGCAGGATGTCGAGCAGGTCAGACCGGTGCAGGACGACGTAGGGGCCGCCGTAGCGGTCGGTGGAATCGGTCAGGTCGAGCGTGGTCAGCTCATGGCCGCCGACGGCGTCGGCGAGGACGAGGCGCCGCGGCAGCACCCCGGCGTCGCAGACCGCGCGCAGCAGGCCCAGCCGCTCCAGGATGCGGGTCGCGTTGGGCGCAAGCTGGATGCCGGCGCCGATCTCGCCGAACTGGTGCGCCCGCTCGAGCACCCGCACCTGCCTGCCCGTCCGGCTGATGGCCAGCGCCGCCGAAAGGCCGCCGATGCCGCCGCCGACGACGAGGATCGCTGGCTCGCGGTCGCTGCTCGCCGTGCCGCCCGCCGTCGCCGGGGTGGCAGGCCGCATCAGGCGCTGCCGGATCCGCCGCCGAGGCTGAGCCGCTCGATGACCGGCGCGTCAGAGAACCGGAACAGGTCCAGGCCGCCGGCCGCGTCGATGGCGACAGGGCACCACGACGGCACGGCGATCACGTCGCCGCGCTCGACTTCGGCGCGGTGCCCGCCGAGCTCGAAGGCACCGGAGCCGTCGAACACCTGCCAGACGCTGGAGCCCACCTCGCGCCAGGCGGAACTGCGGCCGCCCGGCGCGAGGCGGTGCATCTCGGTCCGCATGGTGACCAGGGCGTCCCCGCCGGTGCTCGGGTTGGTGAAGCGGACGGCGGCGTGGCCGGGCCCGACGGCGCCGGGATGGCCCTCGGCCGCCAGCTCGATTTGCGCCCTGAGCGCAGCGTCGGTGAACTCCCACCGGTAGGCGAACAGCGGCGAGCTGGGGCAGTCAGCCGCCGACAGCGGCCGCAGGCCCGGATGCGCCCACAGCCGCTCGGACCGGGACCTGGCCGGAGTTGACCAGTCCTGGACTTCGTCGGGGCCGGGCTCGAAGAACGTCGCGTCCAGAAACCCGGTCACCGGGATGTCCAGACCGTCGAGCCAGGCCATCGGCTGATCAGCGCTGTTGTGGTGCCCGTGCCAGGCCATGCCGGGGGTCAGCAGCAGGTCGCCGCGGCGCATGGCCACCGGGTCGGTGTCGACCACCGTCCACACGCCCTCGCCTTCCAGCACGAAACGGAAAGCGCTCTGGCTATGCCGGTGGTCAGGCGCGACTTCGCCGGGGCCGAGGTACTGCACCGCCGCCCACAGCGTCGGCGTCGCGAACGGCTTACCGCCCAGGCCCGGGTTGGCCAGGGCGATCGCGCGGCGCTCGCCGCCGCGGCCGACGGGAACAAGCTCGCCGGCCCGCTCGGCCAGCGGGTAGAGGTCTTTCCAGCGCCACACGTGCGGGATGGCCCGCGGCGCCGGGCCCGGCGGCATCAGGTCCTCGCGCTGCGTCCACAGGGGCATCAGGCCGGCCGCCTCGAAGTCCGCATACAGGCGCTGGATCGCCGGATCGGTCTGCGTCATCGCCTTCTCCGTCCTTCCTGTCCCGGGAACGAGCCTTCCAGGTCATCATCGCCCGGCGCTGCCGCGGCAAGCGAGCGCGCCGGGCCGTCCCAGACGCGGGGGGATTCGGCCTGGCCGCCGTCGAGGCGGTCACCGCTGCCGAGGGCGCGCCGCCGGGCGAGGCCGTCGGGCACCTCGCAGCGCTGGTGGACAATAACTGCAGTTCGACGACACGGGCGCCGGGCCCGTCCGGTACCGGGTGTCGGTGAAGATCGTGTCCTGAGCCGTCCGCACGGCGGGCCTTGATCCTGGCCAGCCCCGGTCTGCACATGGGCCGGCGTGCCGCCAAGCGGCGAATCGGGCGGCTTGGGTTGTGCCCTGCTACGGCTTGGCGCTCTTCGGCCAGTTGACCTGGTAATGGGCACGCACCTCCTCCAGGAGTTCCGTCGCCGAATCCTGCTGGATCTGGTCATGCTGGCCGAATTTCGCTGTTGCCGTCCAACGGTCGCCTGACTCCTGCGGAGCAGAGAACGAATACTTGCTTCCCCAGTGGACGTTGAGGAACGTGAGTTGTTGTCGGCTGGTCCCGCCGATCGTCACCCGCCTGGGCTGGTTTCTTATTTCGTCTGTCATTGCCCTCACCTGACCTGATTCAAAGCCGCCTCCCGCGGTCGTCCGTTTCTACCAGTGCCTATACAACTTTGCCGTCGGCTCCCCGGTAAGAGTCCCATTCGCTGACGAAATGCTCCACAAAGATCAGTCCCCGGCTGCTGTTGTCATCAGGCCCGGCGTCCCGGAGCACCGATTTCTGCCCGTTCCCGTTCCACCCGGATCAGGACATGGCAAATATCGGAAGCAAGCCAGAGCCGTACGACCGCGCTCGCGGAATAAAGGGGAATCCGGGAGAAAGCTAATACGGACGGCATTCGTGATCAGTTCCGACACGATCAGTTCTATTTTTTAGCATACTCTTCTGGCGATCCCCATGGTTGAATCCCTCGAAGACGCGCGCTATCTCTTTGCTGCTCCGGAAACAGCGGGAGCACTCGCTTCCTTGTATGCTTCCTTGATAAACCGGATCGTTTCGGGGGCGGTGTCATCGCTTGTGATGTGCGAGATAACAACAAAGCTGCCTGATGGCATGCGCTCCCGGAATGCGGTCACGCTGCCGTAAGGATCTTCGTGGTCGGTGACGAAATGAAGTACGGCCACGAAGAGAACGCCGACCCGGCGACTGTAATCCATCACTGCCGCACGGCGTGATTCGTGATGATATTGAGCGGGTATCTGACATATCCCCGAACGGCGGTGATGCCATCGTCGGCGCTCGAAAGCAAAGCCTGGCCCAAGCGACCTGCCGTCCGGACGGCACCACCGGCAGGGCTTTCCTGGCCGCTTCTCTATCGGCGGGAAAGTTGTCCTTGCCGCTCAGGTAGTAGTCGTGCATCCTGGTCGGCGACGCAATCCCGAAATCAATAGCGGTCACTTTGCCCGAGCCAGCCGGACGATTTGCAGCGCCGTTCTCGTCAGCGGGGCTCTCGCTTAACGCCATATGATCCCTCCCGCGCCCCATGGAAACCTCGGCGCTGAACCTCGTGGCCCCGGTGTCATGGCCGGGGTCTTCATCCCCTAGCCTCACGGCCCGCGCGGGACACGGGAACCGCCAGGACGGGACGGCAGGGACGTTCTACGATGGAAACGTCCCCTTACTGATGTTGGGAGGGCTCGCATGGGCAACGAGCGGTTTCGGACCGCGCTGGCGCGTAACCGCTGGACCGTGCCGGGATTTGCCGAAGCGCTCACGGTCGACCCCAAGACCGTGGAGCGGTGGATCACCAAGGACCGCACCCCGCACCGGAAGACCGCGATGGCTGCCGCGGCGCTCCTGAAAGAAGATTCCGGCTACCTGTGGCCCGATCTCGGAAGGCGCGTCATCAACGATGAGACGCACGGGGAGATCATCACGGTCTACACCGAGCGGAGCGCCGTACCTAATTCCTTGTGGTTATCTCTCTTGCGGGCGGCAACTGAGTCTGTGGATATCCTCGTCTACGCGGGCCTGCATCTCCCGGAAGCTAACCCGGCATGGCCCCAGGAGATCCGGAAGAAGTGCGAAGAATCAATCAGGATCCGCCTCGCATTCGGCGACCCGGCGTCACCGCAGGTCCGTGCCCGCGGTGATGAGGAAGGCGTGGGCGAGGGGCTGGCAGCCCGAATCAACTATGCCCTTGCCTGGCACCGGCCGATCATCGGCTGCCCAAATCTCAGCATAGCATTTCACGCTACCGTCCTGTATAACTCGATCCTGCGATTCGACGACCAGATGCTCGTTAACCCGCATATTTATAGCCTGCCCGCCTTCCGGGCGCCGATAATCCATCTGCGGCGGATAGAGGATGGCCCGCTTTTCAGGACATATGCCGAATGCTTTGAGCGCATCTGGGCCGGTAGCCGCCCGCTTGACCCCGGGAGCTTGTAATACCGTGGCACGCGTCGACTACTTCAACGACCCCGCCGCGCCCAAGGCGAACAGCATCGTGCCCGCCGTGAGCGCCATCGTGACCAATGGCGAGAACGCCATACTCCTGATCCTCCGCACCGACAACAACCACTGGTCCATACCCGGCGGCGGCGTCATCCCGGGCGAGACGCTAAGAGGGGCGGCAGCGCGTGAAGTAAAGGAAGAGACAGGGATTGATTGCGAGGTCACCGGTCTGGTCGGGATCTACTCCGATCCCGGCCATGTGGCCGCGTACGATGACGGTGAAGTCCGCCAGGAATTCTCGATATGCTTTACAACCCGGATGCTAGGCGGCACGTTCAGGACCAGCAGCGAGTCCGCCGAAGTCAGATTCGTTCCCGTCGAGGATATCGAGGGGCTAAGAATACACCCTTCGATACTATTGCGTATCAAGCATTACCTGGGACCGCGCACGGAACCGTATATCGGCTGAGCGGCCGCTTCGCTAAGGCGGGCAAGCGTACGGTCGTGACACAAAGCAAGAGACGAGCGAGACAATCTCAAGGCACGGCTCACTTCATGATCCGGCCCGTACCTTTCCAGCACCTCGCTTATCCGCTCTCCGAAGCTAAGGGTCTTGCCGGTCGGGCCGATAGTCATGTCACAGTACACCAGCGCGTCGGAAGTAGCCGAGTCCGCCGGCTGAAATTCCTCTAGAAGCGCGTCGTGATAACCGCGGAGCTGCGCTTCATAGATAGCGCACGAATGGTGTGCCACGAGGCATGCCAAGCGCCCGCCCGGCCCGTGATCCCGCACCCATCGCGCACCATCCAGAGGATGAAAGCCAGTCACCGCCAGCGCGGGCGCATATCCCACGTCATGCAGGTAAGCCGCGGCAACCAGGAGATCACGATCGGCCAGAGGGACGGCTTTCGCGACCCGCCGCGCTTGCTGCGCGACCTGCCGGACATGGAGCCAGCGATTCCCGAGAGGCGACAGAAGGCGCTCCGCGTTGGGAGCAGCCCAGGAAGTCAACGACACACCAGGCACCTTACTGGCAGGAAGGAGCCCCATAAGACACAGCACCGTCCACGCCGCGCGCTGCGTGCAGACGCGCGCGAGCCGTGGACGTGGACAGCGATGTGATCGTCTCGTTGCCTTGCCTCACGTCCGATGCGCGGCCGTACGCATGCAGACACGCGCGAGGCGTGAGACAACCGCGGCGATCTGGCCAGCCACGCACGGTAACGCGGCGGGCTCGCCCAGTTCGCAGCGCTGCTGCGGCCGGAACGGGTCAGGACGGTGACCGCGATCTCGGCGATACCGCAGTACGGCCAGCCGATCCGCCTGCTCCGCTATATCCGCTTCCCCGGACCGTTCAAGCTGGTGTTCCGCCGCTACGGCGACAGTCCGGAGGATAAGCGGCGGATGCTGACGGACGTCACCCGGCTGACTGAGGCCAAGAGCCTGCCGCTGGACGACGAATGGGTCCGCGAGACAGCGGCGGAATCACTGCGCCGCCACGCCCCGGACCGGCATGCCCGGTCCCGCCAGCTCGCCGCGGGCTTCGCCGCGAAACTGCCGGCCGGCGGCATCGCCCGCATCACCCAGCCGGTCCTGGCGCTGAACGGAGACGAGGACCCGATCGTCCGGCCCGCCGCGGGCCGGACGCTGGCCCGGGCGGTGCCCCACGGCCGTTTCGTCTTGGTGCATCGCATGGGGCACATGTTCTCGGCGCCGCTGTGGCCGGAGCTGGTTAGCGAGATCGACCGGCACGCGACCTGAGGCGGGCGGCCGGCGGTGCCGGACAGCTGTGCACTACACCCGGTGCGCATCCACCAGGTCTGAGCCGGTGCCACGGCTAAGTGCTTGTCGATGAATAACACGCCGGGTTATGGGCTGCGGGCAGGGATCAGGTCGTAGTTCCACTCGCCATGGAACTGGTGGCGCGTGAGAGCTCGCCGTTCCAGGTCTTTCATCTGGCGGTCTGCGATCTTGATGCCCTTGGGGTACTGGCCTGGGTCGAGTTCGGCGCTGACGGTCAGCCCGGAGCGGGTGGTGGTGGCCGCGATCGTCTGCACAATCACTTCGTGGCTGGTCAGCGGCCGTCCGCGCCAGTTCATCGAGATGTGGGAGAACAGCCGGTGCTCGATTTTGTTCCACTTGGAGGTGCCCGGCGGGAAGTGGCACACGGTGATCTCCAGCCCGGTCTGGCCGGCCAGCGCGGCCAGCTCGGTCTTCCACAGCCGGGTGCGGTACCCGTTGGACCCGCCGCCGTCGGCGCAGATCAGCAGCCGGGTGGCGTCCGGGTAGGCGGGCCGGCCGGCCTTCTGCCACCAGGTGCGGATGGCCTGCACCGCGAACGCGGCGGTGTCATGGTCGGTGCCCACCGACACCCACCCGGAGTTCGCGCCGACGTCGTACACCCCATAGGGGGTGACCTTGTCCTTGTCCTTGTCAATGAAGTCGTAGACGTTCACCAGCTCGGGACTGCCCTTCGGGCGCCATTCCCGGCCGCCGTTCCTGAAGCTGCCGACGTTCTCCTTCTTCTTGGCATCCGCGCTGATCACCGGCTGCCCGGCCGCCAGGTGATCGCGGGCCTGCGCGCTGATGTAGCGGAATTGGGCGTCCCGGTCGGGGTGCCGGGCGCCCTCGGCAGTCTTGGCGTTGCCCTGCAGGCTGAAGCCTTCTTCCTTCAGCAGCTTCGCCACCGTGTCCGGCCCGGCCCGGTGACCCTGCCGGGTCAGCTCGGCGGCCAGGTTCCGCAGCGACAGGGTCGTCCACCGCAGCGGCGACTCCGGGTCCCCCCGCGAGCCGGGGTCCACCAGCGCCAGCAGCGCCGGGCGCAGCCCGAGGTCAGTGTCGGCCAGCTTCTTGCGGCCGCCCCCCACGTGCCGGGCACGGCCCAGCAGCTCCCCGCCCGCTTCCAGCTCAGCCGCCCCGGCCGCCACCATCTGCCGGCTCACCCCGGCCGCCCGCGCCACCGCCTCGATCCCGCCATGCCCCAGCGGGCGGGCCTCCGACGCGAGGTAGAGCCGACGCTGCCGCTCATCCAGGTGCGGCAGCAGCACCGGGAACTTCGCCGCCAGCGCCTCCTCGACCTCCACCGGAACGCCCATACCACATCATGGCCCGCCGATCATAAATAAGTCAAAGTTATTTATCGACAGGCACTAAGCGGAGTTCCGCATCATGATCCGCGCCTGCCCGGCAGACGGTCCGCCGTCGGCGGCGCCGGTAAGGTCAGCGGCGTGGCTGCGGAAGAGCGACGTGTCGCGGAACTGCTGGTGAGCTGCCTGGAGCACGAGGGTGTCACCTGCGTTTTTGGCATCCCTGGCGAGGAGAACATCCGCTTCGTCGACGCTCTTTCCCGGTCGTCGATCCGGTACGTCCTGGTCCGGCACGAGCAGGCGGCATCGTTCATGGCCGAGATCTTCGGCCGGGTAACCGGCCGCGCGGGCGTGTGCTCGGCAACTCTCGGGCCTGGCGCCATCAACCTGCTGCTCGGTACAGCCGACGCCACCACCAACAGCACGCCGGTGGTAGCCATCTCGGCGCAGGTCGGGCTGAGCCGCATCTACAAGGAGTCGCACCAGAGCGTCGACCTGGTGTCGATGTTCTCCCCGGTGACGAAATGGGCGGACCTGGTCCTCAGTCCCGGGGCGGTCCCCGAGATGGTCCGCAAGGCGTTCAAGCTGGCCCAGACCGAGCGCCCCGGCGCCGTCTACCTGGCCGTTCCCGAGGACATCGAGGTCATGTCGGCGCCGGGCGGGCTGGCGCCCCTCGCGCTGAATACCCCCCGGCCGGACGAGCCCTCGCCGTCGCAGATCGAGCGGGCCGCGGCGGTGCTCGACAGTGCCAGGCAGCCCATCGTCCTGGCCGGCCACGGCGCGGCCCGCACTGGCGCGTCAGCCGCGCTGCGGCGCTTTTCCGAGCGGCTGGGCTTGCCGGTGGCGACGACCTTCCACGGCAAGGGAGTGTTCCCCGATGACCACCCGCATGCTCTCGGCGCGGTGGGCTTCATGAGCCACGACTACGTCAACTTCGGCTTCGACGCGGCAGACGTAATCGTCAGCGTCGGCTACGAGCTGCAGGAATTCGATCCGGTGCGGATCAACCCGGCCGGGGACAAGCGGATCCTGCACCTCAGCCGTGTCCCCGCCGAGGTGGACGCCCACTATGACGTCGACATCAGCCGGACGCTGGACGCTCTGGCCGCCGCCACGACCCGCCGCTTCCAGCCGGGAGCCGGCGGGGAGAAAGTCCGCCGGCTGCTGGCCGGCGAGCTGGCCCGCGGCGGCGCCGACGACAGCTTCCCGCTCAAGCCGCAGCGGGTGGTGGCCGATACGCGCGCCGCCCTGGACCGCTCGGACATTGTCCTGGCCGATACCGGGGCAGTGAAGATGTGGATGGCCCGGCTTTATCCCACCTATGAGCCCAACACCTGCCTGCTCTCCAACGGGCTGTCCACGATGGCCTTCGCCCTGCCAGGGGCCATCGGAGCCAGGCTCGCCGCGCCCGGCAGCCGGGTGCTGGCCGCGGCAGGCGACGGGGCGTTCCTGATGAACTCGCAGGAAATCGAGACGGCCCTGCGGGAACGCATCGCCCTGACCGTGCTGATCTGGCAGGACGACGCCTACGGGCTGATCAGGTGGAAGATGGACCTGGAACTCGGCCGCGACGTGGCGACCGGTTTCTCCAACCCCGGCTTCGTCGCCTATGCCGAGAGCTTCGGGGCCCGCGGCTACCAGGTGCGCTCGGCCGGCGACCTGCTGCCGGCCCTCGCCGGCGCCCTGGCCGCCGACACCGTGTCGGTGATCGCCTGCCCGGTGGACTACACGGAGAACCTCCGGCTCAGCGACGCCCTCGGCGACCTGTCCGGACCGTTCTGATCTTCCCGCGCACCAGCCCGCCTGGGG
>Ga0335081_10018743_pt1 | contig 11189 bp, 7 predicted proteins | sample Lox_Sample_35_FD_206713 | JGI IMG/M metagenome (GOLD analysis project Ga0335081, IMG submission 206713) | Soil microbial communities from Loxahatchee National Wildlife Refuge, Florida, United States - Lox_Sample_3.5 | ecosystem: Environmental > Terrestrial > Soil > Wetlands | place: USA: Florida...
TCTTCGAAGCCCCACCGGAGGAGACGCAAAAGCTATCGGCCATGGTGAAGCACGAAATGGAGCAGGTCCATCCGCTCGAAGTGCCGCTGGTGGCGGATATCGGCGTGGGAGAGAACTGGAGAGATGCAAAGTGAGACGTCGGCATCCAGAGCGGCCTGTCGTTGGACGTGCCAAGCACCGGTAGTTATCGGCGCTTCCGCTTCCAACCTCAGCTAACGATCTTCATCAGCGCGGCGAACTCCGAGGCTTTGCACGCGTCCATTTTCAATCTCCTGAGCAAACAAAAGAAGCCGATAAGCGACTTCGCGCGCCTGCGGCGGGTATAGTGCAACACCAGGAAAAGGCTCGCCCTCCTCATTGAGGACCATGGCATCCTGCGAAAGCACCACCGCTATGGCCTCTCGCCCGTTTTTGTCTGGCGCACGCAGCACACTAATCATGCATTTCTCCAATGATGGGTTTGATGGATGGCGGGTGGCACTCCTGTGCGCGTCACCCGCCCCCACTACCCGGTTACAACTTCACGGTGACGGTCTTCACTTCGGTATATTGCTGGAGACCGTACTCTCCCAGTTCACGCCCCATGCCGGACTGTTTGAACCCGCCAAAGGGAGCTGCGGGGTCGAAAACGTCGTAACAATTCACCCAGACGGTACCTGCCCGCACGTTGTTGGAGATGGCATGCGCCTTGGAAATGTCTCTGGTCCAAACCGCAGCAGCCAAGCCGTACATGGTTGTGTTTGCTCGCTCGATGACTTCGTCCAGATCCTTGAATTTGATGATGCTCATCACCGGCCCGAAGATTTCCTCCTGCGCGATCTTCATGTCGTCATTCACGTTCGCGAATACCGTTGGCTGAACGAAATAGCCGCGATCCCCGGAACGTTCGCCGCGGCACAAGAGCGATGCGCCCTCGCGCTTGCCGGCATCGATGTATGACAATACCTTGTCGAACTGCGCATCATCGACCTGCGGGCCCTGCTCAGTCTTAGGATCGAATGGATCGCCCACCGTTCGCTTCTTGGCCCGCGCCACGCTCCTTTCAACGAACTCGTCGTAGACTCTTTCCTCAACAAAGGCCCGGGAACCAGCGCAGCAGCATTGGCCCTGATTGAAGAAAAGCGCGAAGTGGCTGCCCTCGACGGCCTGTTCCATGTCGGAATCTGCAAAAACAATGTTCGGACTCTTTCCGCCGAGTTCCAACGTCGCTCGTTTCAGGTTGGATCGCCCGGCAGCTTCCATGATCAGATGGCCCACGTCGGTAGAGCCGGTGAAAGCGACTTTATCGATGTCCATGTGATTGGCGATGGCGGCGCCGGCGGTCGGACCGTACCCGGGAAGAATGTTGACTACGCCTGCCGGGAATCCGGCTTCAACGATCATCTCGCCGACCCGGAGCGCGGTCAGCGGGGTCTGTTTGGCCGGCTTGAGGATCACTGTATTGCCTGCGGCCAGAGCCGGCGCCAGCTTCCAAGCCTGCATGAGCAGCGGGAAATTCCATGGGATGATCTGTCCGACCACTCCCACCGGTTCGAGCCTCGTATAGCAGAAGTAGTCGCCTGCGATGGGTATCGTTCTGCCCTGAATCTTATCGGCCCAGCCCGCATAGTAGCGGTAGCAGGCAATTGTCAGCGGAAGATCTGCGGCCCGTGCGATCGCGACGGGTTTGCCGTTGTCAAGGGTCTCAAGCTCAGCCAGCTCATCGCTATGCTGCTCTATAAGATCAGCCAGGCGGTGCAGGAGGCGGCCACGTTCACTGGCGGACGTCTTGCGCCATGGACCGCGATCAAATGCTCGCCGTGCCGCGCGAACCGCCTTATCCACGTCGGCGGCATCTGCTTCCGCTACTTGAGCGAGTTCGTCACCTGTAGCCGGATTTATGGTTGCGAACGTTTCCCCAGACTCGCTCCTGACCCATTCGTTGTTGATCAGCAGCCGTGTGGCCTTGGGAATGGCCTTCCGCTCTTCCACGCTGGACATCGCAGTCGCCATACTCAGTTTCTCCTTTCGATACTCGGAATCTTCCCATGAGGGAATCTCATGGCTCAGTCAGCATACCGCTGTCGTTTGTAATGTGTGAAGTACATCGTCATCTATACAAGGCGAGCGACTTTCTGGCTCAGCCCGCCCGCTCGAAGGGCCGCTGGTGGCGGACATCGGCGTGGGAGAGAACTGGCGAGATGCGAAGTAAGCCACTTATTTACTGAACTCACGTGACCCAAGACGTGGTCGTGTGCGCAGGCTTGACAGGAATCTAAGATCTGTGATTTTGTTGTGCCCGATATGGCGTCCCCGGCCTACCCGCCTTCCCTTTGGGGCAGTCGGCTGACATACGGCTACTTGCTGCGCGTTCCGCTGCTGCTCGGATTCGCGCTGGTGGCATTTCCCTTTGCCGCTCTCCTAAACACCTCGCCGCTACGCGCATTATTCGAGAACCTGTTCTTTCTCGATGCTCCCGCTACGTTCCTTACCACGGTGGTCGCTGTGGTTCTGGCCTGGAGCCTGGTGCTCACCGCACGCATTGTTTTCCTGAACGGCGACCTGCGTTTCGGGGTCATCCAACTCATCCGGCAGAAAGATTTCCAGCCATGGCTCTGGCTTTTGACTCTCGCTCTAGCCACGCCGGCCATCGCCGGGCCGTTTTTCAAGAGCGGAGAGTTTCATCTTAGTGGGGCCCAAGCCGGATACAACGCGCTGGCCGCGGCGGCCGGCGTGGTGTTCGCTTACGTGCTGGGGTATGTCTCCCTCTTGTTGGCAATTCTTGTCTCTCCCAAAGGCAGCCAGCCGGACACAAGCACGTTCCCGGCGATCAAGCCCATGAAAGACGGGCTGGCCTGGGCAAACAATCACACGCTGCTCCCCGAGTCGTTCACCAGATGGCTGGCCCATTGTCTGGCGCGGCTTCCCGCAGATCTGCAAGCCGGATATCTCGATAACCGGCCCAAGTTGACGGACGGCTCTGAGAATGCCGGATATGGGCTTCCGTGGGCGGGACACTGGCTGGCATTCTGCTTCGCCCTTCTTACATTCGCTCTGTATTTTTGGATCGGTGCCTATAAGAGGGCCCATCTGGGCGAAACGACCTCCATACCGGCGCTTGCCATGGTTTTGTTTCTGTTTCAGAACCTGAACTGGATTTTCTCGTTCCTTACCTTCTTTCTTGACCGATTCCGCATCCCCCTGCTGATCCCGCTGGGCATTCTGGCGATATTTGGGACATATTTGCCTTCGTCCGACCGCTACTATCAGATTCAGAGTGGGGTAGCGGTCTCAGCGGTGCACCCCTATCAGGCTTTACAGCAACGGGTGGGAAGGAAGCCCATTATTGTGGTTGCCACCGCGGGAGGCGGGATCCAGGCAGCGGCATGGACGGCGCGCGTCCTGACCGGCCTGCAGCACGAGTCGGACGCATGGCAGCATGGCAGTTTCGCTGACTCGATCGCCTTGATCAGCTCCGTGTCCGGAGGCGCCACGGGTTCCCTGTTCTTCCTGAATCAGTACGGCGCCGGCCCGGGTCGACCCGGCTTTCAGCTCCCGGATCGGGACGACAATTTTTCGAAGCTGGTGGAGTTGGCTTCCGCACCGGCACTCGATGATGTTGGTTGGGCGTTGGTCTATCGCGACCTGCCGGGCATCCTTGTGCCGTGGAGCGCATCCGCAGAAGACGTGCTGCTGGATCGCGGGCGCATGCTGGAGCTTGCGTGGCAAAGCCGGACTCGCAACTTCGGCAATCTCTCTGCCTGGCGGGACGGCGTGAAGGAGGGGTGGCGTCCGGCCGCCATCTTCAACGCCACCATCGCGGAGACGGGTGAGCCGCTGCTGCTCGCCACCACCGATTTTGACCGGCAAAGTTCCCGCAGCGTAAACCCCGCCGCCGCGCAGCCGGATCGCAAGACGTTCTACGATCTGTACCCCGGGGCCGATTTGCCGGTGGTCACGGCGGTCAGGCTGGCCGCCTCGTTTCCCTACGTCTCACCGGCGGCTCGGGCCCAGACGTTGCAGCCCGAGTATCACGTGATCGACGGCGGATACTATGACAACTACGGCGTGGCGAGCGCGGCGGAATGGATTGACGAGGCGTTCGCGGCCTTCCCGGAGACGGCCGATCGCCCCGATATTCTCGTGATTCAGATTCGATCTTTCCCGAACGATCCTCTTCCGGCTCCACGGAACCGCGGCTGGTTCTTCCAGGCGCATGCGCCCATCACGGGGCTGCTCAGCGAGCGGACCACCGCGCAGTTGGTTCGCGACCGCGACGAGCTTCTGCTGTTACAGCGCCGCTGGTGGGGGAATCGAGCCGTGCCCCGGCTTCGCTTCGCCGGGTTTAAGTTCGGAGCCGACAACGCTCCCTTGTCGTGGAAAATGAACCAAAGCCAGACGGACGCGATCGAACAGCAATGGCGCGAGATCATTCAGAAGAACGGAGAGGATCTGCAGCAGGTGCGATGCATGTTCGAGCCGTCGGGAGAAAAGTGCCCCGAACTGGCCCGCAGGAAAGCGCCCTGGTAACCACCGGCGCGCAGTGATGGACTCGGCCAGCGCAACGGCACGCACGCTGTGACCCGAACGTCACTTCGGCGTGAAAATCCGCTTCAGCCGCCGATCCGGAAGCGGTTGTCCGGCACTCCGCGAGCGTCGGTTTCCACCGCAAAGAGGCTGCCGGCCAGACGGTCTCCGGTATCGCCCGGCGACGCGGCTGTCGTAATGTACAAAATGTTCAGATGCTCGCCGCCGAAAGTACAGTTGGTGATGTTCCTCGTGGGCATTTCGATGATGCTGTCAACCTGCCCGCTCGGTGCTACTCGCACGATGCACCCGCCCCCGTAGCGGCAATTCCAAACATAGCCGTGCTCATCGATGGCCGAGCCGTCGGGCAGTCCCCGCGAAAATACCGAGAAGAACGGACCCGGTTTGCCGATGGCGCCCGTGCGCTCATCGTAGTCGTACGCCCAGATCGCATTCGCCAGCGAATCACCGAAGTAGAACCTTTTTTTATCCAAGCTCCAGACCAGCGTGTTGGAGATGCCGATTTGATCCTGGCAGCGGCTTACGGCGCCATCCGGGTCAATTCGGTACAAGGCACCATCGGTTCCTCCGGCCTCACCCTCCGACCCGTCTGCATTCACATTGTTTCGCATCGACCCGGCCCAGATCGATCCACGAGGGTCAACGCCGGCGTCATTCAAGCGCACCGCCGGCCAATTGGGGAGCTTGAACCCTTGATCGCGCCGCGAATCCGACGACGGCTCCCATAAAATGATCCTCGACCCGAGGCATACCGCAAGCGTGTTGTCACGGTCGGTCAACAGGACCGCGGTGACCGGCTCATCGAACAGCCAGGATTTAACGGAGCGATCTTCAGGGTCATACCTGTGAATGAGGAAGCGGTTGATGTCGGTCCAGTAAACCGCCTGCTCGTCAGAGTGCCACAGCACCCCTTCTCCACATCGATCCCCCGTGGGAGCGCAGCATATCGGTTCCGTTGTGTGGGCCATGGCTCGTGTCTAGACTAACGCAAAACGGGAATGGGGAAACGGCGCGCGGATGGCTTGGGGCGCTTTGAAGGAGGGAGATCCTTCGGGTGCACTCAAATACTTCCAGTCGGTCACGGCACGGAATCCGCGCCGCCTCGATCCATTTCTCGGGGGGGATATATCACGACTTATACGGCACATCCGTGTCAAATGATTGCTTCAGCTTCGGTGGCTTGCGCTGAATGGCTCTGCTGTTCTCGTAGGGCTTACGCTGCGCGCGTGTCCCTCGTCAGACATTGCGCACATGGGTTCGTCGCGGTATCCGGTGGGGGAACAGCCCACCACTTTCCGGAAAACACGGGCGAAATAGGCCGAGTCTGAAAAACCGCAGCTCTCCGATACCTCCGAAATCGTTGCCAGCGGCTCCAGCAACATTCGTTGCGCCGCTTTGACGCGCTGGGTCATGAGGTAGCGCTCAAAGGTCAGGCCGGTGGTTCGCCTGAAGATCCGGCTGAGATGTCCGGCTGAGATCCCTAACACGGTGGCGATCTTTGTTATGGAGATGCTCTGAGCAGCCCACTTGTCCTGGAGCTGGCTATCGATAGTGCGGCAGGCGCGCTCCACCAGCTTCTGGCGCCGCCCGGCATAGAGCCGCTGCACCGAGTCCAGCAGCGATTCGGCTGAAGACACGAAGGCGTGCTGCAGTTCGAAGCACCCGGCGGCGCGGGTCAACGCTTTCTCTGCATGCCCCTGCCGGCTGGATACGTCGTTCGCGCTTGCGCCTGCCTCCCTCGCCGCATAGGCAATGGCATCGAGCGCATAGGCGAAGAAGTGCTGTTGTGCGGTGAGATGTTCAGGGCCATCGCCGATCTCCTTGTGAACCAGAAGAGGCAAACCCGCGACCAGCGTTCTCGCCTCCCTGAGCATTCGCTCGGAGATGCTCCGGCAAATTCGGCCGACCGGAAGTCCAAGCTCTTCATTCCGCGCCAGCGGCGCCCGATACGCCGCCACCTGGTCGGCGGAACGGGCCAGGGCGATACAGGCTTCCTGATAGGAGTCGGCCAGGTAATGCCAGTTGCTCTTGGCGCCGCCAATGCCGATCCGCACCCGCAGATCGCATCGCGCCGAGATGGCTTGCCGCAGCTTCTGCACGAAAGCTTGCGCGGCCCGTGATGGCGCATCCTGTCCGTCGCGATCCCGCAGGAAAATGCACACGCCGCGGCTGCGCAAATACGCATTGCAGACGTTGGGGACGCTTTCACAAAGCTCATCGACGGCCTGGAGGGCCCGGGTCAGGGCTAAGTCAAAGGAGGCGGCGGAGAGATGATAATCCTCCTCAGCCTCGAATTTGACCACCATGACACGGTTGGGATAACGGGTGAAGCCGATTCGGGTCATCAGGTCCCGCAACACCGGCCGGTTGGCCACGTTCCCGTCCAGAACCAGGTGGGCGAATTCTTTGCGTTCGAGGTGCGATTCTCGGTCCTTGCGTTGCTGTTCGCGAACCATCTCGGAAAGCCGCTTCCAGATGGTAGCCAGATATTCGGCGAAAACTTCCAGCACCTCGATGGTCCGGCGGATGTCGGAGTCGGAGACCACCGGGACCTGCATGTAAGCTTTCTCGAGCTGGGCCCAATCGATGTAGCTGAGGGCCGCAGCTTCCTTTCGGATTTGGACAAATTGGTCCGCCGCCGGCGGCTCGCGCAGAACCTGCCCGGTGAAGAGGGTTGCAATGTACTGACCGTCGCAGATCACCGGTACAGCGATGTCCAGCAAGCCCGCATGGCAGCGGTACGCTTCAGCTTTACCCGTTCTCCGGACACGCAGCTCCGCAGCCTTGTCCGAAACGCCGCAGGATTCAGCCTCATGCCGGCCGTGGTCGTTCACCAGGTAACAGTAGGTGGGCTCGGGCAGATCGTCGCAAGCCAGCAGCCGCCCGCAAGGGCCGGCCAACGCCTGTTCTGTCGAAAGATGCTTCTGGCGCAACCCGACTCTGCCCGCCGGGCCGTCTTCCGCCCAGACGAGATCGATCCTTTTTATGGGGCAGGACTTGTTGACGAGCAGCAGAAAGAGTTGGAGGAAATTCAGGTCCCTCTCGAGCTGGTCGACAAACCAAGGATTGCCAAGAGGAAACAGCGTGGGTTCCGGCACCGGTTGATCCATAGCAAGAGCCCCTTTGCGCCCAACGTAGCATTTTACACCGCCTGGGACAAGGACGATCGTGATCAAATGCGGATTTAAACGGCCTGATTACTCAGAGACCGATGGTGAGATCGAAACCTCCAGGAACGCCGGCGTGACCTACCATAGACACGTAGTGATGGAAAGCGCCGGAAGCTGCAGGCTCACGGCCTGATCGTGCCAATTCAACTGAACGGTCGCCGGTTGCTTGCGGCTGTTCATAACCTCGGCAACCATGCTGCCATCTTTGGCCTGGAACGCCAGGCAGCGCACCCCGTTCACGGCGCCGGCCGTTCCCACCCGCACGGCCCCCGGCCGCACGAACTTACTGAAATGGGCCAGGTAGTAATAGAGGCCGGTGTATGTTGTTTCCTTCTTCTGGCGGTTAACGATCACCACCGGGTGCTGCACGTTGGGGTCCGGGTCTCCGTGCACCGGCGAGACCAGCCACGGACCACCTTTCTCATCCAGAATCATGTTCCAGTAGATCCAGGCGGAGGCACCCGATTCCACATCCTTGAAGATCTGCGTGCCCCAGAAATCGCCATCCGCATAATCGCGATTGGGCAAGACCATGCTCTTGGGAGTTCCGGAGTCGTAGGCGTGGCAAACCTCGGTCATCCAGAGCGGCAGGCCGGGGTAGCGCTTGTGGAGCGCGGCGATCCTGTCGTAGTCCTTGTGGTCGTAGCCATGATAGACGATGGCGGCGGTGTACTTGCGCGCTTTGGGGTCGTCCAGAATGACCGGCCACTGTTTGTAGGCTCGCGCGCGCGTGTTGTATTCGCAGGGCTGGATTCTTGTTTTCACGCCTTCTCTGGCCAGCAGCGGCCCCACGTGATCCTTCAGAAGATCACGGATTTTGCCGGCGGGGATCTTGGTGTAGATGAGCGGCTCATTGAACAGGCTGACGTAGTCGATGAAGATTCCCTGTTTCTTGTACTCCTGCAAATAGCGCAAATAGTAAAGCGCCAGGGCGTCGAAGTACTTGGGATTGACGTCCTGGTTCTGGTTCACGTCGAACAGCATCCAGTCCGGCGGATAGTCCATGGTGGCTTGGATCACGAACTTTCCGTAGGCTGCGGCTCGCTGGATGTAGCGGACCAGGCCGTTGGGACCAAGGTCGCGCTGGATGGAAAACAGCTTCATGCCGACGTCGCCGGGATGATCGTCATAGCTGTAGAACGGCCCGGCGGGCATTTCATCACTGGCGGCGATGTCCGCTTTCATTGCGGTAAAACCGGCGCCCCGCTCGGGATCGAAAAGGGCGCGGAGGAGCGCTTCCTGTTGATCAGCGTTGAGACTGTTGAGACAAATCGCTCCGGACTCAAGAAATGACGCACCAAAACCGATGATTTCCTGATCTCTGACTTTGTCATCAATGACGAACGCTGGGGCGGCGGAGGCCGCGCCAAAGTGCAGCGGCGGCTTCACGGTGATCCGGTCACCGGCCTGGGAAGTGACGTAAACACGGACTTCCTGGGCCGGCGCCGGGCAGGGAATCAACAGCACAGCGGCGAGGAGAAATCCCGACCTCATAAACACGACCGCAGAGTTTTCTCGAACGCCTGGATGATTTCGCTCTCGTCCTGATCGGTCAGGCAGGAGGGGATGGGCAGCAGGATGCTCCGTTCGAACAGGCTGTCAGCCACCGGGCAAGCCCCTTTTGCGTAGTTCCGCTCCAGGCCGGCGTTCTCAGCCAGCTTCCAGGGGAAGCCGGCGCGATCGGCGCTGGTGCGCTGCGCCAGACTGACGTTGTTGTAATACAGGTGCAAGCCCCAGTCCGTCATGACGACGTCGGAGACACCCTGAGGCGAGGTCACGATGCCCTCCGCGCGCAGCATGCGGTTCACCCGGCGGGCGGTTTCCCCACTGCGATAGGTGGTGATCAGGAAGCAGCCGGTATCGCCCAGCGGGTCTTGGATCCGGCGCAACTGAACCTCGGGGAATTGCTCGAGCGCCTGGCGAATCCGGTATTTGCTGCGGCGCATGGCGCCGATGATGGTGGGGAGTTTTTTGAGCTGCACTCTGAGAATCGCAGCGCGCAATTCGTCCATCCGGCAACCCTTTCCCCAGAGGCAGAGGGTGGGATCGTTGAATACCAGCCGTCCGTTTTCATCGCGGGCATAGCCCACATCGTGGCACGCAAAGGCACGGCGGTAGAGTAGCTCGTCGTTTGTCACCACGCAGCCACCTTCGCCGGAACTCATGTTCTTGTTCATCTGGAAGCTGAAAATGCCCATGTCTCCGAAGGTGCTGACCTTCTGGCCCCCGATGCTTCCGCCGTTGCACTGCGCGCAGTCCTCAAGAAGAAATACGCCCTTCTCCCTGGCGATCTTCTGAACCGCTTTCGCGTCACCCGGAGCCCCGCTCATGTGCACCAGGATGATTCCCGCGGTGCGCGGCGTGATTTTGCGTTCCACGTCGAGCGGATCGAGGCAGAATGTGTCGTCGATGTCTGCCAGAACAGGGATCGCGCCCTGGTTCACAACCGACGCGACGACCGACACCCACATGTAAGCCGGTACGATGACTTCCTGGCCGGGACCAACGCCCAGCGCGGACAAAGCCACTGAGAGAGCGCCGGTGCCGCTGGCCACCGCGAGCGCGTGCCGGACGCCCAGCGCGCGCGCGAATTCTTCTTCGAACTTTTCGGTTTCTTTCAGAAGGTCGATACCGTAGTAACGGAACAAGGACCGCGAACGCAGAACGTGCAGCGCGGCTTCGATCTCCTGGTCGTCGTAATGGTGCACGCCGGGAAATTCTAAGGGCAGTGGCTTCACTCGGATGGGAGCCTCGGATTCCACCATCATTTTGTCTTCAGCCATAACTTCCTTCTTTCTCTTTGGGATGCTAGACCCATTTAGCCAGACCGCGGTCCAAGGCCCAATGGGTTTATGCGGCATTTTGAGGATTTAAACCACCAATCGTGGGGATGTTATTTAAATCCTCAAAATGCCGGATAAAGCTATTGGAAGTCGGGCAGTCCAGTGGTTTTATTGACGAGAAGACTTTTATCACGAGGGGTTAGGTGTGGGTGATCGGCTTGTCTGAACACCCAGAACAAAGGAGTGGGAAATGTCCAAATCTGGCCAAACGAACATGGTCCGCCTGCCGTCGATGGCGCTGGCGGTTGTCGCATGCCTGTTCATGCAGCTCGCCTGGGGCGCAGTCACCGGACGCATCTCCGGCACGGTGAAAGATCCCACGGGCGCAGTGGTACCTAGTGCCCAAATCACCGTTTTGGAGACGGCAACCGGGATCAAGACCGAGACGAAGACTGACACTGCCGGGTTCTATTCGTTCCCTTCGCTTCCGGTGGGGCATTACGATCTCGAGGTAAAGGCAAGCGGTTTTCGGGATTTCAAGCAGACCGGCTTGATCCTGGACGTCAACACGGCTTTGACGGTGGACATCCCGTTGGAGCTCGGCGAGGCTACACAGGAAGTGACGGTCAATGCCGCGGCGGTGCAAGTGGAAACGACCAACACGCAGATGGGCGAAGTGATCACCGACACCAAGATGACCACCGTGCCG
>Ga0335081_10018744_pt1 | contig 11189 bp, 10 predicted proteins | sample Lox_Sample_35_FD_206713 | JGI IMG/M metagenome (GOLD analysis project Ga0335081, IMG submission 206713) | Soil microbial communities from Loxahatchee National Wildlife Refuge, Florida, United States - Lox_Sample_3.5 | ecosystem: Environmental > Terrestrial > Soil > Wetlands | place: USA...
TGCGCAGCATGCCAGGCTCCTGATCATGGCCGCGGCATTCTTCGGTTGAGCTCTGCCATCAGGTCGCGATTGGCCTGCCGGGCACCGTCCAGGTCCTCGTCCTTGCGGCGGAGGGCGTCGGTGAGCTCGCCGACCTGGGCGTGGAGGGCTCCGATCTGCTCCTGTAGCGCCTTCTCGCCAGCCAGCATGCCCTGCCCGGTGACCTCGGCGGCGACCTCGGCGCCGAGTACCTCGCTCAGGCGAGTTTCGAGGAGACGGACGCGCTCACGGAGCCGGCGGTTCTCGGCTTCTGGTGTTCTCCCGATCGGCTCGCAGCGAGGCGGCGCTGACCCGGGCGGAGGCCGCGAGGCGTCCGGAGAACTGCGCCACGTTTGTGTTGGTCGCAAAAGCCCAAAAAAGCCCTTGCTGCGCGAGCGGTGCACCGTGCCCTGCCGCGTAGTCGCTGCCGGAGTTCAGCTCCTCGGCGTAGCGGTCGAGGACGTCGGCTGCTACTCGGTGGTCTAGGGCAACGGCGGCGTCTCCCCGCAGGCTGTCCCAGGCGCTTGCCCTGGCCCGGCGGATCAGTTCGTAGAACTCCCCCCGTGTCATCGCAGAAGGCAGCGGTGGTTCGCAGGCTTATCGCTTGCCGCTCGATCTGATCGAGCGTGAGGCCTAGCCAGGTCAGCATCTGTGCCGGATCGAACTCCTGAAGAGCTGCCCGCCAGACCTCAAGGCCGTAGCGGACCATCTGCCGCATCCGTGGCCAGTAGTAGGTGTCTAGCGCCGACAGAGTGATGGCCAGAGCACGCCATGACGCGAGAGCCTGCCGTGTCGGCTCGTTCGGCAGCGACGCCTTCTCTAGGTGCCGGGTGACTGTCTTCCCTGTACGCCGTGGCGTCAGCTCGGAGACGAAGGACATCGCCACGTCAAGACCGAGAATCTGGTGGTATGAGTACAGAAACCCCGCTCTCCACCGATGGCCACAGCGCACGCACGGAACGGCGTATGGGTCGGCAGCAGTTCACGCACGAGGCCCAGGCCCTCGGCCTCGTGCGTGAACTGGGAAGGTGTCACCTCAGTCCAGCGCTGGACCTGCTGCGCCACGGTGTCTTCTCCCCTTACACGCCATCAGGGAGAACTCGCCACCGCGGTCGATCCCCCAAACCCTTATCTTGCCAGCATTCGCATCGCCCGGAAGCAAAGACCACGGCTCGTGGCCGGAGAATCCACGAATTGTGCCCATCCCGAAACATACGTGGCCAAGTCTGTCGAAGACACGAGGCCTCACCTCTGCCTGTAGCTACCAATGATCTCCGCCGGTCGAGACCGGCTCGAGACCTCAGGGCGAGCCAACACGGGCCACTAACGGCAGTTCACAGCTGCAAAACCGAGTGCTTGAAGGAGGTCGGTGACCAGGACATAGCCGTATTGCGCAAGGCCTTGAACTAGCTGATCTTGAGCAGCCCGTTGGGTCTTCGGACGGGTAGCCATGACCTGGAGATAGACCGTCTCCAATGTCTGCATGAAGGCGGTAACGTCGTCGCCCATTTCATTGATCACGAAAGGTATTCTTGCAGTTCAGTGTGTGTTGCGCGTGCCTGTCGGGTCCTCCGGCGTGTCATGCCACAACGGATGTAACACGACACAATGCTGCCTCTGCAACTTGACCCGAGTAGACCAAGCTCGACGGTCAGGGCAAGAATCACCTGCGGTGCGGCCATTGTCGGATGTGGCCGGGTCGGTCATGCACTAACAGACGGCCCGCCCTCCTGCTGCGCAGCGGTGAGCGGCGCAACCCGCGGTCTGGCCGCAGGCCAAGAACCACTCACGCGTAAGCTGCGTCGTTAACACCCATATGAAACCACCTCGGTGTGCGTCGCGAGCGTGCGCACAGGCCACTGCCGCGCCCGCCACCGTGCTTGGCGACAGCACGGCACCCGCAAGTCGTCCACCATTGTGGTGAGCGCCTGCGCCTTTGGTCCGCAGCAACCCCATCCCAGCGACCAAGTGCGAACCGGCCACGAACATGCCCTGATCGCCGCCACAGCGATCCCGTCCTGTCCGCATCGGATGCGGGATCACTGCATCCGATGCGGACTCCCGTCAAATCCGAGGCCCCCCTTGCGCTGCTGCTCACCTAATTGCCACCGCGTGGTGCCGGACGATGATTCAAAAGGTCAGGCTATTTGCTTCGCTAACGTACAGTGCCGAATCGTCATCCGATGCGATTCAGCACACATGCAACAGTTGAAGCAAGATATTCATATCCATTGTTTATCTCTGGACCGGGCGCGGTCCAGAGATAAACAATGGAGCCAGCCCCTCGCCCCTCGGCCTTCCGCGCCAAGTTGGCGGTATGGCGGAGGGGCTGGCTGGGACCGGGCGCGGTCCCGCAAGCGGAAGAGCGTCGGTGAGAGGGATCAGGGCGGTGGTGGCCGTGGTAGATGGGGTCCGGCGGCGCCGGTCGCGGCAGGTTGTGTCGCGACCGCGGGTGGTGCAGTTCTCGCTGACCGAGGAGGAGTTCGGCGAGGTCAGCGACGCGGCCGCCCGCCGAGGGCTGGCGCGTGGGGCGTTCGCGGCGGAGGCGACGCTCGCGTCGGCCCAGGGACGTCCCGTGACAGTGTGGTCGCCGTTGCGGGAGGCGCTGGCCGAGGTCATGACCGCCGCTGGGCTAGTTCGCCGCATAGGGACGAATTTGAATCAGGCGGTGGCCCGGCTGAACGCGACCGGCCAGCGGGGTGAGGATCTGATGCCCGCGGCGCAATTTTGCATGCGGGCGGTACAGCGGCTGGACGAGGCCGCGGAACAGCTGCGGCGCAGTGTTCCGTAACCGCTCCGGAGCATTCCGGTGATCGGGAAAGTGCTTCGCGGAACGCGGGCCGACCGGCTGCTGTATTACCTATACGGGCCGGGCAAGGCGAATGAGCATACCGACCCGCATCTGGTCGCCGGGTTCGATGATCCGGCCGAACTGGAGCCGCCCCGCAAGGCTGACGGATCACGTGACTTCCGGCGGCTGGCCGGGCTGCTGGCGCAGCCGCTCGCCGCCTTGTACGGGCCGGGCTACGACAAGCCGGTCTGGCACTGTGCAGTCCGGGCCGCGCCCGGCGACCGGATACTGTCCGACGCCGAATGGGGCGAGGTAGCAGCCGAGATCATGGACCGCACCGGCCTGGCGCCGAGGGGGGACGACGCCGGGGTGCGGTGGGTCGCGGTCCGGCACGCCGACGATCACGTGCACATCGTGGCGACGCTGGCCCGCCAGGACGGGGCGCGGCCCAGGATCTGGAACGACTTCTACCGCGTCCGGGAGGCGTGCCTGGACGTGGAGGAACGATTCGGGCTGCGGATAACGCCGCCCGCAGACCGCACCGCGGCGAAACGGCCGACCCGGGCGGAGACTGAGCAGGCCACGCGGCGAGGCTGGGCCGAGCCGCCCCGCGTCGCCTTGCGCCGCCAGGTGTGCACCGCGGCGGCCGGAGCACGCACCGAGGCGGAGTTCTTTACGGCGCTCACGGAGGCGGGGGTGCTGGTCCGCAGGCGGTACAGCACGCTGCGCCCTGGTGAGGTGACCGGGTACGCGGTCGGCCTGCCGCGGCACACGGCCCGGGGCGGCGGGACGGTCTGGTATGGCGGCGCCAAGCTTGCCGCGGACCTGACGTTGCCGAAGCTGCGCCGCCGCTGGGCCGGAACACCCGCGGACCACCGCCTGGGACACGGCCTATCCGCTCCCGCGGCGCGCGCCGTGCTCCGGAACGCCGTCGCCGGCGCTGCGGAGCGGGCGCGCAGCGAGCCGGAGTTTTTCGCGCGGCTTCGTGATGGCGGGATCAGGGTGCGGCTGCGGTTCAGCGAGGTCCATCCCGGCCAGGTCACCGGGTACGCGGTTGGCCTGCCCGGCCACGACGACGGCCTTGGCCGGCCGCTGTGGCACAGCGGCGGCCGGCTTTCCGGCGAGCTCACCTTGCCCCAGCTGCGCCACCGCTGGACAGCGGACGGTTCCGCCGGAGCGGAGCATCCCGGCGCAGCACCCCAGCACAGCGGACCGTTCCGGTTCACTGCTCCGGAGCGGGACGCGATCTTCGAGCACGCGGCCCAGCAAGCCGCCATGGCGGCGGAGCACATCAGGCGCTGCGCGGAGCACGACCCGGCGGACGCGGCAGACGCGGCCTGGGCGGCGGCCGACGCGCTGCATACCGCGGCCCGGGCCACCGGCAGCCGGGTCCTGCGCCGGGCGGCAGACTCCTACGACCGCGCGGCCCGCGCACCCTATGGCCGCATCCCCGCCCGCACGTGCGACGGTGACCGGCTCCGCACAGCCGCCCGCGCGCTGGCGCTGACGGGCACGATCACAGCTGACACCCCGCTCATAGCGGTCGCGCTCATCGCGAACCTTGTCGCACTGGCCGCCGCGGTCGCTCAGCTGCGCCAGTCCCAGGAGCATGCCGCGCAAGCAGCCGCGGCACGCGTGGCGGCCGAACACCTGCACGCGGCCACAGTACGCGCGCGCTCGCGGGTGACCTCTTCCTTCGACCAGGCCAGCGCGCAGCGACGGGACCGGCCCGCCACCGCCGCAGACCTGGCCCAACGGGATTTCCCCTTCGCGCCGCATCCTGGCCAGCCGCTCGCCGCCCATCATGGCCAAGCGCGCCCGGCGCCGGGCCGCCGGCCAGGGCCGCCCGGGCGCACAGGGCCGCGCCGGTGACGCTCAGACGACCAGCCGCGCGCGGACCCTCCGCAGCTCCGCAGGCGCGCTGGGGAAATGGCTGGCACATGCGCCACAAGCAAATCCGCCGGACACAGTTTCTGTGGACAACCGCGACTATCCCCAGGGGCCGTTTGCCGGGCAGTGGGCAGCGCGCGAACCTGTCTGCGGGCGCCCCATCTGCTCGCCCAGCCGACGCCCGGCGCCGGAGAGGAGACCAGTCTCATGCAGGCATTGACGGACAGCGGCGTGTTCTGGGTCATGCTGTTCATGGCGATCATCGTGCTGTATCTGCTCCCGACGCTGATCGGAGCGATCCGGGGAGTGGACGGGCTGGCGCTGGTGTTCTTGGTCAATCTGATCGGAGCACCGGCCGCGATCGGCTGGCTAGGTGCAATGATCCTCGCGTTCGGCCCGCGTCGCCTTCCCCCTGCGCCGCCACTGCCCCCGTACCCAGAGCCGACGGCGTACGGGCACATCACCGGCCAGCGGCCTGGCACGAGGGAGCAGAATTAGGGCGCGAACACGGCGGCGGCATTCGCCGCCGCGACAGCGCCACTGCGCCGCTTGCTACGGGGCCATCGCGCCATACATCGCCTCAGCCCCGAATGGTGTCGCGCGCGGTGTAATCCGCGTCGCTCCTAGTTTCGGCCGATGGCTCGTGCCGGGTGACGTCCGTCCCGCCAGGCGGTCACCGATCTTCCGCCAGCTGGTTACCGATGCGTGACAGAAGTGGCTGGCCGGGGCGGTCTGTGTGCGGCACCGGTGAGGGTACCGGGAAGGGCCGCGGTCACGACCTCGGTCACGGTGGCGTAGTCGAGGCCGAGCCGGTGCGCGAGGCGGGCGACCTGACCTCCGACGTGGGCCGGTGGCATGGCGGCGATCAGGGGGGCAGCGGCGTGCAGGGCGTTGATTTGCCCTTCGGAGTAGTGGAGCCAGCGGCTCCAGCGGTCGACTTCGGCGTCAATGACCAGATCGGCCAGCGGCTGGGCGTGGTCGCCGAGCGCGCGGGCGAGGGCGGCGGCACCCTGGTCGCCCAGGATCTGGGCCGGGTCCTGCCCGGCTGGCAGTTTGACGGCCATCACGGCCTCGGTGAGCGGGACGAGCAGCTGGTAGGCCTTGACCGCGGCCTGCTGCCCAGCCGGATCGGAGTCGAACGCGACCAGCACTCCGGCCGTCCGCAGGTCGGGCAGGTGGCCGAGGGCGGCGGCGTGCTGGCTGGTCAGCGCCGTCCCGCACGGCGCCAGGCCGGAGTAACGGCCGCGGCTGGCGGCGGTGACGGCAATGGCGTCGAGCGGCCCTTCAACGATGACCGGCTGCGCTCCCCGGGCGAGCCGGCCGCGTGCCTCCCACAGGCCGAACAGCACCTCGCCCTTCCGGTACCGCCCTGTGCCGGGGCTGTTCAGGTATTTGGGCACGTCAGGGCGGGCGCCGCCGGGGGCGCGGCCGATGAAGGCGACCATGGTGCCGTCGGCGGCCCGGATGGGGAGCATGGCGCGGTCGCGGAAGGTGTCGATGAGGGTGCCGCGCCGGGACCGGCGTCCCAGCCCCGCCGCCTCGATAACACGGTCGGGGTAGCCGAGCGCCCGCAGATGCTGGACGAGCGCCGTCCATTCCGCGGGGGCATACCCGGTCTGCCAGCGCTGTTGTACCGCAGCATCGAAGCCGCGGTTGGCCAGGTAGCCGGGGACCCAGCTGCCGGGCAGCCGGCCGCGGAAGAACCGCGCCGCGGCCCGGTGAACCTGGGCGAGCTCAGTACCTGACGGTGGCGGCGGGTCGGCGCCCGCTGAGCCGGCTGCGGCTGCGCGGACGTGGCTGCGGGCGGGCGGCTCACGTTTTCTGGCACGCGGCGCGCGGACCGGCCGGGTGACTCGCCCGGCTTCGGGGAGCGCCGCCGCCAGGCGCGCGTTGATGAGGTCTGCGGCGGTGAGCACGCGGCTGGCGACCGCCCGCACGGTCGCGGCCGGGTGGGCGCGCGGCTCGGTCCCGGCCCAGCTGGAGATGTGCGGGAACCTGATCGCCGGCCCGTCGATGCCCAGATGGATCGCGATGAGGACAGCGACGGAGTCGGCTTCGACCTTGCGGATCCCCTGGCAACCAGCGGTGCCGGAGCCGAGGTAGGCGATCTCGCCATGCAGCAGCACGTGCCCGAGTTGATGGGCGAGCGCTGTGATTGCTTGTTCGGGGGTGGCGTCGCGGCGGATGTGGATGCGCCGGTCCCGCCAGCTGGTGAACCCGTCGCCGTCGGCGCAGTGCCCGGGCTCGGCCGTGAAGCCCTGGTGGCGGGCAAGATGCACCAGCGCGGCCCAGGCGCCGATCGGCACCTGCCCACGGCTCCGCCCCATGATCCCTAACGGCGGCGCGGGGTGCGCCTGGGCCAGCCAGTTCACCCAGTCCCGGCCGCTGTGCAACGACGCCAGCTCAAGGTCACCCATTGTTGCTGTTCTATGAGGTTTTTCGCTCATATCAGCGCTCCTGTGCCCAGTGTCGCCCAGTTTGGCGGCGGGGCAAACCCTTCAGGGCCGGGGCCCGTCGCGGTGGACCGAATCCCGGGCCGGGAAGCTTGGCGTTCCTGGCGAGCGCGCCGCGCTGCGATCGCTGCTGGCGGCCATCACGTCTTCGATCGGCATCGGGAAGTCGCGTTCCCACGGCCGGGCAGCGCGGGCGGTGGCTGGGCCGGCGGTGGTGGCGGCGTCGAGGGCGGCGGTCCGGTTCTGAGCGCGTTCATTGGTGCTTGCCGTTGCGGCGAGGTCGGTCGCGGCGTCCAGGTCCGCCGCCCGGACCTGTTCGGCACCAGCCGCCCGGCTCTGCTCGGTGCCCGCGAGCCCGGTGGCCGGATCGGGCCGCACGATGCGTTCGATGACGGCCGGGGGCAGGTTGGTGACCGCCTCCAGGATGCTGCGCTGCTCGGCCTCGTCGAGCAGGTCACGTCCGTAGGCGCGGGCCTGTTCCTGCAGCGCGTCGATGATCTGCGAGCCGCGCCGTTCCTGCGTCTTCGCCGCGGCGTGAGGGTCGAACGCGGCGCGGCCCGTGCCGCTCTCGGCGGGGGCCCGCACCAGGGTTTCGGCATCGAGCGCCGATCTTGGAGTGAAGGTCGCGTCGTGCACGCGGGACGGGCGGGTGAACAGCGCCGCGGCTTCACGCATCGCGTCGGATGGCCCCATCCCGTCGGCGCGGAGCCGGTCGTAGCGGGCCATGGCGTGCGGGTGCAGGTCGCGCAGCCGTTCCTCGCATTTGCGCATCGCGGTCGCGGCGGAGGGCTCGTACCACGGCACCGAACGGTCCGCATACGGTGTCGCCGCTCCCCATGCGCGGGCGGTCTGGAACAGATCGGCCTGGCCCAGCCATTGCGGGTCGGCAGCGGGTGCCCACCCGGCGCGGTGGGTGTCGCGGTCGGCGCGGATCTGGGCGTTCAGCGCCCGGCGCGTGCGCTCGTCGCGTTCCGCCGCCACTCCGGCCTGGGTGTTCTTGTGGTGGAGGTAGATCTGGGCCGCGGTCACCGCGACCGAGGCGACCTGCACGGTTCGTTGCAGCCCGTGGTGCACGGCGTCCTGGAACGGGTCGGGATGGTTTTCGGCGTCCATCTCCGCTGCCTCCTTAATATCTGCGCGGGCGGCTGTCGCCCGGCTGGCGAGCGCGGGGATCGCTGCCAGCCGGGCCGGCCAATGGCATCCGGGCTGGGCCCGCTGCTGCGGTAGCGTCGGTCACCGTGATGGGGCAGTCGAGGGCGGCCTGCCGCCCAGGTCCGCAAGGGCACCGGCCGGCCTGATCCCGTGTGGCGGGCGAGGCCGCGGAACGTGGTCCCTGCAAAGGCGGCGCCACGTGGGCAGCCGTGTCGCGGGCCGCCGAACCGCTCGGGCGGGGCAGGAAACCCACGGCGCGGCTGATCGCGGTCTCCTGGGCGCGGTCGCCGGTGGTGTCCTGGCGCAGGGTGCGGAAAAGCGGGAGCGCCCGGCGGGCGATCCGCAGGTGGCGTTCGAGCAGGTCATCGATGGTCTTTTCCAGGACCCAGATGGCGCGCAGCCGCAGCGCGTTGCCGATTTGGGCTGGCCGGACGGCGGGATCGCGTGGGGCGGGGATGCCGCGGCGGGCGGTCACGGTGGCGCGGAGTTCCTCGCTGGCCTGGACGAGGGCCGGGATGCCGAGGCGGGCCGGGGATCTGGCGCACATCTGCCGGTACCGGTCGATGACCGCGGTCGCGGTGGCCGTGGGGTCAGCGGCGAGTTGCTGGATCACGGTGCGCATCGCGGTCAGCCGGGTGATCGGCGCGTGGTCGTACCAGCCGGTGACCAGCAGGTCCCAGTGATGTTGACGGCCAGGGCGGGTCAGGTCGGTGTCGTAGCCGGTGCGGGTCAGCGCGGTGCGCATGGCCCGGGCGGCCCGCGGTGACCGCAGCCGTACCCGGACACCGTCCGGCACCGCCGTCACGTAGCCCACCGGCCGCCAGCCGTCACTGGCGGCGACATGCTCGCAGATCGCCAGGATGTGCGGCGGGTCGAGCCCCGCGCGGCGCAGCTCAGGTGTCGTCATCGCCGGTCACCGCATCGTCATCATTATTGCCGTCGCCGCGGGTGCTGCGGGCATGGTCCGCGGCGTCGCCGGGCCCGGCAGCGCGGTCCCACCAGCCGTCCGGGGCGGGGTCCGCGGCAGCTTCGTGTGGTTCGCGGTGAGCGTCTTCGCTGCATTGGTAGAAGGGGCCGCGGGCACCGAGGAGGAGCGGGAGCTGGTGGTCGAGGTGCTCGCGGTACCAGATGCCGATCCCGGTGCCGGGCAGCGTGCGCAGCACCTCCCAGGCGTGCCACAGCGAGTTGAGGCGGCTGATCGCTTCGCCGTGCCGCCACCATTGGCGGCACCACCGGTACTCACCGCCGAGGGTGCGGCGGAACATCGGCAGGAAATACTCGGTCAGCCAGTCTTCCAGTTCGGTGAATTCCGGCTCAGGCGCCGATTCGCCAGGGCCTCTGCCGTTGCGGTCGCCGCTGTCGCCTGCGGCAGACGGGGCGGGGGGCGCTTCTGCTGGGGCCGGGGCGCCGGCGCCGCCCGCGGTGGTGGTGTTGGTCATGGCGATGTCTCCTGTGGCGAGATGGCGGACGTAGGCCCGTGGTCAGGCTGGGCGGGCCAGGCCTGGTTCGCGGCGGCGCGGATCTCGTCCTGGGCCGCAGCCTGGGCGGCGCTGATCTGTGCGGCGCGGGGGCCGGCATGCCAGGGGGTGAGGTGGATGAGCGCGGGCTTGGCGCCGGTGGCGAGCAGCAGCGAGGTGCCCGGCGGCAGGGCGCGGATGGCGGCGGGCTCGAGGATGTCCTGCCGGCGCAGCGACACCGATTCGCTGGCCCGGCCCTCGCCATAGTTGATCGAGCGGACTGGGACGTCGTGCTGGCCGATCAGGGTGGCCAGGTCCCGGGCCAGGCGCGGTGAATCCACACCGGCGCCGATGATCTTCTTCGTGGCCGCGCCCCACAGGGCGGCCATCCCCTGCTCGCCCCACACCGTGACGCCCTGCTCGTAGGACTGCAGGATGGTGACGGGTGTGATGCCCCGCGAGCCGAGGTGGGAGTACAGGTCCGGCAGGTCCGCGATCCGGCAGATGTTGGCCGCCTCATCCAGCACCACGACCATCGGCGGGTCGAGCCGCCCGCCCAGGCGCTCGGCCCGGCGTTCCGCTGCGCGCATCGCGGTGTCCGACAGCGCGGCGATTAGCGGCGCTGCAGCCGAGCGGGATTTCGACAGGAGAAACAAGGTGCCCGTGCCGGCGGCGAACCCGTCCGGGTTGAACATCGGCAGGGTGCCGCGGCGGGGTGGGGTGACCCAGGCCATGATCTCCGGGTTGGTCATGGCTTTGGCCGCGGTGCGGGCGGTCTGGTAGATGCCGTCCCGGGTCTCGGCGGCGCCGTTCTGGGCGCCGCGCAGGGAGACCGCCATCGCGGTGAACCCGGCGTCGGTGAGCAGTTCGATGGGGGTGGGGACGGCGGGTTCGCTGAGCCAGCCCGCGACGTCGTGCAAGTTGTGGCCGGAGGTTGCTGCGGCGAGGAACAGGGCGGCGAGGAGGTCCTGGGCGGCGGGGCCCCACAGGTCGCGGCGGTGCTCGTCGGCGACGGTGAGCACGAAATGCCCGGCGAGGCGGTGCGCGTCTTCGACTGTGGCGAGGGCGTGCAGGGGGTTCCACCACCAGGTTTGCGGTTGGTGGGTGATGCGCTGGGGGTCGAACGTAAGTATTCGGAAGTCCTGTGAGAGGGCATGCCGATGGCCGGTGTGGCGGTTCCCAGTGGCCGCGCCGGTGCGCCGGTGGCAGTGTTATTCGCGCAGGGGTTTTATCCGGAGGGTGGTGGCTGTGCCCAGGTGCGGAGGTCCTCCGGGCTCGCACTCCATGGCAGGAAGCGTTTTAGTGCCGGGCCTGCGGGGGCCTTTCCGCCGTTGCTGCCGCATTCGTCGAGGTATGCGGTGAGGTAGGTGAGGATGTTCAGGCCGGCCATCGCTGCGGTGGCGGTGACGGTGAAGATGACCGCGGCGT
>Ga0335081_10018745_pt1 | contig 11188 bp, 5 predicted proteins | sample Lox_Sample_35_FD_206713 | JGI IMG/M metagenome (GOLD analysis project Ga0335081, IMG submission 206713) | Soil microbial communities from Loxahatchee National Wildlife Refuge, Florida, United States - Lox_Sample_3.5 | ecosystem: Environmental > Terrestrial > Soil > Wetlands | place: USA: Florida...
CGGGGAAGGCGCGGGCCAGGGCGATCAGCGCCTGCCCGGTGCCGCAGCCCACGTCGGCGACCCGGCCGCCCGCCTGCAGCTTGGCGGTGGTCTGCGGGACCAGCGGCAGCCACTGCTGGACCAGGGTGTTCTGGTGCCACTGCGCGGTGAACCGGCTGGTCCCGGCCCACACGTCGGGGTGCAGGTCGGCCGGCCGGACCCCGCCGCCGCGGCGGAAGGCCTCGGCCACCTGGTCGTAGCGCTGGATCGCGCCGATCAGCTCCTGGTGGACGCCGCCGAAGAAGGCGGGACCGGGTTCGGTGGCCAGGGCCGGCACGTGCTCGGCGGGCAGGGCGTAGCGCTGCTGGGCCTCGTCGTAGCTCAGGTACCCAGCGGCGAACATGCCGCCGAGCCACTCTCGCACATACCGTTCGGACAGCCCGGTCCGGCCGGCCAGTTCGCCGCTGCTCGCCGGGCCGTGCTCGGCCAGGTCCTTGAACAGTCCGGTCCGGTCGCCCAGCGCGGCCAGCACGATCGTCGCGGCTGCGGCGCTGTCGGCCAGGACCCGTCCGGTGAACTCCGCCGCGCGGTTCTCGTCCATCGTGATGCCTCCTTCGGTTCGGTTAGCTGTACCTGAAGAGGCGTGCCACGGCGGTGAACGGGCCGTTCAGCCCCAGTGAACAGGCTGTAGCCTGCGCCAAGGCTAAGGTTGGGGGAGGTGGGGCCTGGTTCGGGAAGGTGGCGAGCATGCCGCAGCCGGCTTGGCCGCAGGGCGCGGACGCGTTCGTCGGGCGCTCCGGCGAGCTGACTGCGCTATCCGCTGCCTTGCGCCAGGCAGCCACCGGGGATGCCCGGCTGGCGCTGGTGGCCGGCGAGCCGGGGATCGGCAAGACCGAACTGGCCCGCGCCTTCGCCCGGGCGGCCGGGAACGACGGCGCCGTGGTGCTCTGGGGCAGCGCGTGGGAGGACGGCGGCGCCCCGCCCTACTGGCCCTGGGTCCAGGTGCTGAGAAGCTACGGCCGGCAGGCCGGGCCGGAGGCGCTCGCCGAGGCGGCCGGCCCGCAGGCCGCCGTGCTCGGACAGTTGCTCCCCGAGCTCGGTACGGCCCCCGCACCTGCCGGACCGGCATCCGGGGCCCGGTTCGCGCTCTTCGAGGCCGTCTGCGCGGTGCTCGACCGGGCGTCGCGATCGGCGCCGCTGGCGGTGATCCTCGATGACCTGCACGCGGCGGGGCGCCCCTCGGCGCTGTTGCTGCGGTTCGCGGCGGCCGCGCCGCTGTCCCGGGTGCTGCTGCTCGCCACCTACCGCACCGCCGAGGCGGCCATGGACCCGGACGTCAGCGACGTGATCACCACGCTGGAATCGGTCAGTCCGCCGCTGACCCTGGCGGGCCTTTCCCCCGATGACATCCGGCTCATGCTGCCCGGCGCGGACGCCGACCTGCTCGCCGTGGTCCAGCGCCGCGGCGAGGGGAACCCGCTGTTCGTCTCGCAGGTGGCCCGCCTGCTCGGTCAGGGCGCAGCCTCGGTCGAGGAGATGCCGGTCCCGGCGGGCATCCGGCAGGCCGTCCGCCGCCAGGTCGCCAGGCTTGGCCATACCGCGACGGGTGACGGCAGGCCGTCCGCGGGAGAAGTACTGGCCACCGCGGCGGCGCTCGGCCCGGGCATCGACCCGGCCCTGGTCGCGGACGTGCTGGGCGCGGTGCCCGGACCCGTCGCGGGCCTGTGCGACCGCGCCACCGAGATCGGCCTGCTCGGCCCCGGCCAGGACCTCGGCGAGGTGTACCGGTTCCGGCACGCGCTGATCAGGGAAACCCTCTACGCCGAGCTGACGCCGCAGTCCAGGGCCCAGGCACATGGCAGGATCGCCGAGGTGCTCGAGAAAAGGCCGGGCCGGAGCCACGCCGAGCTCGCCTACCACTTCCTGCGGGCCGTGCCCGCCAGCGCCGAGGCGGCCGCCCGGGCAGTACGGCACTCCAGGCTGGCCGGCCAGGAGGCGCTGGACGCGCTGGCCTACGAGGAAGCCGCCGGTCATTTCCGGCACGCCCTGGACGTGCAGCGGCGGGCGGCACGGGCCACCCCGGCAAGCCGGTGCGAGCTGCTGCTGAGCCTGGCCGAGGCGCTGACCAAGGCAGGCCCCGACCCCGGTACGGCCCGGGTCATCGACGAAGCCGTGCGGCTCGCCCGGCACGCCGGCGAGCCGCGGCTGCTGGCCGGCGCGGCCCTGCTGAACGCCCAGCACCTCGACTTCAACGCTCCCGCGGAGACCACCACCGCGCTGCTCCGGGAGGCCGCCGCGGCGCTGGGCGCCGCCGACCACGCGCTGCGCGCCCGCATCCTGGCCCGGCTAGCGATCACGCTCGCCGCCGCTCCGGCTGAGGCCCGGGATGCGGCCGAACGGGCCGTGCGGGACGCACGCGAGGCGGTAACCCGCGATCGTGAAGGGAACGCCGCCGCGGCGGCCCTGGCCAGCGCGCTGACCGCCCGGCACTACGTCCTGTGGGGCACCCAGGATCCCGCGGACGCGCTCGCCGCGGCCGACGAGATCGTCGCCGCGGCCCGGCGGGCCGGCCAACCCGAGACCGAACTCGACGGCCGCGTCCTGCGCCTGACCCACCTGCTCGAGCTCGGCGACGGGCCCGGCGCCCAGCGGGTGCTGCCCGAGCTCGGCCGGATGGCCGACGCGCTGCGCCAGCCGGCCGCCCGCCTGACCGCCCTGTCCCGGCGGTCCACCCTGGCCGCGCTTACCGGCGACTTCGCGCCCGCCGCCGCGCTCGCCCGGCAGGCCTTCCAGACCGGGCAGGCGGCCGGCCTGCCCGACGCCGGCTCGGTCTACTGGGGCCAGCTGTTCGCCATCTGGCTGCACGCCGGCCTGCCCGAGGACGACGAGCGGTGGATGGAGCGGGAACTGCGCGACCTGGTGGCACGTTCGTACCTGTCGGTGGCGCACGCCGCGGCCCTGGTCCATCTCGAGGCCGTCCACGGCGCCGCCGAGCAGGCCCGCGGCCGACTGGACGAGCTCGTCGGCGCCGGCCTGGACACGCTGCGGCCCGACATGTTGTTCGTCTGGGCGCTGGCCCTGCTCGCCCGGGGCTGCGTCGTCCTCCGCGCGGCCAGCCACGCGCCGCGGCTCTACCGGGCCCTGGCCCCGTACACCGGCCGCGCCGTGGTCGCGGCCGGCGCGGTCATGTGCGCGGGCTCGACCGATTTCTACCTGGCCGGCCTGGCCACCCTGAGCGGTGACACTGAGGCGGCGGACCGGCACTACCGCGCGGCGGCCGGCTGTCACCGGCAGCTCGGCGCCAGGCCTATGCTCGCGCACACCCTGTACGAGCACGCGCCGCTGCTGCGGCAGCACGGAGACCACGCCGCCGCGGCGGCGGCGCTCGCCGAGGCCCGGGCCATCGCCGCCGACTGCGGCATGACCAGGCTGCTCGCCGTCCTGGACCGGCAAGACCGGTCAGGCCAGCCCGATCCGGGCGCCCTCACCCTGAACAAGGAAGACGAGTTCTGGCTCGTCGGCTACGCCGACGCACGCACCCGGTTGCCGGACAGCCTGGGCCTGCGGTACCTGGACCTGCTCGTCCGCAACCCGGGCCGCGAACTGGCCGCGGCGGATCTGGTCCGGCTCGCGGCCGCCACCGGCCCGGCCGGCACGCGGGCACACGCCGACGGCCTGCACGATGCGTCCGGCGCCCGCGCCGACGACATCCTCGACCGGCAGGCCCTGGCTGCTTACCGACAGCGCCTGGCCGGCCTCGACGAGGAACTCGCCGAGGCGCAGGAGTGGCACGACGCCGAGCGGGCCAGCCGGCTCCGCGCTGAGAAGGACTTCCTAGTCCGCGAGCTCGCCGCCGCGACCGGTCTCGGCGGCCGGCCGCGGCCGCTCGGCTCGGAATCCGAACGGGCCCGGCTCAATGTCACCCGGGCCATCAGGACCGCGATCTCGAGGATCCGCGACCGTGCCCCGGATGCCGCCGCTCATCTCGATCAGGCCGTCCGGACCGGAACCCGCTGCTGCTACTCCCCGCCGGACCCGTCGAGCTGAGCGCGAAGATGCGCCCGCCTGCCTTGCGCGCCCGGCTGCTCGGGACCGTGGACCTCCAGCTCGACAGCCGGCCGCTTCCGCCGCTGGACTCGGCTCGGGCCGAATCGCTGCTCGCTTACCTGCTGCTGCACCGCGACGCGCCGCAGCCGCGGCAGCGCCTGGCGTTCCTGCTGTGGCCCGGCTCGACCGAGGGCCAGGCGCAGACAAATCTGCGCAAGGTGCTGCACAACCTGCGCCATGCGCTGCCGGACGCCGACCGCCTGATAGAGATCGGGCCGCGCACGCTCCGCTGGCGCACGGAGGTGCCGCTGTGGCTGGACGTCGAGGAGTTCGAGCGGGCCGTGGCCGGGGACCGGCTCGAGGAGGCGGTCGAGATCTACGGCGGCGAGCTGCTCGAGGGCCGCTACGACGAATGGCTGGCCGGGGACCGGGAGCGGCTCGCCGGGCTGCACGCCGACGCGCTGGAGCGGCTCACCCGCCGGCACGAGCAGCACCAGCGCTGGCCCGAAGCCATCCGCTGCGCCGAGCGCCTGGTCGCGCGGGATCCCCTGCGCGAGGAGAGCCACCGGCTGCTGATCCGGCTCTGCCAGGCGTCGGGGGACCGGGCCCGCGCCGTGCGCGCCTACCACGTGTGCGCCGCGACGCTGGAGCGCGAGCTTGGCATCGATCCCGCGCCGCAAACCCGCGCCGTCTACGAATCGCTCGTCTTGGCTGGCCACGCCGACCGGACTCCTGGCACGCCGCCGCTGGTCGGGCGCGCCGCCGAGCGGGCCCGGCTGGCCGCGGCCTGGCGCACGGCGGCGTCCGGCCGCCCCGGGCTGGTGCTCGTCACCGGTGAGGCGGGCGTCGGCAAGACCCGGTTGGTCGGCGACCTCCGCGCGCAGGCGGCCGCGGTGACCGCGGAAGCCCGCGGCTATCCCGCGGAGGGCCCGCTCGCCTACGGGGTGGCGACGGCCTGGCTCCGTTCGGCGCCGGTCGCCGCGCGCCTGTCCCGGCTCGGCCGCCCCGACCTGACCGAACTCGCCCGCCTGCTGCCCGAACTGGCCGCGCGGGGCACGCCGCCCGAGCCGCTGCCCGAGGCGGAACTGCGGCACCGGCTGCTCGGCGCGATCGGCCGAGCGCTGCTGGCCGCGGGCGCGCCGCTGCTGCTCATCGTGGACGACGCGCAGTGGGCCGACGCCCAGTCGCTGCGCCTGATCCACTACCTGCTCCGCTCCGCGCCGTCGGCCCGGCTGCTCGTCACGGCCACCGCCCGGCGTGAGGAACTCGACGAGAACCACCCACTTACCGGCCTGGTCACGGCCGTGCAAGCGTTTGGCCACGTCACCGAGATCAAGCTGGCCCGGCTCAGCCGCGAGGAAACCGCGCTGCTGGCCGAGCGCATCACTGGCGCACCGCCCGACCCGGCCGGGCTTGACCGGCTGTATCGCGACAGCGAGGGCAACCCGCTGTTCGTGGTCGAGGCGCTGCAGCCCGACGCCCCGGCCGCGCAGCAGGTGCAGGCGGTGATCGCCGGCCGGCTGGCCCGGCTGTCGCCGCAGGCCGCCGCGACAGCCGGCGTCGCCGCGGCCATCGGGCAGGCGTTCACCGCGGACGTGCTGGCCGTCGCGACCGGTCTTGACGAGCAGGCGTTCGTGGCCGCGCTGGACGAACTGTGGCGGCGCGGGATCGTCCGCGCGCACGACCCGAACGCCTACGACTTCAGCCACGGCCGGATCCGGGACGCCGCCTACGCCGCGCTCGGCCCGCCGCGCCGACGGCACGTGCACCTCGCGGTGGCACGCGCGCTCGAGGGTGGCGAGCACCCGGCCGCGGCGGCGATCGCGCCACACTACGAGCAGGCGGGCGCGGTCGCGGAGGCCGTCCGCTGGTACGAACGGGCGGCGGAGGCCGCCCAGTGGCTGTATGCCCACGCCGACGCGGTGCGCGCGCTGGAACGCGCGCTGGCGTTGTCGGAGGATCTGCCGCCGGACCCCGGCACCGTCCGGCTGCAGCTCCGGTTGCTCACCGCGCTGCCCGCCCCTCTGCTGGCTCTCGAGGGCTACGCGTCGGAGCGGATTACCCGGGTGCATGCGCGCGCCTTGCCGCTCGCAGGCCAGCTCAGTAGCGAGCCCGAGCCGCCCCTGGTCTGGTCCCTGGCCATGGCCGCGCTCAGCCGCGGTGAGTGGGAGCCGGCCCGCGGCTTCGCCGAGCGGCTGCGCGTCCGTGCCGAACAAGACGATGACCAGGTGCTCTGGGTGGAAAGCGACTACATGCGGGGCATCGCGGCCTACTGGCCCGGGCGGCTGACCGAGGCGCGCGGCCACTTCGAGGTGGCGATGGAGCGCTTCCTCCCGGCTCGCCGCCGGGCGCACGTGCTGCGCTACGGGCAGGACCCCGAGCTGGTCGTCCGGCTGCGCCTGGCCCACGCCCTCTGGCTACTCGGCGACCCCGAGGGGGCCGACCGCCAGCGTGACCTAGCCCTGCAAGCCGCCCGCGAGTCCACTCACGCCTACAGCCGCGCGGTCGCCCTGGTGTGGGCGGCCATCCTCGCCATGGACCGCGGCGACAGCCCGGGGGTCCGCCGCCACGTCCGCGCGCTCGCCGCTATGGAGGACGAAGGTCCCGCTCAGATCCGGTTGGGGACCGAGATGTTCGGCGGCCACCTGGACGTCCTTGACGGCCGAACGGACCGGGGACTGGCACGGGTACGGACGGTACGCGCGCAACTCGTCAGCGGCGCGGCGCCCGCGCCGGGTGTACCCGGTGTCGCCACCCGCCTGCTGCTCGAGGGCTACCTGATCGCGGGCGAGCCGCAGGCCGGACTCGCGCTGGCCGACGAGGCGCTCGGCATGGGCCGCGGCGCCGAGCTGTGGGAGGCCGAGATCCGGCGGCTGCGGGCGACCTTCTTGACGGCCCTCGGTGCTCCCGCGGCCAAGGTCGAGGCCGAACTCGATCGTGCGCTCGCGGTGGCCCGGCGGCAGCGGGCACGCGCGTTCGAGCAGCGGATCCGCGAAACGCTCACGGAACGCTCTCCTAGTCAGGGTGGTGCCCGGTAGATGCCCGACCGGAGGAGAAGCGATGAGCACCACCATGCCTGCCAACATTCTGGTACCTGAGCAGCCCGGCTACGACGAGGCGCGCCGGGTCTTCAACGCGATGATCGACCGCCGCCCTGCCCTGATCGCCCGCTGCGCGAGCCCGGCGGACGTCGCGGTCGCCGTGAACACTGCCCGTGAGCGCGGACTCGTCATCGCGGTCCGCGGCGGCGGCCACAGCTTTTCCGGCCTGTCCACCTGCGACGACGGCATCGTGATCGACCTGGGCGGACTGAAGTCGATCGCCGTGGACCCGCGGGCCAGGACCGCGCGGGCCGGCGGCGGCGCGTTGTGGGGCGAGTTCGACGCCGCCACCCAGGCGCACGGCCTGCATACGCCGGGCGGCCGGGTCACCACTACGGGCCTGGGCGGCTTCACCACAGGCGGCGGCTACGGCTGGACGTCGTCGAAACACGGCCTGGCCTGCGACAACCTCATCTCCGCCGAGGTGGTCCTGGCTGACGGCAGCGTGGTGCGCGCCAGCGAGCGCGAGCACGCCGACCTGTTCTGGGGCCTGCGCGGCGGCGGCGGCAATTTCGGTATCGTCACCGAGTTCGAGTTCCGGCTGCATCCGCTCGGCCCGACCGTGCTCGCCGGGCTGACCATGTTCCCGATCGGCCGGGCCCATGATGTCCTGCGACGCTGGCGCGACTGGGCCGACGCCGCGCCCGATGAGGTGGCCACCGGCTGCGCCGTGATCATCGCGCCGCCGGAGCCGTTCGTCCCGGCGGAACTGCACGGCCAGCCGGTACTCGGCATACCCGTTCTCTACGTGGGTGACCCAGAGGATGGGACCGACGCGTTGCGGCCGCTCAGGGATCTCGGACCCGCCGTCGATCATATCGGCCCGATGCCGTACACCGCCTTCCAGACGGCGCTTGATCCGCTCGCGCCGTGGGGTGTCCGCAGCTACGCGCGCGGCGAGTACATGCCCGGTTTCAGCGACGCCGCGATTGATGAGTTCCTCGCCCAGGCCGTCGATCTGGCCGTGCGCGGCGCGCCGCTGAGCCAGATGGTCGTCTTCCTGATCGGGCAGGCCGTGACCGCGGTGGCCGACGAGGCCACCGCGTTCTCGCACCGCGACGCCCGCTACCTGTTCCACCCGATCTCGATCTGGACCGACCCGGCCGACGACGAGCGGATGATCGCGGCCACCCGCGCGTTCGCGGCCGACATGCGGCCGTTCAGCACGGGCGCCGCCTACCTCAACTTCACGCCGGAGGCCGACCGGGTCCGGGACGCCTACGGCGACGCCAAGTACGCTCGGCTGGTGGCGCTCAAGGACCGCTATGACCCGGCCAATCTGTTCCGGCTCAACCAGAACATCCGGCCCAGCCGGCCCGCGGCGGAGCCGGCCCTGGCCTAGCGCGCCGCGTGCACCGCAGGACGGCGGCCGGCCCACGGTTGCGCCGTCTCGAGCTGCGCGGCCAGCCGGATGAGCGTGGCCTCGTCACCGAAGCGGCCAAGGACGTGCACGCCGATCGGCAGGCCGTCATCATTCCACCAGAGCGGCACGGACATCGCCGGGTTGCCGGTCAGGTTGGCCACGACGCCCGCATAGCGCACGGTCTGGCTGCTGACCTCCAGTGACCGCCACGGATCTTCCGGCGTCGAGACCATCGTGCCGATGGGCAGCGGGGGCGCGGACATGGTCGGCGTGAGAAACGCGTCGAAGCCGGTGAAGAAGCGAGCGACCCGGCGGCTGAAGCGCTGGATCTCCTCCACGGAGAGCAGCCAGTCGGCCGCGGTGACCTGCTCGCCGGCCTGCCACAGCGCCCGGTTCAGCGGCTCGATCTCGTCCTGGCCCGGCTCGCGGCCGACGCGCCGGATCCAGTAGCGCAGGATCCACGCCGCGGCGGCGTAGATCATCGTGCCGATGGCCGCGCCGACCTCCGGGGTGAATTCCGGCCAGTCCGCCTCGGTGACCTCGTGGCCGAGCGACGCGCACAGCCGGGCGGCGTGCTCGGCGGCCGCGACGCAGTCGGGGTGGCCGTGGTCGCCGTCAGGGGTACGGGTGGTCCAGCCGATCCGCAGCCGGCCAGGATCGGCGCCGACTTCGGCCAGGAACGGGCGGGCCGGCGGCGGCGCCCAGTACGGGTCGCCCAGGTCGGGCCCTGACGTGGCGTCGAGCAGCGCGGCGCTGTCCCGGACCGAACGGGTGAGCGCGTGCTCGGCCGCCTCGCCGGCCGCGATGTCGCCGTACTCGGGCCCGAGGGGGTTGCGGGCCCGGGTCGGCTTGAGCGCGAACAGGCCGCATGCGGACGCCGGGTAGCGCAGCGAGCCGCCCAGGTCGTTGCCATGTGCGAACGGCACCATGCCCGACGCCACCGCCGCGGCCGAGCCGCCGCTGGACCCGCTGGTGGACCGCTGCGGGTCCCACGGGTTGCGGACCGGGCCGAACAGCACCGGCTCGCACGCGGGCGCCATCCCGAATTCCGGCGTGCTGGTCTTGCCCAGGATGACCAGGCCTGCCCGGCGCAGCCGGAGCACGAGCTCGGAGTCGAAGGCGGACACCTGGCCGGCCAGGAAGCGGGATCCCTCGGTGAAGCGCACGCCCTCCATCTCGCACGCCAGGTCCTTGAGCAGGTACGGCACCCCGGCGAACGGGCCGGCCAGACCGGCCCGGGCTTCTTCAGCCGCCCGGTCGAAGACCGGCGTCACGACCGCGTTCAGCACCGGGTTCAGCGCCTCGATGCGCTCGATGGCCGCCGTGACCAGCTCGGCCGCGCTGACCTGCCCGGTGCGGACCAGCTCGGCCTGGGCGGTGGCGTCGAGCAGGGCAAGCTCCGTGGTCACGGCCATCAGCTCTCCTTCCGTCGTTAGCGACGTTGCCCTGGTGGCGTGAGATCGCACCTCACGATGTGAGCTAAGGCCCGTGGTTTCACGGATGTGGACCGGGTGGCGTGGCGCCGATGATCGGGTCATCGACAACCGGGAGGACCACGATGACGACCACCCAGACCACGTTCGACCACGCCAGCTCCGACGGGGCCACCTCCGGCCGGCCCCCCTTCGACGGGGCCAAGGCCGAGGCCTTCGGCGGCCGCATGATGTCGATTCTCACCGGGAGCCTGCTGAGCTCGATGGTGGACATCGGCCACCGCACCGGCTTGTTCGCGGCCGCCGCCGAGGGCCCGGCGACAAGCGAGCAGCTGGCCGCCCGGGCCGGGCTGTGCGAACGGTACGTGCGCGAATGGCTCGGCGCCGTGACCACCGGCGGAATCGTCGAGTACGACCAAGCCACTGGGACATTCTTCCTGCCACCCGAGCACGCCGCGCTGCTCACCACCCCGGCCGGGGTCGGCCCGCTGGCGGTGACGAACACCGTGCTGGCCGGGCACCTTCACCAGATCGTGCAGGTCTTCCGGGAGGGCGGCGGCGTGCCCTACGCGGCGTTCACGCCCGAGTTCACCGACGCCATGGACGCGATGGGCCGCGGGGTCTTCGACACGATGCTGGTCGACGGTTACCTTCCGCTCGCACCGGGGCTCGCCGAGACCCTTGCGGCCGGCATCCGGGTGGCCGACGTCGCCTGCGGCACCGGTCACATGCTGGTGATCCTGGCGCAGGCCTTCCCCGCGTCCATGTTCACCGGCTACGACCTCGACGAGCACGCCATCGCCCGGGCCCGGGCCGAGGCCGCCGGGGCCGGCCTGAAGAACGTGACCTTCGAGGTGCTCGACGTGGCCCGGCTCACCGTGGCGGCGCCGTTCGACGTGGTATTCGTCTTCGACGCGCTCCACGACCAGGTGGACCCCGCGGCGATGCTGGCCCGGATCCACGACGCGCTGGTGCCGGGAGGCCTGCTGTTCATGCGGGAACCGCACGCCGCCGACACGCTCGCCGGGAACCTCGCCAACCCGATGGCACCCGTCTTCTATTCGGTCAGCACCCTGCACTGCCTGACAGTCTCGCTGGCCCACGGCGGCGCGGGCATCGGGTCCGCCTTCGGCGAGCAGCTGGCGCGGCGCATGCTGTCCGAGGTCGGTTTCGGCCCAGCTGATGTGCATCCGGCACCGGGTCATCCGTTCGACGCGGTCTACGTCACCCGCACCGCACGCTGATACGTGGCGGCCGGGTCACGA
>Ga0335081_10018746_pt1 | contig 11188 bp, 12 predicted proteins | sample Lox_Sample_35_FD_206713 | JGI IMG/M metagenome (GOLD analysis project Ga0335081, IMG submission 206713) | Soil microbial communities from Loxahatchee National Wildlife Refuge, Florida, United States - Lox_Sample_3.5 | ecosystem: Environmental > Terrestrial > Soil > Wetlands | place: USA...
TGGTTCCGTTGATCGGCATCTACAAACAGCACGCCGCGCCGGTCGGCGTGGCGCTGGAGCGCTGGCTGGAGCCGGATCCGGTGAGTCGATGATTCATCGAATGGACCGGATGGGTGGCCGGCGATGACGGAGAGGCGAAATCGATGAGCAATCTCGGCCGGCTTGGGACCGAATCGGGCACCATCGTGCTGATGGCTGTTCAATTGCAGAACGATGAGAGTGCTTGACTTGTGATCTATATTTCTATTATATTGGAAATATGGAAATTAAAAAAGCGGTGAACGCGCTCTCCGCGCTGGCTCAGGACACGCGGCTGTCGATCTTTCGACTCCTGGTGAAAGCCGGACCTGATGGGTTGCCGGTCGGTCGCATCGGCGGGGAACTGGGGGTGCCGGGGGCCACACTTTCCTTCCATTTGAAGGAGCTCAGTCACGCCGGGCTTGTGACCGTCAGGCAGGAGGGCCGGTATCTGTACCACAGCGTCGATTTTAAACAGATGGCGGCGCTGATGACCTTTCTCACCGAGCATTGCTGCGACGGCATGCCGCAGGCCTGTTTCGCCGTTGTGGAAACCGCGCTGAGCCGATGTTGTCCGGCACAGTCCACGCGCCAATCTGTGAGGAGAGACCATGAAACGATTTCACGTGCACATTGCCGTTGAACGCCTGGAAGAGAATATCCGCTTTTACTCGGCGGTCTTCGGTGCTCCGCCGACCGTGTCCAAGCCTGATTATGCCAAATGGATGCTGGATGATCCGCGCATGAATTTTGCCATCTCCCGGCGCGGCCTGGCGACGGGGATCGACCATCTCGGGATAGAGGTCGAATCCGGAGAGGAGCTGGCGGGGCTGCGGACACAGATGGACCATGCCGATGTGATCGCCACCGATCAGGCGAACGCCGCCTGTTGTTATACGAGATCGGATAAATTCTGGATCACCGATCCGCAGGGAATCTCTTGGGAAACCTTCCACGCCCTGGATTCGTCATCGGACTACGGCGAACAGCATCCCCCGCGGTTGGCGAAGCGGAAACCCTGCTGTGCTCCAGCTCCGACTGTGGCGGTTCAGGAGACGAACAACGCCGCCTGCTGTTCATGAATGCGCCGTCAGCCCGGCGCACACCGCTCAACGTCCTGTTTTTGTGCACCGGCAATTCCGCCCGCAGCATCATGGCGGAGGCAATTCTCAATGCCCTCTGCAAAGGGAGATTCAACGTGTACAGCGCAGGCAGCCATCCCAAAGGGTGTGTTCATCCGCTCGCCTTAGAGATATTGGAGCAGCATGGTCTGCCAACGGAAACATTACGCAGTAAAAGCTGGGATGAATTTTCCCGGCCGGACAGTCCGTGTATGCATGTTGTGTTGACCGTGTGCGATCAGGCGGCCGCCGAAATGTGCCCGGTCTGGCCGGGAACACCGATGACTGCCCATTGGGGGATCCGGGACCCTGCGGCGGTTCAAGGCGGTGATGAAGCCACACACCGCGCGTTTCAGGCGGCGTTTGCCGAGCTCCAACGACGCCTCGTCTTATTCAGCCATCTGCCATTCGACACCCTCGAGGGCATGGCGCTCAAGGAACGGTTGGATGACATCGGACGGGCGCCTTGAGTCTGTCGCGCGCCGTCGCCGCCGAAGCGACCGGAACGGCGCTCTTGCTGGCCATGGTGGTCGGGTCGGGCATCATGGCCGAACGGCTGTCCGGCGGGAATACGGCCGTCGCCCTTTTGGCCAACGCGATTGCGACCGGCGCCGGCCTGTTCGTCCTCATCGTGATGCTCGGGCCGATTTCCGGCGCACATTTCAATCCGGTCATCTCCGGTGTGCATGCGTGGAACGGTCGATTGCCCCTGCGCGCATGCGGCCTGTATGTGCTGGCTCAACTTGGCGGCGCGATCAGCGGGGTCATCGTTTCGCATCTCATGTTCGGATTGCCCATTGTGCAGTGGTCCACGCGCCTGCGGCCGACGGCCGGTGAGGGGCTGGGCGAACTGATCGCCACCTTCGGCCTTGTGTTGGTGATCCAGCTGCTCTCCGCGTTCCGCCCTGCGGCCATTCCCGCCGCGGTCGCCGCGTTTATCACCAGCGCCTACTGGTTCACTTCTTCGACATCCTTTGCAAATCCCGCCGTGACGCTGGCCCGGGCTTCGACCGACACCTTTGCCGGGATTTCGCCTCAGAGTGTTCCGCTGTTTATTGGCGGTCAACTCATTGGTGGAACGGCGGCCGCCCTGTTTTCCCGCTGGCTTGTGGGGCACCGGAAATGATGCGGGATACGGCCGGCATTGGTCTCTTGTGTTCTGATGATAATTTCGATATCGTTATCCGTCCGACATCATGCCCAAGGTTCCGCGCCTCTTCTGCATGATTCGTCGCCGGAATCACGACGAACATCATGCACGGCAATGAATATGCTACATGATGACGAGGGATGTGGGCGGTGGTGTGATGGCGCACTGGAGTGGTTGATGACATCAGGCGTATTCGAATCGCTGGTGCACGCGTTGAATTGGCTGGACGGTCCGGCGTGACGCGACGGCGGGTGCTCGTGCTCGGCTACGGCCGGCTGGGTCTGGCCTTCTGCCGGTTGTATCACGCCGGGTATCGGATTCGCGGCATCAAGCGGACGCCGCTCGCCCCGCCGGCCGATGCGCCGTGCGACGTGGTCTGTCTGCCGATCCGGGATGCCGCGCTCCAGCCGCATCTGGCCTGGGCCGATGTCGTCATCTTCAGTCCCGCGTCGGGGCGGACGGGCGGCGGAGGGGAGACGGAAGAGGACGCGGCGCGCTACCGGGAAACCTACCTCGGCAACATGGAATGTGTGACGGCGTTGATGCGGCAAGAAGCGATCCGCCCGTCGGTCGTCATCCTCGTCGGCTCAACCGGCGTCTACCCCCGGTCGACGGGAGGCGTCTGGACGGAGGATCGGACGATCCCCGTTGAATCACCCCGCCAGGAGGTGCTGCTGCAGACCGAGCGTGCCCTGACACGGAGCGGGCTGCCCTACGTGATTTTGCGTTGCGGCGGCCTCTACGGTGAAGGACGCGACCCCCTGGGTTGGGTTGGTCAGAAGAAGGAGCTCGTGAGCACCGACAAGGCCGAGGAGGTCCTGTCGCTCGTGCACCAGGACGACGTCTGCGGCGTGATCGACCGGGTGATCGCGACGGGGGTGACGAACGAGGTATTCAACGTGCGGGACGACTCCGCCTTTACCCGTCGGGCGCTCTATGCGCTGATCGCCGCCCGCGCCGGCGTGCCGATCGTCGACCGCGGACCCGCGCCCCCCGTGGGGCCCGCTTCCCCCGACCGGCGGATCCCGAATGACAAAGTGAAAACGCGGCTGGCCTACCGCTTCAGCCGACCGCCGATCACCGACTACCTGACCGCGACACCCGCTATTTCGTAAAGTCGGGGGGCGGGGTCGACGGCGTGGAGGCCGGCAGCACGGGCAGCGTCATCGCCGCCTGTGGCGGATTGCCCTCGAGCGAATGGAGAAAATCGGCGATCCGGTCGACCTCGTCGTTCGTCAGCTCTTTGTTGAGCTGAATTTTGGCCATGATGCGGATGGCCTCTTTCAGGTCCCAGACGCTTCCATTGTTGAAATAGGGGGCGGTGCGGGTCACATTGCGCCACATGGGGACCTTGAACACAAATTTGTCCTTCTCATCATGGGTGACGTTGAAACGGCCCGGGTCGTCGCTGCCTTCGTAGTGGCCGTAAATCCCGAATTTCTGGTACATGCCGCCGCCGGCCCCGACGCCGTTGTGGCAGGTGACGCAGCCCGTCTTGATGACCAGCTCGAGCCCTTTTTTCTCATTGGCCGTCAGGGCGGCCGCGTCGCCCTTCAAAAATTTGTCAAATCTCGATGGGGTCAGCAACGTCCGCTCGAAGGACGCAATCGCCCTGGCAATGTTGTCGTAAATGATGGGTTCCTTATCTTCAGGAAAGGCCTTCTTGAAGCGATCCTTATACTCCGGGATATAGTACAGGCGTTGAATCGCCAGATCCCTGGACGGCATCGCCATTTCAACCGGATTGAGAATCGGCCCTTTCGCCTGCTCTTCCAGCGACGGTGCGCGGCCGTCCCAGAACTGGGCGATCTGCAGGCCGGCGTTCAGGACCGTCGGCGCATTGCGGCCGCCGCGCTGGGCCAGATGGCCGAAGGAGGTCGGCAGATTGTCGACGCCGCCGGTCGACAGATTGTGGCAGGTGCTGCAGCTGACCTCATCGCCTTTGGAGAGGCGGGTCTCGTAATAGAGCATTTTCCCAAGCGCCACCTTTTCCGGCGTGGTGGGGTTATCCGGAGGGGCCGGTATGACATCGGGAAGGGGTTTGAAAAATTTATTCGCCAACGCAATCAAATCGGGGTTCTGCGCGTGGGCGGACGAGGCGGTCAACAGGAGCAGCAAGACGCCGATCAAATACATGGAGGACTCCTTTCTCATGAACAGGGACCGTTCGAGCGTTTCCGCCATCCTAACCCAAATGCTTGTTGGGCTGTCAAGTCGTCGGAGTGATTCACATGGAGCCTGATCACAGGGTCCTCTGAGGCCATGGGACAACCAGATTTAACACATTTGTAACAAACTTGCGCTGCGGGGAGGCCGGCGTTACAATGCGGCGCGAGATGCGTCCCCGCCGATACTGGCTGATGAAATCGGAACCCGAGGTTTTTTCGATCGAGGATCTGAAGGCGGCCCCCGGCCGGACGACGATGTGGGACGGCGTGCGCAACTATCAGGCCAGGAATTATCTGCGCGACGGGCTCACGGTCGGCGACGGCGTCCTCTACTACCACAGCAACGCCGAGCCGTCGGGAATTGCGGGGGAGGCGATCGTGACGCGGGCAGGCTATCCGGATCCCACGGCGTTCGACCGGCGGGACGCGCACTTCGATTCCAAGAGCGATCCGGGCCGGCCGACCTGGTACGCGGTCGACGTGACGTACGTACGCACCTGCCGGCCGCTCATCACGCTGGCCCGGCTGCGGCAGGTGAAGGCCCTGCGCTCGATGCTCGTGCTCCGGCGGGGGATGCGGTTGTCGGTCCAGCCGGTGACGGCGGCCGAATGGAGGGCGATCATGAGACTGCCGGAGTGGGACGGCCCGGCTGGAGTATAATAGATGCGGATTGAGGGGGCATGTTGATGGGCCGTGGCGTCCTGATCATGGCCGATCTCCCCGAGCGGCCGATCGCTGTGTGCCATTCTCTTGAATGAGGGGATACGCTGATGACCACCAAAGTGACGATCATCGAAGACGATCCCGACATCGCCGGGCTGGTCGAACATTACCTGGCGGCCGAAGGTTTCAAGGTCAGCCAATCCAGGGATGGCGCCGAAGGGCTCAAGCGGGTGAAAACGTCGCCCCCTGATCTGGTGATCCTCGATCTGATGCTGCCGGGTCTGGACGGCCTGGACGTCTGCAAGGCGCTCAGGGCGGCGCCGGCGACCGCGTCGTTGCCGATTCTGATGCTGACCGCCAAGGGGGAGGAATCGGACAAGGTGATCGGCCTGGAACTCGGCGCCGATGATTATCTGACCAAGCCCTTCAGCCCCAAGGAGCTGGTCGCGCGGGTCAAATCGCTCCTCCGTCGGAAGGCGAGGCAGGAGCCGGCCGTGCCGGTCTATACGTATAAGGAACTCCGGCTCGACCAGGAACGGCACGAAGTGACCTTCAAGGGCAAGGACGTCCAGTTGACCGCCAAGGAATTCGCGCTGCTCCAGCAATTGCTGGAGAATCCGGGCCGCGTGCTGACGCGACAGACGCTGCTGGACCGGGTCTGGGGGTATCAATCCGATGTCACGACCCGGACGGTCGACGTGCACATCCGTCGGCTCCGGGAGAAGATTCCCATGCTGACCGATATGATCGTGACCGTCAAATCGCTCGGCTATAAATTGAAGGATCTCAGGTAGCCGTTGGTGCGGGCGACCCTGCGGCGGACATTCGCGCTGATCTTTGCCACGGTTGCCTGTTGTGCCGTCGTTCTGGGATGGGCGGCCGCCTTCTGGTCCGGCCACCCCCTTTTGGTTGCGCCACTCGTGGCGCTCGCCTCCATTCCGGTGGCCTGGCTGGCGGGCCTGCTCTTGTCCCGCCGCGTCGCCCGGCCGCTTCACGAGCTCACGGAGGCGGTGCGAGGCGCGGCGCATGGCCAGCGGCCCCAGCAGATTGAACTCGAGGACTGGGAGGAGAGCGCAGCGGCCGGCCGGGCGCTCATCCAGCTGGCGGAGCAATGGCACTCGACGCTGGCCGAAATCTCGGCCGATCGGTCTCAACTGCAGGCCGTCCTGGCCAGCATGGTCGAGGGCGTGCTGGTGCTCGACCGTCAGGGCCGGATCCTGATGATAAACGAGGCGCTGCAGCGGATGCTTCCGGGCGCGGACGCGTCAGCCGTCGGCCGGCCGTTCATCGAGGTGATCCGGCACCATTCCCTCAACGAGTTTGTCCGTTCGGTGCTCGAAGAGGGGGAGGGACGGAGGGAGGTGATGTTGCACGCGCCGGAGGAACGGACCTTCATGATGCAGGCGTCGATCGCCAAACCGGACGGCGAACGGGGCGTGGCGGCGGTGCTGGTCTTTCATGACATCACCGAGTTGAAGCGGCTGGAGCGCGTCCGGAAAGATTTCGTCGCCAACGCGTCACATGAATTGAAAACCCCGCTCACGTCGATCTCCGGCTACGTGGAAGCGCTCGTGGACGGGGCGAAGGACGACCCCGCGACCTGCGCCCAGTTCCTGGGCATCATCCAAAAGCACACGCAGATCCTCAAGGCGATCCTCTCCGACCTGCTGCAACTGTCGACGATCGAGTCGGGCGTCTACCGGTGGAAAAGGGAAGAGGTGGCCGTCAACGAGCTGATGGAACGGGCGGCGCGCCTCCTCAGGCCCCTGGCGGAACGGAAACGCCAGCATCTGACTCTGCAGCCCTGCGAGCCGCCGCTCACGATCCAGGGCGATCAGGCCCGGCTCACCGAAGCGTTGACCAATCTGCTGGAGAACGCGATCAAATACACGCCGGAGGGCGGGTCGATCACAATCGTGGCGGCGCCGGAGGCCGGCGGCATGCGGATCGACGTCGCCGACACCGGCATCGGCATTCCTCCCATGGAGCAGTCCCGGGTGTTCGAGCGGTTCTACCGGGTCGACCGCGCCCGGACGCGGGAACAGGCCGGAACCGGACTGGGCCTGTCGATCGTCAAGCACATCGTCGAGGCGCACGGCGGCTGCGTCTCCGTGGTGAGCGTGGTCGGCCGCGGATCGACCTTTTCGATCTTCCTGCCCGCCCAGCCCGCCTTTTCCTGATCCTCCCGCTCATCGCCGCCGACACACTTCCCGATTCTTCCTGCAATCGGCACTCCTCCCGATTGTGAACGTCATTCGCGGACGGCCATGCCTTCCGGCGCGTTCCATCACGCGCCTGGCGACGCGTTCGACGGCAGCGCGATTTAACCCAGAATTAAGGTGGTGTTAAGGAAGGGGATACACCAATGACGTAGAGTGACGTCTCCGATGAATTGCCGCCGCTGCCACGGATTGATGGTGAGGGACCGGTTCTTTGACTCCGATGAAGAGGGCGGGCTCCTGACCTTTTGGGGCTGGCGGTGCATCTGTTGCGGGGAGATCATCGACCCCGTCATCCTGGCCAATCGCGCGGATCCGCCCGTCCCGCGCAAACGGCGACCACGATATCCCCGGTTCAATCCGGCTCTGTTTTCCCACCAAGCGGAATTGGCCGCGATCCATTGATCGCTCCCAGACAGTCCACATCACCACAGACAGCCCCTTCACGCTCGGGGGTGTGATGATGCCGTGAAAGTGGCGCAGTTTCGTTGGGATTGGCGTGGCGAGCTGAGCGTTATCCATATCCTGTCAACAGGCTCCGTAACACGATTTAACACAATCCTGAGGTTTCCTTGAGTTTCATGTCATCGCGGATGGATCACACTGCGCGGCGCAGTGTCATCCCGGCCATGTGAGCGTCCATCAATCATCAGGTGACATGAATCGAGGACGTGACCGGAACCCAGGCATTCTTCGGGATTTAACACAATCCTGAGGTGGTCTTGAGTATTCCGTCATGCGGACAGGGCCAGAATGGGCGCCGGCTCCAAGATCTGGCGATTGAAGAAATCCATCTATGAATAGGAACCGAGGCCAGGATGGTTTTCAGGAAGGTTTTACGGTCTACTGAGCGGGCCTTGAGTATTTTGTAACAGTTGCGCGGTTATGCTGCGCACCAGCATCGGAAATATTGATTGTGAAAGGAGGTTGACGGGCATCACGCAGTGGCAATGGCAATAATGCATGAAGGGTTTGTGGGAAGTCATCGTCAAAACTACAGTGGAGGGTGTATCGATGAATCTGATCAAGAAGCTGAAAAAGACGGCCGTCGTGACCGCCGGCTCGGCGATCCTGGGCGGCGTCCTGCTGTCCGGGAATGCCCAAGCCATCACGATCAACAATGGTGACCTGGTGCTGGCGCTCTTCGGCAATAACAATGAGTACTTCCTCGACCTCGGCGCCGAGAGCACGCTGATGGCCTCGGGGACGTCAACCTCGTTTGCAATCCCATGGGGCAGCGATACCAACAGCCTGATGAGCGCGCTGGAGAACTGCGGCACGGGCTGCTCGACGCCCAATCCCTTGCAGTGGGAGATCTTCGGGTATACCGGAACCAGTTCGACCAGCACCTCGTACCTCTATGCCGGTTCAACGTCCAATGCAACTGATACACATAACGCCGGTTTGGTCGGTGTCCAATCCGCGTATAACGCAACGAGTTCCTGGGGTCCTCAGATTACGCAATTGTCGACGGGTGGCTCATATCCGAGTGCCACGGGGGCAAATGACACACTGGTGCCAAGCACCGATCCCTACTCCTTTAGCAGCACCTTTGGCACTGATGGAACGCTGAAGGGTAGCTTTCCCGTCGCCATGCAGGGAGGAATCGGCGATATGCTCTACATGCTGAAAGGGCAAGACAGGTTGAGCACGCTGACCGATATTGGCACGGCCAGTCTAGTTTTGGGCAGTAGCTTGGATCTGACAGTTTGCGGGGTGGGCAGCACGGCTTGTTCGGTGGCTCCGCCGATTCCCATTCCGGCCTCGGTTGTCCTTTTTGCGACGGGTCTGATCGGCCTTGTCGGCATGGCCCGCCGCGGCAAAATGATCTGGTCGTAATCGGGACGAGGCAGCAAGCACGCAAGACCATTCAAAACACTGACACACACAACAGATCGATCAGGAGGAAGAACATGAACCATCGTACACTCATCATGCCGGCGGTGATACTTGCCGGCCTACTCGGCGCGTCATCCGCCTTGGCGGCTGAAACGAGTCCCACCGAGCAATGCCCTGCACCTGAACCCACCTCGTGCGACAAATTGAACGCGGGAGGGTCGTCCGCGGCCACGCCCTTTATGGGCCAGGTGCCGTTGTTTGTCCTGGACCAGCCGAATGGAACCACGATTACGCATTACCCCATCGAATATATCAACGGGGATATCGCGGGGCCGCCTGCCATCTCGCATAATAAGCTGTGGGTGTGGACCGGGACGCGGAATGGACGCCCGACCATCATCAGATACGAGGCAACCGGCTCATCGGACGGCTACAAAAAACTTCAACAGCCGACAACCAATCCACTCTCGAACATGACCTATCTGGATCATACGGGCCTGACCGGTTGTACGTTGACTCCGGGACTCCAGGGCACTGCTCCACACCAGTACTGGCTCTACACCGGGTGTACGGCGACCTACACCACCTATGAGACGATGGGGTTTGCGGATGTGGGGGCGAAGACGTTCCATCAGACCTCGCCCGGTCTGTGCAGTGGAGTTCCCTGCACCATCACGGTCACCCCGTTCAATGAGACCGGCATCACGGAGCACCAGGTGGTGATGGTGCCCTGGTCGATCATGCTGGGCGCCGCCGTCCAACGGGAGGTGAGCCCGGGGGTCTATCAAAACGTCAAGGGGTTGAGCCGAACGGAAGTGGAGGCGATCTTCAGCGGAAACGTCTATGATTGGACGCAACTGGGGCTGGTGTCGATGAACACAGACGGCACGGTCAACGACACCTATCCGAATGCCCCGATTACCCTCTGCCTCAGGCAGGCGGGGTCGGGCTCCAAGGCCTCCTTTAATGTAACCGTGATGAAGGACGTCGGCGAGACGACCAGCGGATCGGTCGACCTGACGGATCCGACGGATGGCGGCTACTACTTTGGCGCGAGCACCCAGGATGTGGAAGACTGCATCCAAGGCAATAGCGGGTTGTCGAGGCCAGCCCATCCTGATGCGGCCGGCTATATTGATGCCGATCAGGAGAGACTGACGAGCGCCGGCGGAGGGGTCAACATTGCGAGCTGTGGCGCAAGCTGCCCCTGGAACGGCAAGCCGAGCTTTTATGCGGTTGCGCTCAACGGGCTTCTGGCGCGCGATACGAGCCTGACCGATCCCCAGATCAACGTCAAGTGCGGGCAGTATCTGTACTGGGCTGGCGAGCGGGAAAACACCCATACCGGGACCGATCCCAATATTGACGGTAGCGCCTCAACTGGTCCAGAACATGACCTGCAGACGGCATTTATCAATGCGTCCGGATCACAGTCCGTCGTGTCCTTGCTCCCGGCCGGGGCCTATTGGGTGCCGAAGGCCTCGATGTATGTGTCCAAGAATTCTGATCCGGGCCCGATGCTGTTCCCCGGACAGGCAAATCCCTGCAATACGCTTGACTAAGCACGTCGAATGGCCGTAATGGAGCCCCGTCCGGGACCTTGGTCCCGGGCGGGGCAGCCAGGCGGCGGGAACCGATAAAGAGCGGTTGACCGAGCCCAGAAGCGCTTTAATGTAGCTGCCGTTGGTTGCCGGGACACCGGTATGAACGGCTACAATGGAATCGAGGGCGCAATGAGACGGATTCGACGGATTGTAATGGCAGTGAGTTTGGCGGTGGGAATGCTCTGGACTGTGGGCAGCCTGCCTGCCAGGGCAGCTCTCATCGTGACCGCCCCAGGTCCAGTTGAAATTATCGACGGCACGGACCTTGGCTCGGGCGTGGTCACCTTCAATATCGATCTGACTCTTCCGCTGGCCGGCTACGATTTCGGGTTTATGAACGGCACCAACTTCGTCCCCATTGCCCTGGCGCCTTCCGGGCCGTCGTCGCTCTACGGCACCTACACCT
>Ga0335081_10018747_pt1 | contig 11188 bp, 10 predicted proteins | sample Lox_Sample_35_FD_206713 | JGI IMG/M metagenome (GOLD analysis project Ga0335081, IMG submission 206713) | Soil microbial communities from Loxahatchee National Wildlife Refuge, Florida, United States - Lox_Sample_3.5 | ecosystem: Environmental > Terrestrial > Soil > Wetlands | place: USA...
CCGCGGACCGGAAATGCGCACCACCGCAATGGCCGCCGGCGGCCGGCCGGAGGACAAAGCGAAAATGGTGGAACGATCGGTCATGGTGCAGGGTTGGCGTCCATTGAGGCGGCGCTTCGCGCGATGCGGGCTACTTGCTACGGTGCGTCTATGTCAACGCAGCCGTCAACGCCATCGCAGGCCGCCTCGCCGAACCTCGCCGGCCAGGGCCGCAATCGTCTCGCCACAGAGACCAGTCCGTATCTCCTGCAGCACCAGGACAACCCGGTCGATTGGTGGCCCTGGGGACCCGAAGCGCTGGCGCAAGCCAAGCGCAGCAATAAGCCAATTCTCCTCTCGGTTGGTTATGCCGCCTGTCATTGGTGCCACGTCATGGCGCATGAGAGCTTCGAGGATGAACCGACCGCGCGCGTGATGAACGACCTGTTCGTCAATATCAAAGTCGATCGCGAGGAACGGCCCGACATCGATCAGATCTACATGGCGGCGCTGCATCACCTGGGCGAGCATGGCGGCTGGCCGCTGACGATGTTTTTGACGCCTGATGGCGAGCCGATATGGGGCGGGACCTATTTCCCCAAGACGCCGCGCTATGGCAAGCCGGCTTTTGTCGACGTGCTCCGCGAAATCGAGCGGCTGTTCCGCGACGAGCCGGCCAAAATCGAGCGCAATCGCGCAGCCCTGATGGAGCGGCTTGCGACCGTCGCGCGGCCCGCCGGCACGGCAACGATCGGGCGCGCCGAACTCGACAATGCCGCACGGCAGCTTGGCGGGCTCATCGATCCGGTCAACGGCGGCACCCGCGGGGCGCCGAAATTTCCACAAGCCGCGCTGTTCGAATACCTCTGGCGCGCCGGCCTGCGCACCGGTGAAGCGCACTACTTCGCAGCCGTGGAAATCACGCTCGATCATATCTGCGAGGGTGGCATCTACGACCACCTCGGCGGCGGCTTCGCCCGCTATTCGGTGGACGAGCGCTGGCTCGTGCCGCACTTCGAAAAGATGCTCTACGACAATGCGCAGCTTCTCGAATTGTTGGCGATCGCTTACCAGCGCACCGGCAAGGATTTATACCGTCGTCGCGCTGACGAAACAGTCGGCTGGCTCGAGCGGGAAATGATTACAGAGCAGGGCGCCTTTTCGGCGTCGCTCGACGCCGATTCCGAAGGCGAGGAAGGAAAATTCTACGTCTGGTCCTATGACGAAGTGCTCCGCCAGCTCGGCATCGAGGACGGTGACTTTTTCGCCCGACACTATGACGTCACGCCGGCCGGCAATTTCGAAGGCCACAATATCCTCAACCGGCTGAAACCGCTGCCGTGCAGCGACGCCGATGAGGCGCGGCTCGCGGCTTTGCGCGAAAAGCTCCTTTCGGTGCGTGCGCTACGGGTGCGACCCGGCCTCGACGACAAGGTGCTCGCCGATTGGAACGGCCTGATGATCGCGGCACTCGCCAATGCCGGATCGATGCTGGATGAGCCGCGATGGTTGGAGCTCGCCAGCCGCGCTTTTGACTTTGTGGCCCACACCATGGCGCGCGGCGATCGACTCGGCCATTCCTGGCGTCAAGGCAAGCTCAAATTTCCGGGACTTGCTTCGGATTATGCCGCCGTGATCCGCGCGGCGCTGGCGCTCTATGAAGCGACGGGCAGGTCAAACTTTCTCGATCATGCTCTGCAATGGCAACGGGCATTGGATCGCGATTACGTCAATGCCGAAACCTCGACTTATTACCTAACGGCTGCCGACGCGGAGGGGCTGGTCGTTCGGCCGGCCGCGACGAGCGATGAGGCGACGCCGAACCATAACGCGGTCGCCGCGCAAAATCTGATCCGGCTGGCGGCGCTGTCCGGCGACGATAGCTGGCGCGAAAGGGCGGACCGACTGATCGCGGGCGTGGCGCCGCTCATCGCCGAGAACCTCTACATGCATATGGCGATGCTCAATGCCATCGATCTGCGGCTGCGCGGCGCCGAGATCGTTGTGACCGGGCAGGGCGCGGGCGCCGACGCGCTGCTCAAGGCGGCGCGGCGGCTGCCGCCGCTTGACCGCATTGTGCTTCATGCAGCTTCTGCCGCGGCGCTGCCAAGCAAACACCCGGCGCGCGAGAAGTTAAACGCCGCGCCCGAACCGCAAGCTTTCGTCTGTGTTGGGGAGACTTGTTCGCTGCCGGTCACCGATCCCGCGGCGCTCGCCGCTGCCATCGGGGCGATGCGACATTCTTGACCATCCGGACCGTTGCGCTTTGCTTTACGGTTTCGCTGTGGGCGAAGCGCAAGACACGACGGAGAAGAAATAATGCAGCGTGCAATCGGGCTTGCGGGAATCGTGACCCTGCTATCGGTAAGCGTAGCCAATGCAGCGTGGTGCGGCGCCACGGTCCAAGACAATGCCGTCATCGAATGCGGCTATGTAACCGTGACCGATTGCCAAAAATCCGTCGGCAAAGGCGGATTCTGTTTTGTCGATCCCGATATTGCGCTCAAAGGGGAAAAGCCAGCAGCCGCCAAACCGCCCGTTCAAGGCAACGGCTGATCCGCACTTTACGTATTCATCGAGTCGAAGAACTCGGAATTGTTCTTCGTATTACGCAGCTTGTCGAGCAGGAAGTCGATCGCATCCATTGTTCCCATCGGATTGAGGATGCGGCGCAGCACGTACATCTTCTTGAGCTGATCCGGCGGCACCAGCAGCTCTTCCTTGCGCGTGCCGGACCGGGTGATGTCCATCGCCGGGAAGGTGCGCTTGTCGGCGACCTTGCGGTCGAGAATGAGCTCCGAATTGCCGGTGCCCTTGAATTCCTCGAAGATCACTTCGTCCATGCGGCTGCCGGTATCGATAAGCGCCGTAGCAATAATGGTCAGCGAGCCGCCTTCTTCGATGTTGCGCGCCGCGCCGAAGAAGCGCTTCGGCCGCTGCAAGGCGTTGGCGTCGACACCGCCGGTGAGCACCTTGCCGGAAGACGGCACTACGGTGTTGTAGGCGCGGCCGAGCCGCGTGATCGAATCGAGGAGGATCACCACATCGCGGCCGTGCTCAACCAGCCGCTTTGCTTTTTCGATCACCATCTCGGCGACCTGGACGTGGCGCACCGCCGGCTCATCGAAGGTCGACGAGATCACCTCGCCTTTCACCGAACGCTGCATGTCGGTGACTTCCTCCGGCCGCTCGTCGATCAAGAGCACGATCAGGTAGCATTCCGGATGATTGTGGGTGATGGAGTGCGCGATATTCTGTAAGAGCACGGTCTTGCCGGTGCGCGGCGGCGACACGATCAATGCGCGCTGGCCCTTGCCGACCGGCGCGACAATGTCGATGACGCGCGCCGAGAGATCCTTTTTGGTCGGATCCTCATATTCCATTTTCAGCCATTCGTCCGGATAGAGCGGCGTCAAATTATCGAAATTGACTTTGTGACGCGCCTTCTCGGGGTCCTCGAAATTGAGCGAATTGACTTTGAGCAGCGCGAAGTAACGCTCGCCTTCTTTGGGGCTGCGGATGTGACCATCGATCGTATCGCCGGTGCGCAGTCCAAAGCGTCGGATTTGCGACGGTGAGACGTAGATGTCGTCAGGGCCGGGCAGGTAGTTCGCTTCCGGCGATCGCAAAAAGCCGAAGCCGTCCGGCAATACCTCGACGACGCCTTCGCCGACAATGTCAGTCTCGCGCGCCGACAGTTGTTTGAGGATGCCGAACATCAGCTCCTGCTTGCGCATGGTCGAGGCGTTCTCGACCTCCAATTCTTCGGCAAAGGAGACAAGCTCAGCCGGTGTCTTGGTCTTGAGTTCTTGCAGTTTCATTTCCCGCATAGAATGTCCTACGGAGATTGGGCCAGCGAAGTTCAATCGTGGCGTCGCTGGCGGGAGAAGTTCGCAGGTCTTTGGGCTGGTCAGGGTCTTTGGGCTGGTAAGGGCTTAGGACCCCCAACCCGATGCACCGGTGGCTCCAGTCCGCTAGAGCCGAGACGCAACTGCATCCGCCTACGTTGGGTGGGATAACGCGAAGATAAGAAAAGACTGCACTACAGGCAAGGGCTGAACCGGATTCCGCGTTAGCGACGCGTTACCGTCAGAACGGTTTCACCACCGCCAGGATAACGATCGCCGCCATGAGGATTGCAGGTATCTCATTGATAAGACGATAGAAGTTCTGAGAATGCTGATTGCGATCGGCGACAAAATCTTTCACCCAACGCGCACACCAGCCGTGTAGTGCGGAAAGCGCAAGCACGAGCACGAGTTTGGCTGAAAGCCAGCCGGAAGCGAACCATCCGTAGCGAGAATCAGGGCCGTGCCAGGCGAGCCATAGTCCCAGCACCCAAGTGGCGATCATGGCTGGATTGATGATGATTCGGAGGAGCCGGCGCTCCATGGTTTTGAAGGTCTCCGACTGCACCGATCCCTTCTCGGCGGCGCAGTGATAGACGAACAAGCGCGGCAAATAGAGCATGCCCGCGAGCCATGCGATGACGGCAATGACGTGGAACGCCTTCACCCATTCATACATGCGGCGAGTGCTCTCTCAGGCGCACGCACGAACGCGCACCACCAGCTGTTCAACATGCGCGACAGGCGTGTCCGGCAGCACGCCATGGCCGAGATTGAAGATGAACGGCCCTGCTTTGAAGGTTTCCATGATTCGATCGACCGAGCGATCAAGCGAGCGGCCGCCGACCAAGAGCGCGACAGGATCGAGGTTGCCTTGAACGGGTTTGCGCCGCTGCAACTCGTCGCGCGCAAAAGCAAGATCGACGGTCCAGTCGAGCCCGACCGCATCGACCGGGACAGTATCGATGTAGCGTTTCAACCGGCTGCCAGCGCCGCGTGGAAATCCGATGAACTTCGCGGTCGGGATTTGCGCGCGCACGGTGGCCATGATGCGCGCACACGGTTCAACGCAACATCGATCAAATTCGTCGTCCGGCAATATGCCCGCCCAGGTGTCGAATATTTGCACGGCGTCGACACCGGCTTCGAATTGCCGGATCAAGTAGGATGCTGAAGCGTCCACAAGAATATCGAGCAATTCGCCAAATGCGGTGGGAGCACGATATACAAATTCGCGGGCCGGAATCTGATCGGGCGTGCCGGCTCCGGCGATCATGTATGTCGCCAAAGTCCATGGCGCGCCACAAAACCCCAAGAGCGCCACGCCTGCCGGCAGTTGCGATCTAACGCGTACGATCGCCTCATAGATCGGCGTAAGACGCTCGTGATCGAGCTCTCTGCGCAGCTTGCGTAAACCTTCCGCGTCATCGATCGCATCAAGCCGCGGTCCATCAGCTGCAGTAAACGCAACGCTCTGCCCGAGCGCATATGGAACGACCAAAATATCCGAAAAAAGGATTGCGGCATCGAACCCGAATCGTCGAATCGGCTGCAATGTAACTTCGGCCGCCAGCTTCGGATCAAGACAAAGATCGAGGAAATTAGCAATCTTTTGCCGAAGGGCTCGATATTCGGGCAGATATCGTCCGGCTTGCCGCATCAGCCAGATCGGCGGAACGGTTTGTCGCTTGCCGGCAAGAACGTCCATCATAGATTTGGTCACAGGCTTACCTGCGGCACTTTGATCTCTAATACAAATAGAATCTTAGAATCTATGTTGTAGTACTTGGACAGTTGATTGGACTCATGAATCGGCTTGCACACTGCGTGCGGGAAGTACCCACATATCCCCAGTTTTCAGGCAATTGGGCGGTTCGTTGGGAAAGCGCAACAGAGTGCTTGTTTCCCGATCATTATGGGTCACTTGTTAACCTGATTTCCACATTTCACCGATCCTGGCCATCGCCTGCGGAATAAGACGCCGGAGGAGTTTCTGTGTGGACTGGCAATGCGTTTATCCGGTTAATCTGCTTGCACCGTTGGCAAAGCCATGGCCTTCTCCCCAAAGGTCAACAGCTTCTCCAGCCGGCTTGAACGATTTCATGGTGCACGCGGCGGGCTACTTCCACCTTCACTTGATCTCGGATGCGACCGGCGAAACCTTGATTACGGTGGCGCGAGCTGCCGCGGCGCAATACGCCAAGGTTATGCCGGTCGAGCACGTCCACCCACTGGTCCGTACGCAGAAGCAGCTTGATCGGGTTCTCGCAGAAATAGAAGAGTCGCCCGGGATCGTGCTGTACACGCTTCTGGAAGAGAACTTGGTGCAGCGGCTGGAAGAGAAATGCCGCGCGCTGGGTCTTCCCTGTCTCTCAATTCTGGGACCGGTGCTGCACCTGTTCCAATCTTATCTGGGCGCTGAAACGACGCATAAAGTCGGCGCACAGCATACACTCAATGCCGAATATTTTCGCCGCATCGATGCGCTCAATTACACCATGTTGCATGACGACGGCCAGCATATAGACGATCTTGAGGAGGCGGACGTCGTGTTGGTTGGAGTGTCACGAACCTCGAAGACGCCGACCTCGATCTACCTCGCTAATCGCGGTGTGAAGACCGCTAACGTCCCGCTGGTGCCTGGCGTGCCCGTGCCCACGCGTCTCGAAGCACTCAAGCATCCTTTGGTCGTCGGGCTTTACGCCACGCCGGAACGGATCGTGCAAATTCGCCAGAATCGGCTCCTCGGGCTCAAAGCACATCGCGACGACGATCAATATATCGATCGGCAGGCGGTTGCCGAGGAAGTTGCCGCCTCGCGGCGACTCTGCGCCAGACACAATTGGCCGCTTATCGACGTCACCCGCCGCTCGATCGAAGAGACGGCCGCCGCGGTGCTTGCGCATCTCGGCGAGCGGCGCCGGCATCACGTGTCTTGAGGCCAGCCATGAAGCGGCCAATGGCGCTATGGCTTGCCGACGCGCCGCTCATCCTGGCATCGCAAAGCAAAACGCGGCGGATGCTTCTTAACGCCGCCGGCGTGCCGGTCGAAGTGGATCCGGCCGGTCTTGATGAGCGCAGTGTGGAAGCGGGCTCCCGATCGAAATCCGCCGGCGCCGTGGCCGCGCTTCTGGCGCGCGAAAAAGCAATTGCGACAGCGCGCAAGCATGGCGGAGGTCTTACGCTCGGCGCCGACCAGACGCTTTTCTTCGGTGCCGAACGCTTGACCAAGCCGCACGATCGCGACGCAGCGCGGGCGCAGTTGCGCGCGCTTTGCGGCCGCACGCACGAACTTCACTCGGCGATCGCCTTCGTACAGCATGATACGGTGCTGTTCGAACATGTTGGCGTGGCGCGGCTGACTATGCGCAATTTCTCCGAACGCTTTCTCGAGCTTTATCTTGATACAGCCGGCGACTCGGTGACCGCAAGCGTTGGGGCCTATCAGCTCGAAGGGCTCGGCATGCAATTATTCGAACGCGTCGATGGGGATTATTTCACGGTCTTGGGGCTGCCGCTCCTCGAAGCCCTGGAATTCCTGCGGCGCTTTGGGTGCCTAGCGCGATGAATACCGACCGGCCGTTCATTCTCTGCCTGACCGGCTCCCTGGCAATGGGAAAATCGACGGCCGCCAAGTTTTTTACCGAATGCGGCGTGCCCGTTCACGATTCCGACGCCGTCGTTCATGCCCTTTACGAGGGCGAAGCGGCGGCCCTGATCGAGCGGGCCTTCCCGGGCTCGACATCCGGCGGCAGGGTGGATCGCAGCAAGCTTGCGGCCATCGTCGTCAACGACCGAGCTGCGCTTGCTCGCCTCGAAGCGATCATTCATCCGCTCGTTACTGCTTCGCGGGAAAAGTTCCTGGCGGAGGCGCAAGCGCAGGGCGCTGCCGTCGTAGTTGTCGATATCCCTTTGTTGTTCGAAACCGAGGCGCAATCGCAATGCGATGCCGTGGTGGTGGTTTCGGCGCCGGCTACGGACCAGCGCCGCCGCGCTTTGGATCGCCCCGGCATGACTGAGGAGAAATTTGCAGCGCTGCTTGCCAAGCAACTACCGGACGCCGAAAAGCGCCGCCGCGCCGATTTCGTCGTGGACAGCTCGCAGGAATTCGATCACACCCGAGCGCAGATTCGAGACATTTTACGCAACGTCGCTACAATGCGACGCCGGTGATTCGCAGCGGCCAACGAATTCTCGATGCGTGAAATCGTCTTCGACACCGAAACGACCGGGCTTGACCCGCTTGCCGGCGATCGTCTCGTCGAGATCGGCTGTATCGAGCTTTTCAATCGCTTCCCGACCGGCAAAACGTTCCATGGTTATTTCAACCCGGAACGTGACATGCCGGAATCGGCCCTGAAGATCCACGGACTGACGGTCGATTTTCTGAAGAATCAGCCGTTATTCGCACACCGGGTGGCGGAACTCATAGATTTCCTCGGCGACGCTCAGCTCGTTGCGCACAACGCAATGTTCGATCTGGCCTTCCTCAATGCCGAATTGGATCGCGCCGGGCACCCGGCGGTGAGCCGCGACCGTATGGTCGACACGTTGTTGATCGCGCGGCGAAAACATCCCGCAGCGGCGAACAGGCTGGACGATTTGTGTGCTCGCTATGCCGTCGATAATTCGCGACGCACCAAGCATGGCGCGCTGCTCGATGCCGAACTTCTGGCCGAGGTCTATGTCGAATTGATCGGCGCGCGTCAGGCTCAGCTTATTCTTTCGCAAGCGCCGGCGATCGTGGCGCCCGGCCAAGTCATCGCGGTGCGCGAACGCCCCATGCCGCTGCCGTCGCGGTTAACGGCGGATGCGCAGGCCGCCCATCGCCGATTCATCGCGAGCCTCGGCGAAAAGGCAGTTTGGCGCGATTACGTCAGCTTAGATTAGCGGGCGCATTGGCTTGCTGCGCGGCGGCCATGCGATCTCGATAAAGCGAAGCGAAATCGACCGGTTCAAGCATCAAAGGGGGAAAGCCGCCATTGCGGGTGGCCGTGGCGACGATTTCTCGTGCGAAGGGAAACAACAGGCGGGGACACTCGATCATGATCATCGGCTGGAGGCTTTCGGGCGGTACATTGAGGATCCGAAACACCCCGGCATAGAGCAGTTCGAAGCCGAACAGCACGAAGCCCTGGACTTCCGCCTTGCCGTCCAGCCTCAACGTCACTTCGATGTCGTTTTCGGCGAGAGGGGCCGCCTCGACGCCGATATTGATCTTGATCGAGGGTTGCTGTGGGCTTGGTGTCAGAGTGCGCGGCGCGTTCGGGTTCTCGAACGAGAAATCCTTTACATATTGCATGAGTACGCCGATCTGCGGAACCGGCGTCTGCGGGGCACCCGGTTGTGGCGTGGGGCCACCATTCGTCGTCGACATTGTTATCTCCGCTAGGGCCGGCTTGGCTAACATGCGGCGGAGCCGCAAACAATGCCGGGAAACGGCGGCGGCTTGAGGTCCAAGGCCAAAGAAAGCGCGTCAATGTGGCGTTTGGTGATAGGGTGCGACCGCAAGGCCGCATTATTGGCGTAGCCGCGCCGATCGTTTAATGTTTGCGCGCCGCCGCGTTAAAATGACGGCGAGCCGCCACTGGATGGCCTTACCTGCGTGACTACATAGAGCGGGGACCGGTGTCCTGCCGCGGTTTGGTCATTCGAGCCGATCCCCGGAACGCACTGCCCCGCTTGCTGCGATGGCGAAAGAATGACCGACGTGTTCGATATCTACACCATCATTTTCCTAGCCCTCGCAGTGTTTATATTCCTGCGGTTACGCAGCGTTTTGGGCCAGCGGACCGGCCGTGAGCGGCCGCCCTATGATCCATATTCGGCCCGCGATGCCGTGCGGAGCCCGGCCGCCGAGAAGAAGGTGGTAGCGTTGCCGCAACGTGGTTCCGAGGCCTCGTCGCGCCCCGCTGAAGCCGCGGCGCCTGCGGCGGAGCGTTGGAAGGATGTCGCCGAGAGCGGATCGATGGTGGCGGCCGGGCTTGATGCGATCGCCGCCGCGGATTCGAGTTTTGACGCCCAGCATTTCATTACCGGTGCACGCGCCGCCTACGAGATGATTGTGACTGCTTTCGCCGGGGGCGACCGCCGGCAGCTGCGCAGTTTGCTGTCGCGTGAAGTCTATGACGGCTTTGACGCGGCGATTACCGAGCGCGAGCGCCGCAGCGAAACGGCCGAGACTCGTTTCGTTTCGATCGATGGCTCGACTATAACGGCAGCCGAGTTGCGCAATCGGACGACTGCGCAAATTACAGTGCGCTTCGTCTCCAAACTGATTTCCGCCACGCACGATCGCAGTGGCACGGTCATCGACGGCAGCGCTGAAAAAGTGACTGACGTCACGGATGTCTGGACCTTCGCCCGCGATGTGTCCTCGCGCGACCCCAACTGGAAAGTCATCGCGACCGAAACCGGGCAATGATGTTCGCAATGAATGGGGGTGCGGCGCCAGGTCTGGACCTTCGCCCTGCTTCTCTTCGCCTTACGCTTGTTCCCGTTGTCGCGGCATTGACCGTCCTGTTTGCGCTGCGAACTGCCGCTTTCGCGCAGAGCAGCGTTCCACTGGCGTTTCCCGACACGCAATATGAGCCGGTGGAGTGGAGCGAGCTGGAGGGCTGGACCAGCGACGATCATGCCGCCGCCTTTGCTGCTTTTCTTGGCAGTTGCCGGACGTTGCAGAACCGGCGTCGCCAGTCGGTGCGGGATGTGACCCCGATCCCGGCAGCGCTGAAAGACATTTGCGAAGTCGCGCATCAAGCCATTCCGCTGGACGAAGACGGCGCCCGGAAATTTTTTGAAGACCATTTCCGGCCGATCCGTATCAACAGACTCGGCGATAGCGACGGGTTCCTCACCGGATATTACGAACCGATCGTTGCCGGATCGCGCGTGCCCACCGGCGAATTCACGGCGCCGCTTTACCGTCGGCCGCCGAATCTCGTACCCGCCGGCCGGCGCAAGCTCGGCGATGCATTTCCATCGAAGGGCGTGTTCGTCGGTCGGCGCGTCGGCCGCCGCAAGATTGTGCCTTACTACGATCGCGGCCAGATCGAGGATGGCGCGCTCGACGGCTGGCATCTTGAAATCTGCTACCTACACGACCAGCTCGACGTTCTGTTCGCGCAGATCCAAGGCTCTGCCCGAATCCGGCTCGAAGATGGAGCCATTCTTCGCGTCAATTACGATTCACACAATGGTTGGCCCTATACGCCGGTCGGCCGTGTTCTCGTCGAACAGAAAATACTGAGCAGAGATCAGGTGTCGATGCAGAGCATCCGCGATTGGATGGAAGCCAACCCGGATCAGGCGAAAGAGGTGCGCCGGCAAAACAAATCCTATGTGTTTTTCCGGGTCACCGA
>Ga0335081_10018749_pt1 | contig 11187 bp, 11 predicted proteins | sample Lox_Sample_35_FD_206713 | JGI IMG/M metagenome (GOLD analysis project Ga0335081, IMG submission 206713) | Soil microbial communities from Loxahatchee National Wildlife Refuge, Florida, United States - Lox_Sample_3.5 | ecosystem: Environmental > Terrestrial > Soil > Wetlands | place: USA...
CATGTTTGACGTGCATAACGCCATCGACGAAACCGAGCCGCACGCCGCGCTGGTGGACCGCTACTTCGATGTGATCCGCCACGTGCACGTGAACGAGCTGGATGGCCGCCACTGCGGCGCCCCCACGGCATCGCCTTACGATTTCAAGCCGGTGTTCGAGGTGCTGGCGCGGCGCGGTTACACCGGCTGGATTTCCCTGGAAGCGTTCGATTTCAGCTTCGGCGCGGAGCGCCTGGCGCGGGAATCGCTGCGCCACCTGGAAACGGAGATCGCCAGACTGAACATATGAGCCACTACGTTGTTACGGGAGGCGCGGGATTTATCGGATCCGCCATCGTCCGCGCGCTGTTGAAGGAAGGAGCGCGGCGGATTGTGGTCATCGACAATCTGCTGACGGGGCGCGAAGCGAACCTGGACGAAGTGCGCGGGCAAATCGATTTCCAGCGCGCCGACATTCGCCATTACGAGGAAATTGCCGGCATTGTACGGGGTGCCGCGGTGGTGTTTCACGAAGCGGCCATTCCTTCCGTGCCGCGATCCATCGACGACCCGGTGCCGTCGCACTGCGTCAACATCGACGGCACGTTCAACGTGCTGCGGGCAGCGCGCGAAGGCGGCGCGGGGCGGGTGGTGTACGCCGCTTCTTCGTCGGCTTATGGCGACAGCGAGGTGCTGCCCAAGGTGGAGAGCATGACGCCGCGGCCCAAATCGCCCTATGCTTTGCAGAAGCTGACGGGCGAGCACTACTGCACCGTTTTTGCGGGCGTCTACGGGCTAGAGGCGGTTTCGCTGCGCTACTTCAATGTATACGGTCCGCGCCAGGACCCTTCGAGCCCTTATTCGGGCGTGCTCTCCATTTTCATGAAGTGCATTCTGGAGCGGCGGCCACCCACTATTTTCGGCGACGGCGAGACCACGCGCGACTTCACCTACGTGGAAGATGTAGCCGAGCTGAACCTCAAAGCGGCGCGCGCGCCGGGCGTTTCCGGCAAGGTCTACAACGGCGGCAACGGCGGGCGCATCACTCTGAACGAAGCCTGGCGGATGGTGCAGAAGCTGGAAAGCGTGGAACTGGCCGCGAACTATGGTCCCGAACGCGCGGGCGACGTCCGCGATTCGCAGGCCGACACCACGGCCGCCATCCGCGACCTGGGCCTTGCGCCCCGCTTTTCGTTCGAGGAGGGCATGCGGCGGACGCTGGAGTGGTACCGGCAGGCAGGGCGGACCGCCTAGGAACAGACGGTTCTCCGGGATTTTGGCCGAATCCGTGCTTCACCGTACAGACAACTTCCGGCATGATGGGTTAAACCCAAAAGATCGTGAGAGCCGCCGCCCGCAAGAATGGCGTTGGGCAGCCTGCCGCGCGCCGGTTCCTGGCTTCCCGGGGAGGGTTAGCCATCGCGTGTTTTGCTGCATTTCTCGGCCTTCTTTGCCTCTACTCTCCCGCCTTGCACGGGCATTTTGTATTTGACGATCTGGCGCTTCCCTTCAGCAACCTGGCGCGCGATGGTTCTCTATCGGCCTGGATCTCCGGCGTGCGGCCCGCGCTGATGTTCTCGTACTGGCTGAATTACCGATTCTTCGGGCCCGATCCGTTCAGCTACCATTTCGCAAACCTGATCATTCATTTCCTCAACAGCGGGCTGGTATTTCTGGTCATCGGCCGTTTGCTCATGAAGGCCGGATGGTCCGGGTCAAGGATGCTGGCGGCATCTGTTCTCGGAGCCCTGGTCTTCGCCATTCATCCCCTGCAGACGGAATCCGTCAGTTACGTTGCCGGACGCTCGGAGAGCCTGGCCGCGCTGTTCATGCTGCTTGCTTATACGGTGTTCCTCTATCGCCGGCGCGAATCGATTTCCTGGTGGGAAGCGTTGCTGGTGCTGGTGCTGTTTGCCTGTGCGGTCAAGACGAAAGAGAATGCCGTCAGCCTGGCGGGGGTGCTGATGCTGACGGATCTGTTCTGGCCCACGCCGTTTTCGCTGCGCGGACTGCGCGGCAACTGGCGGATTTACTGCCTCATGGTGCCGGGCTTGATCGCCGCATCGGCGGCGGTGTTCCGCATGCTGGCCACCGCACAGAGCGCCGGGTTTTCCGCCGCGAGCTTCCGATGGTATGAATACGCGTTCACCGAGGCGCGGGCCCTGTTCACGTACATCCGGCTGGCCGTTTTCCCGCTCGGGCAGTCGATCGATCAGGACTATCCCGCCTCCCGGAACGTGATGCAGCATGGCGCTATTTTTTATATGGCGCTTTTGGCCGTGCTGGTGGCATTGGCGGTTCTGTGGCGCCGGCGGTATCCGCTGTTCTGCTTCGGACTGCTGTTCTTTCTGATTTGCCTCGCCCCCACGTCCTCCATCGTTCCGATCGACGACGCTTTGGTGGAACGCCGTATGTACCTGCCCCTGCTTGGGCTGATTCTCATCGCCTGCGAGATGGCATCGCGCGTGAAGGTTTCGCGGTTTACCGGCGCGTGCGCGCTTGCCATCGCCGGCCTGGTTTTCGTCAAGCTCTGCTACGACCGCAACCGGTTATGGGGGCAGCCGGACAAACTGCTGGAGCTGGCGGCATCGGGGGCCGTCTACAATCCGCGGCCGCTGCTCAATTTCACCGAGGTCCTGATCCAGCAGAATCGCTGCGATCTGGCGCCCGCTTACCTGGAACGCGCCGAGCGCAGGCTTCCCCACAGCTATTACGTGAACGCGGCGTGGGGACGGACGCTCTCGTGTCTGGGGCATTTCGATCAGGCGATGGAGAAGCTGCAAGCAGCCGCGAAGCTTCAGCCTTGCTCGCAGATCTACGAGTGGATTGGGCTGGTGTACGGCCAGATGGGCCGGTTGGAGCAGGCGGGGGTGGCGCTGAAAAGGGCGGTGGAACTGGGCCCGGGTTCCGAAAGCGCTCATGGTTCGCTTGGTTTGTGGTACGAGAAGACCAACAACCCAGAGGCGGCCGCGCGCGAGTATCGTACCGCGTTCTCGCTGGACCGTGCCGATTCGTGGGCGAAACTCGCATTCCTGCGCGTGCACACCATGGAAAACGGAGGGACGGAACAGTGAAACGGGCGCCGGTCTACATCTCCCGGCGGCCTTCCATGGCCTTGGAGATGGTGACTTCGTCGGCGAATTCCAAGTCGCTGCCCACGGGAACGCCCATGGCGATGCGGGTGACCTTGACGCCTAGCGGTTTCAGCAGGCGCGCCAGGTAAACCGCGGTGGCTTCGCCTTCCACCGTAGGGTTGGTGGCTACGATAAGCTCCTGAATCTCGCCCTGGCCAATGCGCTCCACCAGGCTCTTGATCTGGAGCGATTCCGGTCCGATGCCGCGCAGGGGCGAAAGGGCGCCGTGGAGCACGTGGTAGCGGCCGGAGAACTGGCGGGTGGTTTCAATGCCCACGATGTTGTGCGGCTCCTCCACCACGCAGACCACCTTGGGGTCGCGGTTGGGATCGCTGCAGTAGAGGCAGAGGTCGGCCTCGCTGATGTTATGGCAGACGCGGCACAGCCCCAGCTTGTCCTTCACATCGAGAACGGCCTGCGCCAGGTGTTCGGCGTCTTCGCGGGAGGCGCGCAGCACGTGAAACGCGATGCGCTGGGCGGACTTCTGGCCGATTCCGGGAAGGCGTTTGAATTCGGTGATCAGGCGCGCGAGCGGCTCGGCAAAATCGGGCATGGGTTATTATCGTGAACCGCCAAAGCTTTAAAGCAATCCCGGGGGCAGTCCCATGCCGCCTAGCATGCCGCCCATCTTGCCTCGGATCTCTTCTTCCACTTTCTTGAAAGCTTCGCTGTGGGCGGCCAGGATCATGTCCTGCAGCATTTCGATATCACCGGCCACCTCGGGCTCGATCTTCACCGACAACAGGTTCTTCTGCCCGTCCATGGCGACGGTAACCATGCCTCCGCCGGCGGAAGCTTCCACTTTGATTTGCGCGATCTCCTGTTGCAGCTTCTCCTGCATCTGCTGCGCCTGGCGCATCATCTGCTGCATATTGCCGGGTAGTTTCACGGATCTACTCCTTGAGATTTCGAATTTTGCGCACTTCGCCGCCGAAAACTTCGCGGAACCGCCGCACTTCGGGATTGTTGAGCGCGCGGCTGGCAAGCTCGTCCTCGCGTGCCGCGGCGGGCTGGGGCAAAGGCGCAACGCCGGGGGAGCCTTCCGGGTTGGCCTCGCCGGTGATCACCTTGACGTTCATTGCCCGCCCGAAGACTTCGCGGACCGCGTCGGCGAAACCGCGGTCGCTGAAATAGAGCACGTAGGATTTGGGCGCCGTCACTTTCAGGTCGCTGCCGGAAACGGCCATGCTGGCCTTCTCCACGGCGTCGGCCAGGTGCGTCATTCCCTTTTCGCTGAGGTGGGCGTGCAGTTGGGCGCGCGGATCGCCGGTACCGCCGGGCCCAGGGGGCGCCCCCTTGTCGCCGGCGGCCGTTGGCGCCGCCTTCTTCGCCCGATCCAGCTCGAAGGGCGAAGGGCCGGTGCGCTTCGGCGGCGGCGCCGGAGCAGGAGCGGGCTTCCCCGGAGCGGGGCTGGGACTTGTCCCACCCAACTCCGCCAGTGCCTCTTCGATCGGCATCAGCTTTCCCGCATGCACCAGCTTCACCAGCCCCAGTTCCAGATGGAAGCGCGGCTGCAAGCTGAATTGCATATCCTTGAACAGGTCGAGCGAGAGCTGGAGGTAGCGCGTCAGGTCTTCTTCGGAAAAACCGGCGGCGATTTCCGCCAGACGCGCGCGCTGCGCCGCCGAAGCCGCCACCAGCCGCGCCAGCGAATCCCCGGCCGCGATTTTCGCCACCAGCAGGTTGCGGAAATAGCGCGCCAGCTCGCGGCTGAAATGTTGCAGGTTGTGGCCGTTGCGCTCCAGTTCGTCCACCACTTGCAGCATGCGCTGGGAATTGCTTTCGGCCAGGGCCGCGGTGACGGTCTCCAGCGACTCGAGCGAAAATGCGCCCAGCAGCGCGCGCACCTCGGATGCCACCAGCCTGGCGCCGCAGCAGGCGATGGCCTGGTCCAGCGCGGAAAGGGAATCGCGCACGCTGCCCTCGCCGGCTTGCGCCAGCACGGCCAGCGCTTCGCCATCGGCCTCGATGCCTTCCTGGCTGCAGATCCACACCATGCGCGCCATCAGGTTTTCGAAATCCACCGAGCGGAAGCTGAAGTGCTGGCAGCGCGAGGCGATGGTGGCGGGAATCTTGTGCGCCTCGGTGGTGCACAGCACGAACACCGCCCACTCGGGCGGCTCCTCGATGGTTTTGAGCAGCGCGTTAAAAGCTTCGCTGGTGATCTGATGCGCTTCGTCGATGATGAAAACCTTATAGCGGTCGCGCGCCGGCTGGTAGCGCACGTTTTCGCGCAGCTCGCGCATTTCGTTGATGCCGCGGTTGGAGGCGGCGTCGATTTCGATCACATCCACGGTGCCGCCGGAAGTGATTTCCTTGCAACTCGCGCATACGCCGCAAGGCGTGGCCGTGGGCCCTTCCACGCAATTCAGGCAGCGCGCCAGAATGCGCGCCACGGTGGTCTTGCCGGTACCGCGCTGGCCGGAGAAGATATACCCGTGGGCGATGCGCTTCTGCGCGATGGCGTTTTCCAGGGTGGTTTTGACGTGCTCCTGGTTGACCACGTCGTGGAATGTCTGCGGGCGGTATTTCCGGGCTATAACCTGGTACATGCGGTGGGCGAGAACTGCCAGGCCCCGGGTAATCCGCGGCACACGAGCCGCACCACTACCGTTGCTTCCTTCCGGACCTGGCGGGGTTTGCGGCCGCCCGTTGCACGGAGCCCGAGACCTGACAAGTATTCATCGTAACATGCGCCGGAAACCCCGTTATTTTGCATCGCGAAGAGTAATATCGCGCTTACGCCGGTTCTGCCCGACCGTGCTGATGAAACTCATGCTCGTGGTTGCATATCGCTTCACGCGTGGCCTTGCGTGTTACGCCGGCCGCTTCCACGCGCGGCGCCAGCGCCGCCAGGGCGTCCCTGTCCTGCGCCAATTCCGCCAGCTTCCTCTTGCTTTCCAGTCGGATGTGAGCAGTGGTGGCTTTGGCATATTCCCGCCACAAACGCTGGCATTCCATGCAGTGGATAAGGTAACTCGTATCCTCGATTATGCTCGGGCGGCGGAGTCGCGAAAATCCAATGTTTGCCGCACTCCCCGACTATCTTTCGTATCGGCTGCCCGCCCAGAGCACCACGGCTAACGCCACCGAAAGCACCGGAATGGCGTACATGCCGTGGTGGAGTCCGATGGCGCGGGCAGCTTCGGCGGGCACCCCGGCGGCCATGGCCTGGCGGGCGAAACGGTCGCTGAGCCGGCCGGTGACCAGCGGTCCGAAAGCCGCGCCGCAAAGGTACATGGCCAGATAGTAGACAGCCATGGCGGTGGCGCGCAACCCGGCGGGCACCACGTCCTGAATGGCTGCGTAAACCGGACCATAGTACATTTGCCACAGGCCATAGGCCAGCATCAGGAGCGGGACGGCTAAAGCAGCCGAGCCCGCGGGCAGGCGAAGGGCGGCCCAGGCCACCGGAGCGGCGGCCATGGCGGCCAGCGCGGAGAGCAAGAGACGGCCGCGCGCAAGGTTGCCGGCCAGCCGGTCGCCCAGTCTTCCGGCCACCAACGCGCCGAGGACGCCGGCGACGCCCGCGCCGGCGCCGGTGGCCACGCCCGCCTGCGCCACCGAGAGGCCGTGCACGCGTGTCAGGAATGACGGCAGAAAAAAAGAGAAGCTATAGAGCAGGAAGTTGGCAATGGCGCCGGAGGCGGCGATCCACCAGAAGGCCGCAATGCGGGCGAGCGCTGCCGGCGAAGCCCCTTCGGCCGCGGGCACCGTACGCGCCGGTTCGGCCAGCCACACGAGCGCCGGCACCAGCACCAGCGCGGGCAAAGCGGCCGCCACCAGGGCGGCGCGCCAGCCAAACGCCTGCGCCACCGGGCCGCCCACGGCGAAACTGAAAAACCCGCCGGCGGGAACGGCCATCATGAATCGCGCCAGCGCGCCGGCGCGGCGCCGTGCAGGGTACAAATCGCCGATCCAACTGGTAGCGGCGGGAGCGCACACAGCTTCGCCCACCCCTACTCCCAAGCGCGTGGCAAGCAGCGCCGTGTAGCTACCCGCCAGCGCTCCCAGGGCGGTCAGGCCCGACCACACAGCCACCCCCAGCGCCAGCAGCGGGCCCCGTTTCACTCGGTCGGCCAATCGGCCCAGCGGCAGACCGGCGATGGCGTAGACTACCGTGAAGACGGTCGTCAGGGCGCCTAATTGGGTGTCGGAAAGGTGGAATTCGTGCCGCAGCGGCTCGAAAATGGCGCCCAACACCTGCCGGTCGTAGAAATTCAGAACGTTGACCAGGAACAGGACCAGGAGAGGCCAACGCCCCCGGCTCACAATTTGATCTCGGTGTCTTTCGGATTCCCTATCGGTTTATGCGTTTTCGGCGGACCAGGAGCGCCCGGCGCCGAATCGATGCTGGCCGGCGTGCCCTCTTTGCGCACGTCCACCGATCCGCGCGTGGTGGTGAGCCGGATCAGCGGACCGTCGCCGGTCTTGCCTTTCAGCGTGACCGTGCGGCCGTCGACCTCGCGTTCGAGCGGCGCGCCGTAGTCGTTCACGGCATCGCCGCGCTCGGCGGTGGCATTAAGCTGAAACGCGCCTTTATCGGGCACCACCAGGTCGATGTTGCCGAAGCCGGAGCGTGCCTCGATGGCGGGCATCGGCAGGCTGGGAGAAAGCTGAATGTCGCCGCGCTCGGTCTCGATGGAGAGCGATTGCGTGAAGTCGCCGATGCGGATATCGCGCGAGCGTGTGACCAGCCGCACCGGACCGGTAAGGCCGGTGCCGTTGAATTGCCCCATATCCATGGTGATCTGGCCGGGCACGGCCTGGGCGTGCATTTCGGTGTTGCGCGCGCCTTCGAAGTTAAGCGGCTGCGACAGGTTCTTGAATTCGAGCGAACCGGTGTAGCCGCCGTTGATGGTGACCTGGCCGCCGATATTTTCCAGCGAGAGGTCGGCGCCCTGGCCCTGAATGTCCATGCGGCCCTTCAAGTCGAGCGCGCGGACCAGGTCGCTGCGGCCCATCTCCAGGCGGGCGTTGCCGCCCACGCGCGCCAGCCGCACGTCGCCCCGGCTGGCGGCCAGATCGACGTCGCCGGCAACGTCGGAGATATCGAAATCGCCGCGGCGGATGTGCGCCTCCACCGACAGGGAGCGCGGCACGGTCACTTCCAGGTCGTCGGAAATGCGCTGGTTATCGGGAGCATGTTCCTGGTTGGTGCGCACTACCAGGTGGTCGCCTTCGGGCACGAGCTCGAGCGGCGTGCTGCCGTTGGTGCGGTCGGCATCGCCGCGGCCGAAGGCGCGGATGGTCTTGTGCCCGTGTACTTCAATCTGCTGGGTGTCGGCGCCCACCAGTTTGACGTTGCCGTTGGCGTTGTCGAAAACGATGCGCTTGATGCCCTGGGCGGGGGCTTGGGCGGCTACGGGGTAGTCGTGGGCGTCGCCGAACATGTCAATGCCGCTGGCAGTCCAGGTGATGCCGTGCCGGTAGCCTTCGAAAAAGCCCCAACCGATGAGGCAGATCAGGACGATGAGAGCCACTTCGCCGCCGCTGAAACTGCCGCGCCATTCGCCTTCGTGCGGCCACAGCGCTTCAATCAGCCGCAGCACACCCCAGAGAATGAGCAGAAACGGCCAATAGGTGGCCAGGATTTCAAAGACCGACGCTTCCGGATGAAAATTGTTCCACAGAAACAGGCCGCCGATGAGCAGGAGCATCAGCGGACCGGTCACAGAGCGGCGCCTCATACGGAACCTCCTGGATTGGAACCAGCCGGGGGATTATCGCGCGGCGGAGCGCTGGTGCCGAAGCCGCCCTTGGCAGGGCCGGAAGCGGGTTCGGCGCCGGCGTTCTGGGGAGCGGCCGGCTGGGCGTAAGGACTTTGCGAATAGGATGGGCCGTGGTAGCTGGTGGCGGGCGGCTGCTGCCAGTTATAATTCGGCGGCGGCACCACCGGACCGGGAGCGGGCGGCTGCGGCGTGGCGCGCCCCAGCAGGCTCAGCAGTCCGATTACGATCAGCAGCACCGGCCAGGTCTGGTCGAAGCCGTAGATGTTGAAGCTTTGCAGAGCAAACAGCACACCCACCGTGATTAGAATGATCGGGCCGCGAATGGAGCGGATCCCGCTGCGGTCACCTTTCATGGCGGACCTCTCCGTTGCGTCCGCTGAAGCGTTCCCACAGCAGGTACACACCGGCGGCGATCAGCAGCACCGGCCAGTAGCGGGCGACGTATTCGAAATTGAGCAGATCGAGCGTGTGCAGCAGCAGCAACACTCCCAAAACGATCAGGCCGATGGCGGCCACGGGCGCGCGGTGGGAGCCTCCGCGCAGATTCAGCAGGCTGGAATATTCGTCCACCGGTTCGCCGCGTTGCAGGCGATGGGCCGTATGATGCGCTTCCAGGGCCATGTAAGCCCACCAGGCGATCACCAGCATGACGAACACCGGCGCCAGCTCGTGCGGGCGATCGGAGCTGGCGATGCTCATGAGCACGCCCCAGACAACCGCATGCACCAGGCCCTTGGCATACTGCCCGTTGTAGATGGCGCCGACGCCGGGAATCAGGCCGAGGAAAAAAGCCAGCGCGGGGGAAACATCCGTGCGGCCGAAGGCCGGCGGCGGAGGAGGCGCGGCGGCATACGCGGGCGGCGGCCCGGAAGTAAACGCGGGCGGAGGGCCGGCAAAGGGCGGCGGCGCTCCGGCGGCGGCCTGCGCGGGCACGTGTTCTTCGCAATAGACGGTACCGTAAGCGTCGCGGCGGCAGGCGTCGCATACCGGCTTGCCGCACGCGCGGCAATATGCAGTGGCCGGTACATCGGGGTGATTTTGGCAGTTCATGGCATTCCTCAGTTTTGTTTTTCCGGTGCGTGGTCGAGTGGCGCGCCGCCGGGTTCGGTCGTCTTTTGCGGCAGCGGGTGGACGGGCAGTTTATGGTCGTCGATGGCGCCGCCTGCTGGCGGCGTGGGCGAAACTGCCTGCTGGTCCTCCGTTTTTTGCTGCCAATCTTTCAAAGTCGCTTGAATCTCGTAAACCACTTTCAGGTTGTCGTAAAACTTCAAAGCGCGGCCCCAGGCGCGGTAGGCACGGTCTTCCAGGCCGGCCCACACGACCGCGGGCCTCAGATCTTCCGCCCGTATGCTCTTCATGGGCACCACGAAGCGCGCCAGCATGGCGAACGAAACAATAGTCATGGCCATGCTCATGGCATAACGCGGCTGCAGGATGGGGCTGAGCAGCGGGTCCAGCCACGCCCTTAGCCTGGACTGCCGTTTCCGCCACGGCGCCTGAAACAGAATACGGTTCACCAGCTCGACGGGCGGCTCCACTTCCGGCGCCGAGTGCAGCAAAGCGAAGCCCGCGGCGGCATCGTGCGCCAATTCGGCACACGCCGGGCACTCGCCCAGGTGGCGCTCCAACTCGAACCGCTCGGCCGAGGTGAGCGTGGCGTAATCGCAGATCAGAATTTCGGCATCCGCGCAGTTCATACCGCCAGCTTCTGCTTGCGCAGCAGCCGCCCCAATTCGGCGCGGCCGCGATTGATTCTCGATTTCACCGTTCCTTCGGGGATCGCCAGTACCTGCGCAATCTCCCGGTACTCCATTTCCTGCAAATCGCGCAAGATCACGGCCTCGCGCAGATCGGGCGAAAGCTTTTGCAGGGTAGCTTGCAGAATCGCACTGGTCTCCTGCCCGGACATCGCCTCGTCCGGCCGCAGAGCAGCCCCGGCTCCCTTTTCCTCGATAGTGGGGAGTTGTTCCTCAATGGAATCCGTCACGCGTTCCTGACGTGTGCGGCGATAATGGTCGATCAAAAGGTTACGGGTGAGCCTTGAAAGCCAGGTGGCGAACGATCCTTCCGGCGCGCGAAACGTCCGCAGCGTCCGGAACACCCGCAAAAAAACTTCCTGCGTAAGGTCCTGCGCTTCCGAATTGCTGTTGGTGAAGCGGTAACACAGGCCGTAAACACGGCGCGTGTGCAGACGCACCAGTTCCTCCCAGGCGGGTTCATCGCCCGAAAGACAACGAGATACGACGCTGATGTCGGGATCCAAATTCCCTTCTATCAGATTGCGCGGGCCGCGAACAGCCGCCGGCGAGGCAGGTATGAAGCTCCCCAAGCTCCCGAAACTT
>Ga0335081_10018750_pt1 | contig 11187 bp, 12 predicted proteins | sample Lox_Sample_35_FD_206713 | JGI IMG/M metagenome (GOLD analysis project Ga0335081, IMG submission 206713) | Soil microbial communities from Loxahatchee National Wildlife Refuge, Florida, United States - Lox_Sample_3.5 | ecosystem: Environmental > Terrestrial > Soil > Wetlands | place: USA...
TGCTGATGCCGATCTGGTGGCGATGAAAGCGGGCGGAGCGCCGCAATGCAGTCCGGACATCGAGCACGGGGAGCCTCCCTAAATCTCTTCACCGGGTCAATCGGGCGGCAGGCCCGACATGGCCGCACCGTCCTGGCGCAGGCCGTAGCAGACGTTGGTGGCCAGGCTTGGCGCCACCGCCAGCGCCTCGCGCGTCCAGCGGCCGTCGGCGCGCGCCGCAGCGGTGTAAGGGACCTGCTCGTTGATCCGCAGGAAGAACACCATGGTGGCCAGCTCCCCGAGTCCGAGCAGCATCGTGGTGACATGCGTGCAGCCGCGCGCCCCGCCGAGTTCGCCGAGCACCGATCTCCGCCAGGCCGACAGCAGCGACTTGCCCAGCAGGGCCTGCGTCGCGGGGATGACGAACGGGCACTCGGCGTAGGGGTGGCTGTAGGCGCGCACGTCGAGGGCCATCAGCGTCAGGGCTGGTCCCTCGACCTCGCCGTCGAGGCCGAAATCGTGGATGGTGGCGCTCTGGCCGGGGAAATTGCCGCCCTCGGCCGAATCGGTCAGGCGGGCGCTGAACCGGAAGCGACCCGGGCCGCTCGGGGTCACCTGCATGCTCTTGGACCTGGTGACCGTTCGGCGGTCCGGTTCGGTCATCCTCACCTGCCAGCGTTCGTCAACAGTAGCGTTGACACAGCTTAGCACGCGGCGTCAGGATAAGGAGGTCAAGGCCCGGCCACGGCGGAGAGGACCCAGCCGATGACGACCGACACGATCGAGGAGATTCAGCCGCCGCTCGATGACCTGCTCAGCGATCAGGCGGTCAACGACCCGCGAGCCTATTTCAAGCGGCTGCGCGAGGCAGACCCGGTGTACTGGAACGAGCGCTGGAACGGCTGGATCCTGACCAGCTACGCCGATGTGGCCGCTGGCTACCGGGACCACGAGCGACTGTCTTCTGATCGGTTCCGCGGCCCGTTCGCCCGGGATATCACGGCGTCGAGAACTGCCTACGCCGGCCTGATCGAATTCATGACGAAGTGGATGTTCACCTCCGACCGCCCCTACCACACCCACCTGAGATCCCTGGTCAACAAGGCGTTCACGCCGGGCACGGTCGAGGTCCTGCGGCCGCGGGTCCGCGAGCTCGTCCGGTCGCTGGCGGACGGGCTGGCCGGCGGCGAACCGTCGAACTTCCTGGCCGACTTCGCCTTCCCGCTGCCGGTGATCGTCATCGCGGAGTATCTCGGCATGCCGGCCGAGTCGCGGAACGACGTGAAGGCCTGGTCCGATGACCTCGGCGCGGTCATCTTCGTCCAGGGCAACAACGCGAACCGGTTCGCGGTCGCCGAACGGGCCATGAACAACCTGGTCGAGCTCATCCGGCCGATTGTCCGGGCCAGGGCCGTCCGGCCCGAGCAGGACCTGATCTCGGCGATGGTCCACACCGAGGTCGGCGGGGACAGGTTCACCGAACAGGAGATCGTGGCCAACGCCGTCCTGATGATCTTCGCCGGACACGACACGACGATGAACCTGCTCGCCAACGGCATCGTCGCGTTCGATGCCTTCCCCGACCAGTGGGATCGCCTCGGCCGCGATCCGAAACTGGCTCGAACCGCGACCGAGGAAATCCTGCGTTACGACGGGCCGATCAAGGCGCTGGGGCGCTGGGCCAAGGAATCATTCGAGCTGCGGGGCAAGCACATCCGGCAGAATGACCGGGTTCTGCTGGTCCAGCACGCCGCGAATCACGATCCGGCTTATTTCGACGACCCGCACCTGCTCGACGTAGCCCGGTGGCCGAACCGCCACCTGGCGTTCGGCCAGGGCATTCACACCTGCCTCGGCGCCCCGCTGGCCCGGCTGGAAGCCCAGGAGACCTTCGCCTACCTCGCCGCGCGCTTTGCCTCGGCCGAGGTGACGACCAAGAGCCTGAGCTACGACCCGACCGTCGTTTCCAGGAGCCCGAAGGGCCTGGACGTGCGGTTCCACGAACGGTGAACGGCGACCGCCCGGCGCGGGTCCGGGCTGTCGTCGATCACGACCTGTGCGCGGGCGTGGCCCAGTGCGTGCAGATCGCCCCCGGCGCGTTCCGCCTGGGCGACGACGGCCTGGCCGTCGCCGCCCCGTCCGGGCCGTTCACCGCCCAAGAGGTCGCGGAAGCAGCAGAGTCCTGCCCCATGGGGGCGATAGCCGTCCTGCCCGACGGCGGCTGAGGCCACCCGGGCGCCATCACCCGATGACGTAGACCTCTTCGCCCTCCACCTGCACCTCGAAGGTGCGCAGGTCGGACATGGCCGGGAAGCACAACGCCTTCCCTGTCCTGACGTTATAGCGGGCCATGTGCAAGGGGCACACGACCTCCTCGCCCTCCAGGTCGCTGTCGGTCCCGAGCGACCACTCCTCGTGCGTGCACACGTCGGCGGTGCCGAAGAACTGTCCGTCCTCCGTGCGGAACAGCGCGACCGCGATCTCGCCCGGGATGGTCATGCTCGTTCCCGGCGCCATGTCCGACACGCGGCATGCGAGGCGGCGCGGCATGAGCTCGGCTGTCCCTTCGTCGTCGGTCCGACCAAAATCAACATGATCGTTGACTACGATGATACACCGCCCTACAGTTCTGTTACCTGGGTGTTTCGCGAAGCTTCCGTGGAGGTGTCTCGTGGCGATGCGAACGAACGCAGCGGTCCTGACCGCCCTGCCGACGGACAAGCCGAGCGACGCTGCCGACACCTCAGGGCTGGACACGAGTGTGGGGAAGGCACTGGCGGTGCTCGACTCGTTCCGCGGCGACGGGACCCTGCTGGGCGTGTCGCAGGTCGCCGAACGGGCGAACCTGCCCAAGAGCACGGCGCACCGGTTGCTCAACCTGCTGGTCGAACACGGCTACATCGAGCGCGTGGATGCTCGCTACCGGCTGAGCCGGGCCATCTTCGAACTCGGCAACATGATCTCTGACTGCAGGCCGCGCAGCATGCGCGCCATCGCGATGCCGTTCATGACCGAGCTGTACGAGGCGACCCACGCCACGGTCCACCTCGCCGTGCTGGACGGCTTCGACGTGCTCTACGTCGAGAAGATCTACGGCCACCAGGGCGTCAACCTGCCGAGCCGGGTCGGCGGGCGGGTCCCGGCGCTGTGCACCGCGCTGGGCAAGGCCATCCTGGCGTTCTCCGCCCCGGACCGGGTCGAAGCCGCGTTCAGCATGCCTATCCCCCGGCTCACTCCCCGGACCATCGTCAACCCGACGGTGCTGCGCAGCATCCTCCAGCACGTACGGGAGAGCGGCGTCGCGGACGACAGCGAGGGAGCCACGCTGGGCGCCCGCTGCCTGGCCGCCCCGATCCTGGCCCGGGATGAGTCCGTCCTGGGCGCGGTGTCGCTGAGCTTCCCGACCAGCGAGCGGATCTCAGCCCTGGCGGTGCGCCAGCTGAAGCGGTCCGCCGCGCTGATCGGCGAGCGCATGGACAGGCAAGGGACGCTCGCCTCCGCGTTCTGAGCTGGTCAGGCGTCGCTGACGGCGCTCCGGCCCGCCGCCAGCCGGTCGGTACTCGCGCCATCGAGGAACAGGCCGGCGAACGCCTGGCCGATCTCGGCCCCGGTCAGCCGCCGGCCGGGGCTGTGCCAGCGGTGAGTCCAGTTCAGCGCGCCGATGACCGCGAACTTCATCATCTGCGCATCCAGGTCGGACCGGAACTCACCTGACGCCAGGCCCTCGTCGATGATCTGCTGTACCGCCCGCTCATACCGCTCGCCCAGGGCCTGCAGCTCCTTGCCGGCGCTGGTTCCGTCGCCGGGCACCTTGCGCATGTCTTCCTGGATATAGACATACATGTACGGGTAGTGGCGCTCATAGGCGTCGATGGTCTTGACGAACACTTCCCGCAACCGGACGGCGGCGGGCTGGCCCGACCCCGCGACTCCCTCGGCCAGCAGGACTACTTCTTCGACCGCCTGCCGGATCAGGTCGATAAATATCTCGTGCTTGCTCGCGTAGTAGTAGTAGATGCTGGCTCGGTCACCACCGAACCGTTCGGCGATATCGTTAATACTGGCCGCCTGGAAGCCCTTCTCCTTGAATACGTCCGCCGCGGCCCTGAGCAGGCGTTGCCGCCGCTCGCTGTAACCTGGAGTCGCCTCGCGCCGGGCATGAGAACGGCGCCGCCCAATTGAACTCACCGCGACCCGCTCGAGATACCCACAGATGTATACACATCGTAAATCTTACCGTCCGCATTGCGGAAAAGCCGCCAGGGTGTTTCACGAAGCACCGATGCGATTCTCCCGGCCAGCCCAGTAGGGCTCGCGGAGCAGCTTGCGGGAAACCTTGCCCAGTGGCGTGCGCGGCAGTGGTTCGGTCGTGAAGCGCACCACGCTGGGCTTCTTATACGAGCCCAGACGCTCCCGGCAGGCCCCGACCACCTGATCCGAGGTGACGGCCCCCTCGGTGTCCACCATCACCAGCGCCATCGGAGTCTCCCCCCAGCGACTGTCGGGGATGCCGAAGACCGCCACCTCCCGAACACCGGCCAGGCCGGCGATCACGTGTTCGAGTTCGGCCGGCCAGATATTGAATCCGCCGGAAATGATCATGTCATCCTTGCGGTCATGCAGGTACAGGAAGCCGTTCCCGTCGAGATGGCCGATGTCGCCGGTAAGCACCCACCCGTCAACCAGTCGCTGCCTGGTGAGTTCTGGCTCGTCCCAGATGCACACCATCTGGCCGTCACTGCGCAGCGCGATCTCGCCGACCTGGCCGGCCGGTAGCGGATGATTGCCCTCATCGCGGATCTCCACCTCCGTGTAGGGCAGCGGACGGCCGCACGAAGCCAGTGGATCGGACCCCTCGATGTCATTGAACCACTCGGCTGGACCCAGCCAGGTGCCTGGCACGCACTCGGTCTGCCCGTACATCTGGTAGAGGCGGCCGTCCAGCAGTTCCTTGGCCGCCAGGACCGTACGCCGGTCTATCGGTGCCCCGCCCAGGACGAAGCCCTTCAGCAACGGCAGGGCGAGCCGAGGTGCGTCTCCACGCTCGATGGCTCGCAGCAGGTCCGACAGCATGGTCGGCACCCCGAAGACGAAACCGCCGTACGTGCTCAGCAAGTCCATCAGCCGCCGGGGGTCGAACTTACTCTCCAGCACGTTGCGCCCGCCGGCCAGCCAGGTCGGCACGAATAGGTAACCAGAACCATGCGAGATCGGCCCCATGTGAATGCTGGTATCACCGATACCGATCGGCGGGAGCAGGAATGTCCAGTTCCGTTCGGTATTCATCCAGGCGCGGTGTGAGAATGCGATTCCCTTCGACTGTCCCGTGGTACCAGCCGAGTGGCGGATGACATAGAAGTCGTCGCTATCGATTTCCGGATCTGGATCAACCGCCGGAAATTCGCTCAGCCACGACTCGTACCTCTCGTCACGCACCACGACATGGCGAAGCTCCGGCAGGGTATTTTCGACCCCCTTGACCTCGTCGTAGTGCTCTCCGGAAACGACGAGCACGGCGGCCTGCGTCTGACGCAGCATGAGCGCGTGCGCTTCCCCGCTGTTCCGCCGGTACAGGGGTACCCGCACGAAGTTGCCGATCGCGGTGCCCAGGAAGAAGTCGGACGAGGCCAGGCAGTTGTCCTCCAGGACGGCGATCCGGTCGCCCGGCCGCGCGCCCAGGCTGGACATGGCATTGGCGAATCTGATACCCCGCTCCCAGGCCTGCTCGAACGTCAGCGAGCGGCCTTCACCGACAATCGCCTCCCGCGACCGGTTAAAGCTGGCCGCGCGGCGCATAGCGGTCCTTACGTCGAGCATGAGCGCTCCTCTTGACGCACCAGATTCACGCACATAAAACCGTGGAACCCGGACTCCTGTCAACGGTTACGTTGAATACATTCGCCGGGCGCGGCCCACAACCTCCCCGTACGGTTAGCCCAGGCTGCGGTTCGGCCGTCGGGTATCGGCCGACTCGGTTCCGGTGGACGGGACCCCATCGCCCGGTGGCCATGGCCGACACCTAACGTGACCTCCGAGGGATAGGAACGGCAAACGGAGGAGCAATGCCATCGTGGGGTCGATGGGGAGCGCAGGACGAGCGTGGCGCGCTGAACGTGCTGGGTTCCGGCGGGGTGATCAGAGCGGCCCAGGAGATCCGGACCGGTCAGATCCTCTCTTTGGCCGCGCCGATCGTCGGCGGGAAGGGATACGGGCTGGTCGGCCGGGCCGACCCCGTCCACCTGATGATGCGCGACGGCGGTGACTACGCCGCCGGGCGACCCGAGCGATCCGGGTTCGGCTTCGCCGATGACATGCTCACCGTGCCGACCCATGGTGTGACCCACCTCGACGCGCTGTCCCACATCTGGCGTGGCGGCCAGATGTACAACGGATTCTCCTCGAACTGCGTGACCAGCCGGGGAGCATCTCGTCTCGGCATCGAAAACGTGTCACCGATTATCACCCGCGGCGTGTTCGTCGACTCCGCGCCCGGCGGCGTACGGCACCCATCCGATCCGGTGCACCTCGACGAACTCCGGTCGCTGCTGGCGGAGGCCTCCGTCGAACTGCGGGCCGGGGACGCGATCCTGATCCGCACGGGGTGGATGGAGGCGGCGGCGCGCGGCGACGCCGATGCCACGGCGTGGCCGGGCCTCGACCGTGACTGCGGGCCCTGGCTAGCCGAGCAGGACATCGTGCTGGCCGGGGCGGACAACCCGGGGGTGGAAGCATTCCCGTCGTCCGACCCGGAATGCCAGGTGCCGCTGCATATCGAGCTACTGCGCGGCCACGGCATCTACCTGGCCGAGCTGATGAACCTGCGGGAGCTCGCGACGGCGGGCCGCGCGACGTTCATGTTCGCCGTGGCCCCGCTGCCGCTGGTCGGAGGAGTCGGAAGCCCCGTGGTCCCGATCGCGGTCCTGTAGGTCAGCGCGGACCGTGGACCCGGATCCCGCCGCTGACTGGGCGCGCAGCGGACTGGTCGCCCTTACCGGCCGGGCCGACGGCCCTCCGCTGATTCCGCCGGGCCGCGCCGCCACCGTCGCAGCGGAGCTAGCAGCGCGGTTCGCGGCGATCACCGGCGTGCACGTGGACGGGGCGCGGCTACTGTCTGAACGTGCGGCGCTCACCGGGCAGCGGCGCCGCGGCACGGTCTCAGTCGGAGGGTCCTGCCGACTGCTGCCCGCCCGCGACGGATGGGCCGCCGTCTCCTGCGCCCGTCCGGACGACGCTGCGCTGCTCGGCGCGCTGGCGGGCCAGGACGCGGGCGATGACCCGTGGTCCGCGGTGACCCGCTGGCTCGGCGGGCACACCGGCCCCGAACTCGCCGAACGTGCCGAGATGCTGGGCATCGCGGCCAGCCCGGTGCTTCCCGTCCGGCCGGCGCCCGCGGCAGCCTGCCCGCCGACGTCTGCCAGGGTCCGCCCGCCGGCGGCCCGGCCGCTGGCCGGACGGCTGGTCGCCGACTTCAGCGCGCTGTGGGCTGGCCCGCTGTGCGCCCACCTGCTCGGCCTGGCCGGGGCCCGGGTGGTCAAGGTGGAGACGCCGTGGCGGCCCGACGGCGCCCGCCGTGGTAACGCCGCGTTCTACCGGCTGCTGCACGCGGGGCACCGTTCGGTCATCCTCGACCCTCACACCAGCCATGGGCGGGAGGCGATGGCCGCCCTCGTGCAGGCGGCCGACGTCGTTGTCGAATCCTCGCGGCCGCGGGCGCTTGCCGGGTTCGGGCTCGACGCGCACCGCGCCGCGGCCGACGGCACCACGTGGGTCTCCATCACGGCCTATGGGCGGGCCAGCAACCGGGTCGGTTTCGGCGACGATGTCGCCGCGGGCGCCGGCCTGGTGGCCCGTGACGCCGACGGCAGGCCGCTGTTCTGCGGTGACGCCATAGCCGATCCGCTCACCGGGCTGGCCGCGGCGGTGCTAGCCGCTGCCGCGCCGGCGGGCGGCGCGCTGTTGGATATCGCCATGTCCGACGTGGTGGCGGCCACCCTGGACCCGGCCGACGACGGTAGCCAGCGCTCGGCCGCCGCGCGATATGACCGGGGCGGCTGGGTGGTCGACGCCGCGGGCGGCCCGGTATCTGTGGCCGCGCCACGGCGGCGGCCGGCGCGCGGTCCGGCCGCCGCCCCTGGGCAGCACACGGTCGAGGTCCTGGCCACGCTGGGGATCAGGTAGCGTGATCCGCCCTGTCGATCACTGTGCCGGCGACTCTGTCGGTGAGCCTGTCGGCCAGGCCCCAGGCCAGCGCCGTCGGCGCGTCGAGCGGACGGCCGGTCAGCGCGAGGTAGAGCGTGCGCCAGCGGCCGATGCGCCGGGTGATGCTGATGGTTCCGCCCGCGCCCGGGATCAGTCCCATCGCCGTCTCCGGCAGCCGGAACGTGCTGTCCTGCGCGGCCACCACCGTGCCCGCGAATGCCGCCAGCTCGATCCCGGCGCCGATGCAGGGGCCGTGCAGGCGGGCCTCGATCCGCGGACCCAGATCGTGGATGAGCCGGCCTGCTCCCGCGCGGGTGCGGACGAAATGAGCGGTGGCCAGGTCTGGAGCGGTGCCGAACTCGTCAAGGTCGCCGCCCGAGCAGAAGCACGGACCGGCGCCGTCGAGCACCACCTGCGTGATGGCGGGGTCGAGCAGCGCTACCCGCAGCGCATCGGTGAGCGCGTCTCTGAGCTGGCGGCCGTAGGCATTGCGGCGTTCTGGCCGGTTGAGGGTGATCAGCAGCCGGGTGCCGTCCCGGCGGGCGATCACCGGGAGTCCCGTCGCTCGTGGGGATGGGGTCCGGCGGCCCCGGCTGTCGAGCCAGCGGCGGAACTCCGGGCCGGCCAGCAGCGTCGAGTACGCGAACGACTCGGCGTCAAGCGCCGCGGGCACCGGCAGGGCCTCGGTGATCCGCAGTACCTGGCCGAGCACGCAAGACGCATGCGGGTTGTCCGCCACGGCCCGGCCCAGTGCACGCGCCTCGGCGACCGGATCCGCCACGGTGACGCACGGCCGGGCGTCCCCGGCGGCGGCGAGGGTCAGATCGAGTGCCTCAGCCAGCGGGCGCAGCCTCGGGTTCAGCGGGCCGGTTGCGATACCGATCAGCAGACCGGTGTGGTCACGGGCGCGGGCCGCGGCGTGTTCCGGCGTTGGTGGCGGCCCGCCGTCGTCCAGTTCGACCACGACCAGCGGCTCGGCCACGTGACCGGCTTCGTCCAGCACCGGCCCCGGGACGGTGCCGTCGGCGAGATCGGTGACCGTAATCCGCGGCGGGTCCTCCACGGCCGGAGTGTACTGTGACCAGCCTGCTGCTGCGCGACGCCGAGCTCGCTGGGCAGCTCCGCGCCGACGTGCGCATTAGCGACGGGACGGTCACCGAGGTGGCTCCCGCCCTGTCACGGCGGGGGGAGGCGGAATACGACTGCCAGGGCGGAGCGGTGCTCCCCGGGCTCTGCGATCACCACCTGCACCTGTACGCCATGGCCGGGTGGAATCATTCGGTCCGATGCGGTCCTCCCGACGTGATCAACCGGATCGATCTGTCCGCGGCGCTGACTGCCGCAGAGCCCGATCGGCACGGCTGGATCCGCGGGGTCGGATACGCCGAGTCGATCGCTGGAGACCTGGACGCCGCCGCCCTGGACCGGCTGCGCGCTGACCGGCCCGTGCGCATCCAGCATCGCAGCGGAGCACTGTGGATGCTCAACAGCGCCGCGCTGGCCGCGATCGGGGCGCTTTCGCCGGACGATGCGCCTCAGGCCGGCCTTGAGCGCGGTCCGGACGGCCGGCCGAACGGGCGGCTGTGGCGGGCCGATGACTGGCTGCGCACCCGCCTGCCGCGCTCCGGGCCGCCCAGCCTGGCACGGGTCGGAGCGGCTCTGCTCCGCCACGGCATCACCGCGGTCACCGACGCCACACCCGACCTGGACGATCGGGCCATCGCGGCGATCGGCGACGCCATGGCCCGCGGCCAACTGCCGTCGCGCGTCATGTTGCTAGGCGCACCCCTCGGCATGGTGCTCCCGGGTGACCTCGGGTTGCCGGGCCCCGCAGCGGGCCCGTACAAGATGATGCTGGCGGACTCGGGGCTGCCCGCCCATGACGAGCTGGCCGATCGAATCCGGGCCGCCCACGCTGCCGGGCGCCCGGTGGCGGTGCACTGCGTCACCCGCGAGGCGCTTGTGCTGCTGCTGGCCGCACTCGCCGACGCCGGGCCGCTACCCGGCGACCGGATCGAGCATGCCGCGCTGGTGCCGCGTGAACTTCTATCCGATCTCGCCCGGCTCGGCGTGCGGGTGGTCACCCAGCCAGGCTTCCTGCCGCACCGCGGCGATGACTTCCTGCGGGACCTGCCACCTGGCGACTGCGCCGATCTGTACCGATGTGCGACCTTGCGGCAAGCCGGCGTCCCCGTCGCGCTGTCAAGTGACGCCCCCTACGGTCCGCTCGACCCGTGGGCGGCCATCGTTGCGGCAACCGGTCGGCGGACAGCCTCCGGCCAGGTCGCCGGGCCGGAGGAACGGCTGACCTTCGCCGAGGCGCTGGACGCATACCTGGCCCCGCCGGATGCTCCGGGCGGTCCGGCACGCCGGGTACGGCCCGGCATGGCCGCTGACCTGGTGATCTTGCGCGTGCCGTTGGCTGACGTGCCATCCCTACCAACGCCCGTCCGGGCCGTGCTGGTGCGTGGGGCGCTTCGCTGATGCGACCTCCCAGAATCCTCCCAGCCGGTCAGGGAGGAGGAGCCCATGTCCGGCCCCGGTTCCGCCCGGCCCGATCTGTGTTCGATTCGCGCTGCCGCCGAGCAGGAAGAGCTTGCCGAGATCACCCAGCCGTCGGGCAGGTTCGCCGCCCAATGGGCTACCGAACGGTCAGGGCAGCGTCAATGCGGCCGGGGTCACTGGCCGGTGCTCATCGACCCGGTGCCTCATGGGTGAAGGGTGGCCGGGGCCGACGAGGACGGCAGCGCGCTCGGAGAGGTGACCGTGGGCGAGACGGTCGCGGATGGTGTGGTGCTGGGGGTGCTCGAGACGGTCGGGGTCGCCGATGTCGGAGAGACTGTGGGTGTCGGAGAGGCTTCCGGTGTCGTGGTCGTGGCGGTCGGAGTCAGTGACGGAGTTGGGGTGGCGCTCGGGGTGGTCGAGGGTGCTGGGGTGGATGTTGTCGCGGGCGGGGACTGGAGCGGGCCGACCAGGCTGGGCCCGGTGCCGAGGCGGCCGGTGAGCATG